>TARA_R110002003_G_scaffold135_6_pt1 | contig 12744 bp, 20 predicted proteins | sample TARA_R110002003 | Tara Oceans TARA_R110002003 (sample SAMEA4396441) | marine metagenome | biome: Westerlies Biome; feature: [SRF] surface water layer (ENVO:00010504); material: water (ENVO:00002006), including particulate matter (ENVO:01000060) such as... | depth 5 m | reverse complement strand
GGTGTCGGTCTGGGTCTGAGTGACCGTGATCGTGGTGGCACTCGAACTTGACGAAGCCGAGGCGGAGATCCTGTTGTAGGCTAGACCATGTCAACAGTGTTCTGCACGGAGCCGACAAGTGACTTACCATTGGAACCAGCGATAAGGACTTGGAAAGCCTGCCCGTTGGAATCAGCCGGACCACGGATCTGACCCATATTTTGCGCCTCATTGGCATCAACAGGATCACTGTATAGACTGCATCGGACCACGGTGACCGCTTTCGGGTTGGGACAAGCATCGGCAGGCTCGATATCTGGATGGCGCATGAAGTAGATATTGACTGTTCGCAACGTTGTCAGTGACCTGCGCTATCACCGATGTGAACGCAGAACTTACATGCGTCGCAACCAGAAGTGCCGTCACAAGCCGCGGAGCAGAGGGCTACATCGTAATTGTCGAGGTTGACAAATTGCATGTACTTGTCCAATGCCGATAGAATGGCAGCCTTGCGATTGGAGAAGACCATCTCGTAGCCAGATGGCACAGTGGATGTAGAGGACGCGTTGCTATAGTATGGATAGGAGTAAAAAGCTTCCGGAGTGTAGGGATCGGGGACAGGGACGTTGCTGCTCTCGAGTTGCATGCAGGCCTGTTGGATGGCGCGAGGGAATGCAACAGCGGAAGCAGCGCCAACGATGGCGAAGGCTGCAACGAAGTACCTGTCAAAGTAGGTGCAAGTTAGCATCCGTTCGAAGCTCTGAAAACGCAGGCTTACTTCATTGTGAAGAAGTGTTGATGTGAGGCTTGAGCTCAAGAGTCTGACGGCGATCGAAGGAGGATGTAGAAGAAGAAAGAAGCACAGGAACAGAGGAGAGAGATGAAGCCTTAAGTAATGATGGCTAAGAAGAGGCTGTCGGTTGTTGGGAAGTGATGGGACTCGAAAGAAGTTCTCTGCCGGATGATGTCGAGTTGAGGAGAGACGGTGGTGAACCGACAAATTTTTCTTTTAGTAGTCTTGCAACATTACACCTGGATGTGCCTTCAGGGTATGGAAACGAAGTAAGTGCATGTCGACGCGTATTGGCAGCGACTTCTTCACCTTGCGTGGCGCCCTCAGGCTGCCTCTTGCCTCGCCACGCTTCTGGCGCTTTGTCCTCGGTGGCTCCTTCACTATATGCGGCATGTGCTAAGTAGACATAGTGGGTGCCCTCGGTAGCGACTCCTAGCATGCATCAGAGCATCCAACTCTTCTATATCGTACAACGGGAGGGTTGGCCAACGGCTCTAATTGCCGGGAATCAAGGCAACATGGGTGACGCAGACGCAGAGAAGTCCACATTGCCCTGAGATCAACAACATACGTCTTAGCAACCTCATATTTCGGATCTCGGAGCGCGAATACCTAGATATCAGAAGGCTGCCATTGCGGTCCTGCCCGGCTGAGTTTGGAAGATGGATCGCTGCTGCTGTGCCGACGACTCCATTCGCGTTTAGATGATTCACGCTCGCGAATGCGTTGTCATGGTAAGAGATCGCTATCCACATCAAGTTTATGCGTCTTCTGGATTTGATATTACCACTGCAAGCATCTGATGGGCGAGCGCAAAGGTGTCTAACAAGCGCTGTGTGCCGTCGGGGTCACTTTACGGAATCCGATGACTTAAGAGGCCCGCATGCTGCGTCGTTATCATGTAGGCGAGCCGAATGCCATCGTATCGCGTTCGCTCTGAACATGACGAAGTCCAGGTGCACAAGTCGGAACGGCATGATGATCGTCGTGGGCGCACTAACTTAGGTTAAGTTAGCGCGGCCGCGTTTCAGGCATCCTTCGCCCGGTTACAGCTGCGCACACCACTACCACATTCATTACGATGAGCACAGTGAACGCACTTCACGTGCCATGGCCCGTCCCTGGCCCTTTGACTGACCGCGCGCCCTATCCCGCTGAATGGGCACTGTCGCGGATCATTGACCCTCCCGGAGTTGGAGGAATCGATATCGAGCTCAAGACAGACGATGACTGGCGAGCGTTTCAGCGCAAATCAGAGCGAGAGCAAATACTCGTACACGAAATCACGAAGGCGAACCACGAGCTGTTCTACGTCATGGAGGGATACTCTATGGTGCCGCGCATCTACAACAACCTGTTCCACCGAACGAAGACTTTCGTTACGACGGTACAAGATCTAGTAGCTGCTACGATAAAACACGCACCGTTGCAATGGGCGGACGCCGCACGCTACATTGTTGATTATAGTATCAACATCCTCAGGTCTGACAGGCTTGGCTTCGAAAACTTCCTGCACAGCCAGCGCGAGAGCATCTATTGGATCTTGGACGACGCGCTACTTCGGATCTGCCTGGATCAATGGGAACTTCCTGAGTCGAACCTCTTCTGGGATAAAGTCACCGAACCGATCAGGCTTCCACTTGCTGATGCGTTGGAGAAGCTCCCAGATTGGGCAGAGCGAGACAAGCAAGCAATGTTGAGAATTCAGATCAATCACCTGGAGTCGGCCGGAATCTTGGTTAAGCGTTACTTCGAGAAGACTCGGCAATTTCTCGAGCACAGCGCTCGTGTGTTCGAGATATGGCGCACGGTACGGATGTCTGGTATAGGACAGCTCCCGATGGAGTTGGCCGAAGTCATTGTCGAGGACGTTTGCAGTTTCGAGAACCTTCAGATGGTAGACTTGCGGCGATTGTACCTATCGAAAGGCAAGGGCAAAGCTTGAGACTACAAACTAACGCGACCGACTGCAAATCTTACGCTGGCATCGACAGGCTTCATTACACACTCGGCATCCGGCCAAAGCGTCCGTTGCGTGATCAACCGGGCAAGAATGACAAAAATTTGAACCTATTCAAGACGACTGATCACAAACAAATCAACCCTTGTCCCCTCGGAAGGCTCCGTAAACTTCCAAAGCGCCTTCCACGCTCTGTATCAGTCCGAGTGATAGTGTCAAAGTCAAGACCACGATGGCAACTCAGAAAGTGTACCACTGCACCCCGTTTCGGCGATCGAACCACCACTGAGAGAATGTCTTGGGAGTTGCTTCATCGAACACTTGCTTCAAAACTACAAGTCGGTCATGCCAATGAACGAACTTTTCGACTTGTCTATCGTCGGTAACAAGAAATCCAGCACGGAGGACTTGACCATCGCAGGTCGAGTCCATGGCCATTTTCCGATAATGCTTGTGCGTTGTAGGGTCATCAGATGGTAAAAGCAGCGCGAGCGTGCGAATTCTTCCCTTAACCAGGGTCTCCGGCAGCAAGGAGCTGTCTTGGTCAGCATGAACAAGTAGGGGGCGTGGGGGTCATGACACGGCTTACTCGGTGGCTTGAAGCCTAGAAATGAAATGTGGTTAAACACATGAAGTCGTGTGTCGTCGTGCGTTAGCCGAAGGTGGTCCAATAAATTGTTAGTAGGAATGACCTGTACGCCCGCGATCCGCTCAAGATTCATGGCGTGAAATACTCGCTGGAACTTGACGCCTTCGTGACCGAGAACTGGTGGGTCGTTGAAATATGCTTGTAAACAGGTTTTCAAGGTACCAGTATCCCACTGTAGTCGTTGTCTCCCGGAGAAGCTGTAAGGGACATCATCGAAGTCGATCATCAGCAACAGCGTAGAGGCAAGGTTGATTGATCGATCCATAAGCCCGTCTTCGTTTTTGTAAGTATTACACTACACCCTAGGACATTCTTCAGCCATTTTTAACATTGCTCCGATCCAATGAGAGCCATATCTCAACAATGCCCAGCACAAACGCTTAACTGATATGCCCGTTGCCCATCCGTATCGACTCCAAATTTAAGGCACAGTCGCATGGGCCGGTAAAAGGATTGAATCAACACGAAGACAAGAAAGCGATCTCATGGATTAATGGCGGTATTCTTAAGGATTAGGCTTATGTGACAAGTATTCCGACACTCTACAAAAGCGCACCAGCAATGGCAACCACCAACGCACCAGCACCAGCACCAATCTTGCTGGCCGCACCAGTGAACACAGGCGGTGTAGCCCCAGTGGACGTCGCATTACCGCTCGAAGTACCATTACCTCCCACCTGAATGAAATTGGCACAAGTCAACCTTGTGGTGTTGGTCGCATGCAACACAAAGCTCAATCCACCAAAGAAGTACGCACTTCCTGGCTGCGTGCTCAAATACGGCTCCACAAAGCTGGTGGAAAAGCTCCCAGCAGCCGCGATCTTACCGCCATGCTTGCCCGCCAAGTCACCCGCCTGACACGTCTCCGGCTTCGCCACTTCGCACATGTACAGTTCGCCACGGTTGGTCGGGTCAAAATGCGACATCGTGGCCGTGCAGTTGCCGTTCGCGGGCACGGGCAGGGTGGATGTGCCAATTGAACGGGCCGTAACGCGCTTGGTCGGGCAGACCGGTCAGGTTGACGGTGAAGCGCACGCCAGAGGGGGTACCGACGCCCTCGACGAATCCGCGCACGGTGGTGTTGACGAGGTTGTTGAACATGGAGGAAGGCAGCGTGGCTCGGTACGTGGCTGCTGGCAGGTTGGTTTGCGCGACTGCGGTGCCATTGAGGCCGACATAACCGGGGTTTGGTGGGAGAGGCATGATAATGGCGCCCTGGAGAGTATCGACGCCAGCGAAGGGCGTGGGGAGGGTGGGAATGACGCCGGACTTGGTGGTGTTGAGGCGCTGAGGCGGTGGAGGTGGTGCTTCAACAACTTGGGTCACCTGGGCTGCTGCGAGGGGCAGGAGCCCGAATAGGAGGGATTTGGTGTACATCGTGAGATGTGGTTGCGACTTGGGACTCGACTTTGAACGAAGTCGGAAGTGTTGTGGTGAGCGTAGGACAATTCTTCGCCTTGCGCCAAAGTAGACGTTCTTTATGTCCCAATTCACCCAACGCCTCGTCCACCATTCATCTAAGATCCCGCCTCTCTACGACCGTGACATCAAGACTCTGTCATCCCATCGTCCATCCTTCCAATACCGCCATTTAATTCACCATGCACAGCCCCAAGACCTGCCGTCTCTGGCCTCTTCATCCAATTCGCAGGGCCCAAATCGCCCTTCCAATCACAATTCACCACATCTCGCGTCGACGGCTAAACAATGCCGTTGCATCATCCACTCCCTGTTCTTCACGCGGCAACGTGAGATTAGCGAGGTGGAGATTTGGGTTTAGTCGAATCCGGGGTACAGGTTTACTTGTGTGCCTTACATCAGTGGTAGGGATGGTGCCTAGGTGATCAAGGGCAGTGACGACAAGACTTGATCGTTGTGGGATGCTAAGCGAGAAGAGCCGCGGAGTGAGCCTTGATGTGTCGAGGCACTGGAAGATAATTCGAGTGCGGCTATTTGATTGATGGGAATTGCTGCATGGTAATATTGGATCGCAATGTCGCAATGGTATGTCTGTGCGCTTGGACGTCTTGAATGTTGTTCGTTCGTGTGTGGCGAAGTGGGCAGATGTGTGTCGCCCAACGTTCAAACTCCAACGTGGTCCTTCTTTTCATTTATGCGGAGATGTCCCACGGCAGCACGAGCGAGAGCGTGATGCTGCAGGCCGATGTTCAAGTGTTGTACAACAAGCAGCCTGGTCCTCCAAGCTGCGCAAACACTGATGGCTCTATGGGACTCTCGCCATGATGACCGACCGAGCGCCAGATAACGGCGTTCGTCCCATACAGATGTGGAGGTGAAGCTCGGACCGTAGCGTCGACGTGGACTGTCGTCCTACGGGAATTGCGTGCAAGCCCAGTGGTAATCTTCATCCTCCGAATCCTCCACGTATTGACACGTGCGAAACCATGTCAAATCAACAGCAACATGTCCAAAGATTGATCCTTCTCATTCTTTCTAAACTCGTCAAGTTCACGTATAACACTCGAGATCGTATTGGCGCATTGTTGTAATGATCGTGGGTCACGAGGGACCGAGCGTCCTTCCACGAAGGCTGAAGTCTTGTCCAAGGAAGAATGCAAAGAAACTTGTGGGAAAGAACGCGAGCATTCATATGCGTTCCCAACGTTCAAGCTGATTGTATGCGACCAATCGATTTGCAGCCAGTCGTGAATATGAGCATAATTGAGGCGGATTCCTGAGTGGGGACCCGCATCACTAGCCCCTTCACTCCAAACGTCGACCTTCCTGAAAGAAACCACTTCATATATGCATAGCATTAGACGAGTCATCGCAAAGAATACCCCCAATTCCAGCATATAAAAAACACCTGAAGTCATTTGCGGGATAAGTCGGCCGAAAGCACTGGATCATGGCTGGAAACCTTTCGGCGCTTTGATTGAACAGGCTGATGACTATCGCATAGTGATAAGCGAGGAGGAAGAGCTCTAGGATCTTGTAGGGCATAAAATGAACCACGGGAACGGGTGGTAGACATCTATGTTCGCTAAAATGGGGCCCAAAGAGTGCATTTGGCTTTGAGCCAACGCACACGTGAATGCGACTTCTAGACGGCTTCCTCACCAGCAACAACTTCACGCTTCTCACTCCTTCCCCACCCCTTATGTACCGCACTCCTACACTCCTTCAGACATCCCGTCCTCCCCGCACACACCCACCACCTCGGTCCCGTTCCAAGTGCCCTACCGCAGCTACTCCGCGCGCATTTCGTCCATTTTTCTCCATCCTTCTCACCTCTCTTCAACTCCAGCTTCGTCTTTTCTTCCCTTAGTTCTAGCAATTCTTCGGCAGTGTATAAGTTACAGTCTCGGCACACGGCGCGTGCGACTTTCGGGATGCTGCGTTGCTTAGTAGCGTAGTATGCTGAGCCGTTGAACCATCGCATTATGAGGAGGGGATGTGCTGTTGTGGGTGCGCAGGTGCACTTGGGATCCTTGAGACGTTGGCTTGGCGCGGGGCGATGGTTGACGACGGAGTGTTGGTAGCAGGATGTGCAGTAGGGACGGCAGTTGTGCAGGTGGTGGGAGAGTGTTGCTTGGGGAATGAGAGGGAGCTGTTGGCAGTCCTGAAGGCTCGATCAGTATTGTACGTTATACGATGCAGAAATACTTACGGTACAGATTTGCTTGTCACATAGCCAGCAGTCCACCTTCTGAGCGCCTGGACACGTGTATCTCCTGAAAGTTTGGATCCGCCGATCGAGATCATGTGCAGGTAGGACTGCTTCGCGAACACTCTTGGACACACGGCTTAAGTTTTTGATGTCCGTGTAGTGCAATTCTTCAGCCACCAGCATGAGCATATCGTAGATGTTTAAGAAGCTCGACAGGTGCGACGGTTCCCCACTTCCCCCTTGGTATCGATGCATTCGCTGTCTCTGCTTTTGCTTGTAAATGCTCTTCATTTCCATAACTCCCAGCTCTGCCTTCTGTTCGGCGCCCAACACGGTCTTGATGGCGTAGCGTCGTCCGAAGCGAACCTCAGATTTGAACGAGAGAGGGAGGCACCTAAAGATGCACTCTGGAAGGAACCACAGGATCCCGACCAGTAAAAAGGCAATCCCTTTGGGAATGTTAAACAGATGTTCCAGCCCAATTTTGAGGAGGTTGGCCGCAAATGCCAGCAGAGGTTCACCGTCGCGCCGTGACGCGGAGATTGCACCTAGAAAAGCAAGGATGTTGAGAAAGGAGATAGCAGCATAAAAGGCGCTGGGAAGGTCAGCATCCGATGTTTGAAATGAGGCACGAGCATTCCTTACGACAACGTGATTCCATACTGCCACTCTTCCACGAAGCTTCGGCACATCTTGACGGGAGTCGCCACAGTGGCATTAAGCCTGGCTGCAGCCTCGAAGAAGCTCTCATTGGCACCAGCTGGTCGATGCCAATCATAAGCGGCGCCGGCACATGAGCCTTTGCTATGCGGAACATAGGCGGTCTGGTAATGAGTCGCCCGGGCTAAATATATCGTCGTAACTGTGTCAATGACGGTGAAGGGTAAATTGAGTGGGGGAGGAAACCAAAATGAAGGTATCCAAAATGCGAAGTTCCAGTAGAAGCCGAACGTGCCCCAGTTGGAGGCGATTTTCTCTCCAATTGCAATGGTAGGATCATAGAGGCCGTTGTGTAGCTCGGCATGGCCTTTGATGACGTCCCAGTGCGTGGACGCATGCGCCCAGTAATATCCAAATGGTGCAAATATAATGAATCTAAATACTGCACAGGGTATAAGGACGATGATGAACATGCCTGCAGATGTGAGCTGCGGACATTGGGTAGTCTTGAGTTCACGTACTGCTGAACCAGTCTCTGCTGGCCATCTTTGCGAGTTGCTGTAGATGACAGGCCGCAGGGAATATCTTTTTTGTATACGTATAGTGTGCAGTCTGCGAACGCTTCTGTTGGTACTCAGCCTTGTGGAGCGATGGATGAAGGACGGAGCGACAGCTTGCTCAGTCGCAGAGGTGCATGCCGTATGGGTACTTGGTGATATTCGAATGATATGCAGCGCATTTTTGAGAAGGGTACTGGCAGCGTTCTCCAAGTCTATGGTCTGGGTGAAGATAGATCGATGTGGCGCAGCATCGCAACCATGCACCTGAGCAGACAGGGTCACCGGTGGGGGTGCTTTTCTGCCTCGGCCTGCCGCTGTGCCAGGACTTCAGCGAGGAACAAAGGCTAGGACGGAGGGAATAGCGTAGACTCTTAGGCGTGCTGAGGTCTGAATAGGCATTTAGAGCCCGCGGTGAGGTGGTGAGGTGTGCTGCGCATGGCTGTGCCAAGTTCCGGTGAACCCAAGCAGCAGGCATGCCATTCGCGACGGCCTCGTCTGCATGCCGCATGCTACCCCTCTTCTCAGTGGGCTCGCGCCCTTTCGCGCCCATGCCCGTGACATGACTAATCTTCTGATTTCTCATGAAGAAAGACGAGTCCTGCTCGTATTTCGCATTGGAGGTGGGGCAGGTCCGCTTCGACGTTGGCTGTTGTCCTTCACGATGAAGCCGACATTGCTCTAAGAAGCGCTAAACGTTACAACAGCGCATTAAGAGCTCTCTCAGACATGGAGGATGTGCCAAAAATGATGAGTAGTTCGATCGCAGTGGATGTCCCCTGCCAAGCTCATCGCGCACGGCGCGAGCCGCGTCCATGTGGAGCCATCACCACGGCAACGCTCGCTGTTTGGCGATGTCATTGCACGCGGATGCATGGCCAGTCCGAGAAGGCACAACGTCTAATTTCACGGCCCACAACGCTCAAATTACTCCTCTTCTCCGCACTTTGCATCTCTTAGCTGCATGCACTTCGACTCCCCCTTGCCGACTGATGCATCGCTCCAAGACAATCTATCCGCACGCATCTCGATAGCCACGCCATATCTTACGACTGTTAGCTGCACAATCACTAGCATACCACGACATCGTTAAAAGGCCGTCGAGATGGAGGCGCTCCTGTCTCTCGCCTTCGACAATATTGCGTCGAAGGACACGCAGAAGATTCGCAAGGGGCTGAAGCAGATTGAGGGCATGCTGGCGCAAATATGTCTCTCCGGCGGCAAGGCGAAACAGTCCACACCAGGTCATCGACGGAACGCATCTGCAATTAATCTGGGCGAGCAACAGGAGACCACACCTAAGAAGCTGGGACAACTGTCTGGAGATCCTGCATTCAGGGAGTTCTTCCGGTTGCAGGAAGGCTTCGAGTGGAACGGTGAGAAGGGCCTCGTCAAACATGCAACATTCCGGCACTGACTAGAAACTAGTTGCAACGCGAGTCGCTGACTGTCTGGAGCGCATATTGGGAATGGGAAGCAGCAAAGGTATTATCAGCATACTGTTGGGGCTGCATGTGGCTGACGCAACTCAGATGGCTCGAACGACATCCTCATCCTGTCCTCGCTATCGAACCTCCAAGGCCTCTTGCTCCTGCACCCGCCATCGCGCATCATCTTCGGCCGCGAAGTCTACATGAACCTCCTCCTCGATCTCCTCGACCCGTACAACTGCCCGGCCATACAGTCGCAAGCCCTTCTCGTCCTCGTCACCGCACTTCTCTCGACACCCCAGAACACACGGACATTCGAGCACATGGACGGTTTGCTCACAGTGACAAGTCTGTTCAAAGACGAAGAGACTACGCAGAGCGTCAAGGTGAAGCTCTTGGAATTCTTGTACTTTTACCTCATGCCAGAAACGCCGTCGCCCAGCCTGCAGCGGAGCCCCAGCAAGCTCGCCAGTGCATTCGACCGCCGGAGTAGTTCTGCAGACGGCGACGACAGTGGCGGCGCGAAGAAAGACGCCCGGACGCAGGAAGACAAGCAGTACTTGTTGGGCAAGTACCTCAACAACGTCGATGCTTTAGTCGAGGATCTCCAGGAAAGCGCGCCGTTCAACAGTGTTGCTTGTTGAAGCTGTTCCTCTGAAACGGGCCCGGCTACACGAAGCCCACACCATCACAATTTCTTTGCGCATCTGCCGGCTTTATCTTTCTTGTCCATATACACCACCAAGCGAGCTCAGTTTCTGCTTTCAAACTTTCCTTCAGTCTCTTCAGCAAGGCGTTGGGGGCGTTTACAGCATCAGGAACATTGGTAATATCTCTTTGAGGAACATGGCTGGCGCCAAATGCCTCTCTGTTTAGTGTCTTACTGGATCGTCCATCTACTGCATAGCGTGGCCATTGCATTCATTGTAATATCGATTTTCATTTGTATCATAAAACTCTCCATCAACGCCTGGCGCATCGAAAGGGCGTGATCCTTAATGGTGGGAGTGAAATTCCAACTATCCCTATTATACATCTTCGCGCACAAATCGTGATCGCCGTTACCCAGTAGAGTCAAACCAAGGACCGCGTAAAATGTGGAATTGCATCGGCACTCCAAACGTCATGACTTCGCTTCCATATTACATGCATGAAGCACTCGCGCTACCTGCACGACAATGTAAGCTCACCACACGCATATGAGCGGAGTCGCACCGACGGATAGGCTAGTTATCTCCCACAAGCAAGCTCAGTATTTGCCAGCTATTGCACGAATAGGATGTCTTTGTCAATATCTCCAGCGCAGAATGGAAAGCGGGCGTGGTATGAGGTCAGCTGATTAAGACAGCCCTATGGCTAGGCACGGAAAGACGAGCGCATACTGAATCTCAGGCCTGCAAACTTATTTATGATATTCAGACATGTCACAGTATCTCTGGACGTCACTATGAAAATCTCGACATGGAATTGATCGTACGAAACGCATCTCGCATCGCACATCGGCGTCCGCGTTTTCATGACTCCGATCTGCCAAGCAGACGAGGTTGGAAATCTTACACAGCAGGGCTAGCGCCACCGGCAGTGTCGGACGCTAAGCGGCATGTGTCGTGTGCCCTGTGCTCCGAAATCTTGACTTCATGCACGATAACGACCACGAGAAAGTGGACCGCACGCGATTTGCACAGTGCTGTCGGAGAGAAAAATGCTTGAGCAGGGTCGCGGAATTTTCAAGTACGTCTGTGGCAGAGTCTGAAGCCAGTCGCACAACAACGCGCAGTATGACAGCAAGATAAGTGTGTTGTCGCTACATTCTTCCGATGACGCAGGCCAATCCCATCGAGTGAAGCAGCACCACGCGACCAGGGATCTTCAATCACTAAATCCACGGAAGCCGGCTTCTTGCTCATCCAGCCACCGCTCACAGCTTCTTCGTCCGAGAAGGACGATGACTGGGCCCGTTCTTGCTCTTAGTCAGTGTCCGCTGACCTGAGGTCACCATGCGGCTGCACAGCTAGCCAGAGCTTGTTATTAGGTAGGCATGACCTGGTGTTTACTTTGCTCTTCAATCCTTTCTCTGTTCGTGAGTTTCCGTGTGTGGTGAAGTCGGGAAACAACGAATCGTATGTGCTAGCAGTAGCATCGCCTTCACCAAACACGCACCGGATCGCATCGGCAAGCACCCCCAGGCCACGCATATCCTACCCTCCGACGCTCCGACGACTTACTATTCGACTCGAAAACATTTTCATCCTCCCGTAGTCGACCTCGCCCCAAACTCTCTGCGCCGATATCATTCATACCTGCATGCACCTATCACCACCATGGGCGCAGGAGCATTCATAGAGCCTCTCGTTGTAGTGACGCTGCTCTTCGGCGGAACCTGGGTCAATCGAAACACAGACTACCGCCTCTTCAATTGGCGGAGAGTTTACTCTAGGTCGTCGTCGCCGGCTAGTTCCATCGATTCCGGGCGCTCGAGCCCGTCGTCGACCGCAAGTCTACTTTCGCAGATTGACGAGGAGCCGAAATGGCGAACGCGGGTTATATCGATATTGGGGATAAGGAAGGAGGTTGTCAGCCCAAACACGAAGCAATTTCAGGAGTACTTCTTGAGCAGGCTGCTTAAGAAATTTCCGTTCCTGGTGGAGGCGTGGTATTGGGCTTTGATATACTGGGTACGTTTCCCTCCTACCGTCGTACTCCACGAGACCATTTCCGGAATCGAGACTAATGATTGGTGTCGTAGGTATACCAACTCGGCCGCGCCTTTAGCGCCGTAACAATGGTCGAAGGCACCGTGAACGTCGCACGCCGCCACGCCCTCCAACTCATCCACCTCGAGCAACGCCTGCACATCTTCCACGAACTCTCCGTCCAAGCATGGTTCCTTCGCCACCCCTTCCTCATGCACTGGACAAACCGCGTCTACTCCTTCATCCACATCCCCGGGACCATTCTCTTCCTCGTCTGGCTCTACTTCTACACCACAACACGCAACCGCATCGACTTGCCCAGCCATAACCGCGAACCCTCTGGTTCGCCCGCAGGCCCAAAGCTCTACGCCGCGCGCCGTCGCACAATGGCT
>TARA_R110002003_G_scaffold122_8_pt1 | contig 12752 bp, 16 predicted proteins | sample TARA_R110002003 | Tara Oceans TARA_R110002003 (sample SAMEA4396441) | marine metagenome | biome: Westerlies Biome; feature: [SRF] surface water layer (ENVO:00010504); material: water (ENVO:00002006), including particulate matter (ENVO:01000060) such as... | depth 5 m | reverse complement strand
GCATCGAGCATCCCACGTGCTGGCGTGGGAAGATGTGCTGTTGGTTTTGTAGCGCCAGGATGTTTGCGTCGAAACTGGATTGGTCGAGGTTGCCCGTCATGGGGATGCCCTCTTTGGCCATGGTGGCGGTGTCGAGCAGGATGGGAGACTTTGCGCTGCCTGCGGTGGCAGACGAACAGCGGCGTGTGTCTTGAGGGCGTTGGGGTGGTTCTTCCCGCTCGTGCGAGGGGTAGATGTCGGTGTCGAGCATCTTGCTCAGGCGGGCGTTCATGTCGTTCTTCTTCCGCTCCTCCTGGTCGATGTATGCGTACCAGTACTGGATCAACTCGTTTCTGAGGTGGCGGAAGGACTCGATGTCTTCTTGTTCGCGGGCGACTCGAGCTCGATGGAGGAACGCGTGTCGACCCCCTCTGAAAGTGACGTCCGGAACCACACTCGATAGTTTGCTGTAGAAGTTCTTGAACTCGGTGAACATGCTCCGGATGGGCGGTTTGCTCGTGACTGGCAAGGGACTGCTGGATGAGATCCAGCGTGCCCAGCTCGCCACATACGCATCAAAATCTGGCATCCCTGGCATCATGATTGGAATGTTAGCTGGCAGCATCGGCACGGAGCATATTGGTGCCAGACTACCCAGACTTCGTGCAGGTCGCTGCACGGTCAGCATGGTGTTGTGGTATGGCCTTCCGACGAAGATACCTAAGATTTGCGGCTGTCGCACATTTCTGAGTCGCTCAAAAGGACCCAGAATCAACTTGGTGTTGGCGAGAATCTGCTCGTGGGTCCAGTCAAAGTCTGCAAGGCAGAGTCGGACTTGGAGCTTGCACAGATTACGTGACTTGGCCAATACGCCTGACACAACTACGGAAAGATAATCTGGCAATGTTAGCCGGCGTAGCGGTACGAACCATAGAACAAACCTCGTATATCGTAGAGCTCGACCTCTTCGTCCCATGCGGAATTGGAGGGATATTGTGTCCCCTCTGCCCAGTTCTCCACCAGAATATCGACGGCATAGTGCTTCACTGCACACCAATCAAAATTCTTGAGAAACCGCTGCTTTGCCTCATCGGCCTCATCGACCATAAAGTGCGAAGATCCGTCCGCCCGTCGTGGTTCCAGCAGCCTGCGTCCACACATGAAAGCCCCATCTTTGCGCACGTCAATTGTGAATGGAACCGTACCGAAGAGAAAGTTCTTGGCTTCTTGATAGATCTGGTGATTGACGAGGAACAAGTCCAAGGCCGGCATTGGGAAGACGCTATCAGAGTTACCAGATCGAGGGGACATCACCATCGCAGATGGTTGCAAATGTATGCTTGGTATGTTTACAGGTGCATTGCGACGGCGAAATGGCGGTGGTGCTGGTGCTCCGTTGGCGATCCGAAGAGGGACGAACGACTGGTTGTAGTACTCGCCTTTACCATCATGCAAAGCGGCTGTCGAGGAGCCGATCGGTCGGTCGGGCAACAGGTAGCGAAACACCTCGTGGCGTAATTCCAGGGGCAGCTTGAAGAAGTAGCATGGTGTATCTGGATGTCCTTGATGTTCGGAACACAACTCAAAGTATGGTGGTGTCCATCTGAACAGCCTCCCACACCTTTCACCATCAGGGCGCTGAAACTGGCACCATCCCGCAAAGCTCTTTTGATCGCGGTGAGATCTGCAGGTGGGCAAGAACGTCGGATGGCATGTCTGCTCAGACTTCTTTCCGATGATTGCACTGCAGCGGAGCTTCGTTTTCTTGATGAAGCCGGAACATCGCTTGAGAAAACCCTCCGGATCTCGTGGGTCGATGACGACCTGAGCATCGTTATGGACGGGTGTAGGCTCGACCGAGATGACAATCGGCTCCGGCGAAGGAGTATCCTCGATCTTGATGTATCCACCAGGGAGTGTAGCGGACGCCATGATTTGGATGACTGTGGTTCTCTCTGAATTGGCAGGCTGAGTGCAAGGCCAAACCTTTGTTCAAGGCTGTCTTGCTTCGCTCCCAGCCTTGTCGCCTCTCGAGCGCTTGGGGATTAATTGCGATGGTGCGGCGTGAGGGATGCGCATTCGTGAAGGACTCCAGCAGTCCTCGAGGACGCAGACGTTGCTAGGTAGCAAACACGTTGTGTTACCGTCTCTTGACGTCGCTGCGTTCCACGACCTCTCAAGTCGCTTGAAGCTTGGAAGGCTACCGGGTGCAGCCTTTCCGATAAGTATGTCGCCAGGAGGCCGCCCCCAAACCGTCGACTATTATTTACACTTTACAGGATGCGACTCATTTACCCAAATTTGCACTTCACAGTTGCACATAGCGGTAGGGTACTGCGATGTCCTTCGCTGCATCGGCCGTGGGCTCAGCTGACCGGGACCCCGCAATCTGCACTGATGGCGTGTCCTGCAGTGTGCGAGGCGATGACATACTCAAGCGAGTTGTGCTTTTTGGTTGAAGGCAGGAGAGCGATGCGTTTGCACACAAACAGGAGATTCTCTGGTATGCTAAACGAAGGCAATGGTGGTCGAGACTATCGCCGGCATGATGCACCTTGCTAGATCGGCTTAGCCATGTCGGAGCTTATCCCTGACCGTCCTGGGCACGCTGCAAGTGACGATCATGGAGGCAGAAGAGAGTCAGCATTGTGCATCAGCCTGACGAACTAGCATGCTGCCAATGGGTCTGCACGGTGATTGCGGTGCGCATGCCCAGAGATAGAGGAACATGCAGGACGATTAGGGGCGCTTTCCTGCTGGGTCCCGCCATTTCGTTGGGTAATGGTACACCAAGGATACACCAAGCTCCTAGCCAAAGGCTGAGCGACATCTGCGGCGCTTCCTTGACCGGATGTCTGTGGGTTTTCTGGGCGGTTCTATTGCTCAGACAACACAGCAACGGACGACTGAAAAAGATTGACAGCTGACATCTGTGTGCTGCCGGTCAAGCATGCTTCGCGATGGCAGGACTGGTACGAGATGCTTCTACCCACCGAGACGATAGACCCACGGCCGTACCATGCTGACCTTCGCCGCAGTTCGATGATGTTGAGCGCAATGCCGCGACATCCGAGTCCCCCACCTTCAAGGCCGTCACATATGGGAGCATTGAACCCACTAGTTCTTCTTCCCGCACCACTTCCCTCGTCGAGATCAGCCCATCCAAGCTGCCACGACCCGGCTACACGCATCCTCACCAGCACCGAATCATCCCACCGAGCATCAAGGGTCACGGGCGCTTGATTATCGCACATCGAACGGTGCCATACTGGGTCGGCGTCATCTTTGTCGTGGGAGCATTAACCTGGGCGGTCTGGTGTGCACTGTACATCTATCCATTGCTGGGCGGGCATCCGAGCGACTGGAGAATTGGCATTGGACATGGTCGGTAGTCGCAGCGATCATCGAAGGGTACTCTGATTTGAATACAATTGTCGTTCCGCAGAAGACAACCCCCTCTTCTGCGCATATACCGATATCAGAATGGATGGCGTTATCTGGATGCAGGGTGTAATGTCAGCCGCCGGTCACTTGCTCACTGGGAAACATTGACACGTTCGAGGTACACACAAACTAAGTATCCATTCGAACTCCCATTAAAATGGTAATGGTCTCTTGCCTCGGACATGCAATTGCGTGTTAGCAGATAATGTAGCTGGACAGTGCCTAATCTGGGGTAGTGGGCCCGGGTAGCTAGTGAACCTCGGCTCAGGGTCGCGCGGAGACTCGCAAGAGCTTACCCCCATCAGCAGTCATGTAGCGATTTCACACGGAGCTGACAGCTTACCAGTCCCTCGCAATACGAAAGCGTTATTGTCCCACCAGTTCTACCTTCAAATCACCGCCACACCACCCAATATGTCCAGCGTAAAACCTCAAACCAGTCCTCCGCCCACCTCGCATGTCCTCCTTTCGTATCCAGCCGACTATGTCCTCCTCGTTACCATAAATCGCGAGAGGCAGATGAACAGCATCCCATTTGCCGGTCACCTAGAAATGGGACAAGTCTTCGACTGGTTCGATCGCGAGCCAAACCTACGTGTAGCCATTATTACAGGCGCTGGCAAGAAGAGCTTCTGTGCTGGACAGGATTTGATTGAATTGGGCAATATCAGGAGTGGGAAGACACAAGCAAACCCAGGACTCATGAGACATCCCCTCAGTGGCTTCGGTGGTCTTAGCAGGAGAGGTGGAAAGAAACCAGTCATTGCTGCTGTGAACGGGTTCGCGCTTGGAGGTGGATTTGAAATCGTCTTGGGATGGTATGTATTGCTGGAGCGACCTCAAACTTTGCCTTAAATAACATATTTCACAGCGACCTAGTCGTTGCAGCACCGGGGGCAACATTCGGCCTCCCAGAAGCCCTGCGTGGTATCTTTGCAGGAGCTGGTGGCCCACCACGTCTCGTTCGCAACGTTGGGCTTCCCGTAGCGTCTGAGATGGCATTGACCGGCAAGTCCATCACCGCACAACGAGCGAAAGAGCTCAATCTCGTGAATCGGATATCACCATCGCAAGATACCGTTGTGGAGGAAGCTGTAAAGCTGGCAAATGAGATCGCCCAGATCTCGCCAGATGCTGCCATTGTCACGAGAGCTGCTTTGAAAGAAGCATGGGAGCATGGAAGCGTTGAGCGGGCTACCCAATTGACCATTGAGCGATTCAACGAGTCTTTGCAATCTGGTGAGAATGCTCTAGAGGGCTTGAGTGCTTTCGCTCAAAAGAGGAAGCCGAACTGGAAGCCGTCAAAGCTATAGATGTATCTTACAGTACCCTGACGCTCATCGCCTACCTATGTGCATCCACGAATATTCTCTCTTAGTTTTCGATGAGATATGCTGTATGCAGCTTACGTGAGGCCGAAATTGATCTCAGGCACAGTTATAGACGGACTTAAGAGGATAATCGGCCTTGTTCCTCCGCACCGGTAAAACACTGGCATTCTTCGGCATTTCCATCACGACACACAACGTTAACGCGATGCGCCATGCTTTCGCCCCGACCTTCCTGACCAATCAATATAGCCGATATCCTTTGAGAGTTACCGGCCTGAGCGAAGAGCGTTAAGCACTTCTCGCAAACACGCTCGCGATGCAGGCTGGTCTTCAAGGCCCCTTCCCCAGACCCCACTTCCCCCGCAATGTGGCACGCCGGCTACGCTAGTGATCCATCATGGGGACCATCGCGGTCTGAGTACATCCCTCGGTAGGCGCCCGGGTGCTAGATATAGTCTCAACATGTCACAGAGACTTATCGACTCGATCTCATCGACATTATACTTGTCACACAAGCCTTGACTATCAGAGATCGATTCGAAAGTGGACTATATAACTCTGACATCACACTGCAGCGATGGTGAATCGCCGAGCTAGTGACGCTGCTCCTCCACAAATACCGATCGCTCCTGTCGTTAAGCGCAAACGACGAGCCTCATGTCTCGGCGAGCAGGAGAGGCGTGAGCGCAAGAGAGCAATCGATCGTGAGGCTCAGCGGTCACTGCGAGAAAAGACCAAAACACACATCGCCGAGCTTGAGCGGACCATTCAGATCCTGCGAGACCATGACCGGAATGGAGCAACAGCAAGCTTGTTGTCTGAGATCGATATCTTACGAGCGGAAAACGAGCGATTGAGAGATGTCATCGACAGCGTGAAGAGCGTAATAGGCTGTGATTTACTCCCTCGCAACGCAGCACCGACCACTGCACCAGTCTACGATGGAGGGTCAGGAGATTCGCCAGCAGCATCCAGCGTCGGTATGCATCATCCAGCCTGCTATCCTACCAACAAATAAGGCTCACAGCACCGGTAGGTCAACGATCGCCGAAACGACGAACGATTTCCTTCGCCAACGACACGAAGCCTGCTCTGCCCACTCCGATCGACCTACCAAACCCGTTCGACTTTCAAGAGAGTGTGCCAAATACCAGTAGGACGCTTGATCTTGATGGCATGACTGTCATGACAGGTCTGGAAGTTGACATACCGGTTTCTCCAGATGCCAAATTCGGACTCAATCTCGATCTTGAACCCGTGGTTGAAAGTCCCGAAGAAGAGGCGGAAGAACTAGCGGCTTGGAGCAACGATCCAGCCACCGCTACTTGGGCTCCGATGATGGCAGAGGTAAGGAGCGCACTCCATCTGGCATGCGCCAGACTAACATGAGCCCCAAGATTTTCGGACCAAATTGGCGCTGTCCCTCACCGGTCGTCCTGCACATTGGCAACCCCGAAGTTCCACAAATCTCTACCTCCAGCGCACTGTGTCCTGTATGGAAGAAGAGCAACGAGCTCTTTGGAAAAGTGTTCTCCTATCGCTCATCAACAGGTACCGGCTCTCTCACCCTTCCTAGGTCGGAGACTGCGGAAGCAGGACTTCTGTACCTGGGCATCAAAAAGGGGTGGGACAAGACGTCTAACGAATGGATGCAGAGCCCCGCGCTCCAAATCTTGAAACAAGTCGACGATCTGCTGTTTCGACATCTGCCGAACATGGAGCGATTGGCTGTCGCGTACAAGAGCTTCAAGCTATTAAAGGTGAGTTCGATCGAAAAGCATGAACAGGGACTCGGGAAGGCTAATTCGTTCAGTACTATCTTAATGCTACAAAAGAAGAGCTGGATAAAGTGCCCGAATGGCTCCGACCAAGTCTCGCACAGTCTAGCCTCAAGCACCCGGTAGCCATTGACTTCTTCGCATGGCCAACGCTCCGTGACCGGCTCGTCCAAAACCACGAGGAGATCTTCCAGAACGGAGATCTATCCAAGTGTTACTCAGAGTACCTACGCTTCGACTGGCCATTCTCCTTTGAAGACGCGTTCTTCTACGATGAGCGGCAAGGCACACACTACCCAAGTCCACTGTTTGAGCGGTATCATCGGGATCTCAAGTACTGGACGGTGGACCCGAAGTTCTACGAGCGTTTTCCGGAGATGATCACGGATATCGAGGGGGACAGGCGGAGGTTTAGCGAAGTGGAAGTGAACTGAATGCGGAGTATATGTCCATGAAGACTATCAACTCTGCTCTTTATAATCCAAAAGCTACACACCATATCAGTGTTCTAATTATAGCCAATGCGTCGGGCCGTATGCCACAAAATAATAAGCGTGTCTTTCTAGTCCCACGAACACACCCACGATCTGCGATAAGAGGTGAGATGCTAACAAGTTCTGAACAGGCAGCTCCGGCTGGAGGAAACCACTGTCTTACATGTCCCAATTCAGACAATGTAGCTTTTCAAGACCGAACGGCCCCTCACGAGTCAGCACTAACCCATGAGCCGCGGTCATTTCTACTTTCTACTGTGCCTAGCGTCGTGTACCTCGCTTCATGCGCATCTCTCCTCACACACAACGTGACATTCCATCCCATCCTATTCAACCCAGTCACCCCTTCACCCACATTCCCCCAGCAAACTCCCAAACTCATCTTCTTTCCCTTTAAATCCTCCCTCCCTCCCTCCCTCCCTCCAGCCACATCTCCCCGGGTTCCTCTTACAACAGCCACAATGTCCCCACCACCACTCACCACGCCGCTGACCTCGCTGCTCAAAATCAAACACCCCATCATGCTCGCCGGCATGGACCAAGTCGCGGGCCCGGAACTCGCAGCGGCGGTGACGAACGCGGGCGGGTTTGGAACACTGGGTGGGGCGCGGTACACGCCGAAGATGCTGAGGGAGATGATCACGGAGATGAAGGGCTTATTGAAGGATAAAGATGCGCCGTTTGGAGTGGATTTGCTATTGCCCAAGGTCGGGGAAGGGGCGCGGAAGACGAACGTGAGTGCTTGATTCAGTTTGCTTGTTTGAATGATTGTGGAAAGGGAGGGAAACCGTGTGTGAGGATTTGCGGATATACTTGGATTGAACTGTGTGTTTTACGGGCACCACGAGGAAACGCAATGGTCGAATCTTGGATTGGAAGATGAGAAATACACGGCTGATTTTTCTTTTGGGGATGAAAAGTATGATTACACCGGCGGCCATCTCGACGAAATGCTCGACATCATCATCGACAGCGGCGCCACGCTCTTCGTGTCCGCCGTGGGCGTCGCGCCGCAATGGGCGATTGACAAGCTTCACAAAGCAGGTGTGTTATAGTAAGTCTTCCTTTTCCTTCGCTGCTCTCTCCTCTTCCATCTCTACTATCCTTCGTTTCCATCCGCCCAGACCAACACTTCCCCAGCGGCAACATGATCGGCCACCCCAAACACGTGCACTACGCCTGCCGCGCCGGCGCCGACATCATCATCGCGCAAGGCGGCGAGGCAGGCGGCCACACGGGCGACATCGCCACCAGCGTGCTTATTCCCGCGTGCGCCGACGCATGTAAACAGTACACGTCGCCGCTGACCGGCAAGCCCGTGACGCTGGTCGCAGCGGGCGGGATCAACGACGGGCGGAGCGTGGCCGCAGCATTGATGCTGGGCGCGAGCGGCGTGTGGATCGGGACGAGGTTTATCGTCAGCGTGGAGAGCAAGGCGCCGGCGAGTTTCAAAGAGGAGTGCGTAGCGCGCCCCGAGACGTATTGACGCTGGAGAGCGAGAAAGCTGACGGGCGAGTAGGGTGGTTAAAGCGAGTTACGACTCCTGGATCAAATCGACCGTCTGGTCGGGGCGGCCGTTGCGCGCGCTGAATAGTCCGTATATTCAGGATTGGGAGCAGAATCGCCAGGCGGAGATCAAGGAACTTACGGCGAAGGGTATTGTGCCGCTGCCGTACGAGCTGGATAGGTTGCATGAGGCGGGCAAGTTGACGGAGGAGATTGAGGATGCGGCGGCGTTGAGGTGAGTAACTGCTTCCATGGGACGAGTTGGCTTGTCGTACTAATGAATGTAGACCGATTGGCGTTGTTGGAGGCTCGGTGAACAAGGCTGGCCAGACTGCGAAGGAGATTGTGGATGAGATTGTGCAGGAGACTGTTCAGGCGCTGAATGGAGCGAGTTCGTTCGTGAACGCAGCAGCGAAGTTGTAGTCGACTCGATGCTGCTCATACATCACCGACGAGAAGAGAATCGAAAGCCAGGTAGTAAAGCTGAAGCGTGCGTATTTACAATGTTGCGCATTTTGTGTGTCGTTTATATACAAGAAGTGCGATGCTCTACTGACCAGCCTAGCACCCAACCCTCGTCGAGCTAATCGCGATATCATCATACCAGAAGGTATTGGCATCGCCACCATAGCTCTCCCAGCCAAAGTACACACCGGTGATCTTCGGGATGGTCGTTCCCCTCTGCCACTGTGCTGCGTTGGGGTTAGTGACACCAGACTTGACTGTCAGGCCGGCGACAGTAGCATTGTTGAGCCAGGTTTCAACCGTGCCGTCAGTGCCGAGATGGTACTCGAAGCAGGTCCATGTGTTCGCCGGAAGAGCAGCGGACGTGGCAATGCCCTGAGGAGAAAGATCGGGCAGCGTGGCGTCATCAGTTTCGCGGTTGTACATGATGATTTTGGATTGGCCACCGATGCGGAGGTTCTTGTTGGCGCCTTGGGCGGAGTCAGGCATGGTGATGAAGGAGACGTGAGAGTCGGTCAGGGCTTTTGAAGCTTTCCTGGATGCAAAGTCAGCATTACTTTCGTGTCTCGCTCATGTTTCGAAACTTACAGCCATGTCCGGACATATACATCGCCAGTGGGGACCTTGGTCGTGCCGACAAAAATGTGACCACAGTATCCACCCGCACCATCAACGCGAATCGAGTTCTTGCCAGTGTGAGCTTGCGCGCTGTCCAGAGTGACTGTGCCACCCTGGTTGCAGTCGCGGGCATAGGTAGGCCACGCGGTTTGGTCCCATCCGTTCTCGAAGCCTTCAGTGACCTGGGCAATTGCCAGAGGCGCAACGGCCAGCGCGAGGAGAGCGGTTTGTCCGAACATTGTAGCGGTAGTTCGTTGCAGATGCTGGGTACAAAGAGTTGAGCGCGGGTGCAGTACTTATGTGACTACCTTGTATGGCTAACCCTAGACTTCGGGTGCAATATGTCCAATTCTTATATTTTGCTTGTTTCTATAGCCCAGTGCTTCTGCCTCCGTCGCCACAAACAGCATAGTGTATGAATTTCTGGTCACCTGGCTTCCATTGTGGTGTGCAATTCGCAGATCGGAGGTTCGGTCTATGCTTCCAGAGTGGATAAATTGAAGGGGCACTTTGGCAGAAACGCTGGTTCCGAGAGGCGCAAGGGTGGTTACCCGAATTTGTGGGGTGAGCATCTCGGATTGAATATACCCCAGATTGCAGGTAGTAGCCGATCTATTCGCGGAGGCAAATTTGTGTATTGAGTGCGCGTCTCTCCACGACCTCATTGCGACGTGCAATGCTGGCCTCTTGTCATACTCGATGGAATAAATCCACGACTAAGCTTAGCTCTTGCCTCTGTTCCATTGCATATGACGTCTAAGTCCATATCGACGTGAGAGATTGACGTGTGTTCCCGGGAACCCAGTTTCTTAACCCGGCCAAGCAGAGACAAGCACATCTTCCGAGGCTTAATTTGCCCGAACCCGGTAACGTCACTCGCGTGCGACATGTTTTTGTTAGCGGGCAGACGTGCCAGAGGTTCGTTCTTAGACGTTGCTTCTGAATGGAAGGGTGCTAGAAGCGAAGTCATCACATTATGCTGAAAGCAAAATCGGATAGCTCTGCCTAGTGCAAAGCAACTACGTGTCGAAAAGACGTTAGAAGTGAATATACTCTAAAAACTGCATGCACTGACTTGCATGGTATCTGCAAAAGTCGAGGTTCTAGCGTGTGCAGAAGAGAGATGGGAAGCCTTGAAGGAACCATTGATAAGGAAGCGCCCCACGCTAGTAAATGCTGCGGGTACATCAATACGAGCTCGGCGCTCTCTTCTCTTTCACACAGCTTTCCAAACAATATATCTGCGCATCAATACACAACTCACACCATATACTTCAAACACACACTGCTCTTGATCTCACCCCAATAAATTTCAGCTACCTTATACACCTCTTGTAACCCTCAAAACCTCCATCTCCATCTCCTTTCCCTCCCCCTTACTTTCCTCCCCTCAAAACCCATCCCTCTCCCCTTCCCCCCTCCAAAATTATCCCCCTATACATCCACCCTCTCCTCCCCCGCAATCAGCCTCATATCCTCCAACCCCGCCAGCCGATGCGGCTCCACCTCCTCCTTATACTTCCTACTGCCCACCATATCCCTGAACCCCTGGAGGTTCTCATACCGCACGACTTGCAGCGCATGCCACTCCTCGCCCGCGGGGGCGATGACGCTGGTCAGGGGCTTGGCGGCGAAGTGGATGCTGGCGTTGGGGGGGAGGACGGTGTAGATTGCGGTGCGGTAGCTGGGTGGGGTGTTGTGTAAGTATGTGGTATGGGGAGAGGGGGGTTAGGGGGGCAAGGAGAGTGAGGGAAGGGAGGAGAGGGACGGTACCGAATCAACGCCTCTTCGCCCGAACACGGTCCAGCAGAAAGATGCGCATGTTCAGGCGCGTACACCGCCTCTTTTCTGTACCGCCACAGATTGAGCATGAAGACTGGTTTCGCCAGGTCGTACGTCTTTGCTACCTCGGCGAGGTTTTCGTGCGAGATGGGGAGGCAGGGCATGTTTATGGTTGCTTGGTATGTGGACGAGTATCCGTAAGTAATGGGGTAGGGTAGGTAGTTTGGCAGATGAGTAGTTTATACTCCAACTTTCCAGCACATCCAAGATTCTCTCTACACTTTATACTCCTCCCCTCCCCATCTCCCAACCCTCCTACCTCCCACTCCACTCCGTCCCTGAAAACTTTCCCGGCTGTATCTGGCTGTTGACCCCGACGAGCAGCGGAGTTCCGCCTCAAAGGGCGGTTTCCAGCCCGAAACGGGTGTCCATCGTAAGTGCATGGCCGGAAACGGATACCCATCGTCGCGAGCAAGCAAATCTACCTACGCTTTTCCAACACGCGGGTATATCGTCGCTCAGGCTGTGCAAAACCCGCGCTGACGTTCATCGACAAATCGTCGTCTCGTTGGGCAATGACGCGGCTATTGGGCATGTGCGAAAGACACCACAAGGGCAAGCGCAGTGAATACCATCGTTCAGCCGAATACCTTGTCGTCGTGTCAGTGCTAGGGCGCTCGCCTTGCCCACGTCGAGCCATTGCGCGCACATACGTGTGTAGTCTATGCTACGCGTACCGGTACATCTCCTTTGCAAAGTTAGCTCCATGCTATCTCCGAAGCTCCCTTGCGCCCTTCCTTATCAATCCCTCACCATCCGTCCATCTCCCCCGTCCCACGTGCTCCAGCCTCGTTCCCACACAGCCTCACCCTCCCATTCAGCAAGGCGAACAATCTTAGCGCCGCATTCGATACAAGGCTGTTACATCTCAGTGGCAAAAAATTGCCAGAACAGGAAGAATCATTCAATCAATCAGTCACTGGAAAAAGCTTTTGCATCATTCAACATCCATTGCGTGGGGATGCATAATCGAAGTCTTCCAATCGCTCAAGTTTTCGCTCCACAATTCTTAAAACCCGCTACTATGCTACACTGCCAACCACCAGCGCCGCGACGCCATCCTCTTCGCTCCGTACATCGATCTTCATAGTCACGCCCGTCTTTGCGCTAAACGCCATGCGTACCATTGCCGCCACTTTTCCGCCTGTGATGGTCTTGCCGTACAGTTTGAGGGTATGTGTAGAGGCTGACAGCGCGACATCGGTGCCGTCGAGAGGTTGTAGCGAGAGGGTCTTTGTGAGCTGCTCTGTCGCATCTATAAATCTGTTAGCAAAGTTGATCATGATTTTGGGTGT
>TARA_R110002003_G_scaffold64_7_pt1 | contig 12753 bp, 14 predicted proteins | sample TARA_R110002003 | Tara Oceans TARA_R110002003 (sample SAMEA4396441) | marine metagenome | biome: Westerlies Biome; feature: [SRF] surface water layer (ENVO:00010504); material: water (ENVO:00002006), including particulate matter (ENVO:01000060) such as... | depth 5 m | reverse complement strand
TCTATCCACCGCGTCGACAGAGCTTTCAGCGCACTGGTTCAGGAAGGCGTTGACAGCGCTGGTGAACTTGATATTTCTCTTCTCAATCAGATTCATCATCTGCTTTTGGCTGAATACCGGCATCTTCAACTCCTCATTGCGCAGCTTTTGGGTCGCCTTCGTCGGCTCGCCAGTCTTTGCATGCTGTACCTGACGCTTCAAGTCGCCATCGATGAACTCGAATAGCAACACCTCCTTATGCTCGCCCTTGTCCGGCTCAGGCATTGTTATGACAAAGTCCTGCGCTTTGCGGCCTTGTACATGGTCTTCCTGACCCATCAGATTGATCTGCAACATAGCTTCGTCCACGTACGCGAAGTTGATCGCCTTTGGTATCAACGCTGTGATCTGCGCCACATCCTCGATGACAAGCTCTCGCTTAATGTGCCCTTCCACGGTAGCTTTCAGATTTTCGAGAGTCGTTGCCAGGTGCTTGCGCGTGCAGCAGAAGGTGTACACGAGGTTCAGCGCGCGATGCACTTGAGCAAGCTTCGTGAAATGCTCTGGCCATGGAATCGTCGTCTCCACGAGCGTTGAGGAGCCGTGCCGTTGCAATGCAGGTTTCCCTGCTCCGTTCTTCTTCGGTGTCCTTCTTGGCTTCTTGCCGCCATCATGTGTCTTGGTTGGGACGGTGGTAGTTGTCGTGACCTCGTTCAGCGCGGGGTTCACCTCATCTCGCCCCTGGGCATGCGCGGCTTCTGAACCTGGTGTGCTTGGCGATTCGGCATGGTCGTCGCATGTTTTCCGCTTGCGCTTTCGTACGGTCTGATCCGAGACTGTTGCTGCTTTCAACCGGGGCATCGTTCGGTCATTGTTGTGTTCTCAGCGCATAGAGTGTACGTGAACTTTGTCGGAGGCGGGAGCAATCGATGACGCAATGGCGCGCGGAAGAGACATGGAAAGGTGAGCGCAACTCTTCGTAGTCGGATATTGATATCACCTTTCCGTGTGGATTCTAGCATGAGTTTACCTTTGCATCCATCAAGAAGGGTACAAGTGACAATCTCGAGGGCCGAGAACGCGCGTGGCGAGTGGCGCGTTGTCGCGTGGCCACGTGCAAAACTCGATGGAAACTTGGCATGCTTGGAGAGTTTCCTGCACAGCTCGCATCGAGCTGAAATAGCAGGATTGAAGTCTAAGCCTATGTATCGACATAACATTGCACTTAGCACATCTCAAGATATCCAATTTGACAGACAACGAGTTCATTCTTCATCAAGACCTTTTTCGCTTCCAGCTACCTAAACATGCATACAGGAACGACCGACTCCCCATAAGCATTAACACACCTCCCTTGGGTATAAAGCAGCTCAGCATCCGACAACCTGGAGATGCAAAGATGTACAGGAATAATATCATAACAAATGCCATGACCTCGTAAATGAAAGAACAGGCTCGCTCACCACTCCTGGTAGCCCCCCACAGATTAACAGGACCAAGAAAGATCACGAGACATAAATTCAACAAGCTGCGCCGTAGCGCTAGGTTTGGGAAACCGTATGTGTGGCTTTCGAGCATCACATGCTGCCCGCACCGGGGACGAGCATCTCAATGCACTTCGTCAGCAGGTTGCTCGCCTCATGCAGCAACTCCCACCTCGTCTTCTTAAACATGTCTCGCATGATGATCAACAGACCCAAGCATGCGTTCCGGTCCACAATCTTCGCAAGGTCATCAGGTGATCGTACACCGCCAACTCGCTTCAGATAACCCATCATGTCTTTGACCTTGTCCTCGTACTTCGGAAGCGAGTAAGGCTGCTTGACGGGTCCATCGAGTGCGTAGCCGTATGACCACACGATGAGGGTAGCAAAGTAAAGGACCCAAGGCCTATTGAGGAGGAAGTCATCCCGCGCTGAGTAGGAGAAACCCAACGATGGCGAGGTGTTGGGGTTGAGCGAATGGTCTCCGGCAACCATGACGTTGGAAAGGAATCGCAAGGCGTAGAAAGTGGCATCCCGAGCACGGGCTGTAGGTGCCCAGACTTCCTTCATGCGGCGTTGGGCGCCATTGTAGTCCTGAGGCGTAATGGATCTGCCGAGCAAACGTCCTGCACCAGCATAGATCTGGCAATCGACAATATCCACATGCATTGCCATATGTGCTAGGTGGTGTAGCACAGTCCTAGACTCGAAGACGTTGTCATCGTCAAGGCCATTAGAGTACGTATATGCATTGGGTGCAGAAAGGTCATTTGGTCGGACCAGCGAGCTGTCGAAGTCCTGTTTCCAGAAATCAAAAGCTCGCGTCAGTGAGCCTCTCCACTTGTCGCGCCCACCCAGTGCTTGCGTGACACCAAGAGAACTGACTTGAAGGTCTCGCTGATTCATGTGCCAAGAAACACTGAGCAGACCAGCCATGAGGATCGTGCGGCCGAACGAGTTCGTTCGCACGGTCTGCCCATTGAGAGTCTTCTTTAGGCCGTCGAGGAAGCTCATTTGCTTGACGCCGTTGGCATGCAGACTTGCTTCTACACGGCCAACCTCCGAGCTACTGGTTGCAGACCACAGAGCTTCGTCGCAGGGAAGGGGCAGGCGCATTTCGTGAGCGACCATGACGGCACTGTGACCGAACATTGTCGCATGTATGCTGTCCATGACGAATGCTGCGAATGCTGCCCTCCTAGTAGCCTCATTTGTGATCCAGTGGTTCCACCACTCATCGGGGGTGTTTGCTCCGCCAAGCGAAGTGCTCTTTCCATCCTTGATGCTTGGAGGGGAGTCCATCGCAGACCTTCCAATCAGGGAGCTGCCTCGCCGCATAAGCGTGAGTGTAGTGGCGTGGTGAATATGTGCACGCTCATGCAGCGGACGTGTAGAGTACATCTTTTCGAAGACCTCAAGCAAGAGCAGTCCCTGGAAGATCCAAAGTTTGGCCGGTGGCCTGAAGTCGGCGTCCATGAACAGCTCCCATCTAAGGTGCCAGGCTAGGAAGTTGGAGAGTGCCGAGCATGCTTGAGTGACTTCATGTCCGTAGTTCTTCTCCAAGCACGATGCGCCAAGACACATGATCGATAACAGCAGAAGCTCGGGGCAGGTACTCGCATTGAAGGTCGGCTTGTGCAGAATTGGAAGCTGCGGGTGGAAGTGTACCCAGTAAGAGCTGATGTATGTTTGCATCATGTGAAGGCTCAACACGTGGTGATCATCATCCTTGTTGCCCTCGAGAATTTCCTCTTTTTGCTTCTTGACAGGTGCATGGTCAGTCTCATTGAAGCGGCCAATGATCAGGTCGAGCAAGTCCTTGCGCTTCTCTTCGGACAGAGCAGACTCGGGGAGTGTGGTATCCAAGATGCTGTGGACAGCCATGGGATGTGCGGGCGGTGCAGGATTATTCAGATAACCAGCAACGGAGGGGTCGTAATTAAAGTACGGTGCCTGCAGACCAATTTGGGATGATGCGCCGGCGACGGAGCTGCCTCCGCCCGGATAGCCCATCGGGGACTGTCCGCCGGGACCGAACTGATTGTCGTTGAACAGCCATGCAGCGAAGTCGTCAGCCATGGCAAACGGCGAGCGACTATATCCTTCGCCGCCGAACATCGGGATGGCATACGATGGTGTCTGGTCCATTATCGCTTCTGAAACGCCGTTCATTCGCGTGTCTAATTGCGCCGTCGACTCGACACCGTTCATCGGAGTTTGGCCGGAGGTGCCATTGTAGTACTGGTTCTCTTGGTCCCGCGACACGGGGGTGCCTGAGTGTGATGGGTATTCTGGTGGAGGTAAGGATGAGAAGGGAGGAAAGTTTTGCTGGGACTGGAACCCACTTGCAGAGTTGTTCTGGTATGCCGTCGACGCTGCCGAGGGAGGGTAGGACTGCGAGGGCGTCACGGCGGAGTTGTAGGGCGAGCCCGAACTGTATGAAGAGATGTTGGAGGTTTGTGCTCGCAGCTCAGGGCGTGTGAAATTACTATTACCCACATGTGGGGAGTTGTGGAGTGGTGTTCGACCTCCACTGTAGTTACCCAAAGTGGACGGACGCGGTGGGGGTGCATAGTTCCCAGTGCTCTGGTTCTGCATGTCATAAGGCTTAGCCTCGGAGCTGCTGCGATACGCGTCCTCGCTCCCTGTCCTTTGCAGCGAGTCGTTTCTGCTGATGGTGGAGGCTGGCGACTGGAAATTTGGCGGCGACATTTGCCCACCCACACCAGGCTGGGTAGCAGAGGCTGGTGACTGCAGCCCGTGCGGCGTCTGGCTCTTGATGCCGACCGTCTTGCTTGGAGGCGCGGTTTTGCCTCCCAGTGCTGCTGTCACGATTGGGTTCAGATTGTGCATGTTGAACGTGTCCTTGCGCAGCAGTTGCGAGCCGCGGGCGGTGTGTCTCTCCTTGTGTCGCGCGCAGAGATCTTGCCGGACGAAGGAGCGGTGGCAGTCGGGGAAGTCGCAGTGGTAGATCTGCTTCGGGTTGTCTGGCCTAGTCAGCATCCCACAGGCATAGTTTGGGTCGAGATTGCCAGTGTCGAGGCATGCCGGGCCACTCACGGTTCAGCTGGTGTCGGTAGAGATGCTCGGCGCGCGAGTAGCTCTTCCCGCAGCCCTCGTGCGGGCACTCAAACTTCTTGTCGAGGCCCTTCCTGCTGCGTCTCCGCTTCCTGCTGGACCCCGTCGCGTCGTCGCCATCCCCGCCGTCGTCGTCGCTGCGGTCGCGGCGGCGCCCCCGTCCCTCGCCGCTGTCTGGCGACGCAGGCGTCGGCGGCTCGGCGGCGCCAGCATTCGTCTCCATCTTCTCGGGGAACTGGGTCTGTATCTTGCCCAACTCTGACGCGTGCCCTGCGTGCATGGAGAGAATTTGCGCCGTCATCGCCGGTGGGCGGGTCGTCGGGGGGTGGTGCTGGTGTTGCTAGGGCAGGACGGTGCGCGCGTCTGGGGTATGTGGAGCTTGTGTAGCGGTGGCGGGCAGCTCGCGTGTGCGGTGGCCGCAAAGTGATGGTGTTAGTCAGAACAACGATGAGGCGCCTCGGAGGAGGGCGTGCATGCTTCTTGAGTCGGGAACCACGCTTTGGGCACGACACAGCAGATCTGAGCAGGAGGAAGGTGCGCGGGAGAAGGGCGGGCAGGCACGGCAGATCAGGTACTAGGCCTTGGAGCTGCTCGGGCGGTGTTGTCGTCGAGGGCTGCTGTGTTGTGGGTGCAGGGCGCTAGAGCGGTGCAGCACTGGCAACTGGGTGCCACTGCGAATCGGCCGGAACCCTGCCCGATGACTTGCAGCTACGAGGCGCGCACGGCGAGTAGCGACTGAGGGCGTGCGGTGCGGTGCGGTGTGGAGAGAACCCTGGGCGTGCGCGTGGGGAAGCAGAGACTCGAGTGGGAGAAGACCATCTGGCGCGGGTAGCCAGTGGATATGGGAGCCAGCGCCGTTCCGCAGCACTGCAGCACTATGTAAGCTTGCCGCTGCCGTGAGGGTGCCAGTGCACGTTAGCAGTTAGGTGTAGGTTTGGAATGGGCCGGGGGCGTGATGCTATGCCTATTTCTGTCGTCGAGCACTCGCATCTCCGCAGCAGCCGCGATAACAGAACTCGATCCGTCCGGGTGGATAAAATGCGCCCAGGAGACGTCTGCTGGATGGGAAGAATGAGGGGTAGGCGCGAGAGGCCGGCGGACGGCGACAACCACAGGTGCACGGTAGCCGTCAGCAATCAAAACCCGGTGTGCGCATATGCAAAGAGAGCATGCGACGGGCCAGGCGCCTGGAGCTGCGAGCCACGACTCGACCATGGCTCAAGCACTCCTGCAGCGACCGGCAGCCTCCAGTGTGGAGAAGACGGCGCCCGAGCGTTCACGTGGGGGCACTGCAGCGGGCGTGGGCGTCGTGGACGCTCTGTAACGCCGTCACGATTTCTCGTAAATAGACGGGAACGGTTGGAGCGCGGCTCCTGTTGGCTGGAAGCGAGCGAGTTGATATCAACGCGTGCCTGTCATGCACAGGGCTGCAGTTGTCGCAGCATGCCTCGCATCATGTATCTGCGCCCAGACACGTCCGACACGACAACTTCTCCGCTCGCATGCATCTTTAGCATGTCTGCTCGCGCTGGAGTCTCGTGCTGTTTCGAGTCCGAGTTTGCGTCTGCGTCTGCGTCCGCGTCACCCGTCACCCGTCATCCATTATGACATGGCGATAGTGTCGTGGAGCCCAATTCACAATTCACCACCAAACCTCTGTAGCCCAGCGACCCAGTCGCTACCCGTGAGCTCAGACCCGCAGCCAGCACAACTAATTTCCACACCTCATCGCACGTGTGCTGCACCTCGCGTCCAATACACATTTTCCTATTGGACAGCATTTCGGCTCGTCGCCCCCGCCGCCCAATCACACGCACCTCTTCTGACCACCACCCTCGACGCCTTACCCCAGATCATGCGCATTGCGACTTGGTGGCTGGCATGTGCTGTACTGTGAAGGCCAATGGGGGTTTATGGGTCGGTCATTTTGCTTATTGCGTAGGCAAGAGGGGTGGAGCGGAGCGTAGCGTGGTGGGTGAGGTGATCAGGCAAAGTTTTGCTCGAATGCAACACACATGGATTGCCCGGCGACGATAGCGATTTATTTGCTCGGGAGACTCCTACACCACACTCGTGGCCTGGCAAAAGTCGCGCAAACATCACTTGACATGCTTCAGGCTGATGTCCGCCCCCAACGCCGCCAACCTGAGGCCATGCTGTCCTCGGCCAACGTTTCCATCCCCTGCGCGCCTACTGAGCGCCACGATATCACAGTACATTCGGTAACGATAATCTTGCTTTTTGCTCCTGCCATCGTGTTTCAAGCACAGGCTGCTGTCCCCTTCCCAGATACGAACCTGGTCCTTGCTCGCGTGCGTACGCCTGGAAAGTGTATGTGTGTGGTAATTGGACGCAAGCCCCGCGGAAGCAGATTAATAACTGTCTCCGCGGTGGGGAAAGAGGAGAGCTGGACAAATGCAACAAGTGGTGACGCTCGTCGTAATGATGAGTAGAAAGCCACCAAGTTTGATTGAATAGATAAACCTAGCTTTGAAGCCTCTCGGTGACACGACAGCTGAGGGTGGACAAACAACGTGGCTCAGGTATCACAGCTCCGCAGAGCCGCATGAACTAGGGTGAAGCACCCTCGCGCATCGTGAATATTGCCTTCGTTCAGACGACTAGTGGCACAATCAAGTCCGACGTGGACCCGCTCGCCAAAAATGGTATCTTGTAAAGAATTATGGTCCTCATCGCGCTACTAAGCACACTTAAGCAGACAAGCACACATCGAGCCACGGTGCTACAATTGATTTGGCCGTCGAATCGCGTTCAGCCCTCTGGCTTTGTATCCTCGGCAGGCTTGTCGCTAGCTTCAGTGGCAGTGTCAGCCTTCTTTTCTACCGTTTCCGAGTCCATGGCCGCGGTGGTACTCGCTTTTGACTTTTGGGCTTCTCCGCCATCTGTGACATCTTCCTTTACCTCGTCTGCGTCTGTTGACTCTGTATCTGGGACATTGGCGTCCGCGGTCTTCGCTTCCTCGGCATCCTTTGAGGCCTCTTCGTCTACGCTTTGCTTTTCTTCGGTGCGAGGCGCTGGATCTGCCTTGGCCTCGTTGCTAGCACTTTGCTTTTCTGGCACGTCTTCAGCTGGATCGGCGTCCGGCACATTAGCTGCCGATGCGGCGGCTTCAGCTTCGGCTTCAGCAGTCGGCTCGGCAGTCTCGCCTCCCTCTGCGCCGTCGTTATCTTTAGGCGTTGACTCGAAGATCTGTGAGACCGGGCGCGTCTGCTCCTTCGAATCATCTTCTTCTTCGGCCTCCTCAACCACCATCGAGATAGCTGTCGCACCAACAGATGGGGAGTGGCGATGTCGTTTGGTCGTACCGGCCGTTGATAAAGTGTGGTCCGTGACCCCCTCGGCCATTGTAGAGTTGTCTTCTTCGGCGCCGGGCTCAGATGGCTCGCGCTTCAGGATCATGGGGGGCAAGGATGATCTCGAATCCGGGTTTGGCTCAACGCCCTCTGCCTCGGCGGGAATGGTGTAGTTGTCTTCTGGGACCAAGCCGTAGTAATCACAAACAGTCTTGAAGAAGACATACAGCCCCATACGCCCCTCGACTTTCCAGAACATTTCACGATGTTGAAACCAAGCATGTGCAAAGATGCGGTACACCCGCCTAAAGATGTTGGTCAACTGTCGCCCCTGCGAGTGCTGTGTCGACTGATCTGTGCCAAGTGCCAATCTCGAAGGGAAATGTTTCGGTGATGTGAGAGTGTTCGCAGCCCAGTCCAACGTGTGGCAGCAGTAATCGATGGCGCAACATGACTTTGGGGGATCATGGACTGCGCAAAGATATTGCCACTCAGATGCGCGCATCTCGGGACAGGTGATAGACGAGCACGGCGGACTGTCGGAGAACAGGGCGACGATGATGGAGTTGACTTTCTGTGTGAGGAATCGGCAGAGCTCATACAGCCACAAAGTCTTGTCAACATTCTCGGGCGGTTGTGCCAACTTGAGCGCCATTTCCTTGTCTACTGCGATTGTTCCATTGGAGCCGATCGGATGCGTGAGGAAGTTGTGCAGCGCTTTGAGGTGTTCAGTAAGCTGGAAAGCTGAGTCGATCTACGAGTCGCTTTAGCATTCGTCCCATGCTGTGTTGGTTGCTGCAAGCTCACCTCTGAGAGGTCTACCAGCGGAGGTCCCTCCGCCATATCCTCTGCTTTTGTTCCCGGCCGTATCCTTCGCGCAGCATTGTGGTCGAGGTTGCTGAAGAGCTTCTGTTGCTCGGGACTCGCTGATACTGGCGACAGCTGGTCTTCTGGGATAGGGGGAGGGCTTGGCAAGCGTGGTGAAGCCGGCGATGCCATTTCTGTGCGCTCAGCGGGGCTGTACGTTGGTCGTGGACGTCGAGTTGTGCTACGCGAATGTTGTCGTTGGCGGCTGTCCGTTGTCGAGATCGCGTCGAGCTTGCGGCGCAGGGTCACGACAGGGCGACAGGGCGACAGGGGTCTATCCGCGTAACGCTAGCGCCGCTAGCCTATTCAAACCTGTACCCTTCGGTCGGACGTCGCTCCATACACATTTTATGTTTTGACAGGGCTCAAACATTCCAAGGTAGGTTCTAATTCTGCTCCGAGTCCCAGTCCTGAAGGAGCGCTAGCATGTGTCCTTGTCATTAAGCATCTGGATGCGCAGCCCGGAGTTGAGTTCCGGCGCTTTTTGCCGGAGTATTGGTTTCGATCACGTCAAGCGTCCACAGGCTTTATTCCAGCTGCATGCATTGTTCTCTTTGCTTTTGCAGTTCTAGATACACTGTGTCTGCTTTGCTTCATCTTTGTTGTTCACTACCCAAATACGACGCTTGATGTGGACGTCCAACGTTGAATACTAATCAAGAACGCAGCACTCGAAAAACACCATCACACATAGTGGCGACCCTATCGTGCCAGCAAACTACAGAGGCGCTACCAAATGGACGGTGACGCCTCAGACGATGAGGTCCCGAGCCTTGTGCAGCCCGAATCGAATGTTAAGCTCAACACCGATCGGGACGAAGAGGTCCCAGATCTGGTTGCCAGTTTGGCCGATACCGCCACAAGTAAAGTTCCGATCACCATAGTCACAGGCTATCTCGGCGCCGGAAAGACAACATTGCTCAACTACATCCTCACCGAGCAACACGGCAAGAAAATTGCAGTCATTCTCAATGAGTTCGGTGACTGTGCGTCCTGGCTGGTGGACGTTGATCTCTTTGCGATCACTGACAGTATCTCTAGCAATCGACATTGAAAAACAACTCACAGTGTCCGACCAGAATACCACTGAAGCGAAACCCATCCCCTTCGTCCCACTTGCAAACGGCTGTATATGCTGTTCCGTCAAAGATGTTGGGGTCGCCGCCATCGAAAATCTGATGGAGCAACGCGGCGAACTTTTCGACTACATTCTGCTTGAGACCACAGGTCTCGCGGACCCAGGCAACATCGCCCCCATGTTCTGGCTCGATGACGGCCTTGGTAGCACCATCTTCCTAGACGGTATTGTGACGCTCGTCGATGCGAAGAACGTCTTGAAGAGCTTGGATGAAGGCTATGGTGACGGGAAGAAAGAGGAGACGCACGATAATCATGGCCCGCTACTTACTACAGCACATTTGCAAATCAGTCACGCGGACGTCATAATCATCAACAAGACTGACCTAGTCGCTGAGGCAGAATTAGAAAAGGTTGTTGCACGCATTCGTTCTATTAATGGCCTTGCCCGCGTCGAAACCACGACGAAGAGCCAGGTGCCGCAGTTGGAAGGCTTGGTCCTGGACCTAAATGCATACAACGAGGTCACGGATGCGGATCTCAAGTTTGCTAGCAAAGGACACAGCCATCTTGACCCTGTACGTTACGAATTTCATCCGTACAGCGTGACGTGCTAATACACACTAGACGATCACCACAACTACCCTCACCTTTCCGCCTCTAACTGCAAAGCAAGTCCCTAGATTCGACTTCTTCCTCCGCACTATCCTATGGGAAGAAATACTCCCGCACGTGTCATCCTTCGACGCTTTCGAAGTACACCGGCTAAAGGCCAGAGTGCCCCTTCAGAACGGACGCATGCTTTTAATACAGGGCGTAAGGAACATTTACGACACAAATGAAGTGGATGGACAAGGAGTAGATGGCGAGACGGCGAAGCTGGTGTTTATAGGGAAAGGCGTGGATCAGCCTGGCCTTCAAGAGAGTCTGATCAAGACACTATCGGGGACTTTGACAACGGAAGTTTAGCATAATAGAGAGGATGTGGGCGAGAGCCAATATATCAGTGACTTTGGAGGTTACTAGTCACCTCGAAGCATGCGCTGACAGACATCCACGATAAAGCTCCGCCCGGATGAATATAGCGAGGAGTGATCTCACACAATCTGTAAAATTATACATCGCTGTATGACGATAGAGCTATGTTTGACACTTGATCATGGCTTACTTGTCCCACTATGCCGAAAGCTCACGGTGCCGCATAGGCTCATATGCAATATCCCCGTGATCCTCCACTCTCCCCAGTCGTCCAGCAGGTATAAGATCAATCTGCGAGCCATCCCGCGAATTCAGCTCTGTCAACTCATGTCCTCGATTGAGGTGTTTGTAGCTTGTATCCCGAGCCGACATCTTCCCAAAGAGATCTCCCGTAGTCCGGCGTATGATGCCAACATATCCCCCAGTATCACGCTTATCAGCAATTTTCTTGCCACGCGCGCTGCGTTTGCGCCAAACGACGAAGCTCCACGTCAATGCACCTGCTAGCGATATCGCCGCCGCGATCCAAATGGTCCACTCGTATGCTCTTCCTGGGTGGACAACGATTTTGCCCGTTCCAGTGAGTTTCAGTGTCGACGATGTGGTGACTAACTTGTTGATGAAGACGTTGGAGAAGGCGGCTGAGCTTATCGCGGTGATGGCTGCGATCCAAGCACACAATGCAGAAAGCAGAGCACCCCAGTAGAACCAGAATGTGAGAAAGCCTGCAAAGATGGCGAGCGCGGTGGCCGCAGCGCCGATGAGAAGCCCAATGAAGGCGTGTCTGGGCGCTTGGCCGATGAGATTGTCTTGGATCAGATCGACGCCCCAGACGCGCCAGAGCCGATGAAGATCGAAGAATTGCTTGCCCCATGGGGAACAGTAGTCGACGATGTATTTGTCGTCTTTCTTCTTCCCGCTGCAGTACAGGGATGGGAAGATGCCGAAGAAGTCCTTGTCTTTGCTGAAGTCATGAGAGTCGGGGAGGCCGTGGTAAGTTTCACCGTTGACTTGTCGAGCGTACTGATCCGTGTCGATCTGTGCGTAGAGTTCAGTATAGCACGGCATGAAGGTACTGTGAGTCCTGGCTTACGAGGACCATGTAGCGTCCAGCATCTGCAGGGAGATCGTTCTTGATGGGACCGCTTCCAGCTCGGAGCAGAAGTCCAATGCCAACTAGCACAACGATGTGGGAGAGAATGGCAAAGGTAGACCAAATACCAACGCAAGAGACCTTTCGTTTCATGATGAATGTTTCGACGGGAACTGGTTAGTGAGCGGAAGATATTGAGTCAATGTCGAGCTAGGAGTCCGTACAAAATGAACGGTCGCCCTACCATGTTTGCATGGTTTCTTCTTGACTGAGTTCACCGCCACGGTTCAAATGCCAAGATTGCTTTGGCTTTCACATCATTTCCCGGTGAGAAGCGTGGGTAACAACTTCTTTCAGCTCTTGGATCTTCATCCGGTTCGATCTAGCTCCTAGAGCGAGAAAAGTGATGTTTTACGTTTCATCGAGTTCAGCTTTCGCTTCCAAAGACCGCAAACGGGGTATCCAGCTCTGGGTAATGGAATGACGAGGCGATTGACGGAAGCTTGTTTGACCCGGAGGCCTGTGGGGAGGAGAGGTGGCGGCTTGGCATTGCTTATCGATAAGCGGGGTTCCGCGACGACCTTGCAGCTGATGACAACCACCACCAGAACGTCAGCCCATCCGCTCGACACACCGCTATACTGGTTTACGGACCTTTTCACGTGCACTCTTTTCTTTGTGCTCTTTACCATGCTGCTTCGGATCCTGTCCACCCGCTCAAGCTGAGCCCTTGGCACCCGACGCTTCGGTTGTCTTGTCCGCATTCAGGTCAGCCACGCACTTTTAAAGGAGGCGTGGTAGCGAAGAGTGAAACTCGACTAATGATGAAAGACAAGAATGGCTCTGTTGATGATAGCGAACATAAGCTTAGCGAAGTAAAAAT
>TARA_R110002003_G_scaffold279_15_pt1 | contig 12774 bp, 15 predicted proteins | sample TARA_R110002003 | Tara Oceans TARA_R110002003 (sample SAMEA4396441) | marine metagenome | biome: Westerlies Biome; feature: [SRF] surface water layer (ENVO:00010504); material: water (ENVO:00002006), including particulate matter (ENVO:01000060) such as... | depth 5 m | reverse complement strand
TACAGCCAAGCGTCACTAATCTCAAGCTCATATCGTCTGAAGCTGATGCTAACCGCCAGAAGCATCAGACCCCTCGCAGGACCCCACTTATTCCAGGCTGTTCGCCATTGAACGGCGTCCATCTGCCCCTCGACGCGACTGTACAAACAATGTGCCAAGGATGTACAGCCTGAGCGATTTGCTGAGGCAGGTGGATTCCATTTTGCCGAGGGCGTTCAGGCGTCACGATGCCCCGCTACCAGGTGCTCAAATCATTTGCTTAAAGGCCCGGTGTCCTCCCCGCTCATTCTTGAAGCCAACCCAGCTTCGCATTCGCTCAATCTTTCAGACTTGGTCGTAACGCGTTCAAACTCACGACTTCTTTGTCGCCTGTCAGCCGTTCATCATGGACTTCCTCAAGAAGAAGATGAAGGAGTTGCTCGATGACGACGAGAAGAAGCCAGAGAAGAAGTCCGAGGGTAAGTCCGCCACCTGTACATGTCACGGTTGCCTGACTAAGTTGTAGACGCCCACAAGGACCCGTCCAAGGACTCGTCTCACGGCACTTCAGGTGATCGCGGCGCATCGGACTCTGTCTACAACCAAGGTCCCCCCGCTGGCGGTCCACCACCACAGCATCAACAATATCCACCACAGGGTCAAGGCTACCCACCACAGGGTCAAGGCTACTCTCCTCAAGGTCAAGGTTACCCTCCCCAGGGTTACCCACAACAGCAACCATATGGCCAAAGTCCGGTCCCCGTGGGGCCACCCGCGCCCATGGGTGCACCTCCGCCAATGCCTCCCGGCTGGGTGCAGCAATGGGACCAGAACAGTCAGCGATGGTACTATGTTGAGCAAGCGACTGGTCGCACGCAGTGGGATCCTCCCGCAAATCTGCCTCCCGGTCCATATGCGCCACCACCATCCGGCGCGCCGTATCAAGCGCCCGGTGGACACGATGAACGTGCCCTCTTTGGCAACACACATGGACATCAAGGCCACGACTACACTGCATCCGGTGCGGCCACAAATGAAAAAGAAAAGAAGAAGGATAAGGGCCACTCCACTGCTATGCTTGCTGCTGCTGGTATTGGAGGTGTCGCAGCCGGGGCTTGGATCGGCCACGAGCTCAGTAAGAGGTCAAACTCTTCAGTGTGATGTCTGTTGCTGACAAGCCATAGCTGAGGACGACAATAAGTCCTCGTCCGCTGGCTATGCCGCTGCGCCTGCTGCCGCTCCCATGTACGGAGCTCCACCAGCCGATCCCTACGGCCAGTCTGCATATCCTCCCCCTGTTCCGACTCATGACGCAGACGGCTCCTCTATCTCAAGTAGTGACCGCGAGTCGCTCGAGGAGAAGCGTGAAGAAGCGATCGAGGCACAGCAGGAATACGAGGAAGAGCTTCAGGAGGCATACGATTCCGACTGAGAACAGCTTCCGTTTCGTCGAACATCGCCGTCGCGTCAATGTATGCGCGCGTCGCCGGCGAAATGGACGCTTGACGGCCACTTTCCACTTTTCATGATGAATAAGCTCGTTGTCAGCATAGCATAGCGAAGGAATGTTGACTCCTCAGCCAACTTGGGATCCCATCGTTCGATTTGGATGAGATTAAATTACTGAATCATACAAACTACATCCCACAAGCCCCCATCACCATATCATGTCTCGCAAGCTTCGAGGGTATCTCTCATACGAAGAACAAGGACATGTTCCAAGACAGTGAATCGCATCCTTTCTTAATCCACTTTGGTCGAACACACCCAAGCCTCCTAACAGCAGCAATCGCAGCAATCAAGACAGCATTCGCATGTCTCTCCGCAGAGCCAGCAGCAGCACAATGTCGCGAGACTGTTCTAACCATCAGCACTTCATCCCAGCAATAGTAATCGGGGATATGCAACTCACCAAGCAGCCAGACATCCCCTTTCCTTCTTCGGTTCCTGCTGGGCAGGCGGCGGGCCGGGTGCATAGTACATCTACCACTTTGGTCAGCCACACATGCCACATGTTCCATCTTTCCTCCCGCTGCTGCACATAACATACCTGCTGCTGCTGAGGCGGCGGATACTGTCCATACTGCTGCCCCGGCGGCGGCTGCGCATAGTAGCCAGGCTGGCCCGGGGGCTGTTGATACGCCATGTCGACGCCTCGGATGTCGTTGACTTAAGCGCAGGGCGTGGCTGGTGTGAGGTGTCTGTGGTTTGACGTTCTGTGGCAGAGGAGCAAAGTGTGGCCGAGCAGCAAAGTGTGGCAGAGCAGCAAAGTGTGGCAGAGGTGCTGCTGAGGCGGTGTTCCACGCAATCAGGGGCGGCACATGCACGCTTCAAATGTCAGTCTCGGATAGACCGGCAGACGCAAACACGCCTTTCTTGAGCACTGTCCACGCGCCAGCGCGCACAATGAATCGAAGCACCCATGGTGAAGCGCTGCGAGTGCTGTATGCATAGGCGATGTGTAAGCGCCACAAGTGTGGCAGCGAACAGCCTGGGGCTCGCCATCAGGGTGGTTTAGTCTGCTGCTCTGCTGCATGCCAGCGCTCGACCAAGCCACCGCTGTATTCGCATGCATGCACAACGCGTGGACGAAGTCTTGGTACGGGTCCTGTCTCTCACTGTTTCGCACCGTGGGATCTGCTCCTACACAGTCGAAACGAAATCCCAGGACAATCTACACATCTTCCTCCGTTTCATACAAGATCCGCTTGGAGGTTTGTGACACACTCGTTCGGAGTCGCGCATCGGACTTGCAGGCAGTGCTGAATGTGTTCTCACCCCGAAGTAAAGTGCGGTGCGGTGCGATGCGGTGCGGTTCGCATGCAAGCGTGCCGGTTTGCCGGACGCTAGGCGCTAGCTGTGGCGCTTGTGGCCGTGTCGAGTACCATCTGAGATTAAGCGGGGCTAGTCCAGTCAGAAGTGGCTGGCGCTTGTGGCTGTTCCCGTGTGCTCCAAAGGCCCATCACAGACGGAGAGGGAATGCCCTCCAATGCAGTGTGCGGTGCAGCAGTTTGTGCTTGGAGCGATTTGCGGAAACCTGGTGCAGAGACGTGAGATATTAGGGGAGGCGGTGCGGTGCGGTTGTATGTATGTGCAGTTGGTTGTATGTTCGGATGGATGTTGCGGGTCGATCCGGCACCGTGGAATTCGTTGCCGGGCGAGGCGGACGGACTGGACGGGACTGGGAGCAGGGGGTGGAGTGTGGGAAGTTTGTTCAGGGACTGGGGCGTGAGAGTTTGAGTGGTCCCGAGTGCTGTGTCGAAATTCGCAGAGCGGTTGTCCTTGTCTGATCGAACGAGGCGCGCAATACCTCCCGTAACTAGCCAGGCACGTCGACAGAGTTCATTAACATATCGAGACATGACCATCGTGGTTGTCTAAGCGGATGTTACCAGGCGCCCCGCAACAGGCACCCCGGAGCACATCCAAACAATATCGTATGTCGCAGCTAAGATATATCTGTTCAGAATAAAATATCGGCGCGTCTCCGCTATTCAGCACATGTCTTCGTGGCTTATGCATCAAGGCTTGAAGGAAGGGAGGGGAGTAGGATGACGTCGACGCGTTCGGCAACGTGGCGCACGAACACGAGATCACATGGGTCGCACTTTAGCTGTGATAACCTCCATCTCGTCCTTGGCAACAACCTTGAACGTGACCTCCTAAGTTATAAGTTCACAATTGCACTCGTAGCGACCAGAAAATGCCGCATATGCGCCTAGTAAAACAAGAGGCTTCAGACGCGGAGGGCCGCACAGATGTCGCGTCGAGCGAGCAAGAGCTATCAAATGAACCACAGGCAACACCAGCAACTCCATCTTTCAAAGGCCGCCTTACAAAGTATCAGTACACAGAGTCCACAAAGTCCGAATCATCAGACACAACATCATCCTCCAGACCAACACGCGCAGCAAAACGCGCCCTCCCACTAGCCTCCAGCGACATCGCCACCCGCTCCACCCCCTCTCCAAGCCCCAAGAAAAGACGCACACCCAGCAAATACGCCGACCCATCCAAATACGCTCATCTATCCCCACTAGTCGACATCCTCGAGCCAAACCTCATCTGCGTCTTCGTCGGCACAAATCCCGGTCCGTCCATTTCCCCACCCCCAATACTTTGAACATGATACGATACTTACCCCCTCACACAGGCGTCCAAACAGCCACATCCGGCCACGCCTACGCGCACCCGTCCAACCACTTCTGGAAGCTCCTGCACTCCTCGGGCCTGACCGACCGCCGCCTGCATCCCTCCGAGGACCGAAGCCTGCCCGCGCTGTATTGCATGGGCAACACGAACATCGTGTCGCGGCCGTCCAAGGACGCCGCCGAGCTGAGCAAAGCGGAGATGCTGGCCGGCGCGGCGGAATTGGATGCGAAGATTGCCCGCGCGAAGCCCGAGGCGGTGTGCATTGTGGGCAAGGGCATCTGGGAGGCGATTTGGCGGTGGAAACACGGCCGGGGGATTGGGAAGGGGGAGTTTCGGTATGGGTGGCAGGAGGAGGGGGAGAGGATGGGGCTGGGAGGGGGTGGGGCGGAACGGCAGGGAGATGCGGAGGATTGGAAGGGTAGTAGAGTCTTCGTGGCGACGAGTACAAGTGGGCTCGCGGCGAGCTTGAAACCGGCTGAGAAAGAAGCGATTTGGCGCCCGTTTGGGGCGTGGGTGCAGCAGCGGAGAGAGGAGAGGGGGTTTGTGCCCAGTGTGCATGTTCAAGAATGAGTAGTCTACAGCAGAAAAGCTAATCACTTCGCTCGACGTGGCTGGCTTAATATGGTATTGTGAGCCTGCGTTTGTTTTCACAAGGACAACAGCTTTGCGCAACTTGACACAGCACTCGGGGAATCCGTGATATGTCAAGCCTCGGGCCTTGACAAACTTTCAACACTCCAATGCCTGCTCCAAGTCCAGTCCAGTCCTTCGAATTGGGAACATAGGTGCGAACCTCACAGCTTGCTCTATCCCGTCCATATGCGTGTACTATTAAATCCCAACCTGGAGCAGAATCCGGGCAGCTACCGAGTATACGCGTGATGGTAAGCAGGACCTGAAGCTGTTTCAAACGATGTTGATCAAAAAGTGCATCTGGATGTTGACCTATTGTATGAGAAGGTTGGTCGACTCTCCATTTCGTAGTTGGCTTGATAGTTCTTTCTAATTTGCAATGCAGACTGAATATTTACTGATTACATTCTAGACTCTATAGCTACTGTTCGCACTACATGTATATATTTGCACGCTCCGGCGTTATCTAATTATAGGCGTGTCTTTTAACCTAGTTTTCCAAGTAACTTTCTAGCGCCATGTATCTGCACGTTCTGCGTTTTCTGTGCAGTTTGGAAGAGAATGTAACTCGTGAACGTGGAATTCGATGAACATCGATCGACTCGTGAGGCGCTTTGAGAGGCTTGATGATTTTGGGAAGGGCAGACGCTGAACAACTAGAACATGGCCCTTGAGAAAGGAGAGATGTCATGATCCGCTCCGTTTGAGCTTGATCCGCCACCGCGATCGCTTCCTTGGAGCAGCCTCATTCTTAGACGTGCTTGTCAGTGTGCCGCTCGCCATATGTGGGGTGCTCTGCAGATCAGACTGGCCTTGATTTATCTGATCAGATACCCATTTTGCTCGGCGTTCAAGCTCCTTTCTCCAGGCTTCCGCTTGGGCACCAGCGGGGAGGTTTGCAATGCGGTCGTCCTCCTCGCCTCGACGTATGAGCTCACGGTGCCGTCGTGTGCCTGTCGTGTCTGCAATCTTGATGCTTCCTGCGGAGGCATCAATGTCAATAACGAGAAAAAATGCATCCGCATCCTCGTCATCTTCATCGACCAGGAAACAGTCGTATAAAACGAATGCATTGGTGCCGAAGAGGAAGTCGTCACTGAGTATAACGTTTGCTGGCGCGTTCTTGAGGATATGGAAGTCCAGGTTGTACGGCACATTTCGGCCGCCCTGGCCAAACTCCCATGTAACACCAAGAGTCATCCCTGAAGTCCATGCTGTCGAGCCGTCTGCGAAACGAAGCTTCGTGGTAAACTGTTTTCCCTGTGCAATGGGAAGGCCGATGGAACGGGCATAGCTTTCATCCATGACCATCACTCTGGCACCTGAGTCGGCAAGGGCCTCCTGTCGCTGGCCATTCACAAGACCTGTGAACCTTGGCGCTCTGTCTCCGAGATATAGCAGGTCGTGCTTCGATAATGCGTTTGTAACACGTCTCTTGACACGACGGAAGAAATTGATGGCTAGGGAAAATGTGGCAGTTGCTTTCAAAAACACCTTTCCCAGCACTATGTTGTGAATGCAATCTGGTAGAATGTGGAATCGGAGTGCGTATGTCTCTCTCTCGCCATCGAACCTGAAAGGAGCTACAGTCGTGCCAGTAGTTCGAAGCGTGATGCCACTTCCAATTGTGATCGATGATGTTTCACCACGATTGATTGTGAAGCCAAATCGAACGGCGATGTCTTCCCGCATGATGTTCTTCTTGGAGCAGTAGTCGCCAAGAGCATTGAGCTTGAGTGTTGAGCCAAGGGAACATGGTATCTCATACACAGGTCGTGCATGGACTTTAGTTATTGGGTATATGCTCTGCGTCTTCGACTTACGCGCGGCATCCAATCTCGCATACGTTCTGTGCGAGACTCGTTCATCCAAGCTCCCTTCAGCAGGCTCGTTGGACACTATACGGACCATTCCGCCTTGTCCATAAAAGCCCACGAACTACAAACCATATTAATCAAGGTCATACCATCTCCGACAACAACTCACCTCTTTGCAACAGCCCACTACTGAGCATACGACGTGATTGATCGACTATTGGTGTGAGTTCGACATGTAAGGCGTGATAATGAATGGTCGAAACTCACACGAGATGTTTTGTTTGATATCTCTTTGACAATAATGAAACGACGGATGGATCTGTCCGCGCCATCCCCAGAACGCACTGGAACAGCAAGGGCGTAGCTTCCCGCCGTCGATGCTGTTCCTGCAGCGCCATGTGCGATCGCCATGTTATCCCTTCTTTCGGTGTTGTGCGCCAAACTGTTCAGCATAGTTCGTGTCGCAGACACAACGCGTGCAAGCACGCAAATTGTGATTTAGGCAATATAAACTCTCGGAAGCTTCTCAGCTAGGTTCTGCTTCAAGGATATCGGTTTTGGCCTGCTACGATTCTGCCGGGCCTTGTCGGTATCCGAAACACTTCACTGCCGGAATCACCTGCACCCGCTTACTATTGCTCCAAGTTGAGCTTTTGATTTTGCGCAGATCGTGTGCTAACGCACCGAGCTCATAACAGGTACCGTTCCCAGCCGCTGTATTTGATTAGATACAACTGCGAATTCGATTTATCTTTCGTGGCGGTCGAGAAAACCGTGTGCGGACATAGTCTTGCTAGATTTGCGACCGAACTGAATATGAGAACCTCCCAGATAATTGTTGCGAAGGAGAAGGTGGGCAGGGGCGGTGATTTCTGCCCAAATGGGTACCCAAGTTGTGGAGGCGCAGCAGCGTCCTTCATGCAAGCCACAAGGCAGACTTCAACCGCCCTCATGACCACGTCAGACGCAGGCTTGGCTGCCGCTGCCTCTGCCGCGGCATATCAACCATGTTCACCGAAAAAGCATAGCACGTAGTTTCCCAGAACGAAGTTGAATAACGATGAGCTCGCTTGGTGTGAGAAAGATGTGGAGATTGGCGCGCTTCGTGATGGATATCCGGCGCTCGCAAGCTGGATAACGCGCGATCCCGACGGCGAGCCACTCATTTTCCGAAAGTTCGGAAAAGTGGCAGTTAGAAGTATCCTCCATCAACCAGCCCAGCTTATCGCACTTGAGTATGAACTCGAGCAGTTGGACGCAGACGCTCAAAACAGTCCGGACCTGGAGACAAGGCAATCTCTTCGCGACCTGGGCGGCACGAAGAGCCAGCAGTGTCTAATCCAGCTTGAAGGAGCTATATGGAACACTGTCAAATGCCCAGACTGAGGTGGTCTTCAAAATTGGTTCCTTTCTGTATCGAAGGACAAACTTCGGTCTGGCTCAGGAAGACCGCATTTACGGCGAACAGGACAAACGCGAGGTGTTCGACAGTTCAAGTGGCGCTAATCTTCGTTCGCCACAGCAGTCAGCCCTTCGATAGAGATGGAGTTTGTGGCAACCCCATCTCGGACGCAGCCGTGGGAGCATTGGGTCCAATAATGAGGTCAAAACACTACATGTTGTGCTTCGCGATGCCATTCAACCTATTCGGCGACAAACGGCAAATTCGAAGGTGTTGGACTCATCATACTCATCATAATCATCATTCCGTCCTCACAAGGGCATGGTAGCTATTGTGCTCGGTGCAGTAGCACGGAATAGGAGCTGCTTGTTCCCAGCCAGGGCACTGGCAATAAGACACTGCGACACGCGTGGTGGTGAGGCAGAAGCTGAGGTTGTATCATATGTTGGAACGGGCAGTGCATCTGCTGGAGGTTGATGTTGCGTGTGAGGAGGTTGGGTCGTGTCTCCAATTCGTAGTTGCGCTTGATGGTTCTTTCTAAATTTGCAACAACCAGACGCGAAAACACGTGACGCGCAAAACATACCTCGGTACTTCGCATTCCTCGCTCTCCACGCTGTGCGTCACCCAGCGAAGCCTGATATTGCGTCTCGTCAGACACAGAGCCGACCAGTCATATGTACGAGACCTTTACTTGTGCACGCTTCGAACGGTGAGAGACCACTCATGAAGTGGGCACAGGCTTGCAGCCAAGAGGCTGCCGATTACTGATCGGCCGTGCACGACCACTAGGTATACTAATCTGCTGCGGGTAAACTGTATATCCACGACGGGATCCCGTACAAAGAGCTGCATGTCACCCGCGGGAGTCGTTGGAGGAATTTCTGACAGTCATATCGAGCACGCGAAGCACAGCAGTAAAGCGACATAGTCATCAAAGCATCATCGTTGCTATCAAGCGGAACTTAAGGTATGACAAGCAGGCGTGTTCAAAGGTTGTCAGACGACTCGCCGATCGCCTAACGTTATGCCATGAGCCGAGGCACGGCCAGTGCATTCAAAAGTCCCAACTGACCTCCCTTTAACCAAGAGATTAGTAAGTATACCTGAAACCCTTCTGGTCACCCTCATCGTGGTATTCCAACTCGATCTCACCACGGTCGGCCTTCTTGTTCGACCTCCAGGATCCCACAGTGATCAACGAGACGATGATGATGGTGAGCAGACAGCAGGCAATGCAAGCGTACAGACCTGGGCGGTAATGCGGCTTGTCTTGGAATCTATGCACTGTTAGGGGACGGATCCTAGAAGAACCAAAAATATCACTGACCTGAAGATCAATCCTCCAGCGATACCTCCGACACCGCCCATACCGACAAGAGTGGCAGAGCAGAAAGCACGCTTCCATTGTCCGCGGATGTTATTGGCCTGGTACGACATAGTCGCGGGGACATTGCTGTTCGCTCCGGCAGTTGTGAGGAAGACACCTGCGACTTGATCAGTAATGACTTTAGGGGCAAAAGCAGGTTCACTTACCGAAGTACCGGACGTTAGCGTTGCCGTGGAATCCCATAATCGCAACTCCGACGATACACAAAACCATGTTGAAGATAATGATGGGTCCACGAAGATGGTACTTGTCGCCGAACCAGCCTGTTGCGTACATGACGATCGCGGCCAGCGCATAGGGTGGAGCAACAAGGCATTGCGATGCACCGATCGAGAAGCCCATGTTCTCAGTCAGAATAATTGGCAAGAAGTATGCGAGCGCATATGTGACGGTGGTGGTATTGAAGAAGATCTGGTTTGGTCAGTTTCACACGCCGGGAATCGCACAAGATGCATGCTTACCAGCGCAAATCCCCAGATCTTGATGTCAAGAGCACCGCTGAGGAACTTTTTCAAGTTCCAAGGCTCGGGCCTTGCGTCGCCGCGGTCCCTGTTCACACGGTCGATGATGAACTTGGCTTCGCGCTCGTTCAAGAAATGCCAAGACTTGTGGGCTTTGTCCGGGAAGTCGACCAGAGCCCAGTATCCGAGGATACCCAAGAAACATGTCAGTGCGCCCTCAATGATGAAGATCCAGCGCCATCCATTGAGACCCTGGCGGCCCTTCAGCTGCATCAGCCCGTATGCCAGGATACCAGCGCATGCTGAAGCCAAACTTCCTAGGATGTAGAAGCAGGAGTAACGTTTTCCGATGTCGAAGCGGGTGTACCATGTCGACAAGAGGTAAACGCAGCTGGGGAAGAAACCCGCCTCGAGTATGCCGAGAATTACGCGAAGAGCGGCAAGAGTGTGGAAGCTGTCCGCAAAACCCATGCCAATCATTACGGCACCCCAGGCCACGACAATGAAAGAGAGGAAGTTGCGGGGTCCGAGGTAGCGCACAATGACTGTCGCTGGAGGCTGAAAGACGATGTAGGTTGTGAAGAAAACAAGGGTGACAACTGAGTAGCGCGATACCGTTCCCATGAGAGTATTGAGTTTCAAGTCCACATTCATGCTGAAATGTGTTAGCAAGACACCAAAAAAGTCTAGCGGCCTGGACGGCGTACCCAGCAATGGAGGCAGCACTCAGATTCGTACGGTCCATCAAGGAGATACAATACAGGACTCCTACTGTCACCACAAGGCGGCGATCGATGCGATGAATGATCTTTCTCTGTTCGGCATGAGTGTACTCGCACTCGTAATCATCCTGGCTCGAGCCATCATGGTGGATGTTCTCTTTCAGGCTCGCCGGCCTTTTTTCGACGTCGTTGTGGGCCATGGTGCGTGTGGGTTTCTTCTCAGAAAGTGGGTGAGACGAAGGAACAAGCTGAAGCCTGCGATAAGAGGGTTGCACGATGCGCTCATTATATGTCTAGCTGCCCCTGTACGACCCGCCGTGGCCCATCACATCGCCAAGCACCGTCGACTTCCTAAGCAAACCATTATCGAGAAACAACCGAGGCACGGGTAAGGTCCTCGAATTGGAGTGCTGCATCCCCTTCATCGCTTGTCAAGGGTCGACCAGGTTGGACGAAATTTCGCGGAGGGCCACCGAAAACAGGATGGCGGAAGAAAGCTGGGGAGGGAGGGCTTGGCAGGCGTGGAGACCCCGCCTTCGCGAACGCCATCTTCAGCCCGGACCCTCTCAGCAGCCAATGGGACGACGCACCAGCAAGGCAAGCTCATTCTCGCACCCTCCGATTGACGCTTGGAGACCGTCATCACGGCTCGTGGGCATGGCAATGGCACGCAACCAGAGATGCGTGGCGATCCAAATGTGCTTGTTCTTTGTGCTAGCAGCGTTGTGCTGCTTGCGCAAAGTCGATGATCGGCACGTCACGATGTTTCCACCTTCACGCGGGGTAAAACGGGCTGCTCAGCGTGACATGCTCCGCAATGGCCGCCTTGATCAACCGATTTGGGCTATTCCTCCGGGAGTCTGACTTCAGGATGGGATGATGTGTCGCTATGAACAGGGGAGCCAGCGAGCCGCATGCGACAGGAAGCTGTCTTGGCACTGCATTGCCATCTGCCGCACCTTGCTTCCGCTAGACTCGTATCGCCGCCGCGACTGGCGTCCAAAGCTTGGACCAAAGCAAAGCCCACGACAAGACGCTCAAGTTACATGCACGACACCCAAAATGCTTCGTACAGCTTGACTGACCTATTTCCAACCACCGGTGCCTCGTCCGGTAATCAGACGGAGGCGGCTGAGAAACTGTATGCTTCACAGAGCCGCCTTTCGGTATGCAGCTGTTGCAAAATCTGTCATCTAGCGGCTCAACGACGATTTAGCTATTCTCTCCCATACCCACCGTTAATCTGATCCACACTGGTAACGCTTACCCTACGCAGCAAATCTTACGCGCTGTGCGTACGCCAACACCACCAATGCACAATGTTTTATCGAAGGCCAAGCCCGCGGACCACTCATCCGTCAGACCACACCACACAAATCTGTTGACGCCGCCTGTTGGACGCATCCTTGGATAGCCGTGTGGCTTTGAGCCACGTGCTTACAGTTTACAGCACTTGGATCGACATGCTTCCGGACTCGCCGAATTACTGCAGTATGACTGGATATGGAACAAACGGCACCTTCACATTTCACTGGAGCCGTCAGTCAGGCGAAAGTGACTCGCGCATGGCTTTGGGAGAGCTGCCCACCAGCGGGGTGTATTCAGAGGTGGAGCAAGCACATTCCACGCCCCAGTTATGCTGCCACTCAGTGCAACCCGTGCTCCCGCAGTCCACTCTTCCGCAGAAGTGTTCAGCAGACAACTTGCTAGCCCGATGTGTTAAATTGTGTCTTGTGTAGCTACACCAACATCGCAACCCTCATAACCGTCTGCACACTCTAACCAACACGCTGGGAATGTTGATCTCCCCAATCGTATCCCGGTGCTTGGAACCCCGATGAGTGTGTCCGCCCCGGCCTGTGGTGCTTCAGATCTGCCCTCAGCACCCAATCAAAATGTCGGATTTGCAAGGGGGACCGAGGCTCCAGGCCCAGCCCTACAGCTCCCTACCCCGGATTGTTTCGCCTGGGGACGCACTCTCCGTCCACTCAACATCAGTATCTCCACCTGCCAATAGGAGTTGTCAAATGTACCGAGGCACTTTTCCACATATCTACATGTACCCTCCCGCGCCTCCGAAACCTCCCGTCAGCCCTTCACAACACCAACACGCCATGATATTGCCTTTGCTTCCAGTGCCGCAGCCGCCAATGTGTCGTGGAACGTCGCCAATGATGGTGTCGAGGTTGGAGCAGGTTCCGAGGCATGGCGTTGTGTG
>TARA_R110002003_G_scaffold175_14_pt1 | contig 12776 bp, 11 predicted proteins | sample TARA_R110002003 | Tara Oceans TARA_R110002003 (sample SAMEA4396441) | marine metagenome | biome: Westerlies Biome; feature: [SRF] surface water layer (ENVO:00010504); material: water (ENVO:00002006), including particulate matter (ENVO:01000060) such as... | depth 5 m | reverse complement strand
GGCCAAGTGGAGTAGAAAGTTGTTAACAGCTTGGAACATGGCAGCTGCAGCCGAAGATACATTGGAGAAGGTTTATTATATTTTTAGGGAGATGCGAGAGATTGATGGTTGCCTTGCCAAGCCTGAGATCGGAGAGATGCGAGACTGGTGGCAGTATATATATTGACATTGGGGGTACGGGCAATAACTATCTAGGCCATTCAAAATTATGGTAATGCTAGACAATGTAAAACGGCGTCAATCAGGTTTAGATAAGCATGTACCACATTACCCTGGTTGAGAACACTACTTGCCAACTCTGCAGTGTCAAAAAGTATTGACTTTCTTCTCAAGCGTTGTAGTTGAGGGAGTTCCGGAGATATTTGAAGTGGCCCGAGACACTGATGAGTGCGATGTGAACACGGACGAGGCAAATGATACAGTTGATGAAAGCATTCAAATGGAGCCTACGGGAATGCTATGTACTATGGGTTTGGGGTGCATGATACATGTCACCATTTTGAAAGGTGAAGCAAAGATCGGGCATGTAACCACTGCGACGAGCCACCATATTGTTGCTGTCGTGTACTTACTTTTCTTAGCACCTCCTCGCAACCAACAGTGAGGGCGCATTTTAGCCCTAGCATCATTCTACGCAGTCTACCCGACAAAACGATGTTTCAAGCAACAGGGCGCTGCTCTCCAGATATCCACGTACTTCCACCCTCAGATTTGAAAGATCTCCTCATACTCATTGGAGATCTCATGATCTCGATCGACAAGTTCGTCCATCGGGTTTCGCCACTGCAAGCCTCACTCACAGCCAGAGAGATGTTCTGTTTGAAGTACGATGCCGGGAAATACCTCGATGAAGCGAAATACTTGAAGCAGCGATGCCGTGAGGTCGATGCACATTATGGATGGGTACTAGCCTCGGACATCGTGCATGTTACGCAAATGTTCGAAACGGATAGTGAGAAGGGACACGATAACGCGAAATACTGGATGAGAAGTGTGTTCGATAGGTATGAGGAACTGAAGACGAAATTGGGCACACTGGCTGCAGGCTCAGAGAGACGGGCCATAGAGAGACAGGAGAATCATTCCCCGTAGCCCAAAGGTGTTGCACGAGGGATCATCATCTCTTCTAAATTTTGTCAAAATTCGACACAGACCTGTGCTTTTCTACTAGTTGCAGGAGGCTGCAGTGCTGCGTCACACCATACCCCATCGGACGACGAAAGGTATGGCGCCGATCTGTACGCAAGAGGGCGTTATTGGAGCTAGTGCCCCAAGGAGCTTTAGTTGTGTATGTAGTGCAGGACTGCTGAGTGCGATTGCTCTGTCACGCACACTCTTTTACCATCATTCATAAGCTGATGCAGATATGGTATGTCACCCATGAATTTCGTTGACGAGCAAGCCTTCCATCATACCATCTTCGCTCAAGAACAGCGACTGTATCACAGATGATCCAAAGCTGGCGGGCGACTTACAAGTCGGCGATCACTTCCAGTGGCTGTCCACCACGATGTTCGCAACTGAATGATAATAAGATACGCGATCCACTTTGAAAAAAAGGGGTGCAATGAATTAGAAGTAGAACAAAGCCCGTATCGATGGATTGACGAGTTGGCTAACCGCAGTGGATGTCCAGTAACGGATCAGCTGAACGGAAAGGACCGTCGCATTGACAGGCAAAGGACTATCCTACCACCCGGATCGGTTCACCAGCTTCCTGAAGCGCGATATGCTAACATTCCGGTCACGTAGACCCAGCACTCCCATCCTCCCATCCCTGAATCATTGCTGCATGTTTCGTCGAGGTTCGTTTCAGTCATACCGTACCCTCTACTTCTTCACCACAATATTATGCTGCCCGCTACCAGGTCGCACGCCAACATTGACCGAGACATCCACACCCCACAGCCTCGATCTTTCTTCCGCTATATCCGCTGCTATCTGCTGCAGTCCTGCTCCTGCCTGGGCTAACTTTCCACCGGCTTCGATCAAGTCGCTGCTGAGCTTGAGCATTTGCGTGGCGAGTTCGAACAGTTTATCGGTGGAGGTCGACATGTTTCCCAATCCGACGCGGGGTAATGACTAGAGACTGCGGGTAGGATGTTTCGACTGCGTTTTTGGTTTCGGGTATGTGGACTCGATCGCTGCGTGAAGACTGGGCCAAACGGATTTCGAGGCTCGAGTAAGGCTGAGGCTTGCTGTGGTAGTTTGACAGAGAATACGAGCTGTGAGAATGATGGGGTCTAAGGAGACAAATCACGAAGTCGCGGATTATGTACGACCTTAACATGGAAGTTCACGCGCGTTTGCAAGCGTCGAGTCATTGCCAACTTAGCGGCGGAGATCTTCACAAGTCAAGCGCACGACATTGAAGACAACACACGCTGTTGAAATACCATCTTTGACATCCAGGGAACGCAAACGCAATCACTGATATTATATTACACGTAGTGTAAAACAAACCACATCTACTTCGGTCCACTCGGCCAACGCTCGCTGCTTTCCGGACTGTCGAACATACTATCAACCCTCAGTAAGGCAAGCACCTAAAGCTATATTCGCAGAGCCGACTATACCCCGTCAGCCAAGTGCTACGCTATCGACACATCCATCATGACAGAGCCATGTTGAGAAGATAGACGTCGCCTTGAACCCCATATAACACAAGTTGCAGCGAAAAAACGTGACATTCTCGAGCCCAACATCGTCGCATCATACCATCGTGACTCAATTCAATAATCACGACCTACAATCTCAGAGCCCCCCTTCAAACCCCAAATCCACATTCGGCATCTCCCACCTCCTCCCCAGCGTGCCATTCCCAAACGGCCCCAGACTAGGCGGCCCATCCTCCTCGCGCGTGCCCCACTTACTCTCCGCATCGCCCAGCACCAACTCCAACACGCCGCCGTCCAAAAAGAAGCGATGCCTGAGCCAATTCCGCGTATACGGCACGCCATCCAGCGTCGCGCTCTGGATGTAAACATTCCTCCCCGCTGGATCGAAATTGACATTGCGAATCGTCGCCGTCCTGCCCGTCTGCGCATTACGAATCGCGACTTGTTCGAAGAACGGCGGAGTAATGAAGTACACGTCCTGGCCCGCGTTCGGAAACACGCCCATCATGACCAGCGCGACGAAACTGCCCATGGCGCCCGAGTCGTCGTTGCCCGGGATGCCGGAGACGGTCGCGTTGAACAGGCTGGGGATGTACTGGTGTGCGCGCAGCGCGGACAGCGCGGGGCGGCCTGCGTAGTGGTACAGGAAGAGGTTGAGGAAGGCTTGTTCGTCGCCGACGTACAGGATGCCGGACTCGTGGAGCCAGTTTAGGCGGGCGACGAAGGTGGCGCGGCCGCCGAGCGTGCGGATCAGCGTCGCCATGTCGCCTGGCGCGAAGAAGGTGTACAGCCAGATGGGGCCTTCGTAGGTTTCGCGGCCGCTGGGGTTCAGGTAGCAGCCGGTGAAGTCGAGCAGTGGGGAGCAGAAAATCGGGTCTTGGTAGCCCCAGGTGCCGTTCATGTAGCGCGGTTGCAGGAAGCCCTGGAAGCCCGTGTCGGTGCCGTTGATGGCGCTGCGCTGCTCGGGGTTGAACATGTTGAGCCAGTTGCCGGAGCGGGAAAGGTATTTGTTGTAGTCTGCGGTGTGGCCGAGGGCTCGCGCGAGCAGGGCGATGGTGAAGTCGTTGTAGGCGTATTCGACAGTGCGGGATATGGAGCGCGTTTCTGTGCCTACACCGAGGATATCGAGGTTCTCCGTGGGGATGTAACCTAGTGTTTTCCAGGATTCGAGACCACCGCGACCTGTGGGATGTTAGCTTAGGACGAGACTTTGGAGGGCAGCTGGGTAATACCTTCGACGTCCCAGTTTGGTGGTTCTTCTTCCGCGTCTTTGACTACAGCTTCGTATGCGAGATTCCAATCGATGCCCTCGCTGATATTCTTGAGGTATGCGTCGGTGATCACGACATCAGCGTTTGAACCACCTTGTGTAAATCCTGTCGAGTTGCAGTCAGTAACGGTCATGTTTGATGGTCTAACGTGATACTGACCTTTACAATGACTCATCCTGCAATCCGGCAACCAACCTTCATGTCTATAGATATCTAACAAGCTCCTTACCATCAGTGTCTGACTCTGTGGATCTAACAACGTCAATAGTGGATGAATGCTCCTAAAACTATCCCAGATGCAGTAGAAAGAATCATAATAAGGCTCTCCTGAGTCCCAATTCGGGTTCTCCCCCGTATAGTCCTGTGGACTAATCATGCTGCGATACACGCCACTCCAAAACGTCGTGAGGAAAGATTCGCTCACACCCCCAGATTCAATGGTGATGACGTCTAGTTTCGCTCGCCAGGCGGACTCAGCGGCTGCTACTACGGCATCAAAATTGTTGCGTGGGACTTCTCGCTCGGCGTTGGCACAAGCTTGGGCTTCGCTGATGAAGCTCATTCCAACTCTTGCTAGGATCTCGTTGTTTACCTTGGGTTGCTCAAATTGTACCCAGCCACCTGCTGGTCGGTCACTGGGTGTTTGACGCACATCGCCAGGGACGATCTTCAAGCTTGTGGCGCGTGCGGCGCGGGAGTTGGACCATACGCCTGCGTCTTTGACTGTGGCGCCGTCAAAGTCGAGGCAGAAGTAGGATTGGTAGGTGCCGATGCCGAAAGAGGGCGAGAAACGCCCGCCGCCTGTTATGCGGCCGTTGCTGGCGTATACAGTGATGTTGCCTTCGCTGCGGGTTTGTGGCAAGTCTGTCAGCTCAATGAGGATGTGTGGATTTGAGGTCGTGTTTGGTGTTGTTGGCGTGTCTGGAAACGTGAAGCGGTACAATGCTGTATGGTTCGTAACAGTCATCTCCGTCCTAATGTTGTTCGCCAACGTGATGTCGAAGTACCCTGGTCGTGCATGTATCGTTCCATTAATACGATCTGTCATCCGCTCCCACAAGGTATACTGGCAAGCATTGATGTCCCCGTTCGGACATCCTGATTGCGCAAAGATTGGGAAATTGCCGAGCGATGGTGATCCTCCCGTGCCACTGTCGTGCATGTGGGAATAGCCGTAGATGGGACTGCCATCAGATGCAAAGCCCCCTTGATTTTCGCCGTATATGTCTGGGCCAGCTTTCGCCATTCCTGGGTATTGTTAGACGACATGAGAACCTGTTTTGATGAGAACATACCAAATGGCAGTGTTGCACCTGGAAATACATGACCTGGCTCCCGTCAGTCTCCGTTCTCTTGGACTCGATTGAAGGAGTGACAAACCTCCATTCGTCGTCCCAATCAGCGGATCGACGTATTCATATCCTGATTTGTAAGTGCTGTTCTGCGCAATCGCATGCTTCAACAGTATCCACCACCCCGCTGCTGATCCACTTCTCCCTAGAAATACAACCATCTTTCACAATACTGAGGACGTAGGTAGCTCAGTTACACGCGCGTAATCGTTAGTATCCCACGACACGTCCACGCCTTCCCGGCGTAGCGGCTCACATGCTTCTATTTATCCCTCCATTCCATCGCGCTTGGCTGTGACACGATGTCACTTTCCTCTTCATGTTGCGGAGCGTCAGCGAGGTAGTGCATGCCGCGAGTATGCATATTGCATATCTTGGCCCTCTTTGGGAAGCTCGTCAACTGAATATGGACGTCCAATGTGATGTAACGGTGCGGGCGGCTGCGGGGTACATGATTAGCGGCAGATCCACATGGAATGATGTGGTTGTTCGGCAGAAGTGCTGACGGATGTTGCTGCCAATCGGTGCATCTTGGAACGAAGCTTTGATCACCGAACATAGGCTTGGTCAGTCGCGCCTTCCCGTGATGCTTGTTGAGATATCTTTCATTCGACTCGGCTATTACGCACCTCATATCATCCTAGTGCTATCTAATCGTACACAAACATGCTGAGATGTCTTCGAAAATGTGAAGTATACCCAAAACGCCATCGCCGTATGCAGTATGCAGGAAACTCAATATTACCAGACTTTGCAGCGCTCTCGAGCTACCGTCAGTCATAAACAAAGTCGTCATTCGTCGACACTGGCTGAGGAAAGACCGAGCAAAATATATGCAAGAATGCAATGCAAGCCATCTACTACCACCAAGCGGGGTTTCGTCCCGATGCTGACAGGATTGGGGCCACGCGGAAGAGCTTAACATGGTTATGCGACCGGCCAGCGGGAACGCAAGCCTTGCATCCACTGCCCATAGAGAATATCAGCAAGAAGACCCTGTTGCTCCATACCCCTCTCGACGTAGCCAGGCAGCTTCTTCTCCTCCAGCGCAGTGGGCACATCATGACCAAAGGCTTTCTCGCCAACGACGAAAGCACTTTGACGACGACGATGTGACTTCAGATGCGGGTTGTTCTGCGCGAGGATGAGCTTGGTTCCTTTCAGCGGAGAACCTGACTCTGTGCTCATTGGTGTACCACTTGGAGTTTGAGATGGAGTCGAAGAAGGAGTATATTGCTCCGCGGCCTGGGCGATATTCATCCTCATGCGAGTAGCGGTGTTGGAACGGATGCGAGTGGTACTGGTGCCATGGACCGTTGTCCCGCTGAGACTAGTCTCGCTCGTCTTGGTATTGTGCTTCTGAGGTGATCGCATGGGGCTGACGTCGATACCTAGTGCGGAGGCAAGTTTCGAGTCGTTCTTCAGGCGGTCAACCATCGCTTTCAACAACATGAACTCGCCATGTGGATCCACCTCATCAAGCTGCTGCCACGCTTGTCCAAGGCGTCCGATAGCCTCCCGCTGGTGTGGAGAAGCAGTATTCGCATGCGCCTCTTGGAATACAGAATCAAGAACCTTGCTGTATGCTCGTCGACCATACAACGCGTCTTTGGTGACGGGCATCGGCGCATACTCCGGCGCGGGAGGAGTGTTCTCGTTATTAACGTCGAGAGGATGATCTGAATTTGGCGGTGACGGGCGGAACGTGCGGGCTTCTGGATTGGGATGAAAGCCGTGGTTGTTCGGATTGCTAGGCGGATTTGATTGTAGCGCTGCACGACGCTCTCCGCTAGAGACGCGTTTGAAGTGACGCACAGTGGACGGGGAGTTCCCAAAGTTGAGATCTACTCCGAGAGGCTGCTTGGGAACATTGCTAATGCGGCGGGCGGTGGGAGTGGCTCCGGATGGGACACGGAATGCTGTGGCATGAGAAGCCTTGCGCGAAGACGGTCGCCGACGTTCCCGCACTGGTGAGTCGGTCACGTCGCCCAGAGGAGCATCGTCAAGATCCATGCGTTGCATCATGTTCGCGACTGCAGCTGCATCTGTCGAAGGTATCCGTGCAACTTTACGCCGCTTCGCTGTCTGATGTTGTACCATTGTCGCTGTGCGTGGCCGGACCGTGTCGAACACCCACTCGTCGTCCTCGGTCTTCGGGGAGAGATTGACCCTGGTGAAGTAGTCAGTGACGGTAGTTACAAATAGGGTGGTTATACGTACATGGTTTCCTCGTAGTACTTCGGATGCGACACTGCTTGCTGCTGCTGTTGAGCCTCCCACATTTGCTTACGCTCGACCAGCTCTCGCAATGCCTCTACTCTGCCTGCACGCTGAATGAATCGATGTTTGAGTAGTTCTTTTGCTGTGGCTCGTCGGTCCGGGTCTTTGATCAGGCAATGGGCAATGAAGTCTTTGAAGTCTTTGCTCCATTGATCGCCCTCGAGGCGGGGAGCAGGGTTCTTTGGGATGGTGAAGAGCACCTTCATAGGATGAGAGCCAGCGTACGGTGGTGCTCCCTCTGCCAGCTCCATTGCTGTGATGCCCAGAGACCAGACGTCTGCCCTGAAATCATAGCCAGCCTCTTGTATAACCTCTGGTGCCATCCAAAATGGGGTGCCCACGAATGTCATGCGTTGTGACTTGATGTTGGTCAATTGTGCGGCGACGCCAAAATCTGCAAGCTTGACCCTGCCTTGGTCTGTGAGGAGCACGTTTGCTGCCTTGATGTCTCGATGGATCTTGCCCGTGGAGTGGAGGTAGTCGAGCCCTAGTAGCAATTCTCGGCACATAATGGCAATGTGGGCTTCGTCGATGGGGCCGGGAGCCAACTGTTCTTGTCAGCCAAAGTAGCTTCCGAACTCTCATCCACTCTGACCTACCATATCTGCAGCCGAGCCCCCACCAAGGTATTCCATGACGATCCATAGCTTGACGCCTTTGACAAAACTGGTCTTGTATGCTGTGATGTACGGGCTGTGGCAAGTGCTCAGCAGCGAGATCTCGGCTTGGATGTCGGCTAGCTCTTCGCTGCTGTCCTCGAGGTCGATCTACATGTATGAGCATGGTTCGTGTGCTTTGGCTGCGGATAACTGAACGTGTTTGATGGCGACGATTTCGCCTGTCCGCCGGTCGACAGCTTTGAACACCTTTCCAAAGCTCCCACCTATAGCATTGTCAGCCGGCACCATCATTGCGGGAGGCGTGCCAACATACTGCCCAACTCCTCCATCACCTGGTAATCTTCGGCCATCCTGTCGAGGTTGATATGCTGAGCCGGTGTGTGTAGCTCAGATTGTGCCGAGTAATGCGAGAGCCAGGGTGGAAGCGGAAGGCGGGCGCCTTAGAAGAGTGCTGTTGGGTAGAAATAGGAAAGTTGATGATTGCATTGTGGTGCGGTCGTCACGATGGATATTCGAGGTTGACCAGCGAGTGCAGGGTCCACATCACCACGGCAACCGCGCTGGACCAAACAACGAGCACACTCCGCCGCACCGACGCAATTTGGCACGACGCTACAGCAATGCGATAGGCATCACGACAATCTCGGATGCTAATTTCTGTGACGACTGCAATTATGTGGAAAGGTTCTGTTCTGGTGACGGCGGGTGGAGTTCATATCGTGGCCGCTTCACTGACCGTACATGCGGCGGCTCCAATCCGGCCATGCTGAACAGTTGCCCTGCATAAGCGGGTCAAACTCACTGCAGCGGCTATCGGGATTTTTGACTTCCTCATGGCAATTGGATGTGTTGCTTTGACATATTCACCGTTCTGGACCGAGGTCCCTGTTTCGGCGACTAGACAGGGTTGTTCACACGGTGCTCAGACCAATAACAACCCACCGCGACCACAACGTTCTGTTTTCGAGAATCTCCCTGGCCCAGGCTACCGGATGACGAAAGTGATACGATGCTAATCTCCGTGTTTCATGCTGATCTTGGGACCCGTGCGAGCCGTTGAGTGACGAGAAACGTCTTCTCAGCATATACAGTAGGCTGGACTGTCACCATGGCAAAGACAACGAGTATCACACCAATCCAGTGGGTTTCGATCATCTTGCCCCCATATAAATGTGTTGCATAGCTACTATTCACCCCTTGTTGCGCGGGTGTCTACAGGTCCGCTCAACCACCTTGGAGATATCTCGCTGTCTAGTGATCTTTCTCACGTGCAAATCGTTGCTGCAGTTTGTAGTACTCACGAGATGAATCAGTCGCCATTGTAATGGACATGCAGGGGAACACACGAAGAAACATGTACACCTTGTTCCAACTGCCTCTCAATACGTCCCGATCATCATCGTATTGCGCCTGTTGTACGCAAGTTCACAGTAATATGTTCACAAGTTACCTAAATCGCAGCGTCTGTGCAACAGGTCGTCGACGGGTTGTTGAGGTTTTCCTTAGCTTCCAGAAGGACGCAACGTCTCCAGCATACGGCATCTCGCCGGCGGGGAAAGACGCGTTCCGTAGAACCATCAACGAAGCTACTGTAATTGCACAGGCGGACCCTTGGTTGTTAGTGTGGAGGTGATGCCGAAATTGGATGTTTGCGGCTCGAGCACCACCGCGTGAGCGACGGGTACACAAAGACTAAAGACGGCCAGGACGGCCACGGCGTGCGACGGTTCAGACTCGCACTTCCCTCTTTATCAACGAACAATGCCGCTCCCAGAGACTCTGGTATGGGTTCTTGCACCGTCAGCCGCATCGTGTTGAAGAATTGGTTCTCGAGGTTCAAGGGTTCGCTCGTTCTCCGCCTGATTGGCCTACCAGCGGCCGTCCTGACGCTGTACCTGGAAATCTACGGCGCTTCGCCAGCCACCGCTTCGCTTATCCTACACCGCCTCCTGCGACGCATCCGCCTCCAGACTTTTGCTTGCGTTCTGCAGAGGAGCGAGCATGATATGAGCTCCATCTTTTATGTTGGAGGAGCTGACAGTATGGACCGTGCCCACGTGCAGACGCAGACCCTGGGAACGAGCAAAGGGGCGGCATCAAAAAGAAGCAGCGCCTCGACCGCCTCAACCATTGCTCCTTCCTCCACCACACGCTCCCACCCCGCGCCTATTCTTCCGATGCCGCACTCCCGATCCAAGACGACGTCCCAAGCGGACATTGTTGGTCAGGGCAAACGTCTGTCACTACAGTTTCCCATTCAGAAAGCTGCTGGCAGCAATTCACCCAACCACCCCTCGCCGCGCTCTCGTCCGCAGTCGTGGGTCTCAGGCACCACCGCCACCTCACAAGACGATGTCTCTACTCCCTCTGAAACGAACATCCTTGCCGTGCTCGCTGCCCAGGAACGCTATGTGCTGGAGTTGAAGGAAGAGCTCAACAAGGCCGAAGCAGATCTGCAGATCCTCAAGAAGCACTACGCTTCGCACGAGGCGAACAAGTTTCGCAATGACGCGCGCAAGGTGGCACAGCTGCAGCCTGTCAAGACGTCGCTGATCGACCTATCGCCCGACCAAGAAGACGAGGATGGTTCCAACACATGGATGCAGAAGGAAATGGAGCAGAGGAAGGCTCTGGCTCGTAATTCCAACGCGAAGAGCTCCCAGCGCAAGGTCTTCAGTGGCTCGCGGCACCTACGGACGTTGTCACTGTTGTCGCCGGACAAGGCTTACACACCGTCCTTCCCTCAGCCAGGCGACCTTCAGGAAGAGGAACACGCCCCAAAGCGACCCGAGCTTCTCACACGATCATCCACGTCCTCCGATATCGCAAGGCAGGTTGTGGAGCCTGGGAAACACGAGCGACACGACAGCTCGGGCTTACCTACCATCCAACGCGATCAGCTCATCCGCGCTGGCACACAAATGGCAACCGACCTCAAGAATGGCCTCTTCACATTCATCGAAGACATTCGACAGGCCACGGTTGGCGACGAAGCAGTCCATGGGGCCGATGGTTCTGCCTCTGCGAACGTGCGTGATTCACTGATCAAAGGTGGGCGCAAAGCTTCCCTCGGTCGACCCGCCTTGGACAGATCAGCCAGCTCCAAAAAGCCCTCCCAAACGACGGGATCCACCGGGGACGACTTCTGGAAGGAGATGGGTTTGAGTGAGCCCAAGTCCTCTCCCATGCACAGCAAGAAGACTCACACCAACAAGCCCGCTCAGACCCCGCAAAAGCAGACCCGAAACCTCATGGACGACGACGAAGAGTGGGATAATTGGGAGACGCCAAACGATACATACACGGACAAGGTTGGCGACGCGCAAGACAGCTCGGACGAGTCGGAGCCTTCGTCACCCGGACCAGGCAGCTCGAGAACGAGCACTAGGTACCACTCCAAGCGTCATGATAGCAAGGCATCGTCGCTCACAACCGCCAGCTCTACGGGTGACGACGCTCGCGACTCGAAGCGCAACTCGATACCATGGCCTGATCTAGTCAAGCTGTCGCCCAATAACCTAAAGCGTACCGCCTCGCACCTCATGAAAGAATGGGAGAAGCAACTGACGCCACCTCCCGAGTCACGCGTTTCGAATCACTCTCATGGAGATTACATTGGTCGTTCCGACTCGCCTTCCTTGATCTAATATGAATGACTTTACGGACGAGAGTATATATCGACGATATTATGCATGTAGACGGCAGCGATTGCACAATTGATAACTTCTGTATATGGGGACGATAACCTTGGTGGTTTGCTGCAAAAGCATGTTGATATGACGAAGCATGGCACGGGAGCAGGCGTTCAATTGTATAAGCTTGGTCCATTGACCAGCCACGGGATGATATCTACTGTTTGATAGATCATAATGAACATACCAATAACTTCACATCGTACAACTCCTGCCATCGTCACAACGCTCAGTCTGCAAGGACAACAACATCGACTTGAACAAGAATAGGTCCGTGGATGACCTTTACCCCGAGCGGTGCTCCTCAACGCGTCGTGCTCATTAATGGCTGATTCCTAAACAGCTCAACGCCAAGCCTTTCCACCCCGGCACTTTCCGTCCTCCGCATTCAACTCCGCAAAAGTTCACGCCCACGCCGCCCGTACAGCACTACTATCGCCGTCGCACTTTCTCTTTCACACCTCACTACCTCTACCACCATGGCTTCCTTCCCAGGCAACCCAGGCATGTTGTCCGGCGCCATGAACCCCAACGCCGGAATGTCCGAACAGGAACAGCAAATGGTGAAAGCAGTACGCAACACTCGTCTCGCAGGCTCGCAACCGAGTCGAGATGGACCTCGTCGCTGATGGTGACAGATGCAAATGGGCATGGAATCATGTCTCGGCAAGACCGTCATGGCGGGCGTCATGGGCGGCGGCCTGGGCGCCATGTTTGGGCTGTTCATGGCTTCGGTACGTAGCGGCGCTTTACTACGACTTATGCACCTGGGACGGTGTGTGGTGAGGAAGGAGTGAAAATACTAATATTGAGGTGTTGTTAGATGCGCTACGACACACCAATGTCCCAACCCTTACCCATAAATGCGACTCCAGCAGCACCCAAGCCCTCCTCCACAACCACAACCACAACCACCCCTACCACCACCGGCGCCACATCGCCA
>TARA_R110002003_G_scaffold54_24_pt1 | contig 12784 bp, 5 predicted proteins | sample TARA_R110002003 | Tara Oceans TARA_R110002003 (sample SAMEA4396441) | marine metagenome | biome: Westerlies Biome; feature: [SRF] surface water layer (ENVO:00010504); material: water (ENVO:00002006), including particulate matter (ENVO:01000060) such as... | depth 5 m | reverse complement strand
CAATTGAGGAGGGCACGTGGTTCCAGAAGAGTTTCAGTCGATGGGATGGTAGTCCAAGTCTGTGGAGCGAGACGGTGCCACCAGGGTTGAAGGCAGGGAGGTATTTGGTGAGGCATGAAATTATCAGCTTGCATAGTGCGAACAAGCCACAATTCTACCCGGAATGTGTGCATGTGGAGGTCAAGGGCGATGGGCATAGTGTGCCAGGGAAGGATCATTTAGTTAGAATTCCCGGAGTTTGGAATATGGACCGTGAGTAATGGAGTGCCTAAGATACGCCATCGAGCTAACTTTGGTGTGCAGAACCGGAGATAAATATTGATATCTATCAGCCCGAGGTATCAAAGCGGACGGTGAGTGTTCCGATACTGAATTTTGATTGCTTGCTGACCTGCGCAGGAGTATATCATACCAGGCCCACCCGTTTGGAGTGGCGAAACATAGATTGAACGTACTGCGCAATACCCGTTTTATACTTTTAGACCATGTTACGGATGTCCGACCTCAGCTGAACGAACATCAAATGGCACCAAGCATCACGAATGAGCTACAACTCTGTCAGATCTATGATGTTCAAGACGTTCGGTGCCTGTGAGGAGGCGGTCTTCCATGCCCATCCGCAGTGCGAGTTGAAGATTGTAATCTCCATGCTCAGAGAACCTTGTCTGCCTCAGATCTCTGGCTGCCAATCGAGTGATATGGTGCTTCCACATCGATCTCAAGGACCTCTCGGTCACCGGTCAGGAAAGGAGACTTCGTATTCAGTCCAGCTGAGGGTGCGGAGAAAAAGAAGAAGGTACGGTGGCGGAAGTGTGGTCCTGTCAGGTTGGCGTCCGTGGGACGCGACTACCGGTACCGTATTGTCTGGTTTACAAGCCTCAAACCAGGGGCCCCGCCCCAATGAGCGATAGAGGCTAAGCGAGCTCCAGCTTTGTCTGCTATTGGCTGAAAACACACCCCATTTAGATTCTTAGCAAGTATACGCTAACGGTATGAGATCTTCACACTCCTTTATGCGATTTATCCCCAATCTCGGTAGCTCAAAGGTATTTCGAGAAACACCCATAAAGGAGATGAGCCAGCTCCGCGACAACTTGCTTACCGGGCGGGCAAGTTAAGCCGAGCAACCTATGGATTGCGATTTCACGGCCCCCTTTACGTGTGTTGACTGCTCATTGCGAAAGTCCTACCGGTCCCTCTACTTTTCTCAAGATACCTCGAAACGTTGCCATGAGGCTTACACAAGCAAGTGCAAGAAGCTCGGAAGGCTGAGTGAACACAGAGATCTGTAGGACGGTTAATTGACAGCGTCGTGGAATTGCACGTAGATCATGTGGTCAGCGACCTCTCCAATACGAACAACGATGATCACAATTAAGCAGAGGAGAGAGCGGACGACGCGGAGGAGCCCGCCTCTCCGGCCTGTGCTCCAGACATGGGTAGTTCTATCAGCAACAATGACCCAAGCCATGTTACTTTATGCTCGATACTCGGCTAGAGACTGCGTCCGTGTCCTCCCACGACGACACCATTGATGTGGATAGCGGCCAGGTGTCGTAGATCTGGAGCAAGGCTGGGGTGTCAAGGCCCGGAATTCAGGTACCTTGGCGCATTCCGGATTCATCTGTAGGAACCATGTCCATTAGCTTGCTCAGTAGGTCAAGCCTGTAAAGCAGTGGCTGTCAGTACGTCATGTCTCCCTTCAAACATCCACATCACGTAGACAACGCAAGACAGGGTGGAAGTGCAACTCAAGCAAGTCGAAATCTCTCTCTTTGCTTCCTTGCACACTTTAGCCGCAGACGGCTGCCCGCCACTTTGATGGCTAACAAAAACTCCATCAATGTTTCCAAAAAATTACCAGCACATGTTTATCTTGAGAGTCAATATCCCGAGCGCCGAAAAAAAACCTTGCGTTTACTTTTACTGAGAACACCTAGCGCCATGCTTGCTTTTTACAGTATTGTGCAGCATCGCACAGTGCAATAAAACGTCTGAATAAAGTGAACTGGCGATTAGAGAGTGGTCGCAGTAACCCTGCGTATAGGCAATATCAAAATTTCGTAAAGAGGGTATCGAGCCAAATGAATGAACAAGCAGAGGTTATGACAATGGTGATGTGGTTGGTGATATAGCGGGAGAATCGTCCCTCGAATCGGTATGGGTGGGTACCAAGGTGAATGGTGCAGGATCGGTGGGTGCTGACGTTTGTGTCGCGCTGCCGGTGGGGTTGGCAGTACTTGTGTTTGGTGGTGTGTTTGATTCGGCATCTTCCTCCGGAATCGTAGGGCAGTATGTTTTGAGGACGTGTTTGAGAGCTGGGCGGCGGATGGGCTTGGAAAGGAAGAAATCCATGCCTGAATCAAGACATTCCTAAGGGTGTATTAGTGCATATCGAAATAATATGGTGGAGCGAGAACTTACCTTGACATTGCTCTCCTCGGCGTAGGCGGTGAGAGCTACGATAGGTGAAGAAAAGCCGGATTGTCGAATGAGGCGTGTTGACTGCAGCCCGTCCAGGTTTGGCATTTGCACATCCATGAAGATTAAGTTGTAAGGAGTCTGTCGCTCCATACTCTCCTTAACCCTGTCCAGAGCTTCTTGTCCGTCTTTGGCAACGGTGACATCGTAAACGTCCTCTAATTTCAACATCCGCAAAACGACCTCCTGATTTGTCTTATTGTCTTCTGCTACTAGCACCTTGACCTTGCCACCACGTTTCGTCGCTTCAGCTTCTACTCGCTGCATTGCTGCTGCCTGCGAGTTGGGTGATTCTAGCGGTGCATTGGAAGCGAAGAACGGCTGACTGAGACCGACCAGCCGTGGCTTCGCGTCTACATCAAAGGCGACCGGCCCAGCACCGGCATTAGGCTGGGTCGTGGGGCCGCTTGTAGCGGACTGCATCGATCGGGTGGACATTGCGTCGTGGGCGCGGGTCTCATCGACAGAGAGACTCCGACGTGGTGTGCCAGTTTCCAAATTGACATTGCTTGAGCTTGCTGTGCTGTCGGCCCGACTTTGGAGGTGCTTTAACGGTATTGCCATGGTGAAGACGCTCCCTTGTCCCACTTCGCTTTTTAACCCAATGGTGCCCTTCATTAGCCCGGCTAGCTGCGAGCAGATACTCAGTCCGAGACCGGTGCCTCCATACTTCTTGCTCAATCCTAGATCGCCCTGTACAAATGGTTCAAAGATCTTAGCGTGCAGGTTGTCAGGAATACCAGGTCCTGTGTCCTCGACTTCAAACTCAAACGACAACCATCGTCCTGGTGGTGGAGTCGCTGCTCGTTCTTGCGCCATCATGTGTGAGAATGCATTCGGCTTCTCCATGACGTTGATAACGTTGGCGGTCTCGTAGTTGCTAGGTGCGGCCGACATTGACCCCACTTCGGAGCTTGACGTACGCATGCGGTTCTTTGAGTGGCGCAGCGAGCTGTTGCGTGACTGTAGTGACGCTTTTCGACTGTCGGACATGTGCGCTTCTCCGACACAGCGGATTGTCAGCGTTACGGATCCACCTGGTGGTGTGAATTTGAGACTGTTTGACACCAGATTGATAACAACCTGGAGGATCCTGTGCTGGTCTCCGTACAGAATCATGTCCTTCAGTCTCCCCAGGCCGAACGGTCCAAGATCGCCAAATTGGTTTGGCCGTCCACTGTCGTCTAGGTTGTTCTCGTACATGCCTTCAAACTGGACAGCCAATTTGATGCCGCCTTCCTTGGCCTGTTTATCGAAAATTGCCAATATCTGTTGACTGATGTCTCTCAACCTGAACTCCTTCTCGTCTAGACTTAGTTTCTGTCCGATTTGATTTTTACTATACGTGGTCAGCTCATCTAGACACAAGCAGATGGGGGATTTAATCCTACCTGAATGTCAGGAGATCGGTCAATAGATTCAAAAGTAGATCACCACTCTTGTAGATGATGCCCAATGACCGCCTAAGCTTCACCGGGTCGTCTTCTGACATGCAGACTGCGCACATTCCCAGAATGCCGTTCAAAGGTGTTTTCAGTTCGTGGGAAATGTTTGCGATAAACAGTGTTTTACTTTCGTTGGCGGCTTCGGCAGCCTTTTTGCTTTGCTCGAGTTCCGCCGTTCTTTGCGCCACTCTTTCTTCGAGCTTTTCATACTGCATCATAAGCTCGTCGGTCATCTCATTGAATGTCTTTGTAAGGTCTGTGAGTTCGTCGTGAATGAAGTGCTTGCGGTCCTTGACCTTACTCGGGATGCGAAATTGCCTTCTCCTATCGGCCTCCCTCTTCTCTGCGCGGCTGAGTTTCTGGTTTCTCCGGTAATGTATGATGGAGCCGAAGAAGCCTTCCTTACGGGCCAACGCTTCGTCGTGATCGTCGTTCGCGCCATCAGTCTGCGAACTAAAACTGTCATCATCAAAGCTCTGTGGCGAAACGGTTTTCTTTGTGGCGTCCCGTAACCGTCGGATCGGTCGACTCGAGTAGTGCGCTACAGGAAATGTGAGGATCAACATGGCGCCCATTGTTCCGAATACACAAGCAAGGATGACTTTTCGCAAGTGGTAAATGGGACCCCAAACTTCGTCGTGTGTCTGCTCGACCACAATCATCCAAGTGACCATGGGGCTTTTGACCAGTGCGAACCCTACTGCGACACTATCGCCATCTTCATTTCGAGTATCAATGATGCTACCCGCATTGCTGGGATTCCCCGTATCTTCTGTGAATCCTCTACGAATGGCAGGGAAACGCGTCCAATCGAACGGCGGCGGATCCAAGGCTGTGTCATATTGCCCATGTCGCTTGACATTACTGCGAGGGGTAGGAGGGATAAGGAAGCGGACCTGTGCGTTTTCCGGCGCAGCTTCGTTTGGCTGGTTGTACAGATAGCCGGGCGGGAAATTGTTGGTGATGTTGTTTGGCCCAAACAACATAGTAAGGCCACTCTTGTCGAGGCCCTCCATTGCACTGATGACGCTGGTGATGAGATTCGCATCCAGAACAGCAGTCAGCCACCCTAGGGTCTCGATGTTCGACGTGTTATTGATAATAGGCAACGTGATGGAGACGAGACTGAAGGTGCTGTTGACTCGGTACGGACCGGCAAACATGTAACTGGTATTGTCAATGAGCCTGCCGTTGAAGTTTCCCCTGGCATTGATGAGTGAGCTATTGGCCGAGGTGTTTGTAGGCGTGCCTGTTATCTGAAACTTGGGGTAGAGTTCTGGGATGAAGCCGTATTCTGGGTCGCCCAGCGTGGCATTGCGTCCGTCAGGTCTCAGATAGGGCAGCACCACGTCCGAGACAGTCTGTGCCGTGCGATTGAAGATGGAAAAGTCTGTAGAGAATGCCGGGTAGATGTGTGCTTGGATGGCCACGCGTGTTTGGGCGTCGCCAGAGAAGATTGCGTCGTAGTCCTCCTCGGCCCGCGACCAGTTGCTTTCGGAGAAATTACCAGCGTAATAGCGATCGAGCGCGGACTGGGGCGAGAGACGGTTGGCGGCCTGCAGGGCGAGGATCTGCATGAGCGAGAGGTTCGACGCCAGCTGGGCTGCTTTGAGCGTCGCCGTGAGGGTCAGACGGGTGGACCTGGGGCTGGTTAGTGCTGGTACTCCAGAAGCAAGGGCATGTGGTCCCACCTTATGCCCAGCACAAAACTGTGGTTCGTGACCTGCACGCTGTCAGTCCTCTGCCACGAATCTGCGTGCTCACGGTAGGTTGCGTACCCATGTTGCAATGGCGACGACGGCGAGGCCGATCATGGACGCCAGCAGCACCAGACATCCCAACTGCTCCCGGATGGGAATCCGCATCTTGACCATATCCTGCCTGCCAGGGCGAGGGGATATGTGTTGCGGGCGGGCGAGGACCCCGGCGCGCGGCCTCGGAGGAAGGCGGCTATCAGTCAGCTGCGCTGCTCGAACGCTGAGAGACGCGCGAGACGAGGCTGTCGAGGAGCGAGGCGTGTCGTGTGCGTCCCATTCCTTGCGGCGAGCGTCGAGGGCGACTCCCACTCGTGGCAGCGTCGGATGGATCGGCGGCGGTCGCGGTCGGGCGAATCTGGGGAGGAGGCAGGCGTGCTCGAGCGAATGCACGACAAGAGCAGCTAGCCGGATGCAGCGAGCCTCCAAGCAACGCAGAGTGAATTGGCGGGTGGCGGGTTGCAGGTTGCGGATTGCGGACGGGCGCGCGTGGCCTTGCGACCTTGCGGGCGGCGAAAAGAGAGGACGAGCTGCTCACGCGCTCTTGGGTGCTTGGGTGCTTGGGGCGGAGGGGATGGGGAGAGGAGAGGAGCCGCAGGCGTGGGAGCTGGGAGAGTGAATGGAAGAAACGGCGCGCCACGGCTCGGGCACTGCGCCCGCTCAGCGCTGCAGTGGAAGCCGGCCAGAAACTCGAGTGCACCGCGGCGGGAGAGATTGCCTGGTCCCTTGCGGTTAGAGCTGTTCGCTTGCGGCAGAAACACGCGCCTTGTCCAACTGCCAGGCCCCTGTCGCCCGTCCCTTGTCTGTCAGCCAAATGAAAGCCAGAGAGAGGAACACGAAAGGGATGCGCCCGACATGGCATTTCCACATCCACCCTTGCGGCTGGCGTGCACGATGCTGCTGTCATGTAGCCACCGTGCGCATCGCAGCGCCTCGGGAGCTCCCACAGCAGTCGACAATCACAGGACTTGGCTCTGGGCGGGGTTGCGCCGTTGCGTGTTGTGGGCCTGCCGTTCTTTCACAGTCTCCACCGCAGGCCGCTGTGAGGTGATCGGTGATCGGTGATCGGCACATTTTACTCATTCGCTGCGATCCGGGGAGTCGAGACCCGCTTACTCATGTCCGCGCAAGCGCCATGCCCTGGGGAGACGACGCTCTTCACGTCCAGGTAATCAACGTCAACATTCAAGTCGATCAACGGCTGCTAGAGCTGCCGCCGTTGGGCAAACGGTCCGCCCCGCTGTCTCCGTCGTTAGGTGGTGACCATGTGGCTCTAGCCATCTGTCATGAAATCATCCAGAAACCCCCGAGACTAGCGGGTGGACAATTTGAGTCGACCCCAAGACATGTGCAACCGCCAGCTTATTGCGAATTTCATGTCCTACTGTGTCAGTCGCGGCCGTCTGTTGTTGTCCGCTTGCGGAGGCATGCAAAGCCATGTGTCAGTTTGGCTGCTGGAGAAGGTGCACAATAATCAACTGGGGGCACAATCGCATGCATTTGATACACCAGATTACTGTTGACACTGGTCTACCGCTCTTGCTCAAACCCCGTCTCGGATCATATCATCGAGACACCCGCCGAGGACATCCGATTCGAGGGAATGTATTCCCTTGGCAGCGACGCAGACCGCATCAGCTCGTTGCTGTTGGTATAGTTACGACCCATGCGCTTCAAGTGCGTCAAGGACACCATCAGACTGCACACCAACTTGTCGATTCCGTCCCTCTCCAACGTTAACGCATCGCGATAGATGGTCAGTTCGCCGACCTCGGCGCCACGCGCTGCTTGCATCCCGCACGCCGAGTAGGTGAAGCGCGCAATGACTATGCTCGACGTCTTCTCCCGCAGCACCAGCGACGATGGTTGCGTCGCAATAGACCATTCGTAGGTCCCATGGCCGAGCTGCACCTGCCAGTCTGCAAAGTTCTGTGCCTCCATGCCATACCTGGTCGCTTCACCAGACTCATCCGTGTACACAAAATGCGCGCGCGGGAACCAAGGCAGCGGCCCATGGTTGTCGAAGCCCATGACCGCAATGTTCCTCTGCTTCATATCTCTGGACGTCTGCAGCACTTCCATCTCAGGCTTCTTCGAAAACAGCCGGAAGCCGTTCGTTGTTATGCGATAGGACGATGCGGCAGCTGCGCCATATGCGACGAGCATTTGCATCTTGCGGTCGTACTGCCGAAGGTGGTATGTCACCGTTGGGTCGTCGTATGTGCCGCTGTCGTACGCGGGCGCGCTGCTATCTTCGTAATCGGGAAGCGTCTCGTCCGGCGCAACAGCGTCGTCAAAGCCCCAAGGGTTCAGGCGTGGAGTGTTCATGTTGGACTCGCATTACAGCCAGAAGGTCAGTCATACGGTGGCACGATATAAGTACCTGAGATGACCATCTCGCGAGGCAAGGCTATGGTGAGAGCAAAAGCCATATCGCGTGTAAGGTGGACAGATGTAATGACGGTGACGATTGAGTTCGCATTGGTCGTGTTAGGTAAGCGCTTGACGCGTGAACATGTCGATATGCGGCGAAGATCGACACGTGAAGATCGATCCCACTTTCTGCCGACAAACAGGTCAGACGCGTGTAAATATTCGTGTAAAGGCGGTTGGTGAAGACAATAGGCATGCCTTGAGATACGTTTTGTATGCACAGAGTTACTGGATGTGGGTGTACACGGAGGCAAATGGAAGACAGCATAAAGTGACGCTTATGTCAATTCTCATTATCTAATCTCTCGCCGACATGAAGGCACTCCAAGCGTGGCCTTTCATCCCCACTATCAAACCGCCTATCGGTCTAAGCTGCCATTCAAAGCCCCAAGCGCAATTTGGAGGGCTATCAATAATCTAGAAATTGCTCGCAGAAACACATCAACCCCGTCTCTTCTCGGGGTCATGACCCCCACTGAAAACGCCAAATATTTTGCAATGAAAGAAGGAACCCCACCCAAGGATGCATTGCTCCATTCTTTCGAAGGAGATGGAAACAAAAGACGCCCAAACACCCGGCAGATGATGTGTAGTATATGATGCAAGATATCGATCAGTCTCGAGCGACGAAAGCACACGACGAATTTTTGGTAGTTGTGCGTCGAGCACAGCTTTATGTTGTACAGTTTGGTTTTCGAAGAAGACGAGCAAAAAGACACAAAACATTAGATGGACGGGAAGCGGCTGGCAATCGCGGGAGCAGATGCGGTCATACGAGACGTGGGCCTAGTAAAAGGAACGCCGCGGGCAACGGACTGTCGTACGAGACCGGCCGTGAGGGAGTGGGGCAAACTTTTGGTGGGTTTGAGCAGACTGAACGGCCGCTATAGTCACCAAAAGTCAGCCACGCGCGAAGCGAATACAGCTTTTGTACAAAGCAAGGTAAGAACCTTAGCTTACGATTCAAGTCCCATATTTACACTTGAGGTGCCAAAATGTGACTCTAGTTCTGCTTGGGAGACCTGTGGTTATGTGAGTACACATCAGAAGAGAGAAGGACGGCGCAAATATGACCTGTAGAGACTTACGTGGGAGAGTACGTCGGGCTGGTCGGCGACCACCTTTGGTCCGATGAGTATGGCGCCGAACCCGGAGAGGTAGGCGAGTACCTAGGCGACGTTGGCGAGTACTGCGGGTTCCCAGCTGGACTGGTGGGAGAGTATGTCGGGCTCGTTGGGCTGAAGGTAGGTGACGTCGGGGAGGCAGGTGAACGCCTCTCACTATTCGGATTGAATTGTGGGCTGGTCGGACTATACTGGGGCGACGTAGGGCTAAAGCGCGGTGATGTGGGACTGTAGAAAGGTGACGTGGCCCCTAGATGCGCTGGCGATGTCGGACTATATGTCGGCGATGTTGGAGAGAACGACGGAGAAGTCGGGGAGTAACGCGGTGATGTGGGTGAGTAGCTGGGAGACGTTGGAGAGTGGTAGCTTGGCGACGTAGGAGACAGCCCAGGTGAAGTGGGCGAGTATTGTGGGCTGGTCGCGCCAAATGTTGGAGAAGTAGCTCCAAAGCGCGGGCTGCTGATGCCCGGAGACGTGGGCGAGTACTGGGGCGAAGTAGGCGAGAAGCCAGGTGACACAGGGCTCTGTCCTGAGAATCCAGGAGACATAGGAGCATAGCCCGGGCTGCGGCCGCCCGAGTATGGGCTGAAGCCCCCGTCACCATAGCTACCACCATACTGAGTGAAGCCACCTTCGTCGCCGCCGCCAGCAGCTGCAAGAGGTGAGAACGCAGCTTCATAGCCACCCATACCCATCCCTCCTTCGTAGGTCGGAGAACCCAGATCGTACGGAGTCGCAGCGCCATTATCCATGTAATTACCGGCAGCGGCGCCCATACCCTTCGAGTTGTCCTCAACCATGGTGAGGAGCATAGAGTTGTCCATGACGACATCGAACTCTCCAGTACCCATGGGAGCAAGCTGACCGAGCATGATGTTTTCAGAAACACCTCGACAATCGTCAAGCTCGCCAAAGCCAGCGGCTTCAAGCAGGATCTCTACTGTCTCCTCAAACGAACAACGCATCAGAGCACCCGTGTCGTTTCGGTTGATGCCATGGCGAGTAATCGCCATGAGCAGACCACGTTGGGTCATGATGTCGACCAGCAGGGCCATGTGTCGGTGGTTGACGTACGAGCCATCAAAGGACAAGACCATGCCCAACTCCTTGAGGAGACCAGCACGAGCGGCTTCGATACCCAAAACGCCAAGAACTTCGATGAAGGAATTGGAATAGGTTGTAGTCGAGTCCACGCCGTCGATGGCAAGTACATCGGCCAAGGCTGTGCCAGTAGTGTCGAGAACCCATTCCTTGCAGCGTGGATCTTCTCTCGATAAGATAAGTGACCTATCGTCGTTCTCAACAACGATGTTGTCCTCTCGAATGAAGGCTCGCTCAACTCCACGCACACCACGAAGGGTGACATCGTCCAGAAGATGCTTCTCAAGCTTGCGCATCCAGCGCTCGTCGCGTTCATCTTCGTCCTCGTCATCTTGCTTGAGGTTCTGATCCCAGATGAAGCGGACGCGCATGACTTGCTCGTCAGCATTTTCATCGCTGAAAATGACAGCCAGATTAGGTTTGAACTCTTCCTTAATCTTGCCAGCCACTTCACCAATGGTGATATTCTTGTCCAACAACTTCTTGCGGTCAAGGATCACACGGAGCAGCCATTTCGACTGCGACTCGATGACCTCATCGTCTTCCGGCACAATGAAGTAAGATTCGACCATGTCCTGATCTGCCTCTACGAGGGTTGACTGAATATCTGGATCGTAGTAAAGCTCAACTGACTGGGTCAACGAGCGAAGCGTCGTCAACTCAATTCGGCTACGGAGAACCTTTGCTTCCTGTTGGCCGCCCTTCTTGTTGATCTGGTGAACAAGCATAGAAGGTGTTTTGATGTTCGCCGCGATGTTCAGGATCTCCTTGAGACGAGGGACACCAAGCGTGACGTTCTTTGAAGACACACCGGCAAAATGGAAGGTGTTCAGTGTCATCTGAGTTGCCGGTTCCCCAATGGACTGAGCAGCAAGAACACCAACCATCTCACCGGGTGCTACGGCGGCTTTGAGGAAGCGGTCTTGCAGCTCGCCCAAAACGTACTTGAGGACTTCTTTGGTCATATGATTTTCTTTGACAAGACGCTTGAAAGCAAGGCGCGACCGCAGATGGCATTTGAACAGATAGGTAGCGCTATCCTGTGCCTCTTTGGAAAGTTCGTCGTCGCCACGGATGACAACAAGTGAGTCCAGCAACTCCCTGACTTGGTTGATGGTCTCGATGGGATGGAGATCGCTGACGCTGTCCGCCTTGATTCCGAAACGAGCGCTAGCAGAGTCGATCATGCGGCCGATGTTGAGAGGCAGCTGGAACTGCTGGCTGTCATCTTGACCGATTGTGGTCCGCAAGTATTCCCGATCGCGCTTGATTTCTTCAAACTCTTCGTCAAGGTGACGTTGTATATCAACATCACCCTGAAACTCGTTTGCGCCCGCGAGCAGCTTTGGTGCGAGCGGCGGAGTATCTGTGCTCAACACGTCCATTCTGTAAACCTTTTCGAAGGCAGCCTCCGATGAGGTGATTGAGTCGAGTTTCTGTTTCTCAATGTAGCCACCGTCTAGGCCATCTTCGCCGTAGATGAACTCGATAATGTCACCTAATGAGTTTCGTACAGTGCCGTCATATTTGACCATGACGTCTTCCAATGCCTTGACGAGACGACGTTGAATATAACCCGTCTCGGCAGTCTTGACCGCGGTATCGATGAGACCTTCACGACCAGCCATGGCGTGGAAAAAGAACTCGGCTGGGGTCAATCCTCGCAGATAGGAGTTCTCGACGAAGCCTCGCGATTCGGGTGAGTAATCGTCCTTGGTGAAATGCGGCAAGGATCGATACTTGAAGCCGAAAGGAATACGCTGACCTTCGACAGCTTGTTGTCCGACGAGAGACACCATCTGCGAGATATTGACTGTCGAACCCTTGGATCCAGACACAACAGTCTGGACGACGTTGTTGAAGTCCCTCAAACTTTTTTGAGCTGCGGTACCACCATCTTCACGGCCCTCATTCAGGAATTTCTGTACCTTGGACTCGAAAGTGCCGCGAATGGTCATTCCAGGCAGGGGTTCAAGTTCGTCCTTCGTAGCCGTTTTCACAATGTCTTCAACCTTGGCCTTTGCTTTTGCAACTCCAGCAGCAATTTTGTCCGCAGTAGCCGGGTCTGGAACGGCGTCGCCAATGCCTAAGCTGAAGCCATGGTGCAGCAGCCACCAATTGACGATGCGCTGACATGCGTTGAAAAAGTTCACTGCAGCCGCGGAGCCCAGCTCGTTGAATATGATATGAATGACGCCGCCGGCCGAGGCACCAACGATCTTCTTCGTTACGGATCCGAGCACAAGCTCTCCGTTTAAGATCATCAAACTTTTATCCTGGAGGTCGTTGAATGGAGACGGTTGGGAGTCGTCATCTTTCCTGAAGATATTGACTTCTTTGGGTATGGCCATGCTTATGATTTGCTTGCCTGTCCAAAGTGGGCGAGGCTTGAGGATGGCAGGCTCTGGAACGATGCCGTCCCAATCTGGCACCCACATCATGATGT
>TARA_R110002003_G_scaffold191_15_pt1 | contig 12799 bp, 15 predicted proteins | sample TARA_R110002003 | Tara Oceans TARA_R110002003 (sample SAMEA4396441) | marine metagenome | biome: Westerlies Biome; feature: [SRF] surface water layer (ENVO:00010504); material: water (ENVO:00002006), including particulate matter (ENVO:01000060) such as... | depth 5 m | reverse complement strand
TGCTCAAAGCAACCTTCATTCTGCCTAAAGAGCTATAGGTGTGTTTCGATCTTCAACATGGAGATATCTTGTATAAAAAGGCTTCGGTTCGTCGCCCAGCAATGATCATCAACCATCCGCATCACAGCCCTCAAACCACACAAGCTCCAATACCAACGAAAGTCAAACTTTGTGCAACATGAAGGTTACCGCCGCAGCTGCTTTGTTCGCCGGTCTCGCCATTGCTGGCCCGGTCGAGATCGCCGAGAGGCAATCCTGCCCTAAGGTCTACATCTTCGGCGCTCGTGAGACCACTGTTGCCCAGAGCAATGGATTCGGAACCGGTGCTGGTCTCGTGAACCAAGTCCAGGCCGCCTACTCGGGCGCTGGTGCGGAGGCCATTGTCTACCCGGCTTGCGGAGGACAGTCTTCCTGCGGTGGTGTTAGCTACGACAACTCGGCTACTCAAGGAACCGCTGCTGTCGTCAAGGCCGTCACCGCCTACAACCAGAAGTGCCCATCCACTCAAATCGTCCTCATCGGATATTCTCAGGTATTTTCACCGTGCAAGAATGGAGACACATGACTAACAAATATGTAGGGTGGTCAGATCATGGACAACGCCCTCTGCGGTGGTGCCGGTGCCACTCTTACTGGCACTGCTCTCGCCGCAGTCAAGGCTGCCATCTTCATGGGAGACCCACATAACCGCGCCGGTCTTCCATACAACGTCGGCACATGCACGGCTCAAGGCGTACGTTGGACCCCAAATTCACCCTTGCACTCAGCTAATGAAGAAACAGTTCGCTGCCCGCCCCGCAGGCTTCCAGTGCTCGCCCGCCAGCACCTCCATCATCCAGTCATACTGCGATGCTGCCGACCCATACTGCTGCACCGGCAACGATGCCAACACCCACCAGCAGTACGTCAACAAGTACGGCTCCCAAGCCCTTGCTTTCATCAAGAGCAAGATCACCGCATAGATGGTCATCCGGACGAAACCAACCAGACTTGGAAGGACGCTCGAAAGGAGCGACAAAATTCGTTGTAAATATCTTACCAAATGAACGTCTATGTGCCACCATGATCTGTCGTCAAGCCTCAAAGTTTTGCTGAATTTACGGATGTCATCGTCATCCGTGCTTCTTCATGCCATTCTCATTTCCCGTTTGCCAAATATTCATCGATCCACTCCAACATGCTACTTGTATAGTCACCCATGAGCCTCGTGCTCACGTAATTGTATTTTCTCTCGCAGTGACACAGCTGCGTACATAGCTCGGACCTTGTCCGTATTGCCAGTCTTCGATTGCAATACGTACATGGGTCTCGATATCATCGTTTGAGCCTTTCACGGGCAGATCTTCGCTGCGTGAAATTTTATCAAGTGAAGAGCCGTCAAGGAGCATGCTGAGCTTAAAATTTTATGTACGAATAGAAGAGAAAAGAAAGTCGAGACGCAGCAGTCTCATCTCAACTACCATATAGTTTACTGAATATTGTGAATGCGCGATTTCGGCACGCACATGAGGACTACGACGCTCGCCTCGTGTATATGTGGACGAAAATCATATCACCATTGCTTTCTATACAACCTCGTTCTTCCACTGTTCATCTATCTCCGCCTCCATCCTATCCAACCTCTCCAAGACCTCTTCCGCCCTGACCTTCAAGACTCCCAGAGTGACCTATAGTACATCTTGTTGTTTTCATGAAGACTTCTGTATCGCTCCTTTTTCCTGGCCTTGGTAATTTTCTTTGCAGCGATAGGGCCGAGGTTAATTTCTTCGAGAAAGTGCAGGCGCTCCTGCACGAGTTGATAAAGGTACGCGATGCCATCACGTTCCTGGTCTGCGAGCCGGCCTAATTGGTGGAACATTCGTGAGATAGCGCTGTGGGGATGAGGAAGAGGTCTAGGGAGGAGATGTGATGTAGGAGAAGAGCATAGTGGGGGACTAGGATTGTCGCTTGACATACGAAAGCGACAAACATGTCGATTGCTACCACAATTAGAATCGAATAAGGTCAGATTGCTCAATGACCGCCTTTCCTGAAGTGCAGCGTAGTACTCCCAAGATGTAAACAATGTCCCAATATGATACACCAAGACTTCATCCGCCATGGCCTACGTATCACATCCTTCTTGAACTTCGTGCAGTCTCCTGATCCATGCCATCCGTCCAATTCCGTATCTCCTCTGCATGCGCGATCAATTCCCCTGTCTTCTCCTTGTAAAGCCTGCGATCTTCATTCGAAAACAGGCGTATATATGGCTCAGTGCCCCATTCTGCTACGCCGTTGACAACCTCGCCCATGAGAATGTTTTGCTTGAAGTCTCTGAGGCGACCGAGCGCTTCGTCGAATAGATAGCTGATCACTTCTTGTCCGGTCCAGCCGGAGAAGGAGGTAGGTCTCAGACTGTTAGAAAGGTCTTGTTGCAAGGCAGATACGTGTTCTTGCATGTGTGATAAATGGTCTTGAACTGCGGAGAGATTTTTCTGAGCTTGTCTCTGGGCTCCTGAATGTGGATTGGCGGATTGCGACATGTTTCCGGCGCTCTAGCGGTACATGTAAGTTATGAGATGTATTGCAGGTGGCATGGAAAATTGGAATTAAATATGTGTGTACGTTGTACTCAGGCGATATTGATGTGCATTTCAAGTTTGATGGCTGTTCAGCTAGAAAGCTCTGGGTGCTCCTTGATCTTCATAGCTGTCTTGTTTGTTGCGCCGAACATCCAAGCGGTCTGTTTAGTTCTTCCTACTGTGCTCTCCATGCTTCTCCTCCGCCAAGTCCTCATCAATTTCCCTCGCCCATTCTAAAACGCTCTCAAGATGATAAATCAGTAGCACTGCACGACTCTTGTAAGCACCCCTCTCTCTTGGCGTCAATGTGGTCCTGTATGGCTCGCACCTCGCCTTCATAACGTCTTCCTTTTGTGACCCATTGCCAAGGAATGTGTGCTTGTAGTCCTTAAGCAAATAGTATATCTCATCGTGGAAGAAATCGATTTTTCCGAGTGTAGTTGTACCGGGTCGAAATGGGCGACCGCCGGCGGAGAGGGTGTAGCCGGCTGCTTGGAGGGATGTGTGAGGTTGCTTGATAGGAGTGTGAAGGGAGGATGTTTTGGAAGGTGGAACATGCTGGCCTTTTCATGTGAGTTTTGGTTTGCTGCTAAAGATCACATGCGAAGGCTTATGATCATCCACATGAGCTTTTTCACAAACGTCAGACGTCGCGGCACGTTGGGGGATAATGTGATGAGCATTTGCAACTACACACGCTAGAAACCGGAATACAAGCCCCAGAACTCCATACATTAATGCAAGTTTTCATGATGCATAGACACCGTCTGATACTACCACCCTACAACTTCGCCTTCGGCCACTGATCCAGCAAATCCGCCATCTCAAACCTCGGCCAATCCGGGTTCAAGCTCGGCGCTGGGCGTTCCCGGTCCCAAGCCCACTTCTCCTTGAGCTCAGGCGTGAGATCGTCTTCCAACATCTTGATGACGTACTTGCCAAGTACAGGGAAGAACTTGTAGCCGTGGAAGGAGCCACATGTTGCGACGTACAGACCTTGTGCGGCGGCGTGTGGTGAGATGATGAAGTCGGAGGAAGTTGTGAATGCGTCCCTGTGAGTGGTGAGCAAGTTATTCATGGCAACGAAGGCAATGTGGATGTATTTACCAGCAGATCCGATGCTTCTCCATCTTCCACGTTGCGCCGTTCTTGCCGTAGAAGACGTGATTTGCGTGATCGATGTCCTGCCTCAGCGGGCCAGGCACATTCCATTGGTCGTAGTCTTTGCTTGATGGCGGTGCTGAGACAAATCGGCCTGGCAATACCTCGTGTGTGTTCTTGAAAATCTTTTCGCCCCACCATTTCAGCTCCCGATCTTTCGTGGGCGGTAAGCTACCAATAAATGGCCCGTATGCCGCGGTATAGCCTTGCACACCGACGGGCATCTTCGCGAACCGCTTGTATGACTCGTCGTCGAGAGTTGTCATACCCGTGGTGATTCCGCCTGCGACAATCCTTGAGCCAGCGCGGAGATCGTGATTACCACTTGCCTTTGCAGCTTGCTCCAGCAGCTTGGCGGTGTATGCACCTGTCGACAAGATGACATGGGATGCTGAATATGTGTTGCCCTGTTCTGTCTTTACTCCGGTACAACGCCCAGTCTTGTCAAAAGCTAAGCTCTCAGCCTTCTCGGTGATGTACTTGACGCCTTTTTGAATCGACCACTTCGTCACAGCTCTTAGCGCATCGCCAGCTTGCGCCCAGCCGCTCGTCTTATTGACCAGCACCTCTTTCGCGCCATCGTAGTTCGCATCTTCGAAAAGGCCACCGAACAGCTTTTTCGCTTCCTCAATCGACACAGCTTGTAGATCTGCTTGTCTCCCGAGTGCTTTGTAGTTATCGATGACATCTTGTGCGTAGTCCGATCTGCAGACCCAGAAGATACCGGTCTCGTGAAAGTATGGTTGCCAGAGAGGGTCCGATTTGAAGATATCCTGGGCTTCGAGTGCGAGCTCGCAGTAGACTTTGTCATCATAGTCCGCGCGGACCACCTTGTTCCAGTCCCATGATGCAGCAACGCGGCTGTCGGCATCATATGCGTCCTGATCAAGGATTGTGATCTGTCGATCTGGATACTTCTTGATCAGGTGATAGGCTGTTGACACGCCGAAGACGCCAGCGCCGACGATAAGATACGAGGGTTTGGAGGCCATGTTCTTCAGTATCACGGGTTTGTCGCTGCAAAGCATAGAGGTTGACGCAGTGATGATACTTGAGCGGTCGAAAAGTGGTCTAAAGGCATTTATATCAACCTCAGTTCTCTGACTATCCTAAATAGGATTACAAACAAATGTGGACCGTTCTCGGCCTCGTTGTCGTTGGTGGTTGGACACTAAGCGCGGGGCATTCGTGGAGGTTGTTTCCTGATCGAGCAAACCTTTGCGGCGGTTAGCCACCGCTACGTTTCCCGGCGCGTCTATCGTTGTGACCGCCGGCTGCTATGGCTTTATCGGACGATTGATAGGGCTCGTCGCTCATTGATGTGCTGATATTGAGCAGACGGAGTATCGTAATCGTCAACTTGAGTTCCCGACGCGGAATGACAGCCGATTTTAAGCGAGCACCGCCTTGATGCGGTAAGTTAAGGCACTAGTCCCGATTCATGTTCGAGTCACTTCCCTTCACCTCCAATGGCTATACTTCTATGGTTTGCATTTGCGCATCTCATGAGGCGCTGCGAGTAAAGCCACTGGCATCCGGATCGCAAAGCTGTCATCTTGTCGGTGCAAACGAGCCTTCAAACATACACTGACGTCCAACATTCAGGCCTCGTCCAGAATACCGCTTTTGGACAAGAACCTATATCACGCTGGACAAACCGTGAAAGTGGAAAACTATACTCGAAGCTGTTCTTGCTTTCTTACTAAAGTACTCGAAGGATATTGTTTTCATTTAGGCAAAGGTCGAACCAACGACCACGAGAACAAGTGGCTACTGAGGCCGGATGGTTCATCCACCATATCCTTCCACATGTGTGAGCCACCTGGATCATTGTAGAGTAACGGCTAGGTTACAAAAAAAGGCTTTATGATGTCGAAACTCCGCTCAATCAAGGTACGTGCTACCTCCCTCCGTATATAGCGTCATCGCCGCCACTACCGCTCATGTCGTGCTTCTTGCATCGCGACTCGTCAATATTGAGTGTATTGGACAACCAGCACGAGAGAGCGACGGAGACGATAGAGGCACCAGATCACCATGCCTATGCAAGCCCTCGCTGTCGTCCCGTGTATATGCTTGGAAGCGAACTGTCTGAGAGTTAGTAAAATCATCTCCTCATCTGCTTTACGCTTGATGTGCGCATTCTAGAGGGACTGCTTAGACTTCAATATGAGAAAGTCATTGTCGAGATCGTCGTGGGTGCGATAAAACGCGTGGATTCCGTGAAAGTGCTGCCCCAATAAATGGCGATGTGCTAGATTTGTTGTCCGAGGACTGAAGCAAGTTAGCCATGCTTCTTTAGAGTCGGGTTATCACCATGCACTCACCATGAAGATCTCTATTGGGCAACTCAGCTAAATCAGTCTGTACCCCTATCGTCTTGGAAGGCGGGAGTGATCAGTTGCAATACAACAAAGATGACGCAGGCAGTTGTCCAAATAGTGCTATATCTCTATGTCAGTTGAAAGAAAGAACGGAGGAAAAGGAAACAGTATCAAAACGATCGGGCTTAAAATGGACTGTTTGCACGGCCATGGACACCTTAGAGCGAAGTCACGGTAGGACGTGGACAAACCCCAACCATCAGGGAGGAGCCAATGCATCCAAGGACAAGTCCAGACATGGCTGCGTACGTGGACCCGCCCGGGCTGCACACACGCGCCACAACATACGGCATCGGTGCCTTTGCGGCACAGCAGCGACCTGTGATGCTGTTGACCGTCATTTGGCCAGTTGGCGTGGGTAGTTGCATTGACTCGTCAAATTCTCTGCAGAAATATTGTGTCTGAATGCTCGTAAGAATACACGTTTGGAGGCCGGTCCATGTGAGCGGAACCATTTTATCATACACAGCATGTATATTTTAAGCTGACGGACGTCACAATGCCAGCATAGCATGACCCTCGCCTGTAATCTAAACCACCGTTGCCGTTGCGTTGCCCCTCAAGTCCTTCGAACTGGCGCCGACATGCACGATGAAGTCACCCTTCTCAACCACATACTCCATCTTCCTGTTCCACAAGCCCCAACTGCCCACATTCAGCTCAACACTGACGTCCACAGTTTCTCCGGCCTTGACCATGACCTTCTTGAAGCCCTTCAACTCCTTGTTCGGTACAACAATGCTCGCAAGTACGTCTTGCACGTAGAACTGAACAACCTCTTTGCCATCCACAGGCGATGTGTTGGTAACGCTCACGGTCGCAGTGATGGTGTCGCTTGCGCTGACTTCCGTCTTCGAAAGGGTGACGTTAGAGTAGGTGAAGTTGGCATAGGAGAGACCATAGCCAAACTCGTACAGTGGCTGAGGTGTGTTGAGCACGTATTGGTGGCCAAATTTCAGGGTACCATTTGGAAGGATAGCGCCAGCATCAGTTGACCTTCCAGAGTTGAGGTAGTCGTAATAGGTCGGCAGAGTGCCAACATCATGCGGGAACGAGACTGAGAGTTTACCAGATGGGCTCACATCGCCGAATAGCACGTCGGCGAGACCATTGCCACCCTGCTCTCCAGGATAGAATTGCTGCACCAAAGCGGCTGCGTTGTCGGAGATCCAGGGCTCGGTGATGGGCTTACCAGATGAGTATACCACGATTGTCGGCTTACCGGTCTCGATGATAGCCTGTACGAGTGGACCCATAGCGCCGACCAGATTGAGTGATGCCACATCGACGTGCTCGCCGGTTGTCGCGTTCAGACCTTGCCAAAGCTCATTTTGGTCGCGTGACCACGTGCCAACCACAACCACTGCAACATCAGCAGCCTGAGCTGCAGCAACAGCATCGGGGAAGCCAGATTGGTCGTTTGACCAGCGCTCACAGCCTTGCGCATACGTTACAGTTGCGTTGGTAGCGCGTTGAATGCCTTGAAGTGGAGTGACGTTGGTGGGGTTGTACTGCGAGCGATATACCACGTAGTCGCCAAGATTAGTGATGTTTGCCATGGGCCCAATGACTGCTACTTTGGTGGACTTCGACAGTGGCAGCGTGCTATTCTTGTTCTCGAGAAGAACGATCGACTCGGCGTCCATTTTGCGTGCAAGCTGCACATGCTCCTCGGTGTGAACGACAGACTTAGTTGCGTTAGCGGGAACTCCTTGGTATGGGTTCTCAAAAAGACCCATCGCAAATTTCGCTCGTAGTTGCCTTGAGACAGCTCTATCAAGGACCTCGACGTCGATCTTGCCATCCTCGATAAGCTGAGGAATAGTCTCATAGTTGTAAGAGCCACCACCCATCTCGACATCGTTGCCGTGTGGGAGGGTCATGAGCGTCACAGCCTCCTTGTCGATAGGTTTGTCAGCGGTCTTGCATTGGCAGAGCTTGAATGCGCAGCAAAGGCGGTCCGTAGCGCCTGCATCGGATGTCAACCAGTACTTGTAGCCCCATTCGTTTCGCAAAATAGTCTCTTGGAGGTGTTCGTCGGCCACCGAAGGAATTCCGTCATACGAATGGTATGCACCCATGATGCTCCAGGCTTCGGCATCAATGATGGCGCGCTTGAAGGACGGCAGCCACGTCGTGCGAAGCTCGCGCTCTCCACCGTGAACGGGACCAGTGTTCAGCCCTTGCTCGGGTGCGCTGAAGCCAGCAAAGTGCTTGACAGTAGCACTGACGTTCAGGCTCTGCACTGCCTTGACGTATTGGTAACCCATCTCGCCAGAGAGAAAGCCGTCTTCGCCGTATGTCTCTTCCACTCTGCCGTATCGCAACTCGCGCGCAAGGTCCAGGACGGGCGCGAACAGTTGATTGATACCAAGGGCCTGGCTTTCCCTGGCAATAGCAAGGCCCATCTCGTGAATCAATTCAGGATCCCATGAACATGCGTGGGCAATGGGGCTGTTAAAGATCGTGGCATTTCCATAGAGCACACCATGAATGCCTTCCGTCTGGGTCAATGCAGGGATACCCAATGTTGTATTGTGCAGCAGGTAGTCTTGCGCCCGCTTGATACCGCTGCTGATCCATTCGGGTGGAATAGCATAGCCTACATAAAATTGACCGGCGCGTACCCTGAAGTTCCATTCGAGCCCAGAGCTGTTGAAAGCATTGGTTGTAGTATTGATCCAATTGGAGATGTCGCCTTGGATAAGCTGAGCAGTCTTCTCTTCAATTGTCATTCTGGAAAGCAAATCGGACACTCGTGCGTCGATTGAGGCGGATGCATCCTTGTATGTCGCGTTGGCGGCCTGTTGCCTCCGGACAAGATCGTAGGCAGTGCTGGGAACGGACAGCAAGCATCCCACTAGGAAGGCAGCCTTGATTGAAAAGACTGTCATTATGGCCGACTATTGCGAAGTACCTCAATATCCGACAAGCTGAAGAACATTCACCTCGTTCTCGAAGGTCTTATACCATGGTGCAAATTTGATATGCAGCGTATACCGACACTGTGGTAGCAGTCGCTTTGCGGACAATCTATGGCCGATTATGCGCTTTCTTAATGAATGATCCAGGCTCACGGACAGGCATGATGCCGCCTTTGGTGATTAACATGGTCGATCGCTGCAACGCGAAGCACCCCGAGAGTTGCAGCCAGACCGAAACCTGGGTGGTGGGAGAGGGGCACGTCAGCTCTTTTAGCAACGACCATACCGAGTTTTCTAATCTGCTCTCTAACTTGCTACACAAAGAAACGCGCGAGCAAGCTGATGCGGCCCAGGCTTGGTGATGGTATTGTGTTATGAGGATGACGAAGCGTCGAGGTCTGATTGATGGAAGGGGCCGGAGGAATTGTGGCGGCCGCTAGCCCCTTCCAGCCTCCCCGCCCCGATCAACCGCAACAACAACCATCTCCGCATCCCAACCCCAGATCTTTTCCCGCAGATGCTTCCTCCGTCCTTCCAGACTCGTATCGCTTTGAAACTTGAGGAATCTACCGGAAACTAGGCTGACGTTCCGACAAAGAGCTTGCCAAATGCCCTCACGCAGACTCAATTGGTCCAAAACAAACTTAAGAGACCTCAATAACTCTCTTGGCTAATAAATTTCTCATGCAACCGAGGCTGTAAAGATATTAACTTATCAGTACAAGAAGCTTGCAGATCTCGGGTTGCAGGCACCTGTCGCCTCACTACAAACCCGTACAACACCACAACACGCCCACGACGCCTAATATATTTTACGCAGAGTAGCACGTGCACTTGTGTTACGCAACCCTACAACAACAAAGCTAATGCGCCCTAGGCTTGACCTTCATTGCCTCTCGACTGTCAAAGCGAGACCAAGGAAGTGAAAGCACCACTGACGTTGAAGGCGCAATTATCATCAAATCGATCAGATCGGTCAATTATAGGTTCCATTATACATGTAATCCATCTCTGTACCTACAATACACACCGCGCACTTCATGCACATCTTATACACTATCCTCTAAAAACATGCTGATCTTCAAGACGCCGCCCCTCCCGAATGACTAAGGTATATCCATCCCATCGCAATGCCAAACGCCATACCCAATCCCAGGCCCAATTACAATAACATACCCACGTAAAAGATATACATAGAATCATAAGCCACCTTGAGTCGCCTCATCGTACCAGCACAACCACTCCGACCAAGAACGCGACCCACCATACCCTCTCCTTCCCTCTTGCGCTCATACTACCACTCGCGCCACCTGCACTAGGTGCAGGCGGGATGCCACTGCCTTGCGCGGTAACTGATGCGCTGGGTGTGGCGGTGGTGCTGAACGTAGAGCGCACAGAGGTTCCTGAGGCGAGGGTATCAGACGAGGGCGTGGCGCTGGGTGGTGAATAAGCGGAGGCACGGGAGAAGGACGCGGTGTTGATGGGGATGAAAGTAGAGGATGTGGCGCTCGAGTCGGATTGTGCTGCCGATGCCGCAGACGAGACTGCAGATGCGATTGCTGATGCTGCGCTGGAAGCCGCACCTGGAATAGATGAGGTCCCGATGATGGGTGTGCTCGCGATGCTTGTTGCGAGAGGAAGAGACGAAGGCGCGGCGCCAGAGCTTGGAGCCTGCGATGGAAGAACAGACTGGCCGACTGATGAAGCGGCGGCCGGTACACTGGATTTTGGCGACGGAACGAGCCCAGGTGTCAATGTTGGTACAATGCCTGGTGTAAAAGATGCGACAACACCGGGCGTCGACGATGGTATGACTCCTGGAATGACTGATGGTGTCTGTACAGCGCTCAATGCAACAGCAGGAGGCGAAGCGAGAGGCGAAGCGAGAGGCGAACTACTGGCGATTGGAACCGGTACCACGTAGAATGAGTTGCTCGGTGACCAACTACCGACAGACGAGGAAGCAGGCACAGATACAGCAGGAGTTGGTGCTAAAGGAGCTGGCGATTGATACGACACTCCTCCCGAGGAGCTCGGAGATGCCGAAGGTGCTGGAATCGAGAGCTGACCAGCACTGCTTGGCAAAGGGACTGGTACCACGTAGAACGAGTTACTCGGCGACCAATTTCCGACAGACGAAGAAGGAGGCGTGGGTGCAGATGTTGGTGCTGAAGGAGCCGGCGATTGATCAGAAGCTGCTGCGGAGCTCGGAGAGTCGTATATGGCTGAAGATGCTGGGAGCGAAGGTTGACTGGCACTGCTTGGTAGAGGGACTGGAACCACATAGAAGGAGTTGCTTGGTGACCAGCTACCGACCGATGATGATGCCGCCGGTATGGGGGCAGTGGAATATGCTGGTATCGATGCGAGAGGATTCGATGATGTCGGTATTGGTGCCGCTGATGAACCAGGTGTAATGACAACGATCGAAGACGATGAACGTGATAGCGTGCTTGGTAGTGGAGCTGGGGCTACGTAGAACGAGTTGCTGGGTGACCAGCCACCCACAGACGACACTTGATAGCTTGGGATACCGCTACTGCCCGGTAATGGCGCTGAACTGGAGACGATGATAGTCGTTGTCCTGTGTTGCTCCTCGGGTCGCGGCGTTGGTGATGGTGCGGACAAGGTTGAATCGCTTTCGCATGGCTCGTCCTCTAGCGGCAGTGATGTGGGTAGCGATATCGATGACTGGTTTCTGTATGCCACCAGGCCCACAACACCTGTCGACAATGCGACGACCACGAAGACCAAAGACGTGCTCCTCATGGCGACGTAAAGACGGAATTTAATGAAGACGAACCGTGCTCTGATTGGCCAGCGAAGGTCTGATCAGATGGAATGCACAGCAACAAAAAGTCAAAACTCAACGAATGTCCGTGATGCAAAACCGAAGCATTCCAGTGCCTCCAGCCCTGTGGCTCTTATGTAGCAACAGTGGCGAGCATGTTGACATGGCGGTCAAAAGCAGGAGGTTGACATGTCCGTGAGGCTGGTGCCCAGCCATCCCGCCAAAATCATGTTTGTCGCACAACAACGTCGACGTAGCGCGGCGCATGCATGGGATCTGCATGTTTCCACGCGTGATAGATCTCGAACATGCCGGAATATTGATTCGATGCATGATTTCCCGGGTTTTGCGGTTGCGATGTGGTCGAGACATACTGAAGTGGTACAAAAAGAGATGGTAGGCGAGAGCACGGGCCAGCTACCACCAAAACATCACAGCCTACGCACCAACGTTGGTGCGATAATAAATACGAGCTCCTTCGTATCTCGGAGCGAGGAGGCACTGTGACACCATCGCAACGTTTGTGCCTGCCGTGTAGTGTGTAACCTGCGTGGTGTCAAATTTTCCGGTGTAGCGATGACGGGTCATATGGCGACGTGCCGCTCTTCACCGGCGTCTGGAGCATTCTTCGGCAGGTGGCATTCTCACCGCCAGGCTTTTTGAGTGGAGATCCGACATGTCGCACGCCGTCGTATCGTCGCACACAAAGTGAGTGCCGCTTCCCCGCCTACGCAAGATGAACACGGCTTTCCAGGATCAGCTCTGTTGTTGTGAAGTCTCGGATCAGGTCTCCTGAGGCCCTCCACGCTCAAGCATCACGTAACGCAGGAAGGACACATCGCGACAAAGAACTGTGATGTTTGGATTGGTTGACACGGTCGGACGCCTATTGTAATAGTCGAAACGCTCGTTGAATCGAAGCCGCACATACAAGAAAATACGGTAATCTCAAAAGCGCCTCCAAGCAACTGGCAA
>TARA_R110002003_G_scaffold6_1_pt1 | contig 12813 bp, 18 predicted proteins | sample TARA_R110002003 | Tara Oceans TARA_R110002003 (sample SAMEA4396441) | marine metagenome | biome: Westerlies Biome; feature: [SRF] surface water layer (ENVO:00010504); material: water (ENVO:00002006), including particulate matter (ENVO:01000060) such as... | depth 5 m | reverse complement strand
TGTGCAACTACCTGTGCAACTACCTGTGCAACTACCTGTGCAACTCACCAGCAACTTCACCCGACCACAACAGACACATCTATGCAGCAGAATGCAGGCGCTATGCTATTGTTGGTTTCTCAAAGCTGTCGTTATGCATCCTACATTGCCCCGCTTCGAAGCTGCAGACCACTGGCGTCTCTAGCAGTCAGCCATCGCTCTATTTTTCCTTTTCTCATCTTGCTGCCGCCCTTGAAAAACCTCCTTGCTCCTCGTATAAGGCTTCAGTTTGTCTCAGCTATTTGTTCTGTCATGCGACCTCTTCGCCTTCATTTCAACTGAGCGTCGGCCTCCGCCTCCGTCTACGGCTCTCAGATCCATCTCCTAGTACATGGTGGGGTAGTTCAAGCTCCTTGTGCCCAGCGCCGACCTCTCGGTGCGGAGTGGAAACATGGCAACGAAGAACGTCACTTCCTCTTTCAAAGTCCCATGGCCACCGTCAGAATGCGAGTATAGCCGAACTCGCCACAACTTTCGTTACAGGTATCAGCCATTGCAAACTCAATCTAGCCAAATTCGCCTCCTCAGAACTAGCCTCGCGGCGGAAAAACCCCCAATTCTGGATTGCTGTGTCTACACCTTCAGCTTGGATTCGGCACCACCGTACGTCGCGTTGTCGTACACGTGGGGCCACGAGGATGACCCAGTGTACAAAATATGTCTATACAAGTATATCTACGATGGCTGGGAAGGCGGGAGCATCCAGGTCAAGCGGAATCTTTACCACTTTCTGTGCACCTTTGCCATCGACCCGACGAACGAAAATGGCGTATATCTCTGGATTGACCAGCTAAGCATCAACCAGACCGATTTGGAAGAGAAGAACTACGCCTTGCCGCTCATGCCTGATATTTACCAGAGAGCACATTACGTCATCACTTGGCTGGGCAACAGTGCCGACATTGTCGAAGCAGCTACAGAATTTCACACTACCGAATCTGCAGATTCACTGATTGTATTGTTGAAGAATCGTTACTTCAAGCGCCTCTGGGTTATTCAGGAGCTACTCCTCGCGCGCGAAGTGCACGTACTCTGCGGCACTATCTGGCTGAACATGCGAGAAATGGAACAGCGTTATTGCAAGGAGAACAAAATGGTATCGCTCGGTACCTCTGCCTCGGAATCGCGTTACTTCCTCCCCATTTTCACCGTGTCGTTCATATTCACATTCACATCCCCAGTCCCAGTCCCGCGCCTGGCCTCAATGCCCATCACCCCCATTTCCCCAACCCGCTTGCCCGACTGCACGCGCGTTGCACGGCCGTGGTCCTATTTCTGTACGTGCTTGAAATTCGAACTAGGATCTTCGCCGTGTGCTTGTGCTCACCGGCGCATGGATGCGCATGCATGCAATTTGTGACTTTTCAGTCCGGTTGGCTCGATATGAGATGCATGAATAATAAAGTCATAGATATGCGAAGGGGTTTAACGTGTCGAGTTGGGAACAATGCAGTCTTTTGAAGGCTAGGAGTGCGCGAGCTGCGAGGGTAGATGGGTGGGGACATGGGTGGGTTGCTGGGTAAAGGGAAAATCAAGGAGATGATGTTTGCGCATTCTTGTAAGAGGATATTGACGTATGATGATAGAGTTTGATTTGATTTGATATGACTTGTGTTGTTATCACAACGTATTCAGGATTGATATTGATTGACCGCACGGTACTAGCCTGCACCCATACCCCACCGCGCTACCATTCATGATGCAGAATCGCCTATTCTGCAACTCCACAAGCCGAGTGCGGCCTCATAGCCAATCCATCGCCTTGCTGAATCGACGTTTCTTCTTGTCATCGCCGTCCTTGTTCTTGCCTTCATCGGAGGCGTGATGCGATCGTCTGCGCTCCGGTGCACTTCCCCGACGATGATGGTGTCTTGGCTGATGCGATTCAGCCCCAACCTCATTCTGACGCTTCCGATCTTCTTCCGGCTGCTTATGATGTGCAACTCGGAACCGGTCGTGTAACTCGTGCTTCGGCGAAACTTTGCGTGAAGACTTTTCCACTTCCTCATCGTGTTCTGGGTCGCTCTTCTTATCTTGTCTTCTATTTAACAAATGTGAGCAACCGACCATGCCATCTAATGCAACGCAGGATAGCAATGCAATGCGTGAAGCTCATTGTCGTAATCACCTGGCAGGTTCCAGCATCTTGGGACGATCTCTTTCACGATCCCTTTCGCGACCTAGATCATCGTACTCGCTTCCTTCATCATCGTAACGTCGGCGTCGCTCCCGGTCCCTGTCTCGACCTCGGTCTCGATCGCGATCCTCACCGTCTCTATCATCGCGCGAACCGTGATGGCTGCTTCGCTTGTCGCGGTCGTCGCGGTCTCGATCGTCACGATCTCCATCGTCGCGGTCATCGTAATTCTCTTCTGCCAGTTTGTTAGGAATGATTGTCATTCCAGAGACTTGATTGAACGTACCACGTCGCTCACGGATCTTCTTGGTCCGATCAGCCAGCTTCTGAATCTCCTGCTTCGTCAGGACACGCAGAACGATGACGCAATCCATGCGCTCCTCGAACCGCTCCTTGGCCTCCTCCAGTGCCTGAGGGTTCACAAGACGGCGATCGATCCTCGTCCAGCGAGCACCGACGGGGATGTCCTTGCCCTTGAGCGCATCCTTGTGCGGCGCGACGCCTTCGCGAATCGGTTCAGGCTCCTCGGGGAACTTTTCAGTGGGCTTGCGAAGGATGCCTTTGACCGGCGGCAGAGGATCCTTTGGCGGTGCAACGATGGTGACACTCTTGCTCGGCTGATCAGCCTGTAGCTTATCGAACGATTCTGGCTCGTGCACAAGACTGGCATCGTACACACTAGAAGATCGCTCATCGTATCGTGAGCTTGGGGGCTCACGGGCTGTTGGTGGCGAAGCACGAGAGCGCTCCTCGGGAGCCCGAGCCCTGTCTGCCTCGTCCTTGCGGGGCCTTCGCTCTCGTTCGCGGTCCGATTCACCTTGATCACGATCGCGTGTAGCGCGGCTGCTTCGTTCGGCTTCCTGCTGCACACGGCGGCGGTAGTCCTCGTCCGGATCGACGGCGGCCTCCTTTGTCCCTGGATCTCTTCGCCGCTCAGCATCTCGATCGACATAGTGTCGAGGCCGCTCGTCCCCACTGCCTTCAGATGAAGGCGGCTTTCGGCTAGATCTCTCCCTTTCGTTATCCTCGTAGCGACGCTCGCGTGGTTTCCGGTCGGCCTCTGGAGGTGGTGGGTACGCAGGTGCGACAGGCGGAACGTCGCGCCGCTCATCGGGCCTCCGCTCGCGCTTATCGTCCCGATCGTCAGATCTTCGATCACGACGATCCTCCTTATCCCGACTATCAAGTGCGTCATAGGCTCTCCGTCTCTCACGCTCTCGTTCCCGTTCTCGCTCTTCAGAGGATTCGCGATCCTTTTCTCGGTCACGAGACTTTATATAGCCCGCAGCCCCGAGGGTGGCAGCCACGCCAGTCGCCGCACCGGCCACGGCAGGCGCGTAGCTTGAGCTATTCTCTCGCTCACGGGGCTCACGTTCGCGAGGCCGCTTATCGTAGTTGTCATAAGCCGCTGGTGGGGCTGGTGGGCCTAGGTCTCGGTCACGGGACGTGCGAGGCTCGGGCATGCGAGCGTCGGCGCGATGCGGTGAGTGATACTGGGAGCCATACTCATCTGCCCGCGGTGGGACTGTGTCTTGAGGTTTCCAGATGGGTTCACGATCTATGGCGTGATGATCATGGGCAAGTGCGGGGTTTCCAGGGGCGATGCCGAAGCCACGTGTGCTGACTTGCGGGTCTGGCAGATGGTCTACCGTGTTATGCCTCCTGTTCTCAATCTCACGGTCTCGTCGATCGTATGGGTCGTGGTAGGTATCCCGGCGGTGGTCGCGGGGCTCCTGGTGGATGGCAGGAGCGTGGTGGCGCGTCGAGGAGGATCGAGAGGGAGTTGCGTCTGGATAGGGCTCGTATTTGGGGATCTCGCGCGACCGATCGATTGAAGACGACCGGCCATGTGGCCGAGGAACGCTGTTGTTGATCTTATCAAAGCCACGGACCGAAGGCGGTGGTCCGAGTTCGCGGGCAGAGCTGCGCGGAGGACGGTCTACAATCATGCTGCTGGGGCGAGAGCTGCGTTCCAGGCTACCAGCACGCGGCCGCCGCCATGCTGGCTCAGTGTCGCGGTACATGCTGGCAGGGTCGGTGTACGAGTAGCCGTCGTCGCCGAGATCGGTCAGCCGCGCGGGGGGCTTGCTGCTGTTGTGGTAGGTGCGACCGCCGCTCGTGACGCCATAGCCCCGGTCGAGGCTGTCCCTGTGGCTGCGGGCCAGCTCGAGCTCCCGTTCTGCCACGAGCTGCGTCGAGTGGCTGCTATCGTCGACGCTGTAGATTTTCTTGTGCTGTGTCCGCGTGGGTCCCTGCGTAATGTAGGTGTCGCCGCGCTTGTCCCACGACTTGGCAAGCGGACTCGAGGGGCGGTCGAGGTGGCCGTGGGGAGTGTAGGGCGTGCGGATCGGCATGGACGTGGAGATGGCCGGTCTTGCCATGGTATCCCCCGTGTTCCGCCTCGGCCGTCCATAGGAGCTGCTGAGGGTGCTCGGGGCACGTGAGCCGGACGAGCTGCTCGGCACGTAGTAGGTGGAGGGGTGGTGGGAGCCGCCAATGCGTTCGGCGCTGGTTCGTGGCGAGGTGGGACGGGCATAGTGTGAAGAATCGTAGTACGGGTCGGCAAAGGTGCCCGTCGACGACCTGCCTGGGTTCGCATATCGCCGCGGCGAGGACGAGCGCTTGTATCGCGGCTCCATGCTGTTGTCGTCGTTGGGGAGGGTCGAGATCTTTAGCTGGACTTTTGCGGTCTGGGCAGCGGGCGCCGTGGAGAGCGAGTTGCGCCGGGGCGGCAATGGGGGTGCTACGCCGCTGGTATAAGTGTTCCGGCGCAGGCCAGACGGCTGCGAGGGGAGGAGGACGCTGCCCAACATGACTGTCAGCCGGTGAAGAATGCAGGTACAGGAGGCATGAATAGCACAAACGACAGAGAAGTAGAGACGAGGTCTGGCGCCGACGCCGTCCTCAGCTGGACGTACATGCTGTCGGTAATATGTCGACTACTCGGTACCGGGGTGCTGTGTTCGGTGCGGATCGAAAAGCAGGCTGCCCGATCTCAGCAGGATGCGGTACGGCAGACTACGGCCCAAGTTCCTGCTTGAGGGATGACGCCCAGGGCGACAGGGGCGGTCCGGCGGCGTCGCTAAAGGCAACGTGTGGTATTTGCAGCCGCTGGCAGGGAGTGCCCAGGGGAGAATCTTGCGGCGCTCGAGGGGGAACTGGGAATACCGGCCTGATATTGAGGCGGGGCAGAAGCAAGATTGGCGGGCGGCAGGCAGGGCACGAGCAATGAAAAGAGCGTGGGCTATGCTAGCAGACTGGGCGGCCGAGGGAAACAATAGGAAGTAACTACAAATCTGGGAGAAGCGTGTATCGTGTGTCGTCGAGGTATGGTACTGTATGAGTGTGCGCAGGGCGCCGGCCTGGTCTACGCCGTTACGTCGAGCATAGAGTAGCGATCAGCACTATGACATCTGACATGGACCCGGTCTGCGGGCCAAGCGGCCATCCCTGCGCGCGTGCGCTGCAAGCCGCCACTCACACCACGTTGCTCCGTGCTAAGTTCGGTGTATCTCGCCGGCTGCCGAGTACGATTAGCAGCGCGCCTCACTCTCCGGCGCCGTGCCATGGTCGCATAGTATCCTCTAGCACTGCACTGCTACTGTCGGTATATTGCTGTAGTCGCAGTCTGGTGCAGCGCGCAGTGCCGCATGCAGACACCGGCAGTCCGTCCAACGTCGCCCCGCTCTACTAGTCGTCGCAGCTTTCCTCCGCCTGCCCAACTGCCCCGTCTTGGGCAGGATAGCCCTGTGGCCGCCCAACCGACACAGCGTAAAAGGCCACGCGAGCCCTGCGCCGCGTGACTCGTCCGGTGGGCGAACATTGTGCGGCCCGAATGAGCTGCTGTTTAGGTGCGCGATCTTCGCTTTTTGAACACGCTGTTCAGATCCTGCTGCGCGTGGGCCTGTGATGGGTTTGGTGTTGGGTGCTGGCCTCAGGTTGCGTTGCATGCACGGTGTAGGAACGCCCAAAGTTCGCGGTACAGGCTAGTATTTAGCTATGCTAAGCGATGTGTTCATCACGACAACACATCAACTCTCTACTCTTCTGGTATAAACTACTACGATCCTCACTCATGCCTGCTCGATGTGATCAACCCGCGCACTCTTCCTCGGCGCATCGCCGTTCACCGAGTCCGCGTCGTTCGTGTTGTGGTGGTTTTTCAGCTGCTTCGCACGTGTCCTGCTGGGGATGGTGTCCTGTAGGCAGCCCCTGATGATGTCTCCCTCGAACAGCTCGCCGATCGACTCGAGCGGTACGCCCTTGGTCTCTGGCACGCAGAAGACAGTCCAGATACCCATGGCGATGCAGAGAGAGCCGAACAGCAGGAAAGTGCCGTAGGTGATATTGGCCAGCATGATCGGCGTGATTTTGGCAATGATGAAGTTAAACAGCCATTGTGTCATGAGCGACGCGGCCATGACAAGCGATCGGACATGGTTGGGGCTGCACTCTGAACTCAGGATGAAGGGCGTGGGACCCCAGCCTTGGAGCGATTAGCTGATGCTAGCAGTTCGACGTAGACCAAGACTTACCGAACGAGTAAAACACGACGAATAGGTAGACGCAGACGATCGCAAAGATGGCGTTGCCGTCGAGCTCACCCTTGGGAGGGTGTACCGCGCTGTTCACGCCAATGTAGTACCTGGAAAAGTCAGGCCTCATTCAAGAAGGTTCTCTGTGCACTTACATAGCAAAAGCCTGGCCCATCGACCCAATCATGAGAGACCACTTGCGGCCAACTTGCTCAGTGAAGGCCATCAGACCGATCGCAGTGACCACGATCTTGACGATGCCGTAGACACCCGTTGCGAACAGTCCAGACGAGGTTCCAGTGAGTCCGATCTGCTTGAAAATTTGCGGAGCATAGTAGTTGATCGAGTTTGTACCCGTCTGAATGCAGGTCAGTTTCGTCTCATCCGGTTCAAACTTCGAGGCCGCTTACCCATTGCTGCCAGAACATCAGAATAACACCAAAGCTCGTCCTATAAAACATCTTCTTGCTGCTTCCCGCGGCCCTGATCTGCGCCATAAGTGGCATCTTCTCGTGTCCGTTGAAGTCCTGGATGATCTCATCCAGCTCCTGAATTACATCTGGGTCATCAACCGCTTTACCTCGCACCGTCGCCAACGCCTTAGCGGCATCTGTGATGCGGTTCTTTTCGACGAGCCAGCGCGGCGATTCGTTCATGAAGAGGATACCGATGAGCAGGATGGATCCGGGAAGCATTTGTAGGGCGAACGGGATGCGCCATTTGGCTTCGTTGGTGGGCGAGGTGATGTCGAGGTTGATGCCGAAGTTGACAAAGAAGGCAAGACATATACCGGTGACATTAAATAGTTGCTGGTCACGGTGTTAGTGCGATGTAGGTGTCAAGTACACGTATGACTTACCATGCAGCCAATGCAGCGACCACGAATCTCTTTTGGCGCGTTCTCGCCGATATATGTAGGCACGACTGCACTGATCAGACCGACACCAAAGCCTCCAATCACCCTTCCCACATAAAGTTCTTCAACCATGGTCAGTGGGGACTCGAACGTGCGTTGAACGTGACGTACGGGCAATGTTGCCGCCAAAGATGAGAGTCTGCACCAGACTCCCAACAATGAACACCAAATCCGCGAAGATCAATGCCCTCTTGCGTCCAAACGTGTCGCTAACATAGAACGATGCAAGTGCGCCGAAGAAGCACCCGGCCTGAAGCACAGACACAATGTTTCCTTGAAGGTTGGCGAAATCTGAGCTTTTCGGATCGAGGTGGAAGGAATGTTGGAATGCGTTCATCGTCAGAACACCGCCAATCAGACCTGTGTCCCAGCCTTGATCATGTTATTTTGTGGATTCCCAAACTGTGGCTGGGAGACTCACCAAAAAGCATGCCACCAAAGGATGCGATGGCGGTAAGTAGGTATGCCCTACGATATGTTTTGATGTCGGCCCATACGGTGGGGAGGTCGAGTTTCGCCATTTTTGCAGTCCGCTCAGAGGTGTCGTCCGAACTCGGATGAGACAAGACAATTGCAATACCAACTCAGCGCTGTGCAAGACAAAAGCAGATGTGCTGATGATCCCCTTCACGCGCGCACCACCAACCTATATACTCCCGGTTCGTGCATTCTAATCACCCACTCAAACACCGTTCTCCAGCCTAGCGCTTGATATCGGGACAGTGTCGTGCGATGACGTGGGGACCCCAGTGGGGAAATCATCCCTACGACAGTGGGTCGCGCTCCAGTCGCACACATTCTTCCTCCATTCAAATGCCGCGCTCCGAGATATCAGAGCACCGTACGACTGGAGGCCGATAACGAGACCAAAGTTGTTGAGCATGCTGGTGCGGCTTAGATGCGGCGTTTGGCGAAGAAAGCCGGCGGAACGGCCGAGGTTGCTTGAAGGAGCGTGGCGTTGCTTAGCGAGTGGTTTCCGAGAGGAGCAGCGCTTGGCGTCGGGAAGCGGGCACACGGCGGTCCAAGGAAACTGTGTGCGAGTCGTGTTGTGCATGGATTGGCGAGAGCCTTGACACATGGGGCATGTCGGCAGAGAAGAATTGCAAAAAAAAGTCAGCATCAGACTCGAGTTTTCAGTTGCCGGCAAAGGCCGACCCCAGGTTCTCACTCCACATTGGAACCCCGTACTTTCGGGAAGCATGTGAAAGATGATTGAGCTTGATGGAATGTGTTGTGTTCATTATGTCGATCAGATGCCGGCTGCGGGTGGTCGTTTCTAATCATGTAGCGCGGTCTGTTTAGATGTTCGCCTTGTCCTTCTTCTGCTCCGGTACTTGTGTCAACAGCTTCTCGTGTTGTATCGCCGACTTAAGGTTGTCCAATACCAATAATTCCATGTCGCGCTACACATGTTAGCCAAGGTCCAATTGTCAGCTCAGTCTCATTGCAACTTACCTGTGTCTCGAAGGTGCCGGTTCCAACGTGAGGGAGCAGCACCGCGTTTTCGCACTCTAGAAGCCCGGGATGAATCTTGGGCTCCTCCTCGAACACGTCCAACCCGACGGTCCACACCTTGCCGCTCTTCAATGCGTCCACGAGCGCCGCCTCATCGATCAATGGCCCTCGCGCAGTGTTCACAATGACAACGCCATCCTTCATCTGCGCAAATTGGTCCTTGCCAATGATGTGTCTTGTCGACGGGTTGAGCGCGAGGTTCAAACTGAGCACGTCCGATGTCTTCAACAGCTCCTCGAAGCTGACATATTTCGCGCCTGCCTCCTTGTTCTCGGGAAGCCGGTTTCTGTTGTGGTACTGAATGTTCATGCCGAAAGCCTTTGCGCGATGTGCAACCGCGGAACCAATACCGCCCATGCCGAGGATACCGAGCGTCTTGTTCTTGGGATCATGGCCAAGCGCAAAGTTTCCGCGCCATTTGCCTGGACTGGTTGTCAGCAGTTGGCGACGAAGTTCTAGTGATGGACTGACCAGCATTGACTGCCATGAATGATTGCTTGATGTTCCTCAGCGCGCCCAGCATGAGCCAGATGGCCACATCCGCGGTCGCGTCATCGACAGCAATGGGTGTGCTTGATACTTGAATTCCTCGTTTTGTGCACGCGGCAACATCGATGTTGTTGTATCCAGCACCGTTATGGCAAATGAACTTCAGGCTCTTGGGAAGCAAGTCGACAAGTTCTGCGTTGAAGTCGCCGGTTATCGGGTTCGAGTCGTTGCTTCGGTACAGCGCAAAGACATTGTCGAATTCACCGCTCTTGCACTTTGAGATGAAGTCGTCGCGATTGCCGTCTGGGTACTCATGCAGCTTCGAGGCGACCTTGGCGCACTCTTGCCATTCTTTTTGTGTGTGGCTGAGCTTGCCGATGAGGAGAGCTGCTCTTTGCGACATTTTGTCTATTGGTGGTGGGAAATTGGTGTGAAACGTTTGTCAATGCAATTGAGCGCAGAAGAAGGAACGCAGGTTTGGAGTGCCGTCTGCAGTGGCAGCGGCGTTTGTACCCTTATAATTGATCCACCGAGCGGGCAAACAACTACCGGCCTATGTTGATCCGCATACTGGCATTGGCGGAGCTCTATGAGGAAGGGAGCTCCGCCGCCGTGAACGGGGAAAATTGCCTTAACTTTGCTTCTACTACATTCTGTCAAGCATTTAAATGCACCATGCGCTCACAGCGCGTAAGGTTCGCGTTTGCAACGCATCAAACTTCACAATGATGCAACCCCGCGTCAGACTTCGCTGCCCCGCCATGTCAGAACTTCGTCCCAAGGAGCATCGCACACTCGATCCCTCTCAACACAATTCAGTTATTCCAGAGATTGCTTCTATGCGGTGGCTACCTCCTCAGAATTCAAGCCCGCGGCAGAGATCGCACCGAGGACGAGGGATAAAAATACTACCACAGACGCAGGCCGGCTATTGAATCTTTTAGCGTGACAACAGTCAAAGGCCGAGACTTCACGTGCGTGAACCCGCCATGTGGGCGCTAATCCGGTGCTTGGCGCTTCGGGACGAATTCTCGCGCCGCGGCCGAGTGCCACCAACAACTATCCGCCCACTGTGCTGACAAAGCCAACGCTCAGAGGCAGGCAGCAAGGCAGCAGCAAGGCAGCAATAGGCATCTCGCTGTCTCATGCGTATTGACTTGGACGCCTTGTGGTTGAGATGTAGAAGTCGGGTGTGAATGTGCGCCGATGGCTGAAGTTTTGTGACTCCAACCCATTGTGTACAATGCTTGATGGCTATTTAGGAATGTTGCAACCTCGCAAAGTCTGATCATCGCGATTACACTTCAGCCTCTAAGACCTCAAGTACCACTCAAACTAGTTCACGTCTACCCATCGGACAGCATGGTGCTCAAGAAGCTGGCGATCCTCGGAGTGAGCCGACAAACTCCTTAGCCGTGGACTAGCTAACAGAAGATAGCCAGGAGGCAATGTAGGCAGCGCTATCATCAAGGAGCTCATGCAAGACGGACCACGCTTCGACATCACAGCTATCACCCGACAAACTTCATCCTACACGGCCCCGTTGGATTCCAACATCACCCACAAAACAGTCGACTACTCCTCCTTCGACTCTCTCGTGACCGCCTTCACTGGTCAAGATGCAATTGTGAACTGTGTCACTGGAGGCGCAACCCAATATGAGCCCTCCAAGCTGATCATCGACGCCGCAATTGCTGCAGGCGTGGAGTTCTTCTTCGCCAATGAGTTCGTCAGCAACATGGAGAGCGAGCAATTCAAAAGACTTCCCGAGTCTCGTGCGGGCGCAAAGGTGAGAATCCGAGCGTATCTTGAAGGCCTCGGGAAGGAAGGCAAGATCTCCTGGACGAGTCTGAATGGCGGGCCGTTCTTCGACATGTGTGAGTACCCCCACAACTATCACATACACAAGTTTGCGCAAGTGGTTCTCGGCGATGATTCTAACACGTACGCAGGGCTCGCAAAGGGCCCAGGAGGTTTCGACCTCGCCAATCGCCGCGCCCGCATCTACGGCATGGGAGCCGACGCAGGCAACAATCCACTTTTCTGGACCCCGCTCCCCACCATCGCTCTCGCAGCAGCGAACATGTTGCGTAACCCGGAGCCGGTGAGGAATCGGCCAATCTACATATGCAGCATTCCGCACCTTACCCAAAACGTCATCCTCGCGGCCCTGGAAGGCATCTACAAGACCAAATTCGCTGTCGAGTACGTGGATGTCAAGAAGATCAACGAGAATGCGCGCATCGCGCTGGAACGCGGCGAGGAGATCAAGGCAATGAAGGGCTTGGCTGTCAGCAATCAGTTCTACGCAGGCGATTGTGGGAATGACTTTAGCCACTTGGTCGAGAATGAGACGGTGGGTGTGGAGATGACGAGTGTTGAGGATGCTATCAGGGACACTGTCAAACGTTACGGCGAGGATTGCAAGGTCGTGGAGAGCATGTTCATCGTTGAGCCTTGCGAGGTTTGACACTTGATATATGGAATGCACGAGTTTTGTAGTCTGCGATATATGACACTGGTGTACTTCCACAACTGCGTAATACTCATAGTCTCAATAAAGGCCGCTAGTCTAATGCGCTGCGACATCCATCACATCTAGCTTCTGGGATTTTAACGAACGTTCCGAGGATGCCGAGTGATGATGTTCGACCACTGGCATATGAACCATTGCATCGAGCCACTGCGGCAGAGTCTGATGTGCCGGCTAGACTTGACGCTTGAGATCAGGAACGAGACACTGGGAAGGATGACTGGGTAGGGTACGGAATATGTGTGCAAGCTGGAAGAAGTTGTGGACTGGGTTGAACAACGTAACATGTAGGTCGTGACATTGATAGAGAAGACTTGAACTTTTTTTTTTTGTGGTGCCGGCACAAAACGGAGGTAGGGAGAGAACACGACGCTCGTGCGCGGCACTCAACGATTCACCTACAAATACCACATTGTGTTGAGCCGCAGTCGTTATCAATATGTCTACTCATGCAATGATCTCATTTGTTTTGGTACCAATGCAAACCCAACTGGGAACGTCTCGTGGGTGTTTGTGATCTTGTTGTATGTCGTAGATCAGGTCTACTTAGCCATGTATCTTGATCGAGGTCGCTGTTCTACCACATCGAATCTCTGGGACCAATTGTTCAAAATGCCGCGCCGTGAATGAACCACCGGCAGCAATACTA
>TARA_R110002003_G_scaffold13_18_pt1 | contig 12880 bp, 19 predicted proteins | sample TARA_R110002003 | Tara Oceans TARA_R110002003 (sample SAMEA4396441) | marine metagenome | biome: Westerlies Biome; feature: [SRF] surface water layer (ENVO:00010504); material: water (ENVO:00002006), including particulate matter (ENVO:01000060) such as... | depth 5 m | reverse complement strand
AAAGGCTACGGAGGAGTTCTACATCCTCGAAAGATATGGTAACTTCCATGCGCATTTACGTGCTGCTGTCGCTCTAGCTGATCGTGCGGGCGATCAGATTAGCCAGGTCTATGCCAGATATTCGGGGGATCTGGCGACGCGAGCAAAGCTTGCGGCGCGCGAACGAGGCGAGGTTGCGGAATGGGTGGCTAGTGCGAAGGTTGTCACCACCGACACTGCACTTCGCGTCACTGCTGGTGTCTTCGAAGTTACGGGAGCAAAGGCTACAAGCCAGAAGGTTGGACTCGATCGGTTCTGGAGGGATGTGCGCACGCATACATTGCACGATCCTGTCGCGTACAAGAACCGTGAACTGGGGAGGTTTCAACTGCTGGACGAGGTTCCCGAGCCGACGTGGTATACGTAAGGACGAGGCTACTTGTCATTGAATCCATCAATGTAAACGTTCTGAATTAGACATTGTCGAGGGATGTATGTCCTAAATGTGACTGCTCGTTCGACAAGAGATGAGATGAATCGTGATGAGTCAGCAGCATCCGAGCTCATTTTTCGGCTTTGGCGATGACGTATCAACGACTTTGAGCAACACCCGACCAATCTACGTGTATGATACTACAAAGACATTTGCTGGTAACTTGTCGAAGCTTTGCTTGACTTACTAAGCTCATTGGACGCATTGCGTGAGGTTGCTACACCTTGACCCGCATCCGCCAAGGCCGAATTCCCGCAGCTCTCCATACCGCAGGAAAAGTCACTGTGTGACCCAACGACGCTCCACATCTCCGCTCCACACCACAGACACCGTCACAATGCTCTCACGGAGTGCTCTATGTCCAGCGAGGGCGTTTGCGACGCGATATCCGCCCACGATCATGGCGCCCTTCGCCAACGCGACACCTTCATTCTCCACATGCACACGAAACACCAAGCTCCAACAGCCACAACGTGCCTTCCCAGCAATTCGAGGTTCCTTCCCTAGCAAAATCATCGTTCGAAATGCGACATCGGCTTCGTCACAACCACCATCTGGCACCGCGCCAACAGCCCCACCACAACTCACATGGAACGACTTCTTCGCACTCCGCCGGACGCGTCGACGAATCGGCCAGGGATGCTCCGTTGTAGGCGCAGTTGCTGTCACATACTATGGCCTCACGACGATGATGACGAATGGCTACGATGCGACTCTCTCAGCGCAGCTTGGCGGCCTGGATCCGTTTATGCTGATGGGCCTAAGCACATTTGGCATGTTGGCCGTTGGGTGGCTGATTGGACCCATCTTCGGCAATAAAGTATTCAATCTGGCGTACAGGGGCGTACTTGCAGAGTTTACTGCGGTAAGTCATACTCAGCACGGCACACGGGATGGAAACTGATAATGAAATAGAAAGATTCTGGCTTCTTCAACCGCATCAAGCGCCATAGAGTTGACCCTACCGCTTCGTCTCTTGCGAACCCTCCACCAGATTACTATGGCGAGAAGATCGGTAGCGTGGCGGGCTACCGGAGATGGTTGAAGGACCAGCGCGCCTTCAACCTGAAGACCGGAAGGTACCGAGCAGGCAAGTTATAAGAGGAGGACACGTTCTCTCTGCACTCGCGAGTTTCGTCGGTCCGCGGATATCCAGGGATGATATGCCGCTCTGCAACTCGCGTAAGACAGTCGGAGTCGACTGGATTTTTAGGGTGTGCGTTGGGGGAGAAGCGCATGAACGAGTAGCAAGGCGTGCAATCATTTTCTTTTCTTTGTAAGTGTATCGAGCGTCGATTTTATCGACAATACCAGCATACAGGCGCTTCTGGCAGGCCGAGATTTCCTATGTCAAAATCTACCCAATAGCTAAGACTGCTATTGTACTTGTACCAGTGTACTTGACAAGTCAATCTCCGTTCTCCGGATTCCACTCTTCTCACTTTTACGTCCCGTTGTCCGCCAACGTTGAATTTCACACAAACCACCTTGCACTCAACCTGGGAGCGGAACGGTACGAATAGGCCCGCGCCTGCATGCTCTACACTCGGGCCGAGACGCACGAGGCATCGAGGGACCCATAAAGTAGAAGCTCATGCTCAGCGTGTGGTGTGTACCGCACGTGCGTGCGGATTGACGATGTTCATTGTTGGAGGGCGACCCTTCGCTAACAGCGTTACTATTGTTCTGCATATGCCTTGTCCACCATCACAAGCGCGCAACTCTAGGCCGGAACCCACAGTATAAGATAGTTGAAATGGGCACAACTAACCGCATAGTTTCGACAGTCGAAAGCGATATAATATATCGTTCGTTTTTAGCGATCGACCAGAACATCAGATTAACTTAATCAATCCACCAATACACGTCGAAATGAGGACCTTCCTCGACGAATCCTATCTCCCAAGATCACTTTATCTTGACGACTCTCGCCGGCTTCGAGGCATACAGCATAACTGCACGCTGGTACCTACCACAGAATGCAACGAGAAGAGCGCATTGCGGGAGAATGCATGCAAAGAACAACCAGATCACAGCGACGAGAATCCTGAAAGACAATCCTCGATTTTGATTGCTGAAAAGGAGTTCGGCTCGAAAAAGTGCACCGTTATGAGAAGAGAGAGGAAGGGAACAAGGCTGGACACAATGGAAGTTGTGCACAAGCCGGTCGCGGCGTGCTCTTGAGGTCAATTGAAATTGCTCGGGCTTTTCAAAGGTCGAGAACGAGGTTCCGCAACCCAGTTCGGCACCGGAACAATCGAACGACAGTCCTAGAAACTTTGCGATGATATTCAAAGATTTGCACTGGACGGCTCCTCTCATAGCAGCGCGACATGTCCATCCTAATTCGCGTATACCAGTCAAGTTACAAACAACAATTGCACGGACGGACTGTATTCCTCACGTTCAAGAGATCTGGTTTTGTGATAATCGCTTTTTAATATTCAATATTTCCTATATCTTTCCTTCACTGTCAAATTCTTGGTTGCCTCTGCTACGAAACTGCCACTCATACACTCCCTCGGACCTTGTCCTGTCATTCCCTACCCATGACCGCCTTTCAGCGTCACCTTCCTCGTCGCGGACCGACTTGTTGTTCAAGATGCTATCAGCCCCTCGGGCTGTGCCTATCTCAGGCGGGAGAGCTCCTAGCTCACCATGAGTAAACTCGTCCATGGCTCTTGACAACTTGCATTCAGTGCGGTGAGACATGCCAATACCCGTCCACAAGATACGTCCGACATGCCATATCCTTGCGCATCTCCAATATCTCGCGGACCGAACGCTGCACCGCAGAGTCGTGCCGTAGTTGCGGACGTGCTTGGTCTCGGTGCACACGCGCTGGCTGGTCACTGGGACTGCGTCGAGTTATGACACGAGGTTGGCGAACTAGCTGCGGGCGCTGAGGTGGTTGAGGGGTGATTCGTTCTTTCATGCCTGAGCTGCACAGCAGCAGCATTCGGATCGAAACGGTATTTGTCCGGTGAGCCCATGTAGAAGGTGATCCAATCACCGTCGGATGACGCTCCACACATGCACGCGAAGTCGAACTGGACACGGCCAGTATCCGGCTCGATAGCACGGTGTGTAAGTCCACACCTGGAGCAAACACGTCCGACGCGCTTGCATTTCTTGCTGTCCAAGCGCCGGTAAGATGGGAAGACTACTGGGTCGAACGGAGTCAGTATATCGGATGAGCCGCACCTCTGACAATAGATGTGCTTACATACCCGGCATCGCAGCGTCTTCAGGGGATGGGCACCGAGGAAATGCACGAGTTCGTTTTCGGTGCCACAGCAACAGATCCAGACGCCGTCCGCAATGTCATTTGCGTGCAAGCTCTGCATTAGTTGAGGGGTGTCGTGGTCTTGCCACAAGTCTTCCCCAGGCGGTGCCTCTGCGCGCTTGCCGGAGGCAAAATCCTTCTCAGGGCGTGGTGCAGTCCTCCGCTGGCCGGTATGCTGGTGGGTATGAGATGATGTGGTGGCTTTAATTGCCGTGAAGGCAAAGACGGAGCGAATTTTCCAACCGAACGGCATTGTGTTTGTGATGCTTGTGAACGATTCTTTGTTGGATTTGGTGGTGATCATGGGAACAATGTTGTTGAGACTTATATATTTCTGAGCTGCATACTTACGGACTTTAGTGGCGTTGTTGTATACTCGCGATGCGTGTTGGTGTAGGTATATAGTGGCATTGTGTACGGACGTGGAAGAGTTGAAGACACGATGGATCTGTATATGCATAATGTTCTGCATTCTCAGAGCTTTATATATGCACTATGTTCCTGGAATGTTCTTTGGGAACAAGGTATGTCTGAGTGCCTTCAGCAAACGGTCTAGCATAATTTTGTTCCGGTGGTCAAACTTGAGTAACAGAGACACATATCATCAGTACTGCCGAGAATTGAACGAATCCCTGTTCCATTTTTCGGCATGAGGAACGAGTTTAAAGCAAGGCTACATGGCTCACGTCCGCGAGGTTGGTCGAGATGAGTGTATTATTTGACTGTGCTCTATGCGATTTGCAATTTACAATATGCTCTGAAACTTCACATACCAAAACAAAACTTTGCGTTTAAAGGGTTCATAGTATACCTTGGATTAAAATTGTGGAATCTATAATATCGTGCACAAGGCGGCAGCTGCGGCATGCAAATTAAGAGAGATGGTGTTTCAATACGCATCGAACCATGTGCGAGGGAAGGATGATTCATACCACGGCAAGTCGGACATGGGAGGGTTGAGCTGCACCGGACGACGGGTAATGACTCCATCGCTAAAAACTGTCGCACGCGGCTGGAGTACCGGCCGAAGAAACGGAGAGAGCTCAGACGGTCTGCGCTCCACCTCTATCGGTGGTCGAGGCGGCCGCTGCGGCCGCGGAGTCACAAGCGGCACATTGACTTGAAGGCCTTTTGGCTTAACTGTGACGGCAGGCATTGGAGCAGCTACCTTATGACTCTCACACGCATTTGGTGCTTCGCTTGCCGCCGTATGGTGACGCCGGAGTGATAGCATCACCGCTGTGCCCTCTGGGTCCTTTCGGTACTCGTACACGGAACCGATGAAGTATCCAAACTTGTCGCCCTCGACTGGGTTGCCACAGGCGCACCTATCGATTGAGAAATCAATGCAGCCTCCCATCATCTTCGCACGATGGGAGAGCCCGCATCGTCTGCGAGACATGCAGTATGGCATTTCAGAGTGAATGTGAAAACGCTCGTTATAGACTTCGGTCGGATTTGTCGGGATTCGTGTAAGAATCTCAGATGTTTGGCACTGGTCGCAGAATGTGTGGTCGCACCTACCGCACGTCAGGATCTTGAAAGGATGGTCGCCGGTGTAGTGAATCAGCTGATTCTCGTGCCCACAGTGACAAACCCATAGACCGTCAATTTGAGAATCACAGAGGCTATGTAGGTGCGGATATTCTACACCTACTTCGAAGTAGGTCGAAGTGCGCCAGTCTTTTTCGGCTCGCTTGGCATCCTCAAGGCGAGTTTGGAGAGTTTGTTGTGGAGGGGCTGTTGCGGAACGAAAAATGTTGATGCGTCGAACGGCCTTCCGGAATGTCATCGTCTTCGTCATTGTTCGATTCAAAGCTGTTCGAGACGTGATTGCGCTGAGTTTGCAGAGGCAATATACCAAAACAAGGGGAACAACTTATATACCGTGCGGTAGACATCGGTGTTGCGTGAGATGCACGAACGAAGACCATTGTGGTAGAATGTTGAAGTTAGCTGTAAGGTATATAGCTTGCATTGTATAAGTATGCCAAGCCGTTGTGCGGGTTGCATTGTATAGCATACATAGCCTTTGGACGGGTTTGTACTTACACAGCGTACGAGACGTGCAGCTAAATGCAAGATACACACATCTTGCAATCGCGTCCTCGTTCAGAAACGACCATTCTTTTGCACATGTCTGCGGCACAAGGTCGGCTGCCCCGGAATCAAAAAGAGAAGTCAGCGTTGTACAGCTAGCAACTAATGTGATTTGGGGTTTTTGTCCAAACCAAACCGATGTTGTAAACGGTAGCCAAAGTCCTCAAGGCCAGTCCACTGCTTGATAACCATCAACAAGTTCGCATATCCTGTGCTGGAAAGTCCAGGTTCGTACTCACAGCACCTCGATACTCACAGCACCTCGATACTCACAGCACCTCATCCTGGGTTTCTGCAGTTCAGGCTCGAGCTAGGCCTCGACTCGAGAGCTGCCATCTCCCACTGGTATACCAACTTTGCAGCGTCATCTGCACGCGCATCAATCAGATTAGCGAAGCTTGAGTCTGGGTCCCTTCGATATGGCTCGACGTTCCCGATGTGGTATCTTGGCCAGTCTCCATAAGACGATGTACCGCAACCGGCGCACGTTACCCCATAGAAATCCAATGTCGTACCCGCCATCTCTGCTCGATGCGAAAGGCCGCATGTGGTACATACGTGGCAATAGCGAATCTCTCTTCCGACCGCAGGTCGAGGAGCGTGAATCAATCCGAAGGGCCATGGTGTCAAAATCTCTGAGGTGTGGCAATCTGAACTGAGTTTGCGAGTGCAGCGGACGCATCGGAGATACTTGAAAGGAAAGCGGCCTTTCCAGTGTCGAAGTATGTTCTCGTGATGGCAGTGGCAACAAATCCACAAGCCGTCTCCAATGTCAGCGTCCGTTCTCAGCGAGCGTATTGCAGGATATTTGTTCTCGAGGATAAGATACGGCTCTGTAGGCGCTTCGGCGAGTACAGCAGAGTCGAAGACGTCTTGCAGGCTTCCGCCCCGAGCGCTCTCTTTCGAGGTCCGCGAATCGGGAAATTTTAGGACGGAAAGCCGGGTGTCATCGCTGGTCTGCCGCGCTTCGACCTTGTCAAGGACACCCGTCAGTCTCGAAGCGAAGGCCGTAGAAAAGCGGTGTGAGCTAAAGATGCTGCCAATAGGCTCGAGCATAGTGCCCAATCGCCGGACCGGCTAGGGGAAGTTCTCAATGGGCTCGGTTGACGTTGACGCGAAAGTTTGGGATTGGACGTTGTGGAAGGTACAGACATTTCATATGGCGTGATTGGCCCGCGTGACTGCGGTGAAGCTGCCTTCGCTCGCGCCTGCCGGTCACTGTTGAGGAAGTCACGTGGTAAAGTAGAGGAGAGGAGGTGCGTCGACAAGTTAACATTACTTACTTTTCTTTTCACCCAATTCCGCATCCAGAGACTTTACAATCTGAGCTTGTCTGTAAATACTTACGTACGACACCGGAGTACTGCAGTACGCGTATGCACTTCGCGGTGGACCTAGGTCGCTTATATCTGCTGAACGCATCGTCGAGATCCAATGAGCTGGTCCCTGGTACAGCAAAGTCATATCGCTGACCGCAATCTAGCCGTTTGAACAGTGATTGCTTGAGCGAATAACTGCTGGCAACATGTTGGCGGCAAACTGGTTTGGTGCGAGACACCTCAGTCAGTACTCGAAATCAAGGACGTGCGCTTCACCATGCTGATGGCCGGCAGAGACCTAGTATTCAACACATTCGGGATGAAACTGTCGGCCCATCAAAGAACACATTCTGAGCCACAATGCAAGGAGAAGTGCGGAAAGTCTATGCGAGTGGGAAGGTGAAGTTCAGGAGCCACGCTCGTGACACCGTGACGCCATTGGCCGACGCTAGCTCAGCCCTACGACTTGCTCCGGAAACTGTCCTCAACTCGCGTGTGCTGCCTGGAGATCAACATCAACATCACACCACATATCATGATTCAGGCCATTCTTCAGGTACAAAGCTGGACTACTATTTACTGATGCTCTTCATTATGCTAACACCATCAAGCGCCTGGCGCGCTGGCTAGACCGGCCTCTCTTCCCATGGAAGCGCCTCGTCGTCGGCTTCTCTCTCGCGGAATTCGCTCTCGAAAACTGGCTGCTTTTCCGCCAATACCGCGTCCTGCAGCGCACCACGGTCCCTAAAGCTCTAGACAAAGAAATCGACCAGGAAACATTCGACAAGTCTCAAGTACGCACAATGCTTTCCTACCCCACACCCAAGCTTACGTGGAGCAGAAATACGGTCGCGCAAAGGCCAAGTACAGCTTCGTTACCCAACTCTTCAACCAGGTCAAATCCCTCGCCGTCCTCTACTTCAACGTCTACCCCATCGTCTGGGGCGTCGCCGGTACCGTCATCGCTCGCTATGCGCCTGTTCGCTTCTCGGGCGAGATCACCCAGTCTCTGCTGTTCATGTACATGCTCGGATGGATCGACCTCGTCTACGGCCTCCCGTTCTCATACTACCACCATTTCGTGCTTGAGGAGAAATTCGGCTTCAATAAGATGGACATCAAGACTTGGGTCACGGACATGATCAAGGGCCAAGCGCTGGGTCTTGCATTCGGCATTCCCCTTGGCAGCGCCTTCCTTGCGATTATCAAGAAGACGGGACTGAACTTCTTCTACTACCTCTGGGCTTTCATGCTGGTTGTACAGATTGCGGCTATGACTATCTACCCTATCCTCATTGTTCCGCTGTTCAACAAGCTCGAGCCACTCAAGCCCGGCAAGCTCAAGGAGAGTGTCGAGGCACTTGCTTCAAAACTCAAGTTCCCATTGTCTGAGCTGCAGGTCATCGATGGCAGCAAGCGCAGCGCACACAGCAACGCATACTTCACTGGACTTCCCTGGATTGGCAAGAAGAAGATTGTCATATACGACACCCTTCTGGAGAAGAGCAGCGAGAAAGAAGTGGAAGCGGTTTTGGCACATGAACTTGGACACTGGCAGATGAACCATACGTCGAGGCTTCTTCTGATCAGCCAGGCACAGCTGTTCTACACGTTCGCCTTGTTCTCGGTCTTCATCAACAACCGCTCGCTCTACGCCGACTTTGGATTCCACCGGGAGCGACCGACTATGGTCGGCTTCATCCTCTTCAATGAGATCCTCCAGCCCACCGATGCCATCCTCAAGCTTCTCCTCAACGTCTGGACGCGCAAGATGGAGTATGAAGCTGGTACGTGCCCTGAATGACCTTGAGTAAAACCAAGGCTAACATCGTGTAGATGCTTTCGCCGTCAAGCTTGGCTACGCAAAAGAGCTCGGTGCTTCCTTGATCAAGCTGCAGATCCAGAATCTATCGAGCATGGATGCCGATTGGCTCTATTCCAGCTTCCACCATTCGCATCCCATCTTGACCGAGCGCCTCAAGGCTATGAACTGGACCGGCGATAGGAAGATTGTCGAGGCGAAGGCGGCGGACGAGGAGAAGCCGCTAAAGGCTGCGGATCGAGAACTATAGGCGCAATGTGATGGTAATATGCAAATGCCGGATCTTGGCGATCATAAAAGTGGCATTTCGAGGGTATATGAGTGCCGAAAAGGTTGTCTTGGTAGACATTCCATGGGATAGAGACTTGGCCTTTCCCATGAACGTGTCCGATGCGCCCTGTGTTGTGATGATCTCGCATTGCGTTTCGGCGCCATCCCTCAAGCCTTTCCAGCCCTCTTCTTCTCATTCTCCCTCTTCCGCTGCTCATTCCTCTCCCTCTTCGCTTGCTTCCTCGCCTCTTTGTCCATCTTGCCGTCAGCCGCACCGGTACCCATATCTGCCTCACCACTCTTCTTTCTCTTCTTTCTCTGCTCCTCCTGCAGGCCACCCGTAATCTCCACCACCGGCTCTTCACCACCCTCCTGCACAATTGTCGTCCTGGGTCCCAACTCACCAATCTCAATCGTGCCTTCCTCCTGCTCATACACGGCTTTATCCTGCCAGTCCTCGACCGGTACCTCTTTCCTCTTCCGCCCACCCTTCTGATTGAATTTCTTTCCACCCGCGAACTCGTCCTCGCCGTTTTCTTCTGGTTCTGGCGTCTTCTCTGGCTCTAGGTACTCGCCGCGCAGACCTGCGGCTACCCGGCGCAAGTTGTGCATGACTACGCTGCCCATTGGGCCACCATGTGAGGAGAAGGTAACACCGGTGGCTGTTATGAGCGCATCGGGGTGCAGGTGTGGATGCGATTCGGAATTTGTGAGGTAGTTTTCTAGCATCTGCGATGCAGCGGAGAGAGAGATGGGTTTGGACGAGACGTGCCGCGATGGTGGGGGCGCTTCGAGGGACATTTTTGATGCGTGCTGTGAGCGAGCGGGTGGTACGAAAGAAAGCGAGTCGTGGAGTTGCGCTGATAAAGTGGAGTGGAGGAAGTCGCGATGGTGGGTGGGAAGGAAGGAAGCTCGAACTTTTTGCGCACGGACGTGCCTTCCTTGCCCGACGAGATTCGCGGACCTCCGTTTGAGACTGGAACTCCCACAATCGCCGGTCACGCTTTCGACGTCAAGTGTCCAGACGAAAGAGGAGGCAATTGGGCGTAATACATTAGATATGAACGCTTTTAGGTGTCTACGGATTGCTGCGCGCCCTGCAACCAGCGCCACAACCTTCCTACGGCCATCAATCACACGCATCGCAGCACCACAACGGTACAAGAAGCTCTCCCAACGCATGCAAAACCCTAGCTAATCCTCCTGCAGAATCGCACCACCCTCACAATGCCGCTCAATATCCCTCCTCGCCCCGCGCCGCCCCATGCTCGCCCGCTCCTCACACCCATCGACCCTCCCAGCGCCCGGCACATCCTCCTCGCTACTCGGATCTACGTCAGAAACTCTCGATCTGGCGGGCAAAATATCAGCACATCCCAGCTTGGGTAGCATGCAGATCCGCTGCGGTCCTAGAGATACATACAACCCGAGTCATCTGGTGAGGAAGCGGAGACATGGGTTTTTGAGCAGGATTAGGACGAAGAAGGGGCGGAAGCTGTTGATGAGGAGGTTGAAGAAGGGGAGGTGGAATCTGAGTCATTGATTGAGGCTGTTTTCTGGGGTGGACGCGGCTGAAAGGGTATGGGGTTGGCATGAGGGAGGGAAGGGCTCGTGCAATGCCTGGATATGAGAAAGACCACAGGCTGTCCCAATGCCGTGAGAGCGTGCAATGCATATTAGAGCTAGGACGAGTGGAGCGGATGTATGCTCGCAGTTGAGAATTTGGGCATCAGGCACATGATGTGCAAGCTGTAGATATACTGTACAATGTTTGCGGAGCACGGTCGAATGAATTACATCCCGGAAACGCAAGGCAATGCAAGATTCCTCCAATTCAAGGCTTCTCATATAACTCTGCATGAGTCGCTCTGCACATCCCAATGCTGTGCTGCAGCTGCCAGCCATGCCCTCTCGCCCACAGCAAGCATGATATCGAACATTCCCTACTGTGACCTCGACATGACTCTCCTCCTGATAACACCTAACCTGAGTTCAAGATCTGCTCGCAAAAGCCACGAAATAGATCCGTAGTTGGCATTGCTCACACGCTGATGTAAACTTGATAGGACAGTCCGTCTTGCCCATGCATTCAGGCCCAGTTGATTGATGGCGATCGTGGAGGGTAAAGAAAGGTCATTTGGTCAGGTCTCTGGCGCCCTTCGCGTATGGTTGTCGTCTCGAATCGAGGTATCTGGTTGTGTGCGACACTTTATACCCCAGTCGTATGACTATTACTGGAGCTCTGCGCTTGTTGTGCTCGTTGACGTGCTGCCGATTCTTCGCACTATCGAGCATGAGGCTCTGAGCCTCCCGGTGTCATCTCTTCGGCCCGATCCTCAACTTGCGCTTGGTTTCGATGTGGAGGACACCTGCTCTTAGACAGTGGTGACAACACTTGAAGGGTTCATTGCTCCGGTGTCGACGCCGCAGCCTCCTTCTCCTTCCCTAAAGGCTGCTCCTCTTCTGCATCTTTCCACGACTCCTGAGTGTCCGCCTCAAGTGCCTCCACAAGCTTGAGCTCTTCCTCAACCTTGTCGATCTGCTTCAAGATGAACGCGATCGTCGCATCTCGCGCCTTGTCCACCCTGGACAGAGCTTCCAATGTCATCTTCTCATACACCTGTGGTTTCTGTGGTGTTGGAGGTGCAGGCTCTGCGTCTTCCAGCTTTGCCTTCTTCTCAGCCAATAGCTTTCGCAACGAAAAGATGTTGAAGTCGCGCTCCTGAAGATTCTTGACTAGCTCTTTTCGTTTGGCTTCGTCGTCCACCTTTTGCTTCTTGGTTGCAGCCTCTCTTGCGATCTCGCTAGACGCGACTTTCCACTTCCAGATTGCCTCTTTGGCGCAGTTCTCAATGTGGGTAAATCGGATGGGACCGATGTTTTGTCCACCGTACCAACGTGCTACCACGACTACGCCTTCTGCTTGTGTGTCTTTAAGCACGTTCTGGAGCCTGCCGCCTGCCCACTTTTCTCCGTCATCGTCGTGACCAAGATCGTAGAGAATCTTCGAATCTGGCATCAATGATTTTTGCCGTGAGCGCTTCCGCCAAGCTACCATGCGATGCGTCGCTGATCTAAATTCCGGTAGTTGTTGCAGTTGTTTTGCGGAGAGGCTGGGAGAGAATGCGCCAATAAACGAGGATGTTTGCTCGTCTATCTGCGCAGATTTGAACACAGATGGAATGGAAGATGGTGATGGTGAGCGCTCCCTTTTTAATGCCATATCTTGTGTTACGGTTCAGATTTGAGCAATCTTGCTTTGGTGATCTGGTGGTGGTTGAGGATGGACCGGACGTCGTGGGCAGGTCCAAGCGAGATGTCCCACAATTGTCGCTTCCGAAGGGAAGTCATGCTGACCACGACTTCCACTTCCACGCAGACATCGTCTCCTTTCATCATCAGCCATCACAGGTGCCCCTTGACATATCTACTGCTGTACAGCAAAGAGTGTCACGTCTCATCCCCGTCAATACGTCATGCAGATCCTGCTCAATGCATCGAAAGCGAGCTTCTTCCTCGCTCAAGCCCTTTCCTCTTCAAGGTGCAGACAGCATCAGTGTGATTGATGCTTGGTCCAAAACCCAACGAGCTCAATAGTCCTTTCGGCTCAT
>TARA_R110002003_G_scaffold31_7_pt1 | contig 12881 bp, 19 predicted proteins | sample TARA_R110002003 | Tara Oceans TARA_R110002003 (sample SAMEA4396441) | marine metagenome | biome: Westerlies Biome; feature: [SRF] surface water layer (ENVO:00010504); material: water (ENVO:00002006), including particulate matter (ENVO:01000060) such as... | depth 5 m | reverse complement strand
ATTTATGCTCCATGGGCTTGCACTCACCGACTTCAAGGCTCGTGCCACGCCGAATTTGCTTGTCGCACAATGCCATAGCGCGGTGGAAGAAAGTCTCAGGTTTAGTGCCTCGCTCAAGCGCAGCTGGTTCACTACCATGACTAGCGTGCGTGGACATGGCAAGAACCATATTAAGGAGGCCAAGCCATGATCTTCGCACCGTCCGAATGTTACTTGATGTTAGCTCTCGATATGTTTTGAAGAATTCCACCTCATCAATGTACGGAAATAACACACCAGTTCTGCAGAAGTACTTCTTTATCAACAGTATGGCTTCTCCATCTGGTGGCATAGCAAAAGGATCGACATCATGGAAGCTGCTCGATGCAGGTTGTGATCGACCCGCAGCTGGAGAGGCTGCGCGCGACATGTGTAGGATGTAGCCCTGAACACCTTCATAGTTCGGTGGGACTGGGCTTGCACCAGGTGCAGCGCACTTGAGCATCGACGCTGTAGTTTTGATGATCTGCCGAGTGAAAGCTATGTTAGATGACGGTCCTTATCGCTCTGTTAGCTGTCGCCTAGAATCACGAACAATTAGCTTGCCGAAATATCCAAAATCCTCTTCTCTGGCAAATGTGATGGATCCCATGCCATCCGTTGGGTCTAGATGTTCAACGACATCACCGTCACCTCCATCGGGGAGGAGAACACCTGGAGTCGGCGTTGAAAGGGACTGGTCTAGGTCTATGACAATTGCTTCAACTTCTTTTCGGGAGCCTTCGGCACGAGTGACTCTACTGTCGATGCCAGCGACGCTACTCTCAAGCCTTGCCAAGCGAGACCGTAAATCCTGCAGTAACCTACATAGCTCGAATGGTGAGAAACATGCAGGACAAGAGTGGAGACGTCAACTAACTCTTTGGATGCAGATGTCTTGGTCAGTGTGACGGTTTCCGAGTATACACAATCTCCGCCGTGCTCGCTACATGCAGAGCATTTCGGCCGTGTCCCATCGCACTGTTGTGGTCAGGAGCGGTCAGCTAAGTACGTAGCAAAAAAAATAAGACAAAGCTCTTAGATTCGGCCAAATGTAGGAAGACAGTATTATGCCATAATAGAGCTTGCACTTTATCCCCAAGATCTAATGCGTGTACCACAGCAGGACACATTCTCTATTTCTAGCGAATGACAGTAACTCGAAACCACAAAGTCTGAACTCCGCCATCTGACTATCACCCTGTGCACCAGACGACTTACCCGAGATTTGCGGTTCCTGCACCAAGTGCAGGCAACTGTCACTCTGTTTCGCTTCGTTGGTCTGGTGTCGATGCTGTCGTTGGCAGAGCTGCGTGCAGCCCTGCCGCCCACCGTATCAGGTGAACTCATGCCAGAAGATGACAAATGCGTGCCTTGGAGGATTCGCGATAAGATCCGATGGTCGAAGGTGCCGGTCAGACGCGGGAAGACAGAGCGGGGAGTTAAGACCAAAGAAAAAGGAGGGTGCACGGTCCGTAGAACTAACGTTAACGTTGGTGGCCGCTTCCGAGTTAGCCGGAATTCTAGCCCCTCAAACCCAAAACATTCCTAACTCCCCGACCCCGCCCTGCCAACTGCTAACCCACTTTGGGGTTCTCTTATGCTCAAGCCATACAACTATGTTAACGACATGAGTCGGACTCTCGTAACCATAATCGCATTGAACACAACCTAGGTCTCACGATCAAGAAGGAGATATCACAATCTCCCATCCGTACCACCATGACTTCCACAACGACCATGTCCGGTCAGAACGGAGTCCTTGCGTACTCCGGCAAACATGATGCGACAGAAGAACTACTGAGAAACGCCGAGACCCTACATACCAAGCCCCTGTGGGCGCAAATGAATCGACTGAATCCTCCTGCACCCAATCCCAAATGTCAGCCACACGTTTGGCAGTATGAGCAGATTCGACCAAGTTTGCTACAAGCTGGCGAACTCATCTCCGAAAAACAGGCGGAACGCCGCGTGTTGATGCTTGTGAATCCGTCGCGAGGTTTGAAACCCGCCGCTCGGACGCTCAGCTGCAATAGGCTAAAGTGTGTACAGAAGCACCGTATACCACTGATACCATCTATGCCGGGCTTCAGCTGGTCATGCCCAACGAAACTGCGCCAGCACATCGTCATACTGCCTTCGCTTGTCGCTTCATCATCGAGGGCAACGGCGGCTTTACTGCGGTGCATGGCCGTCGCATCCAGATGCAGCGCGGAGATGTCATCTTAACACCTACTTGGAATTGGCACGACCACGGCAAAGATGGGTCTGGACCGATGATTTGGCTGGATGGCCTCGATTTACCGAACTTCGTGCACTATCCAGTGCACTTTGTGGAACATTACGCAGAATCACGATATCCAGCCGAAAACGTGGACTCTTCAGCTTCACCTATTGTGTTTCCGTGGTCACGCATGAAAGCTAAACTGGATAGTGGAAGTGGAGATAGCACTACGCAGCGTTACTTGAAAGACAATCAATCAGAGAGTAAGTGGTACTACGGCGCGGAGACACGAAATGCTGACTTCAACCAGTAAGCCGTACACTAGGTGCTGCGGCGATTCGCATTTCCGCTGGTAAATCGACCGCTGAGATACAGGATACAGCCTCATCCGTCTTCCATGTTATTGAAGGCTCAGGCAAGTCCGTGATTTCCGGCCAGACGTTCACTTGGAAGAAAGGCGACACTTTCTGCATCCCCACATGGCATGCATACCAGCACTATGCCGATGACGGAGCAACTGTGTACCTGTACAGAGTGCATGACGAGCCTATGCTGAAGGCTCTTGGTTTCTACCGTTATAATGGCCAGGATGTGGAGTCTCTGGTATCTGAGTAGAGGCTGGGATAGTGCCAGCTGGAGAAGCAAACAGATGATATTACCCTTTCTTTAAGTCGATACAAGCACCGATAGTATCACAAGACGTCTGCACCAACTATTGATATCGAGTTCGACCATACCTACTCTTTGCTGCACTATCTCATATACTGTGCATCGCAGCCCTCCTTGCCATGAACAATGACCAGAAACCATCTGGAAGTAAGGCTGTTTCGATGTGACTCGTTGCGCACAGCCAGCATACAGGCCCAGAAGTACGGTGAATGAAGCCAGTCGAGTACGCAACACTTCTCAAATTTTATCTTTAGCCATTGTTTCACCTGGCGTAGAACCGCCCCTCACGTATTCTTTGACCTTGTTCGCCGAGGCCATGTTTAATCTATATACTACTTGTGATGTTCTATTTCAGACGAATTTCACCCCGTTCCGGAGTGTTCCAATCTTGCTAATCGACACCTCCATGACCGTGCCTGGAACCAGATACTTCGGCGGTTTCAAGCCCGCCCCGACCCCTCCAGGAGTACCCGTCATGATCACCGAGCCTTTCCGCAAAGTCGTTCCCTGGGATAGATAGTGCACGAGGTAGGCACAATCGAAAAGCAAATCGCTCACATATTCCTCCTGCCTTACTTCCCCGTCCACGACTGTCCGTAACAGCAGGTCTTTCGGATCACCAATGAGCTCAGAGGAAATGAGCGCAGGACCCATGGGAGCAAATGTGTCGAAGCCTTTCGAGAAGCCCCATTGTGGCACCACACCGGCTAGCTTAGGATCGCGCTGTAGCTTTCGGGAGGAAATGTCGTTGCCGGCTGTATACGCTGCTACATAGTCGAGTGCCTTCTCCAGAGGAACATCCTTTGCATCCATGCCGATGATGAGCGTCAGCTCACCCTCATAGTCTGCCTGCTCATCTTGGGCGATTCTAGGTATCTCAACGTCTGCATTATGGTCGTGGACACAGGTAGTGGGTTTGAAGAAGATAAACGGGAATGGCGGTGGCATACGACCGGCTTCCTTGACTCGAAGTATGTCAGAAAACGCTAGCAATGGTTGCGAACCAGCTCAAGAAGACTTACTATGTTTCGCATAGTTGAGGCCGACACACCGCAGGATGTCGACATCTTGTGCCAGCAGTGGTCCGAGAAGTCTTTTGACTGTTACAATCTCGTCCGACACTTTAGTCTCGCCAGTAGTGTCGTAGATATCGTCGCCAATGATCACCCTTGCTTGCAGTTTGGTCTGCTCAGTGGTGTTCCCCAGGTCGAAGTCCGGATGGGGTAAAATCGGTTCTCCGCGAAGAACACGGCCGTCGGTCGCGACGAAGCGAATCAGTCGTGTCCAAGCCACACGCATTTTGACGTATTGTGACGAGACAAAGGATGAGAGAATGGTACACGCGGTTCTCGCGCAACTTGAAGTGCAAGATTGACGGCTCAATCCGAGCATGAGAGGCTCGCATTGGATGCTCCTTCCCTTCGGCCCGAAGCATCCGATTGTGAAAGACGTGCTCTCATCGTCGGTAAGACGTATGGCACCTCTTCGTGTGCATCGGATCTTCCCGTCTGGCTCAGTCCATATGCATGCTGTAGCTATTCCGCTGCGGTGATGCGCCAAAGCCGAGATGGTGTGTTATATCCAATCACATGGCTTGGAGGCGGTTTCGGGGAGTTAAGCCTGTTCTTCCCGTGCTGAGCGATCTTAGCACGGCAAAGGTGCTAGCCTGGCCAACACCAATGGCCACGTCTCCATGCCCGACCGCGGAGCAATATTTCTCAACCACTGCATACCATAGGATGCCGTGATAGCGGGGTGCACTAACTCGTATAGCTCACTGGCCGCTCTACGTAAACATGAACTTATTCGAATGCATCTGCTAACACTCTGCGAGCTTGAAGAGCTTCAGGACATCCTCTTGGGCCACCCTATATACCTCGGGCTATCGTAAAATCAATTTTTTTCCTGGAGTTATTGTACCTGCGTGGTAAACTTTCAAAATGGCCGGTCATTTCAAATCCACAAAAGTGCCCACCGCGTTCCCGGAATTACCCCAATTCTCGGAGTTCATGAAGCCCTGTCGCTTCGAGGGCGAGATTCAGAATCTGCCTCACCGTGGGCAAATACCAGACGAGATCGATGGGACGTTCTACAGGGTTATGCCAGATCCACAATTTCCATCATTCATCGAGAACGATCCGGTATGCCATTTCTCAGAACGCGATACGCGTTACTTGGACTCGGGTCGGCTGACTTGACTGTCTTAGTGGTTCAACGGTGACGGCAACATCAGCGCCTTTCGAATCCGCGACGGACGATGCCATTTCAAGCAACGCTACGTGAGAACCGAAAAGTTTGCTAGGGAGAGGGAGGCTAAGCGGGCTCTCATTGGTATGAGAAATTCTCCGGATTGAGTCACATCAACTTACAAGTCGCAGGTAAATATCGCAACAAGTTCACAGACGCTGTTGAGTTCAAGGTCCGCAGCACAGCCAACACCAACATTCTCTATTTCAATGGTCGCCTTCTCGCATGTAAAGAAGACTCTCCTCCGTACGCAATGGATCCGGAGACGCTTGATACAATTGGTCTGGAGACCTTTGATGGACAGCTGCCCTGCGTGACTTTCACTGCTCACCCAAAACTCGATGAGGCGACAAAGGAGCTTGTTTGTTTTGGCTATGAAGCCAAGGGCGACGGCACCCCGGATATTTGTTACTTCTCGATCGATCCTTCGGGCAAATTTACAGAGACTGTCTGGCTGGTTTCCCCTGTTGTGGCAATGATACACGACTTTGCTGTTACCGAGAACTGGGTAAGTTTGATAAATCTCCACGCCATGTTGTTGAGCTGTGCTCATACTCTTAGGTCATTTTCCCTCTCATACCACAGATATGCGATCTCGAGCGCATGAAACAAGGAGGTGAGCACTGGCAATGGGATCCGAACGTTCCGTTTTATCTCGGTGTGCTTCCACGACGTGGCGCAAGTGGCTCCGACGTCAAGTGGTTTCGCGCCCCAAATGCGTTCCCAGGTCATACCGTCAACGCATACGAGGACGACGCTGGCGACATTGTGTTCGACCTACCACTCACGGATAAGAACGTTTTCTTCTGGTGGCCAGATGCACAGGGCAATGCACCCACGCCCGAGGAAATTGCAGCGAAGCTTGTGCGATATACCTTCGATCCTCGATCCTCGAATCTCTCTCTCCCTGCCTTCGAAGTTCTTGCCCACGAGGATTGCGAATTTCCTCGCATAGATGACCGATTCGCTGGAAACAAACACATGTGTGCATTCTTCGACTTGATGGACCCGAGTCTTGGAAGTGACTTCTCCACCATAATGCCCAGAATGGGCGGAGGACACCCGCCATACAACTCCATCGGCTGCCTTGATTACCACACTATGAAGCTCAAAAAGTACTTTCCCGGCCGCACGCATCTTGTTCAGGAGCCCATATTTGTGCCCCGTAAAGGCGCAGATATTGTTGAAGGAGACGGCTGGATGATCATGCTTATAAATAACTATGCCTCAATGGCCAGCGAGCTGCATATTGTCGACACAAGGGACTTTGAGACGCCACAGGCAATCATCGACCTCCCGATTCGACTGAGGGCGGGCTTGCATGGTAATTGGGTTGATAATCAGGACATAGAGATGTCGAAGTAGTACGATCAGGATCGAACGAAGCGGCTTCACGAACCGCGTGCTTGCTGCATGTCCTTGTGCAGTTCGACAATTATGTGAAATGGATTGTGATGGGCTGCGAGCACTTGTGGCCAAAACGTGTACGGGTGAATAAATGCCTTTAGTGCTTGATCATTCATAACTGCGCATAACAATAGCAGTGACAAGTCACCGATGTTTCTGCTGTGGAGTTCATACTGGCAACTTGAAGTGTACCAGGCTTTGATCGCGCTTAGGAGCTGCGCCGGCATCCGAACCTCATCGCAATTGAAATCCCTCCTAGAATACAATCACTCTGCGCCTCTTACCTCATCCATTTTCCCGCATCGCCCCAACGCGCACCATCAAGAACAAGCCATTGCCATACCGTGTAAGAAGCAGATCCGAGCCATCTCATCGCGACGCACGCCCCCAAGCCCTGATCGCCAGCAGGCATCCACATCCACCCATGCCGATCAATCATCCTTGCCACCGTGCACGTGCCACCCAACCTGCATTTGCACAGCCACACCCACTATTTGCAATCCAATCCATCCAGACCTAACTTCCCGTCCCATACCCACACCCACTCCCACTCCCAACATCCCCATCCCGCCGCGTCCACCGCGCGGCCCACAAGGCAACAAGAAACGCGTAACACGCTCGCCACACGGTGTCACATGCTCACTTTTCCGGCCAATCAGCTGCTCCAAGCCGTGCGTAACGACGGAGGTGTATGACTCCCCAGCCGGTTTTGCCTCTTAGTATCGCGGGTCCCGTCGCGATGACTTGGACGCCTTGGGTGCGTGTGACTTGACTGCGGCGGCGCGGTGGATGGGTGCAAGCAGTGCAAGTGGCTGACTAGGTATGGTACGGACGTAGGAGGGCGGCCTGCGGGATCAGGCGGAAGGGCTGAGACGGATGATGGATTGGGGGTGGGGACGGGGATTGTGTTGAGGTGGATGGAGGTGGAGGGTAAGCCGGAGTGGCACGGACAAGACAAGCGGCGTAAAGTAAAAGTCCTTGTAAACTGACTGGTTCTGTGATGCGGCGCGACGGGTGTGACGCTTCGAGTTTGCGAGATGGGAAGCGTGTCTGCCTTCGCAGCGGGTTCCTAGTGGCTTCTGACCTTGCTCAAGGCGTCGTTGATAGCGAGGGTTCGCCTTTGTGTACTTGATGCGGGAACGTCGTGACTTGAGCCGCATTAGGCATCCAATCCGCCCTTTGGTGGGCCTGAGACATCGTGGAGGCGTCAGGCATCCGCGCATCAGCGGGATCTATCGTGCTAGGCATCAAGAGGGCGTCAAGGACGAGGCAGGAGGGTGGGGGCTGAAAGCCAATTTCAACATCATGTTATGTAGACGAGGAGATTAGAGAGGGTTTGTAGGTAGGATACGAGATTCTTCATTAAGTAGCGAGTGGCTGCTATACACATTATGAATACAGTATACAAAGTGTGTATCTAACATGGTCGTGCTTTCAATCTGAGTGAGCGAGGTATCATCTATCCTTTCCTTTCACCAATCTTGGTATCATCCCTCATGAGCGCATGTTCCAGCCACGCCTTTCGTAAACGTATCCGCGGAAATTTGAGCAGCAAAATATGTACAAGAAGCGAAAGTAAGATGAGAGAGATACAGCGAATCCAGTCGCTGGTTGAGAGCGCCATGCAATGCACCGCCCGCCTGCCATTATCTTTGACTCCAACAACACCCATGCATTAGACAATGACGTGTGACAGATTATATCCAAGGTAGGAATGGGTCATATAACAACAGTAACAAGGAAGGAGTCAGACAGAGATGAGGCGTTACCTGCGAGTCTGGTGCTGAAGCGCCATGACAGCCTGTTCGAGCTGCCGTAACCGTGAGTCCTTCTCCTCATTCTCCTGTCTTAGACGCTTGATCTCGTTGCGCAAATCCTCGTTGCCGCGATCTGAGAGGCCTGAATCAGACTCCCGTTTTCGCTTCAGCGACGACAAGTCATCATCCTCGCGGTACTCGACGGCACGAGTGTACGGTGACTCTGAGGTATGGCGGCTCTCGGCGATTGGTGAGCCATCCATTGTTTCGCGTCGAATAATCATGCCGTGCATGTCCGCTGACATACTCGTCCGTCGATGTACGCGGCGGATGTGCTCAGCAAGATTCTCCTTCCGCGTGAAGCCGGCGCCAGAACTGCGCTTGCAATCGTGGAAGGGACAGAAGAGAGACTTCTTTGTGCCGCCGTGCATCTTGTGCACCTCGCGCTCGTGACGAAGAAGTCCGCCGCTGTATGTAAAGCCTTGAAGTTTCTCGCAGCCCTTGACGTTGCACTTGTAAGGCCGATCATGCTTGTCCATGTGTTTGCTGTGATTTCATCAGCGCAGTTCGTTCTGTCAGAGTGAGAGTAGACTCACCTCCATTCACATTTGCGGTCGAAGAATAGTCCTGTACAGTCGGGATGCCTGCAGGTCATCTTGCCCTCTTGATTTCTCGGCGGTTCCTCGGCCCGCTTGTAGCTATGATTCTTCCGCAGCGATCCGTCGTCATCTCCATCTTGCGAAGAGCGATCCTCGGAAACGTGCCGACTGTGAGTTTGAGGGCTTGTAGCTATGTGTGGTCGTTCGCCAGACGTTGGTGATAGCATCGGGGATCGCGGACCGGACATGCTCGTCGGTGTTGGCATGTTGACGGACTGATACGAAGACGTTCGCTCGTGTTTGACAGCCATCTGTGGCAATACCGAACTCTCTGGCGAGATTTGGGAACTCATGTTGTATGGAGAGTACGAAAAGTCAAGATTGGTGTTTAGCTGGAGGTGTGACGCCTGAGGTTGATGATATATATTACCACCAAAGGCCGCGAACCCTAGGTGTGGCGGAGCAACTTCGCTGCCCGTGGTGCCGGTGACTCTGATGCTCGGAGTTTGGGGAAAGGGAATCAGATGACGCGGACTTCGTTGTGGCGAAGAAGCATACGGAAGCTGCCAAGACTGGTTGAGGCTATTGTCGTTGCCAAGATGCGGAAAGACCGTGAGTGGCGAGCCTGGATTTTGAGGCAAATAGCTATTATCGTGCGAAATTATCGGGAACTGCTCGAGGTCGTCGTGGTAATAAGTATTCTGGCCTAGGTGTCGTTAGCCTTGCTCGCCGTACTGCAGGCTGAAACCGGGGTGTGTAGAGTGGATTTGCGGCCTGGAATGAGTCAAACGGACGCTAGCACCTACCAGGCAATTGGGGCGGTGCCTGCCCATAACGCGGCTGGCCAATCGCTCCACCATCCTCACGGCTCGGCAGCCTAAACTGCAGAGGAGCAGAAGGGCTGAGATCGGATTGCCAGATTTCCGCGTTTCGTGCCTGGAACACTTCATCAAGCCCCACAGTCACGTTGTTTTGAGATGGCTGCTGCGCTGCATGTTGCGGCTGCGCGCCAATCAGCTCCATGCCGAAGTTGACGTCTGCCCGATTTAGCACTGAAACACACTCGAGGACGGGAGCAACAAGATGCAAACTTACAGTCGGACGATGCGGGAGGGTCCCATTGCACACTGGGGAAGTCGAGCTGCTGGAGCACCCTGTCTGTTCTCACACGACCATCGGATCTGCCGTCATGCTCGCTCGAATCACGGTCGTAAAACATCCAGCACACTCCCCACAGCACTGCCAGACTGGGCTTGATTGTCCATGGAAAGGAACTGCTCAGTGGCCGTGGTTTCTCGGCAAACTCTGAAAACCAGGAAAGAAGCTTGCGCTGCCTCTTGTCGTGGCCTCCACGCAGTAGTTCCTCGAGCGCCTTACGCGTCAAGGCTTGAGTCAACTCCACCTGCAGTCGCAGTAGCAGATGCTCGTAGTTTGCAATGAAGTTCTCGTCAATGTCGAGCCCAAAATCTCTGCCTTGGGCGACAAGCCAGTCCATGCTGTACTGTGAACGGACTCCAGCAACAGTACTGATGGCCTCGGTCACTGTCACTAAGAGTTGAATGGTCTGGTTTAGGGAGTAGCCCTCAAAAATCGGCGCATTGTCATGTTTGAGGAATACATCATTGTTTCCGGCAACGGTTGACAGTGCTTCCACCACTGAAGTGAGGTTGTCGACAGATCTAAGCACACTATGCCACAGGCTTAGCACGCGAAACCAAACGACAAGTTTCTCTGGACGTACTGTTGCAGCTCCTCGCCAGATGCGTCTGAGCCTGCGGGATCATCCAATGCCGGTGCCCGAGGTTTAGGCGGAGAACCGAGTGGGTTCGCCTTGGTTTTGCGGCTCTTACAAACACACCTGTGGCCATGATGCCCTAGCTTCGCGTTTCGTCGTGATCGCCCATTCGAGATGCTCTTCAGAGCCCTGAGGCCGAGAGCATCGCTGCCAAGTTGGCGCAAGCTGGTGGACCCATCGAGAGTGCGCGGCTGGACACGTCGCCGAAGCTGATTGACAAATTGGAGAACCTTGAAGGTAAGAAGGATGCTCGTCTGCTTGCGCTGAAAGATCGCCATGCCGAGGTCGCTTAAGCGAGGCTTGAGCATCTGAGGACGTAAGGAACGACGTGTACAACACCACGCCCCTCGCGGTCATGGACGCGAGGTATATACTCAGCTTCATTCGGGCGGAGTCAGGCTGGGAGAGCCTGGCGGTGAAGACAACCATGAGGACATTGAGGGTGTCAAGCCGCACTGCGAAATCATCTGCCGGTTGATTGGCCGCCACAGCCCGCACAGCCACCGTGTGCAAGCCCCAGGCACCAACTCTGTTCTCAACACCTTGCTGCTCGGCCTATCGTCACGCAGCTTAGCGAGGACGAGATCACACCCCATATCAGTAATGTGGCGCAGCCGCTTTTCCTCCCATTATCCCATGTCGTCCTGCTAGGCATCTGGCGATCATGTGCCGTGTTGCGGTCACCGACGGCCGTCGTTTTGTCGCTGCCTTGGGAAGAAGCCTTTCGCATCCCGCTTTCGGTCGATTCTTCATGCAGTGGTGTTCAGAAACGATCGTGAATCGGCTGAGGGCTCGCTACACTCTGCGATCTGCGACAAAGGGACAAGGCATTCCCACAGCTTGGTGCCTTAGGGTTTCCGAAACGACCTGCAACACAAACCTTACAATGACGTCTCAACGTCCGTATTAAGCCAGAGTCGACTTCGACGAGGTATGAAAAGAACTTGTATCATGATCTACCAGGCCTGAGACGAAAATTTGCAATACTATGTTTAAATGCGGTAGTTGGTGCGGCTCTCACAGTGTTGCTCTTGGAGTAGGTTTTGCTATGTGAGTAGTTAGCATGCACGTTGATAGCAGCATCGACAGGATAAGGTAGATTCAAAGTTTCGGTCGATCTAACTGTAGCGGTTCCATTGTCAGGTGTTCATTTTCAATTTGCTCCACCGCAAGGCCACACAACTTCAATCTCCCATCTCCCATCTCCCATCTCTCTGCATGACGTTCACCACCATCGAAGTTCTCGAAGCATGTTCCCATCCACCACACCCTACGCTACACGAAACATCTCCGTCCGGCGCTTGCACTGCCGACCATCTCCCATCAACTCCTTGTTCTGTTCACAAACACACCCTCACCTCCCTGTTCACAAACCATCCCCAACACGCCTCCCAAATCCCCAGCGCCACACGAAACATCCTCCACACCGAAGCCGAGGACTACAGTACATCAGAACAAGCACCAGGGATACCCTACCATCCGTATAGCGTATATCGGTACGACATAATGCCCCGAGTCTCCGAAGTCCAACGCTCACCTCACTGCCATACCCGTTCCACACACCCACCATCATGCCGCCTCGGCACGGCATCCACACAACGTTCCGCCGCGAATGCGAATGCGGATGCTTGTTTCCCACCAAGCAACGCATGACATGACACAGTTTCGAATCCGCTCCGCAGCGGCGCTTTGTTATGTTAGACCGAAATTGTCGCGTTGGAGGTCAAACGCAACGTGCCTGTGCCTCGAGAAAACGCAGCAATGTGCAAACAAGTAATTTATGGCGTGAGATCGATGGCCTGGACGGTGCATATATGTCATGTCAGCTGTGGTGTTCGGAGGTAGATAAGACAAGGCACGATAGTTCTGTAGCTGCTATGGTGCGGTGCGGTGCAGTGCAGCGATGATGATGACGATGGATCGTGGTACTAGGTGCCTTACGTGCTTGTGCTTGTGCGTGTTTTTGTGGGCGGAGAGGATGCTGGGTATTGTAGTGGAGTGTTAACAAGCACAAGCCGCTGCACTCAAGCAAACAGTCCTCGACACAACACGGACAGTAAAGCCTGGGTTCAAACGCATACGCTGGAACAGGGAGGCTGAGTGGACTCGGCGAGCGATGGTGTGGCGAGTGATCATAGGGAAGACTTGTACAAGAGTCTGACGAG
>TARA_R110002003_G_scaffold13_13_pt1 | contig 12893 bp, 8 predicted proteins | sample TARA_R110002003 | Tara Oceans TARA_R110002003 (sample SAMEA4396441) | marine metagenome | biome: Westerlies Biome; feature: [SRF] surface water layer (ENVO:00010504); material: water (ENVO:00002006), including particulate matter (ENVO:01000060) such as... | depth 5 m | reverse complement strand
TTTTCAGCTTGCTGAAATGGAAGTCACCAAAAATGTCGACGCGCATACGCTGATTGAGGGCTTGAGTATCGGGTCCTTGTCAAGATCCAGTACAACAGAAGGGCTAGAATGATCGCCCTAACAAGACTCGATGCAGGCAAGAAATACCAGATATTCATCTGAAATACTTTCATCGGACAGGGATTTTCCTTGGTTGCATTGTTGTATCATGCACATCGGAGTCTCATTCACGCTGCTGGGTCCACAGTCGCCGCACTCTTGTTAGGCTCCATTCCTGGAAGGGCTTCTGAAAGTAGTCTTTCACTGAGCAATAGGCCGTCAAAAGAATTGACCGCGCGGAGATTCCAGTGCTTGAAGCTCGATATGGGCACTATTAGGTGGGAGTGAACTTCTATTCGATAGGTTCCTACCATAGCATAGGTACAGTACATTTGTAGCCCATGAGACGTTCGGTCGCATTCAGCCCCTGCTCCTGTCACGCGGTCCATTGCCCTGCTCGAGATTGAAGCATTGCTCCGAGTCTGAGTTAATTAGCTCGGAGAGCTCAGACGTCTTCAAGCCACAGGGGTGGGGCCTTTGAGGCAATCTTGGGGCCTTCCTCGCATCTGTGCAAAATCGTAAGTAGTCGGCGTTTGTGTTGAAGGCTGCTGTTAAGTTGGCTTGGAAATCACTCCAGGTTCTCACGCGGGGGTACTTGATCGTCTGTGGAGAGGGCAAAGATGGACTGACGTGTTGAGTATGCAGGGACGTGGCTGGACAACATGCGCTGCGCCTTGATGTAAGCATGCGGCAGGATATCGGAATAGCTGAAGCGCTGATGTGTCAGGCTTTCCGTGGATGGGATCGTTGAAGCTCAAATCCTGGCAGATGTCGTCCTCGGGGCAAAGGTCTTTGCAAGTGGCCAACCAGCTTGCGAGCAGCCAGAGGCTATTGCGCCTACGACGCTTTCTTCTTGTGGGCCGTCACGCCATAGGCGAATTTCGCTGCGACATGCCGCGTGGCTCAATCTCACGTTACTATCATGGAAGATGCTGTGTATGCCTCAGGCCGGGTTCGAGTGATAGGGCGACGATGGACAGCCTTGTGCCGTCTTTTGGCCTAATCGGGATAGCGCGAGGTCGAGCGTCTCGATCGCCCCACAATGAGCTTCATTATTGGCTCCTGGCTTCTCGGTCACGGTCGCACCGGTCCGGACATGTCCGTGATCGATTGTTATATATGCCTCGCGAGGACAACCGGAGGACTTCGGTGGCACAATGAGATCCATATTTTGACTCCCTATTACCGCTCTACACCTGGGCAGCGAGATCTCAGAGCATTTCCCGAGCCGATGCCTTCTATGGTTTGTACACTGTTTCCCTTTTCCTCCTGATTATAACTCCTCCCAAACACGACACAGTCGCGACCAAATCAAGGCCTTCCGGTCTGATTTCCAAGGTTGGCCAGAAAGAATATCCAGCAAGCAAAACAAGAGAGAGATGAAAAAGAAAAATGGCTATGAAAACTTTCCTATCAAGCCAACGACCTCCAAATCTGTACCATGCAGCTCGTACTGGAAGATATGTTTGGGGCATGGGTTGATGAGTGAGCTGGATAGGAGGCTGAGGTGGTGATTGGTGCATGCCGCCGCACCACGAGCACGGAAGACCTGGAATGATTTGGCCAGTGTTGACTCCACCTGTAGGAGATCGATCAAGTGGGCCTGACAGCAAGACCCCTCCATTCGCAATCACTCGGGCGATAATATCAGCGATAGCTTGAGAGTTCGGATCCCATACTGCAGGCAACACCGGGACTCCTGGCGGCAACGATGAGGTCAACGTGCCAGTAGACGCATGCCCAGACATGGCCATGTCAATCGGCAACACATCCGGGGCTATCGTCCCGACTGGTCTAGTGCCGTTCAACAAAGCACCTGCGGACACACTACGACGGTGGCTACGGAGTCCATTGAGAGGTCTTTTACCTCGGTTTGATGCGATAGGATCGAACGCATGCGTTTGGCGACTTGTTGCGACTGCCATTGCGCTTAAGTCCGAACCAAGCTTTGCTGCCTTCGCATCTGTATCAGATACTCGATCTGTGACTATTAGGTAGGTGTTAGTAAGCTCGTAACCAGCCTAGCGATCATCTTGCGACCTACTCCATTTCTTGCCCCCCGGGCTCTTCAAAAAAGCCTTGGCTCTCTCGCATCGTTCTTGATCTGATTTGCACCCTTTCAAGGCATCGGGCTCATCGTTGAGTTCATTGATCAGCCTTGCAACGAGCTTCGCCCGAACATCGGGTTTTTCGTTGGCTATTGTTCCTGGCAGCCAGTATTCGACTTCGATGAAGAGATCCTCTTTCTTGGAGCGGCTAAATCCCCTTCTTATCGGTGCTTCGGCTTCCCTGATTTGCTTTTTGGTGGGGCCGGCTGACAGATGTCAGTATAATGCTCATTGTGTCTCACTCCGCCGCGCGCGAACGCTTTCAACGACGCCCTCTTCTCTCCGAAATGTGCATCTCTCCGGATGTTCCAGAACAAGAGATTGCCACACACTGGGAGATCTGCAGGCTGCCTAGGCGACGAGGTGCTTCATCTTCAGATGAAGCTGACATAGCACCGTCAAGAGAGACCACTACTGCCAGCGCCATACTTCCTGTCGTCGCCGAAGCACGGAACATGGCTTACCTGAAGTCTCATGGCCAACGCTTGTGTGACCACGATACATTGTGATGACGTCTCCCTGGAATATTCCTGTGCGGTTCTATCCGAAACCACAGGCGAGGTATTCGAGGGAAGCGAGGGAAGCGAGTAAGGGCGGTGTGGTGTGGGTGGTCGACCGCTCCGCTGGATCGAAGTCGCTTCACGTTGCGAAATGCGCGCGCTCCTCAGTAGCCTAGATGTGATTGTGAGTTAGACTACGTCCTACCTTACCACTGAAACAATTTACCTATGACCTCGGAGTATATTCTCAGTTCTCGGCGAGTAGGGAGTGGTGGAGTATCGTTCTTGGGTCGCCAGGCCCAGTGCATATGTATCGGCCCGTACTTTCAAGGAAGAGGGGGCGCCGCAGCGTGGGCGGTGTGGTAAGTAGATCGCGGACGTGGTGTACCTGTGAAAAAACGATCGGTGAGATCGGATCACGGTGGGAGATTGAGAACTGTTGCTACCTACCTAGACCGACATGCGGCGAGCTGGCGTCGCAACCCGAATATTGAGGGCGTACTGCAAAGAATGCAATGTGCTTTCTCGACGACGGACAGCAAAGGTCAGACGGGAAGGATGGAAGACGGTGCGTGCCGGTGGGCGTCGCACAGCCATGCCGAGTCGCGATTCATTAACCAATGGAGCGTATCTAGCCTTGCCTCAAGCCAATCAATCATCAGCCCCCTATGTAAGCTGACGACACGTGTCGCTCAACTCGTTATCCTGTTCCTGGTGCGCAGATGATGGTTCTGAAGTCAACGTCGAGCTCTTTCTGAGCATTATGAGCTCTTACGCCAATGTGTCTACCAGCCATCTGGAGCAGTCTCTTACGGGCTTCGAGGAGGAAATACACCTGGAGCATTACTTGACTACATGTCACACAAATACCCTCTCCAACTTCGACCAGGCGGACACCGTCACCAGTTCGGCGTTCCACGCACAGCCTGTTCTGTTGAACCAGCCGGATCTGGTCGGCACCACGTTCTCTTGGGGTTCTCACGACACACCGTGGGCACCATTGGATGCATTCGATCTGGATGGAGATTCTCTCAACTTTTCAACATCTGCGAGGCTTTTGCCTGGCCAACGAGAGGGCATTTTTCAGAGCTTCGCTACAGGCGGTGACGTAGCGGACTGGCCAACGGATGTATATGGGGCAGATGGTTTCAACTCTCCGTGGGACATGGCAAGTGTTATGTCAACCACAGAATCGACCTTGTATCCACCGTCATCTGCTTCTGCGCCGTGTTCTCAGATAGATGCCGTCGACAGCGGTTGTCCATTCGGTCAAAGCAATTGGAATATGACATTTGGCTCTATGGATACTTTGTCAGAACAACCCTGGAGTCACTGGGGAGGCTTGTCATCTCACCTCCCAGATAACAGCATGTCCACTGTCGTCACGTCCGGGATCGTCCACCATCCTCCTTGCACATCATCCCAGGTCGACGTTCGTTGTCCAATTGCCCATGAGGAATCACGTTACGTGTGTCCAGAAGCAGAATGCACCAAAGACTTCCGACGCCAACAGGAGCTCTTCAGACACATGAAGACAAAGCATCCGGAGAAAGGCCAGGGCTGGAAATGTGCGTCAGACGGCTGTCGGAAAGCAGGCAAGATTTGGACGCGGCTGGACAGCTTCAAGAAACATGCCATCAAACGACACAGTGGCATTGATATGGACGATTTTGTTCGACGGTCTACTCGAAGAGACCATGGCCCAGACGCTAACTATTCCTTTTCTGTTGCGACCCCCGCATCGATGTCGAACATGCAACGAGCACATATCTCAAGAACACGATAGAACAAAATCATATCATACGTTTTCCACTGATCATCAAGTCCCTGATCTGACGACGTGAAACGCGTCCACTGTATGCACCTTACCGAGCACAACACGACTAACAATGATAAGACAAATAGAGTGTAGTCGTTACCTTGCTTGCAAATATATGCCATGACAAGATCCGCAACGCGCAAAACTGCCTTTCGGATAACTAATGACGCCACCAAATACCTAAAGGTTAACCTCGGAAACAAATTATGTAATCGAGGTAGTCACTTTATCTGGAAACGAATCGACACACAGGGAGCGGCCCAATCTGCGGGAGCGCTATTGTTTGTTGTTCTAGACGTCTCTATGTATTGTCCATGTTCACATGATAGGCGGGCCATTGTCAAGTCCCTGAGAAGGTTTACACTGGCTGAATTCCACAGCTCAACAACATGTTCCAAGCGAAATGGGTATTGCTCGATACTCGTTCGGTCACAGAGGGAGGCAGATCGCACGTCGCTGGCAGAAACGTCCAAGGAACTGCAAGATGAGATGAAGCATGTTTCCCTTTTACAACCGAACAGAGACAAGGTATGGTTCTGTCGTCTCAACCCTTATTTAACCGTGAGTTTACTGGTGGAGCAGTGGGCACAGCGTGCATTGGCGCAGTTCGGGCAGCCGTTGTTCCCGGAGGGAATGGAGGTTTTGCCACAGGAGCAGCACTGCCAAAGGTAATCGTTTCGCTTATCTGGAGCCTACATATGTGAGTGCATAGTTGTGGAATCGCCCGCGAAAGGTGCTGTACCATCCTTGAGTTCCTGGAGCTATTATGTTGCAAGGGAGAACCGTTCAGTAGGGTGATATATAAATTGCGGTTGAGTCAATCTGAAGCGACAAATGACTACAGAAGGTGATAACGTGGACGTATATCAAGGGGAATAGTTTTGCGGACGAAGAATGTGGTCTGGTACATGTAGGTGAGTCGTCTGAGCCCTTATACTTCATGTCCAAAGGCTGGTAAGCTGGGTTTATCATAGTCTAAGCGCCGTCGTGCTCCCACAACGAAAGTTGGTTGTGTTCGTCCAATCGAGTACCCGCTGAAACGTAGAATTGAGCTTGGTGCGGCATGACAGGCTCAGTGAGGCGGCATTCCGCGCACCATAACTATCCGGGGCGGCTGGATGGCTATCAATACCTATGGATGTCCGGACAATACAGAGAGAAGCGATTGTTAGTGCCTTCACTAATGATGTCCGAATTCTTATAGCCGCGCGCGTTGAAGGTTTCAGGGTTACTTGAGGCCCAGCGCGCTTGAGCGGGAGGCTCACATTCGAGATTCTAGTTGAGAGCCACCAACAGGACGAGGCCTTGCCCTCTCATTTCATACATAATTGAAGGCATCATCACTTTCTGTGGACGCGTGGTCGCATAGACCACGATCTTTCTCGAATGAGCTGACCAAAGTATCTTACAGGTTTGTAGCGTCCTTGCTTCAGATAGGTAATCGAGAATCGACATGACATTTTATCGAGTTCTTCGTCCATTAATGTTGAAGACAGCCGTATGTTAAAATGTCCGATCGAAGATGCTATCACGCCTGTGAAGAAGTGAATCCACACACCCCGGCAGCTCCCGTGGGACGTTATTTCTTGGCGCGCGTCATCCAGTGAAGCTCAACCGATGCAACCATGGATACCTTTCCCCAAGTCAATCAGCAATTGACGTCCCGTCTTCTGCTGTAGGGCCGAGATGATATCCCAATTTCTTTCTCTCGTTTCTCTGGGTGCCACGAGCCTAGCGGCAACCATCCAAAAACCCCTACCCGAACTCACAACCCTCGATGCGACGACCTCAAAAGAGCTTCTGCACCTCCACCGCAAGCTCGTAGAAATCGAGTCGATAACACACAACGAGAAAAACGTCGGCGACTGGCTCGCGTCCTACCTCAAAGACCTCGACTACAATGTCGAAAAGCAACACATCACAAAAGACCGCTTCAACCTCCTCGCATACGGCAAGAAGCGCGAAACCACCATCCTCGTCTCGTCGCACATCGACACCGTCCCGCCATTCTGGCCATACTACTACAACGAGACCTCAGGCATAATAGGCGGCAGGGGAAGCGTCGACGCAAAAGGAAGCGTAGCCGCCCAAATCATCGCCGTGCAAGGTCTCCGCAAGCACCTCTTCGACGACATATCGCTCCTCTTCGTCGTCGGCGAAGAACAAGGCGGCGACGGCATGCGCAACTTCTCGTCCTGGAAACATCGTCCCTCGCCCAACTACGACATCGCCATCTTCGGCGAACCCACGGAAGGAAAACTCGTATGCGGACACAAGGGCATGTTAGGTTTCGCGCTCAAGGCGACAGGCAAAGCAGCGCACTCGGGCTACCCGTGGCTGGGCGCAAGCGCGAATGATATTCTAGTGGAGGCGCTGGGTGAACTGCTGGAATTGAGACAGCATCTCCCTTGGAGCAAGAAGTACGGCAACACCACCATGAACTTCGGGCGCATCCAAGGCGGTGTCGCAGCAAACGTCGTTGCCGAAACAGCCTCCGCGAACATCGCCACGCGCCTTGCAGCGGGTACACCCGATGTTGTCAAAGGCCTGATTATCAACGCGCTCAAAGACGTAAAGGCCAGTGCGCAGCAACAGGGCGGCGACCTGGACATTGAGTGGGTGAGCGATGGGTACGCGCCTGTGGATATTGATTGCAAGATCGATGGGTTTGAGACGCTGACGGTGAACTACGGGACTGATGTGCCGCTGCTGAGTGGGGAGCACCGACGGTATTTGTACGGCCCTGGGAGTATATTCGTCGCGCATTCGGATCACGAGGCGTTGAAGAAGAGCGAGCTGGAGCAAGCGGTGTTGGATTATCGCAGGCTGATCGTCAAGGCGAGTGAGATGAAGCAGAAGGAGGATGAGGCGAGGGCGAGGGCGCAGATGGAATTGTAAATAGTCATACAAATATCACCTTGTACATACCGCGGTGCACTATCCCAGGCGTCACCAAGTCGTAAGATATGTACCTCCACATTTAGTCCACAAGGAGAATGATCTCGCTCACAGGCAGTTCTGAAAGTGGTTGCCCGCCACGCCTACCCGAGACCCACAACTTGCGCCGCAGACTGGGTAGACAGCAGCCGATTATTCTAGCGCGTGTTTCCCCCAAGGAGGAAGCAGACCAAGCCAGCAACGGAGAAATGCTGGACGTCTGTTGTTCTGTTCTGAATGCGCGTGGTGTGTGGAGGGCGAAGGCGGCAGGCAGTGTTTATGAACACAGGAACGGAGAAACGATTCACCGGTCGATGGCGGGAAAGGAAGGAACGTGGGGAGAAGAGAGATGGGAAAAGAACCCTGCGCTATGCATTTGTGCTTACCCGTGCGCAAACGCCGCTGATGCTGGAGTTGAGTATGGTACATATCGTATACACGTCAGATGGTCAAACAGATCCCCATGGCTGTGAAGCCGCGCACGCACTCAAGGCGCCGCGGCAGCGAGACCCTCGTCTTGCATCTGTGCCGCGTCGTCAATCTTCTCGGCCGCCATGCCGAGATCTCTAAACTCCCAGCCATTCGCCTCGGAGACCCAGTCCTTCTTCTCACCTAGTATGGCTACGCTAGCCTCAGCTGCGCGCTTGACGAGAAACTCATCTGCCACAGTCTTTACCTGTTCGGCAGTGACATCAAGCAGTCTTTCTCTTCGTTCTTGCAGCATGTCGTCGGTCACGCCGCTCAGGAACAATCTCATGCCCTCGCGGCTGACGCTCTGCGGCGCGTCGTAGCCCTGGAATGCGCTCAACTTTGCCTCTTCTAAATCCTGCGCTGTCCATGCCCGTTCCCTCGCCCACTGTCCCGCTTCGCTCATGATCTTCATCGAGTTCTGTGGGTTCGGGTCACGGTACGAGTACATGCCGAAGAGGCCTCCCAAGCCACGCGCGTATGCACCTCCGCCGTATGCGCCGCCCTTCTCGCGGATCTCGGGGTGGAGTTGCTTGAAGGTGAGGAGCTTAGCCAAGATTTCCAGCGGTGCGGATGATGGGTCGGTGTAGGGCACGGTAGGAACTGCGCGAGCAGAGTAGTAGACCTGATAGGGTAGAGGAAAGAATGACTTGGCGTTGCGCGGATATTGGGCTTGTTCAATTGTGGCGGGGACGTTGACAGACTTTGGCAGGGCGGAGAGGAAGCTACGGAGAGCTTCCTGATTCGGGGTGGCGCTTTCGGGGCCGCAATTGAGCGCTACGCGAAGCTGGTTGCTGTTCGCAATGGTAAAGGACTGTATGGCTTTGAGTTTCTCAATGACGTCGCTCAGTGATTCTTGAGAAGCCAATTTCGAAGTAAGCTTGACTTGGGTAAGACCCCCAGTTTCTTCCGCCATCCGGCCAGCAGGACTTATACCAGCCTCGGCGTACCGCATTGCAAAGGAGTGACCAGACTCGGCTATGGAGTTGATTGCACCACTTGCTGAGCTCTGAAGTAACTCTTTAATCTTCTTTTCCGCTTCTGGGCTATCAAAGTTGGTGTCTTGGATGATCGTCCGCAGTAGTTCGTACATGTCAGGAATGTTGCGGTCAAAAGCGTATCCCGAGAAAGCCAGACCTTCCTCGTAGGACGTGAGCGACAATGGCGATTGTGATGAGTGATAGCCCACACTGATACCCCCGGTCTTGAGCTTAATAAGCTCCTCAAGCTGTTCCATGGTCTTAGTCTTAGTGCCAAGACGATTGATGGCACTTGTGTAGAGTGGGATGAGTTCTCTCAGCTCGTCTGGCAGATCTTGCAGTTTGTGCACAGCGCGGAAGTACGTTAGGCCGTTCGTGGGAGCCTCCCGCCATTGTACCTTCACGCCATCGAGATCGGTGTGGCGGAGTGGCTTCCGCTCCTTTTCTCGCGGGATATCCTTCACGTGAACGGTTGGCAGGCAGCTCAAATCTTCGTTTCTGGCCTTCTCCTGCACCTCTAGTAACTCAAGTTCACGTTTCTCCAGATACTGCTGTGCCTCCTGTTCGCTGGGGAATTTCTTGGTGGTTTCGAGGATCTTGGAAGCCAGGCGCTGGTTCTCTTCTTCCACGAGCTCTTGGCTGAAAGTCTCCGAGGGTTGCATTGTAAAGGTCAAAGTGTTATTGGTGAAGAGGTAGTTCTCGATCAGGCTCTCGAGGTAATCTCCCTCGGCGTATTTTGCCTGAAATGCATCCACAGTCTGCTGCCATGCAAGCGCCTCCATGGGATCAATGCCATTAAACCAGCTTGGCTTCAGCCTCTGCAGGATGCCCATGCCAAAATTGGCAGTCTTGTGCTTCAACGATAGTTCCAGCTGGTGCAAGATACCGTCTACCTTGATTTTCTCAAAGCCATTCTTTCGCACGTCATGGAAAGTGTTCGCGATGGCTTCCTGCACCTTGATCACATCTTCGGCTTTCACGGCGTCGAGTCCGACCGAGAACACGCCTCGTCTGCCTGCGCTATCGTAGCCAGTGTTCGCGCTGAAATCCGCGCCGAGCCCTGACTCGATGAGGTTGCGATACAAAGGAGATCCGTAGCCACTCATGAGCAAGCTGCTTAGCACACCCAACGCAAAGTTCTCCACCGAATCAGCGGTGTCGCCCATCAACCAGGTGACTGATGTCTTGTATTGTTTATCCTGAGGGACCAGAGGATCCACGGGACCGGACACGACGATATCCTTGGGCGCATTCAACTCGATCGGTGCCTTGACCTCTTGGTCTGCCTTGATCTTGTCGAAACTGCTCAAGCGACTATCCACCTCTTTCAAGTGTTCTGTCAGAGGCATGTCGCCATAAGTCAGGATCTTCGCATTGCTTGGATGGTAGTGGTCGGCGTGAAACTTCCGCAGCTGTTCCCATGTAAGGTCGGTGATTTTCTGTGGATCACCGCCAGAATTGTTGATGGCGGGAAAGAGGTGCTCCTGGAACTTTGTGTAGAACAGGTAGCTTGCATCTGACATCTGGCCCTTCATCTCGTTGTACACCACGCCCTTGAACACCAGCCGTTTTGCGCTTGGGTCATCTGTTTCCGCCGCCATTGGGTTCTCGGGGCCGATGCGCCACCCTTCCTGCGTGAAGTCGTTCTCCTTTAGCAGCGGGTGCAATGTCGCATCAAGGTAGACCGACATGAGATTCTTGAAGTCTTGTGCGTTCGTGGTGGCGAAGGGGTATCCAGTGTGATCGGGAAACGTCCAGGCGTTCATGAAGTTGGACAGCGAGCGCGGCAGCATCTTGAAGAAGGGGTCGCGGATGGGATATCTGAAGTTCTTAGCATGACCAATAGCACAATTATACCAGCCCGTACCTTTCGCTGCCGCATAACGTGGTGTGCTCCAGAATGTGGGGCACTCCGGTTGCATCTGGCGGATTCGTCTTGAAGCCGATGGAGAAGACATTGTTTGTGTCGTCGCGGGCGATGTGCAGATATTCGGCGCCGGTCTTGTCATGTTGAAGGTGGAGCGCCGTCAGCTCCAGCTCCGGTACCTGCTTGACGCGCTTGAGAGTGAAGCCATGGAGCTTCTCGCCGGGCTGCGGAAAATTGGAGACATCTGTTATCGCCGCATATGCTCGACGAGCGATGTGAGCTGGTCGCAGTACATTTGTCTGTGCACCTCGGGTATTCCGCAGCTGACACCGGGCGGATCGCAGCATTATTAGATTAGACAAGGTATGGTTACAAAAGCCTCCAGGAAATGTCAGATGGTTAACGGTCCCGTGGATGACGCGCCCTCTAACGCCGATTGGCCGCGCACCCTTCGAGTTTAGCCCGCAAAATTACTAAGAGCCAGAGGGTGGTGCAGCCTGTAAGGGCTGATGTAACTGCAGGTGTGCATGGCTGGATATGATGCTCATTCATTGACGTGCCTCAGCTGCGTATAGTGGATATTGGCCCCCAGGCGTGGTGGAGACGTGAAGCTCGTGTCCTGTGCCAATCGTGACTTACGAAACCACCAAGTCTCTGCGCTCCCCTCCTTCCTCGAACACCACTCCCGCCACGCGACACTGCCCGATCCGATCTCTGAAGCACGCGCTTGCCACCATACCACAGCATATACTGCCTGCCGCAACGGGCCTATCTGCGCCGCATCACTATACCGCACGCCCACTCGCTCCCCGACCGAAGCTCTTCCGAGACGTCAGCGGACGAATCTACACCTCGCGGAGCACATCGACCCGCGTCTGCAAGTCCGAATGCGCAACTTGGCCATAGCGGATACTGCGCGGACTCTCTGACATCGGGTGCACCGCCGCCGGGCTTGTGAAGACACCACAAGCGTCTTCGTGCAGCTGAGGCGACAACCCGAGGAGTCACGATCTGATGGCAACCGTTGCCCAACAGCGCCAGCCGACGTCTGCCCACGCCCGCCCGCACCACGAAGCCAGCCGCAGCGTATCCTCGTCATCCTCGGCAACCATGGCTCCCGCACAGCAGGCGCCGCCCCCCGCGCCTGCGCCCGCGAAGAAAGGCAAGGGGAAGAAGGCCGCCGACCCCTCGGAACAGCAGAAGCAGATTCAGGCCAAGATTGCCCAGCTTGAGCTTGACGAGGCTGGGGGCAAGGAGCAGGAGCTTGAGATTGGTGGGTATACCTCGTTCGCGATGAAGCAGTGTGCAGGAGTGGCCGAGTGCAAGCCCCACATGGCAGAATGCGCTGAGCACCGTTGTTCGTGGACCGCTAGCTAACATGCCCAATAGAGCGCGAAGTCAAGAAAGCGAATCGTGAATTATCTTCCCTCCTGTCCAATATGGACGGGCCGTTGATGCGTCTCGAAGTCGTGCAAAAACGGTACACCGAGCTGCTTGCTGACATGAAGCGCACAGAACGAGAGCACCAGAAAGCGAAAAAGCGCGGGGACCAGCTACAGAAGGAGAAGGATGCGCAACGTTCGGAGCTCAACAAGGTCACCACAATGAAGGACAAGCTCGATAAATTGTCGCGTGACTTTGCGAAAGAGAACAAGAAGCTCAAGGACGAGCTCAACAAGCTGGAGACTAGCGAATCGACAGCGCGCCAGGAATTGCACGACCGCCTCGAGTACCTGCTGAAGGATGTGGACGATTGCATCGCAGCTCAAAGTCAACCGGAACCGCGGAATGAAGCCGATGTCGAGCTGGATGAATTGTACGTCTCTGTGACGCGAGAAACTGTGTATGAGCTGACCCTTTGCAGATTCAGGCAAAAGTTCAAGTCCTTCATCGATCAGTACGAACTACGCGAGCTACAGTTTCACTCATTACTACGGACAAAAGAGCTCGAGATACAGTACCAAATGGCACGCTTAGAGCAGCAGCGCAAGCAGCAGGAGGCAGAGTCGTCCAAGTCGCATCAATTGACCAGACAAGTGTCGACGTTTTCACAAACCGAAACCGAGCTACGCACCCAGCTCAACATCTACGTGGAGAAGTTCAAGCAGGTAAGTT
>TARA_R110002003_G_scaffold502_5_pt1 | contig 12915 bp, 14 predicted proteins | sample TARA_R110002003 | Tara Oceans TARA_R110002003 (sample SAMEA4396441) | marine metagenome | biome: Westerlies Biome; feature: [SRF] surface water layer (ENVO:00010504); material: water (ENVO:00002006), including particulate matter (ENVO:01000060) such as... | depth 5 m | reverse complement strand
ACGACACTCGATGATTTTGGTTGTGGGATACTGGTAGCAGAAGAGGGCGATGACTATTTCAGCACCAAAAATATTCGAATAAATGACGAGGTTTGGTCCATCTAGTTCCGCATGACTCCCTCACTGACGAGATGCCGCCAGTTTCCAGCCATGCCAGAGTCTCCCCGTTTTGGTGATCGACGAGTCTCCAGATCCCCGAGGCCTTTCAGTCCCCTCGACAGTCGCAGGATCGCAAATGTTGTAATTGCACGGAATCTAGATCGAGCGAGCTCTCAGGTCCAGACTCAGGCTCTCGAGGTTAGACGCTGAAGCCTGTTTGGAGACCTTTTACTAATGACGCACAGCTCATGAGAGGAAAGCGCAACTTCACGCGGACTGCAGTCCATGCCGCACCCAAGCCGTTTCTACTTATTGCACTGAACGCAATTGGCACATCACGGTTGACTACTCATCTGGTATGTGCCTTGCGTTTTGTGTTTCCCAGCTGCTAATAGATACTAGAACGACCAGTTCTTCATCTCACACACACATCAGGAAGAAGATGGGTTGCCAAACCTCGAAGACGCCGAGGCCAAAGATCCCTTGACAGACGATGATGCGTCCACCTCGTCCGTGGTGCACACGCCTCCCTCCCGACCAAGGAAGAGCAAGCCACAAGCTACTCTGTTCTCTCCGGACGTAAGTCTCTCCGTCTCCGAACATGCTCAATGCTGACTAGGAAAGGACCTCGCAGAGCTCACATCACGTATGTCCAAGGTCAAAATCAGCTCAGACGTTCGCGCCTACCTCCACAACATTGTTGTCTTCATGCGGCTACATCGAGCGGTTGCCGGGGGCATTTCTGCTCTGGCCACAAGGCACTTCAACACACTAGCACAGTACGTAGGCTGCTGAAAGCCACGTGCGAAACGACTAAATTTCACAGCGCCCTCGCTCCGCTTCATGGCCTCGACTACATCTCGCCGTCGCTGGTCGCCCTTGCGGCGCGCAAGATCTATCCGCATCGAATCATCATCACCGCGCCCGAGAACGAGCGCAGCATGCAATGGGGCAGCTCCCTGGAGGCTGTGAAGATTGTTCTCAAGGACGTCACGGTGGAGGGCGTGGTTGAAGACGTGCTGGAGTCGGTAGAAGTACCGCTATGATATGTCTCCAATGGCGCCACGACGACGGACTCAGTTATCGTTAACTGGCATGATCTAAGCAGAGCTGAATAAGTGGTGTAAGCATGCATCATCAGCCAATCGTCGCTGATTGGTGGGGTATGCGGGGCAACCGCTGCCCTATGAACAGTGCGCGCGTGTTTCGTACCTCGAGTCTGCGCATCACCCGAGTACAAAGCGCAGGACTTGTCTTCGAACCCTCTCTTGCTCTCGAGACTCCTTTCAGCGATTCGGCCATGGCGACAAACTATTTTGACCACCTGGCGCCCGACCTCCGAAATGGGGCCGAGGTACGTGGTGGTTCGCGACGTCATAGCGACGCGTCGATGCTAACTTCCTCTCTGAGAGCGAGCCTAGGGACCAAGACACCAGGAGCGTTTCCAGCATGAACAGCCATGATGAGGCGCTTGAGGTACGTACCCCGCCTCTACACTGACAACTGCCTGCCTCCTGCTAACAGTCGCTCTACAGGTTGTCTTCGAAGGCGGCACACGCCATCGCCGCAAAGCCTCCCTTGCACCCCCACCAGGCTCTAAAATGACGCGCCCCGGAAACGGCCGCCGCTCGACGGCGTGCATTGTTCACTCGCTGCTCGAGAAACATGACGGGGTCAAGACGGACGACTATGCTGCGTCTTATGAAACCCTCGCACAGGAGAAGCGACTGGACAAGGACCCTCATTCGCACGCCGAACAGACGCAGCACTCCCGCCTGCTGACCAAGAAGCAAATATCGGACATGGCTTTCGGGATACGAGAGCTGTCCCAGAAGCTCCAGCAGATTCGGCTGAAACTGCACGTCAAGAACGTGTTCATAATCGGAAAAGCACATGATAACACCCTCGTCAAGCATTCGCGGGAAACTACAGAGTGGCTCCTGACTAAGAACGAGAACTACAATGTGTATGCTATGGTCGAAACTCTTCTGTGCGAACCTGAGGCTGACGACGAGCAGCTATGTCGAAAGCACAATGGAGGACAACAAGATCTTCGACACTGCAGGCCTTCTCCAAAAGAATCCACAGTATCGTAGTCGATTGAAGTTCTGGACCAATGAGCTCTGTGCGAACAAGCCGCAGACGTTTGATATTGTTCTTGCGGTAAGGCAATTCCATTCATGCTATGCAAAAACTAACCCGCATAGCTTGGTGGTGATGGGACTGTCTTGTACGCCTCGTGGCTATTCCAGCGAATCGTCCCACCAGTCCTCGCATTCTCTCTCGGCTCGCTCGGCTTCCTCACTAGATTCGACTTCGACGAATACCCTCTGACCCTATCACGCGCATTCGATGAAGGCATCACCGTGAATCTTCGCCTCCGCTTCGAAGCAACCGTCATGCGCTCCCAGAAACGAGACAACGGGAGACGCGATCTTGTCGAAGAACTGATAGGCGACGAAGCCGAGGATCACCATACGCACACGCCTGACGGGACACGCAACATACTGAATGAGGTAGTGGTGGATAGAGGGCCGAATCCGACAATGTCAAGTATAGAACTTTTCGGAGATGACGAGCACTTCACAACCGTACAAGCGGATGGTATCTGTGTCTCAACACCAACCGGCAGCACAGCATACAATCTCGCCGCAGGCGGCTCGCTCTGCCATCCCGACAACCCCGTTGTCCTCGTCACCGCAATATGCGCGCATACGCTTTCCTTCCGACCCATCATCCTACCCGACACCATCGTGCTCCGCGTCGGAGTACCGTACGATGCAAGGACGAGCTCCTGGGCGAGCTTCGACGGCAAAGAAAGAGTTGAGCTGCATCCCGGCGACTACGTGACCATCAGTGCATCCAGATTCCCATTCCCGTGCGTTCTACCGTTGACGAGGAGGCGGACGGACTGGATTGACAGCATATCGAGGACGCTGCAGTGGAATTCTAGACAGAAACAAAAGGCGTTTACGGATTGAGGGGATAGACGTGCGCGGCATTCACGCACCTAGAAGCAATAAGTCATACTAAGGATCGGTCTTTGTTGCCATAACCTTGTCGCGATATTTGCGTTGTGTAGGGCTGCTGTCTTGGAAAACTTTCTATCGCAGTCTCAGCAGGCAAGACGACATGGAGATTATCGTCTTGTACCGAAGCTCTGCAGCCCCATGACCAGAAATCTAATTGCAACAGTGACTTACCTGCTCGAAAACCTATTTGCAGCTTCCATTCTCCGTTGCGAACCCCTTCGAGCGGACCGAACAGTTAAGACGCCTCCTTTCATTCTCTCAGCTGATTGCACAACGCCCCAATCGTGAGTAGACATGATTATTCGCAGAACCCAAATTATGTTTCATACCCGCTCATGTGTGCTTCGCTCGGAGAAGTCGCATTGCCGAATTGAAGGTGCACGAGCCAAGCTCACGTTTGATGGCAAGGATACTGAAAGTGGTTGCCTAGAGAGCGAGCGAGTGCGCTACCGGTGTAAACAACTACATTGTTTGCTATTCTACACGTCCGCACGGAAGTACACCAACTCTATATAGTGGGCGTTAAAACCGAAGTCTCTCTGCAAATAGCATAGAATTCAGAGCCTGGCCTGGCTCCCCACTAGCCCTCATGGAACGTTTCTATCTCGAGAATGTTTCTAGATACCACTCACTCGTTGAAGCGCTGGACCCTTTTCCAAAGCCCCGAATTTCAAAGGGGATTCCAAGCCCTGATATGGTTGTCAGTGCCAGGATCAGACCTCTGCTCGAAAATGAAGGCTTTCCCTCCGCCATCTTCCCTCGATCGAACCAGAAAGATGTGGTAGACGTTCACGATCTTTACAATCATCCAAGGGGCATTCCAACGCTCCGGGTATGAAGTCCCCATTCCAGGAACGTGACAGTTTTGCTGATTTGGAATATTTGCAGTCCTCTGATTACCAAGTAGATCGGCTTTTCAACTCCGATTCGACTACGGAGCAGATCTACGAGGAACTTGTCGCTGATCTGGTCCCATTTGCTTGGAATGGCGGTATCGGAACCTTGTTCGCATACGGCCAGACAGGTTCGGGCAAGACATTCACGGTCAGCAGGCTCGAAGAGCTCGTGGCAGAAACGCTGATGAGCGGAACCCTCCCAGGAGAGAGGTCGGTTTGCATGACCATCATCGACCTTGCGGGCAACGCCGCATTCGACCTGTTGAACGAGCGAGAACCTGTTTCGCTACTTGACGATGCCTCGGGCGTGACGCACATTGTCGGTGCGGGGGAACATCGAGTTTTCGACGTGGACGACATGAAGACTCTGGTCGAGCGCGCGACCTCCTTCAGATGTACGGCGCCAACTCTCAAGAACCCGGCTTCGTCGCGTTCACATGCCATTTGCCGCATCAGAATCACAAACACGGCCACCGGCTCGCACGGTTTCCTGTACATGATCGACCTCGCCGGCTCCGAATGTGCGCGCGACGTAGCAGTCCATGGCCCCGACCGCATGCGCGAGACCCGGCAAATCAACATCAGCCTCTCGGTGCTGAAAGACTGCATCCGTGGAAAAGCGCAGGCCGCTACAGCGCCGTCTTCGAACGCCGCGAACCCGGGCAGGAAATCACCACACATACCGTTCCGCCAAAGCGCGCTGACCAGAGTCTTGAAACACGTCTTCGACCCCGCGAGCACCCGCGCCTGCAGAACGGTAGTCATAGCCTGCGTCAACCCCAGTCTCGCCGACGTCAGCCCAAGCAAGAACACGCTGCGCTTCGCCGAGCTATTGCGCGTGCTCGTGCCGGTCGCGCCTGAGCGCGACGCAGGCCGGCAAGGCGCCATGTCCTGGACAAACGCGCAGCTGAAGACGTGGATCGACGCGAACGTACGTATTGGCCTGATATGCCGCAACTACCTGCCGTCTTCAAGCCTGAAACTGACAGAAATTTGCTCCAGTCTGGCACGCCGCCGATCCGAAGCAGTGTTGTTGCGCCGCGCGAATCAGGGGCGCAGTTCTTCAACCTCTCGAGCATGGAGATCGAGTATCGCTGCCGGAAATGTCCAGGTGTGAAGCCGGAGCAGGCGATGGCGTTTCGGCGGAAGTTGTGGCTGATGTACATCAATTCGGACACATAAACCAGAATCTGGAATGGTAGGGCAATAGTGAGGGAATCATGGAGCGTGGTGCCGAGCACCGTTATTCGTTCGCGTGGAGGTAGGTCACTTCCTTGGACTTGCGATACCGCCTAGGACGGCCAACAGCCATATCAACTTCGGACGATGAAGTTGGGCGATGGGTCGCGGGGATATGTTGGACGTTCCATGCTAAGTACACCGGCCGGAGCTAGCTATGGACGGGAGCGAGAACACCGGAGAGGCGCTTCGCGACGGCTACGTATATGTAGCAGAAGGCTTCGACGCTTCGATCCGGATGGCTCACCCGGAAGGGAATGGAGTGGACAACGGTGGGATTGCCAGTAGCTCATCCGAGATCAGCAGCATTTCGCTGCATTCTCAACTGCGTGGTTTCTCTGCATGTTCTCAGGACGTTCAAGCGTCGTAGTCCGCGGACATCAGAGGCCATGAAGATCCACCTGACAACTCAAGTGAAATCAGTCCTAGACCCCGACCGCCTCTTGAGCCTTACCCTCAATTTCGACATCTCAGCCCCACTCCACGTCCGACTCGCTGCGCTTGAGTCCTGAACATGCAGAGGACGAGCCCTCGCGAACCTCCATCTGACCGCAGAAAGCCCCAGCTGCTCCCTGCTCATGCATCTTCTCCGAACCTTGGGCGGCAATCTGCGAATCTAGCCGAAACGGATTCGGGAGTCGTGCAACAAGCACGCCGTCCCTATTCCACGTACATCAAGGCATATAGCACTGGACAAGAAGTCATAGGCCCGGGGAAGGAAAGGATGGGCCAAATTGGTAATTATGAACCAAGCCGAGACGCTCATCTCAGAGCTAGCAAGCTCGACTTCGAAAGTCGCTGGCCAAGTCATGCTCGCAAATCACCTCTTGGCCGAATATCCACGTGAAGAAGGTGTTTATGGTCTTGAAGCCATCCGTTGTGATGATTACAGTAGGGGTATCTCTGGAGAAAAAAAAATGAACAACCGTGCACATGTGTCAGTCACGCCGCTGCTTCCTCGGCAGCTTCTTGTTTTCGAATCTGCTCTTCAAGGCGCTTCTTCTCCGCCTCCTTCAGCCGTATCATGGTGACTTCCTGCAGACTGGGCGTCTTCGGACTGAACGAGAACTTCGGTGTCCCAAGCGGCGTGCCGCCCACACCCTTGCCTATTCCCGGCCCAAACGATGATCTGAATGTCTTTGGCGTCGCCAGCGGTGTACATGGCGCTGACGGCGCGTTTATTGGGGATTTGATCTCCGGTTCGCCATTTGCCCACGACACGCTATCGAGCATGGGATGCTCGCTTTTTCCGTCCGATACGGCGGCGTGGGCGTGGTCTAGCCGTGTGTAGATGATGAACACCATGGCGATGACCTTGCGATGCTTCTCCCCCGACGGTCGGATCTTCTTGTCCTTGCCCATGACCACGCTGTCAATCTTCCCGTACTTGGCGAACATCTTTTGAACCTTCTCCTTGTCCCAGTCCACACACTCGCCCTCCCGTTGGAACCTGACTTTCACGGTGCGATCAATCTCCGGCGTCTCGCCCGGCTTCGGCGCCCGAGGCTGTTCCTCGACCTCCACAAAACTTGCCTCTTCGTCCTCCTCTTTGCGCCGCCTCGCCATACGCTCCTGTGCTTCCTTTCGCCGCCTCTTGCCGTCCTCGGCAAGTCGTTGTATCTCATGTGCCCTCTTTTCCGCCTCGCTCATATCCTCCGCTCTCTTCCTTTTCAACCCATTGGCAAACTCCTTGCCCTCTCTTTCTCTGCGCTCCAAATCATCCTTCATCTTCCTTCGCCGCCCATCCAGCAACTCATCCTGCAGCACCTTCTCCCGCCATCTTGTCCGCGCGCGATCATATTCGCCCTTTAGTTGCGTGTCGAGAAGGATGTCGCGTGCCCAACCCAGGTAGATGAAGCGATCGGCGGCATCTTTATTGTCGGGGTTCTTATCGGGGTGGTATTTTATGGAGGCTTTGCGGTAGGCTTTCTTTATGGCGGATTCGGAGGCGTCGAAGGATACGCCGAGGAGCTCGTAGAAGTCTTCGGTGGCATTTTTGGCAATGTCTTCCAGGTCCTTGTTGTTATCCGTCATGATGGTTTAGATTCGGGCGGACAGGAGGCCGAGGCCGGCGCGGGAGTCTCTAACTCGTCGTAAAAAGCCCTGTACGACAAGCAGATGTGTTGTTGTAGCGTGCGTAAGTAAGTCGAGGTTGTGACTTGTTCCGGCGCAAGGCACCCGCGTCACAGAAACATTCACGAGCGATCGGCCACTAGCGCGCCTCCCGGCTTGGCACTCGGAACGGCGTCGGAAAATCATTCGAGCTCCAGCTCTGGGTTTACCTGCACTCGTCCACATGTCAGTTGCGGGGACAATCAAACGCGCCATCATGTCTACTCCGCCAAAGGAGCGAAACAAGGTGGTGGAGGGTATCTTTGGTAAGTTTCATGTCTACTTTTGAGCATTTATTGGAGGAGAGGGTACAACAAAACTTGACCGAGATATTGACCGTATAGCAATCAACAAGCCGCAATGGGCCTCCTCAGCCGGCGTCTTGCGCGACCTGCAAGAACACTTCGCCAAGTCTTCGCTGTTTAAACCATGGCTCGACTCGCAGCGGCGCGACATGATTCTCTCTGGCTCGAAGCACAAACACATCGAACGACTCAAAGTGAAGCTTGGCCATGGCGGCACACTCGATCCCATGGCTACTGGTGTGCTGATTGTTGGCGTTGGAAAGGGTACAAAATGCCTGCAGCGGTTCTTAGAGTGCACAAAGACATATGAATGTGTAGTCTTGTTCGGCGCAGCAACAGACAGCTACGATGCGGTCGGCAAAGTAGTCGGCAAGGCGCCTTACGACCATGTCACGAAAGAGCTAGTTGAGGAAAAGTTGGCGCAGTTTCGAGGGAAAATCATGCAAAAGCCATCTGTGTTTTCTGCGCTCAAGGTCGATGGCAAGAAGATGTACGAGTACGCAAGAGAAGGCAAAGACATTCCCGAGGTAGCTGCGCGACCAGTAGAAGTGCTTGAGATGGAGTTGGTGGAATGGCTAGCACCAGGCAAGCACGAGTACGCTTGGCCAAAGGAGGAGGCAGATGGTGCAGAAAGAGAGGGTGCGGAGAAATTGCTTGGCATAAGAAAAGAGGATGCTGATGTACATGCTGTAACTGCGGCACGGCGAGGCAGGAAGAGATCGCGGACACCCGAGGATGATCATGTCGAGAATGCTGGCACGCAGCCTAAGAGGCCGCGGACGGATAGCGAGCCGGCCATGTCAGGCGCACTACCATCCGAGGACGCGCCAGCAAAGCTTGCAGAGGACGAGACGGACGAGCATATCGAGAACACAACAAACAAGCCCCCAACATCTGCAGAAGCAGAAGACGAGGAGATGACAGACGAAGGACCTCTAAACTCTGGAACCGCTAACGCTAACAACGGCGACACAACCCATCCTCAACCACCTGCAGCTCGACTTCGGATGACAGTAACATCTGGCTTCTACGTCCGCTCACTATGCCACGATCTCGGCCTTGCATGCTCATCACTCGGTCTCATGTCTTCTTTGATTCGCTCGCGTCAGGGCGACTATACCCTTGGCGACAATGTCCTCGATTTTGGCGATATCGGAAAAGGGCCTGAAGTCTGGGAGCCAAAGGTCGAGCAGCAGCTCGAAGCATTCATGGAGAAGGAGGGATGGGAAGCAGTCAAGGTCGAAGATGAGGAGACATGGCTGGCTCGCAAGAAAGAGCTGCAGGCACAGAGGAAAGACAATGACCGTGACAGGAGCTATCAGGGTGGTGGGAAGAGCAAGTCGAAGGGCAGACAGAACAACAACTACTACTCAAAGAGCATGAACGGTCGGAGATACAAGGATCGGGATTGAAAGGATTGAAAGGAGGGAAGAGTGAGCGGCAAGGTCACAGGCATTCTGAAGATACCCAAATGGAGTTAAAAATGTTCGTATCTTGGTATAAATAGTGTGGAGCACCGCGTACGATGCCCCAGTCCAAACGCCACGCAATGCAACGCCATGCAACGCCCAACGTATACACCAACAAACTCCGTCAAGCCCACTCAAGCACTCGCCCTCGAGTTCCTCCTACTCAAACTCCTCCGCACGCTATGAAAACTACTCCTCACATCCAATATCGGTTCCGCGCCCTGCAGCCCCTCCTCCTCATCCTTGCGATCCTCATGATTGATAAACACAAACGAAAGCACCACAATAACCGCGCCAACCCAGTACCACACACTCGCATACTGCGCGTCCAGCAGAATCTGCCCGACCAGACTCAGCGGAATCGTCAGACTAAGCCCGACCGTGACAATCAGTGGCGACGTAAGCAACATGCTGTACGCCCAGCAGAAATCGCTCACAAGACTACTCGCGCTATTAACCAGCACAATCGTCAGTATGCGTCCCGTCGGCGGCAACTCAAACCTCTCGACGCCCGTCACATGCAGTATGATGAACCCGGGCCACAGCAGCACCGTGTTCCACAGCCCCACGAGCCCGAAAAACAAGGGCATGTTGACGCGCGACTCGTCGCCAATGCGCTTCTTCATAAACACGGCGTAGAAGCCGTACAGCACCGCGCTGACAAACGCCATGACGTCGCCCACGGCCAGCTCGCGCGGGCTCTTGTGCGGAAACGTGCCGCGGTTCTCGTCCGTGTCGCCGCTCACGTCGACCATGCTGATCAGCACGACGCCGGACAGGCTGGCGCACACGCCGATGAATTTGCGCAGCGTGAAGCGCTCGACGCGCAAAATGCTGCCGGACAGAAGTGTCCAGATGGAGCTGGTGGACGCGAGGATGGTGCTGGACGCGACGGTCGTGTATTCGAGACACGCGGCGGCGAAGTAGTTTGCGAGAAACCAGAGGAGGCAGAATTCCAGTGCCAGCTTGGCCGTATCGCGCAGTGTCAGGCCCGCGTCTTCGGGGTCGAGTTGCACGGATTGGAGCATGTCGTCGCCCAGCAGCACTTCAGCGGCTTCCGAGTCGGAGCTGCTGGTGCTGGCGTGGTGTTTGGAGTGGATCGACGAGCTGCTGGATTCGTGGTCGCGGAGTAACGATATCTTGCCTGCGCGGCGTTGCAGGAGGTCGTGGAGTTGTGCGAGGACGGGTTTGCGGTGGATGGGGCGCGAGTTTCGGTCGGCCCAGAGGTGGTGTGCGAGCATGGGGATGAGCGGGATGATGAAGAAGGTCGTGTTGATGTAGGTTACGAAGTAGGGTTTCGAATAGGAATCGTCGGCGAAGATGGTCTGGGTTAGGTCAGCTTCACATCCTGTATCTCATACTAGATGGGATGGTGGAGTGCATACGCTTGCGAGAAAGTTGCTAGCCGTCCACAGAAACACCGTCGCGAGCAGTAATGCTATCCCGACTGCATGCCGCAGTTTACTGTGTGGCCTCTTGTTCTCACTCCACACGCTGACTACGCTTGCTGGCGACCGCAATGGGCTCTCCATGAAGTCGTTCTCGCGCATGTATCTGCTCCCGTCCGACACATCGCTAACACGTGGACTAAGTGGTGTCGTCTCTTCCATCCCGTCTCTCGCCATGGTAAAATAGGGTGTAGTGTCGTAGAAATATCTCGTAGGTGGGTATCAAGGAGGGTGTTCGGCGAAAGTAGGGCTGATGGAAGATGGCTTCACGGACGGTGATCGTGGCGATGCATGAGGCAGTAATGCGCCCATAGAATAGCGACGAAGCGACGAAAGACAAGTGAGTGGATGCTGGCGGTGCACGCGATGGTGAAGTGTGACTGCAAGAATGCGGGTTGTCGTGTGAGATGTTCACGGATCGTCAGGGTTCGCGTCTCAGATAACCGGCATGCTAGGGGGAGCGCCGCATCAGCCGCCCCCACGTCATCACGCGGTTGTACAGCAACAGTTGCACATGATGGCTCAGTTCAGCCTTGGGCATCTTTGTGCATGTACTTTGATTGCAGGCAGCTATGTATGGCAGGCAACTATGAGCGCGGCACGCGCATATGATAGAATACAGGCAGAAGCATGAGCCTCGGCGATGAAACACACCACTCCAAACACCATGCGAACTCCAGGAGAAACAAAATGCGACGTGCGAAACAACCATCGGGCTAGACGACGTTCAGAAAACTGGTTGGCATACACTAGCATGCACATCCGTTGTCGTTGCCCTTGAGATCAATTGGAATTGTCTCGGGGAAGTCGTTGCTGAAATCGCCAACGTCCTCCTGGGCAAGTGCTTGTCGTGCGATGACTGCGAGAAGTTAGCAAGATCGTCTGGTACTCCAATGAATCATGAAAGTGCATACCCTCAAATGCCTGCTCGACGTTGATCGCCTCCTTTGCGCTTGTCTCGAAGTACGGGATGCCGCCTTTTGACTGGCAGAAGGCTTGGGCGCGCTTCGATGAGATCTTGAATATGTGAGCGACCGTTTATCTTCAACTGAGATCCAAACTCACCATTCTCTTGCTTTCTTCCACGTCGATCTTGTTGCCAATGACGACCTGATCTCGTCAGTAGCTGCCAACAAGCGGAGTCTTGAGTGGTCACGTACAAATGGGAAGCTCTCTGGATCCATTGGGCTGGCCTGAACCAAGAACTCGTCCCTCCAGCTATCCAGAGTGTCGAAGCTCTTCGAGTTGTTGACATCGTATACAAGCACGCAGCAGTCGGCGCCTCGGTAGAAAGCCACGCCTAATGACTGGAATCGCTCCTGACCGGCAGTGTCCCACAGCTACTCCCATTAGCTAAAGTTCATTATCTGAGCCTTCGAACCCACCTGCATAGTGACCAGCCTATCGTCCACCAGCACTTCCTTGGTCAGGAAATCCGCGCCTATCGTCGCCTTGTAGCTTGCGCTGAACTTCTTGTTGACCTGTGACGTATGTGAGCTCGGTCGCCTTCATCTGTCGAGTGCGCGGTCGGTCGAGAAAACGCTTGTCCGCGGGTGCAGCGTACATATTGGTTCATCAAGCTCGTCTTCCCTACCCCACTGTCTCCAAGGATGATCACCTATGCCATGTTAGCGAGTCTTTCTCACGCTTGCGCTAGCCGCAATACCTTGAGAAGGACCTTCTTCCGTGACGCCATGTTTTGTGTGGTCTGGGTGTAAAGTGCGGAGTGCGAGGTTGTTATGGGCGTCGACGCCGATCGCGAGCGGCGTTGAGTAAGAGGGTGGTCTGCCGAGGCGATTGTAGGCTATCAGGCAGCAGATATCGCGCAAAGGCAATCGTGACTAAGCGTGAAGGTGGTTTGCAGCAGGCGCAAATTCCACAGTTGGGTGTATTGAAGCAATAGTCGAGTGAAGGGTGGGATCCTGGACCTGGCAGCTCGTGATGTAACCAGCTATCAGCCTCGCCCAGCCGCTAGCCGCCCGTAGCTCCGACCAACCACGCGCCCTCTTCGTCCCCACTCTGCGCGTTTCTTTTGCACCGTCATCCATCGTCTCGTCGCGCGTACCCGCCCACGCCATTATCTCGTTGCACAGGTCGTTCTTCGGAAGCTATATAGCACGATTCACCATTTTGATCATCATGCGGTAGTGTCGTTCTAAAGATGACAAAGACGGGATCGTCACCTGGTTTCGGACACTTCTGCGAGGAGTACTAGTATTCACGAGCTCTAGGGCATCGAAAGTTATATACCAGTAGCTGTGACAACGACATGATACACCTTAGTAGGTCGTCTTATTCCTGTGTCAATGCACATA
>TARA_R110002003_G_scaffold1577_3_pt1 | contig 12957 bp, 11 predicted proteins | sample TARA_R110002003 | Tara Oceans TARA_R110002003 (sample SAMEA4396441) | marine metagenome | biome: Westerlies Biome; feature: [SRF] surface water layer (ENVO:00010504); material: water (ENVO:00002006), including particulate matter (ENVO:01000060) such as... | depth 5 m | reverse complement strand
TTTCCTGCTAGTATTGCCCTCATATGGTTCTGCATCTCGCATAGCCAGCGCACTGTGGGTCAGCGTCCTAGCGACCCATAATTGCCAGCTCCTCCTGACTTTCTTGACGTCCTGCCTGCACCTCCGAGCGCAAAGCTGCCCGCATTGCGCGCAACACCACCTCCCATTGGCTGTCTGGTGATTGGTGAGGCCTGATATGGTGGACCCGACTCTGCGTTGAGGAAGGCATTTTGGCGTGTACCTCCGAGAACGGGAAGGCGGCTTCGATGGGCTTGAGAGGGCGTCCCAACTGGGGCGGATTCTAAGCAAGTCAGCTTCACATTCTTGAAGCAATCCTGAGCCAGGATTGAGTGAAGAGCAAATTTACGGCCAGTCCCCATCCTACCGGCCAGTCCACGCCCCTGCAAATGGGATGAATAGTTGGGTCCCAGTGCGACGCCACTTTGCTGCTGTCCGCCACTTCCAGAGCTCCTGCTGTCCGCTCTATTATGCAGTCTGCCGCCGCCGGGCTGCTGACTCATACCCATCTGAGCGAAGCTCGCAGAGCCGGTGCGTGTACCGGGCAGCCTGTCAATGAAGCGATCGCCGCGGGCAGTGTGAAGTGCCAGCTCTGCTTCGTCACCGGCCGCGTTGGCAACATGCGATGCCATGACCTGTGCCTTTAATGACTGGTAGAGCTTCTGGACCTGCTGCTGGGCCTTGCACTTGTCTTTGAAGGCTCGGGCCAGATCCTCGTTCCTCGTTTCGAGCGAGGTCTGCTCAGCTTGCATGGCTAACTGTGGGTCAGCACCGAGCGGATGATCGACTCGCTCGACGCTCACCTTGCATTTTATCCTGTAGTGCCTTGATCTGCGAGTTGGCGTCGTGTATGAGCTGGTCCATTTGTTGGCCCAGTGTTGTGTATTTCTCGGTCAATCCTTTCGCCAGGTGTTCTTGATAAATGATCTCTTGCGAGGTTTGATAGCTGTGGAACGCAAGCCCGCGACTGGCACACTCCATGATGATGGCAGGACACAACCCGCTGAGCACACTGGTCTTGTAGTCTTCCGAGGGATTCAAGCCAGCAATGACCACATCGTCGGGATTGTGGAGCGATGCGCTACATGCCGGGCACGCCCGGTGTGCATTTGTCGACCTCGAGAGTCCTGTTTGGTCCGCACACTGCGTGCAGAAGATGTGGCTATGGAAGTTAGCACTCTCCGATAGGCCGCGAGAGCACAGGAAGACTGACCTGCAGGTGGTGACGACAGCGCGGTCATGGAGCTGAGATCTGCACTTCAAGTCGTTGCATCGCAAGACGAACTCCATATCGCCACACGGGAGACGTGGTGGAAGGCTTTGCAGACCTCAGGTGTGACAGATGCAGAAGGCGCTGCTGGCGAGGAAATGTCGCGTAAACACGGGAGGCGGTGTGTTGGGCAGGAGCAACCACGTGTATGTGACCATAGTTGTGGAAAGAGCGGTCGGTTCAGATCGACTTTGGTATCATGGTATCTTGCGTAAGGTGAAGCGGTGAGAATAGACACAGCACAAAGCTCAGTGCTTGCGCCTCGTCGAAGCATTAGAAGGCCGAAGCTACCGGTCTTCCTTGTCGGGCTTCCTCCGCTGCCGCGTGCTCTTCTTCCCAGCGACTGCCGTCTCGTCGTCCTCTTCGTCTCGGCCCTTTGCCAGGTCCTGGTCGAGATTCCACTCTTCGTTATCGTACCAGTCCTCGCCATCGCTCATCTCTCCCACGTGGCCCTCGGCCTTGGACCACTTGAACACATCCTGCCTCATGCGGTCGGCCTGTAGCAGGCCTCGGTAAAGGTCTGTCGTGGCTCGCGCTACTTCCTCCTGCTTCTGAACGTAGGCCATGAGGAGCATGCGCGTTTCTTCGGCCTCGTGCTGTGGTATACCTAGGTCGCGGTCGGGTAATGAGTCGGCGGAGAATGTGAAGAGGGGGTGTACGGCGTTGACGCCGCTCAAGGGAGATAGTGGTGGGGAGGGGGTCGAAGCTGCTTGAGCTCTGGCGCGTGTTGTCATGCGGTGCGCTGTCTGCTGAGATGCGGTATCAGACGCATCGTCCGCTCCATCCCCATTCTCTGTGCCCTTTTCCATATCTGTGTCATGCAACGTTCCGTTCGTTGCAGGCTCGGTGCCATTGGCGCCTCCTTCGTCGATGTCGCCATTTGTCCCATTCCTCTGTGCTCCGTTGATGCGCTCTACATCCTCCATGTCGACGTCGCGGTCGCTGACTGTGCGTTCTTGTACCTCAGCATCCCCTCGGGCGGCTTCTGCATCCTCTTCGCGCCTTGCTACACCATTCGACCATTGATCGTGAAAGGGCGCATTGCCCATAGCTGCCAGAGCTGAGGGCGCGAATGACGAGTCTCCCAGTAGTTTCACGAACAATGTCTTCGCGCGTGAGTTTGTGACTTGCTCCTTGCGTGAGAGCGCCCCGGCTTCGTTCGCCAAATCTGTAAGATGGGTCGAAGTGTACGCTACGCTCAGCGCTGGATGGTTGGGCAGGTCGGCGGCGGATGTCAATGGCGCGAGCAAATCTGTACTTCGTTTAGCACGGGAGTGTTGCGTGTACAATGACATGACTGACGTTCTATTTGTATGCCGGCATACGGATTTTCTTCCACGGCCTCGAGATCGTCCTCGTCTTCGTATTCGTCGTCATTCTCGACAATGTCGCCGTCCGGATCGAATCGCGGGGGGTTGCGCTGTAGGATGTGTCTTTTGTAGCCGGCGTGGTTTATCTGCTGTACAACGTTAGGGACGCAGCAGCAGGCAGCGCAAGAGCTTCCAACAAACCTTCTTGTACGGCCGAGGGTCCAGCAAGAAGTCAGCATCACTGCCGCGCGCGTAATGGACCTTCCGCCTGAGGTCTTGCTTGTTCTCATCGACTTGCGACTCGCCATCGTCGGTGTCCGCTGCCTGGGTCAGTCAAGGCGCATTAAAGGGGGGCGGTGCCTGTACTGTCGTCTCTCCGCAAAAGCTTCCTCTTCAGGCCAAAGATGGTCTCTATTATTTGTTGCTGTTGGCTGGCCATGGTGAAGAGAGCCCTAGCCAGCTCCAGCCAGGACGCTGTGGAGATCGGGAAGGAAAGTAGACTGTGACTTGGGCGCCTTGGACGATGGTGGTGCGGAGGAGACAAGAAGAGGACTGTCGGGCGTGCGAAGGGACTTTGTAGCGACGTGTGAGCGTGTCGCGCAGCCGTGCGATTTGGAGGATTTGAACATGGAGCGCACGCGTTGCGGAGAAACGCTGCAATGGGAGCTCGTCGCATCCCGCTACGGTACCATGCACGCCAAACGCCGACTTGCCGACACATTATGACATCGCCCTGGCCATCTCCCATGTGCGTCTGCATCCAGCTGTCAAGGGTCCAGCACCGCATCTTCCGCGCGCCTTCCACACACCACGACGTATCCCCGCCGAACCAGCATAGAGGGCGCGTTCTCGACGCAGAGAATCATCTCCGCAGCACCTCCGCGCCCTGTCCCGCAGTGCACAGCTCCATGGCCTGGCTGCAGACCCGATAGCAATGGAGGCATATCCCCCACAATATGTCCAGCACAACCTCCCTTTCATAGTACTCTCTGGCCTGGGGACCACCAAGGAACTTGATTCTCCCCCACCAGTCCATAATGTGCTGCCAGGCAGGGCTGTCACCACCATCAGCTCCGATATCCCAGCTGTGACCGGCGACCGTGCAGACACGCTGTTGCAAGACTTTCTCAGCGCAGACACAACCAATGCGCCCTGGAATGGGCGATCATCAGGCCGCAAAAGCCTAGAGAGCGGGTTCAGGATACGGGCAGTCGGGAGGGTAGGTCAGGCGTCTCTGCAGTGCGACTGGAAGGGAGACTTGCTGACGTTGAGCAGAACTTCCAGCTGCCACCAAAGAAAGCTGATGCACCCACCACGTCCGCTACGACCCCTCCAAGCAGCCCGACAATCGCTGCAGCTTCCTCGTGGGTCCTGCACTCGCCCATATCTCCGCTCTCCCCCGCGGCCACCATCTTTCCCGACGGCGTCATTGCGCCTTCCTGGGTAGCGAAACACCAAGACTACGTGCCTTCCGTCTTCATATCGTTCTTCGACTTCACCACGGATCCCATCACCAACAGCCTGCACGACAACCAGCTGAAGACGGAGATCAACAAGATCAAGGGCCAGATACAGAAGTCGGAGTATCGCACGCGCTATGTGGTTGTGCTGCTGAGCAACAAGACCATACTAGAAGCACCAGACATTGAAGAGCGACTGGCCAACATTCGACGCATTACCGGCCTCGATCCTAAGAATTCACTTTTTTTTCTCCCGCCAAATACTTCCCAAGTTGAGCTACGAGCCTTTGTAACATCCGTGCTGTCCGCGCTTCAGCCCATATGCGTCGAGTACTACCGGGACCTGACAAAGCATGCGAGGCGAAAGAAGGGAAGAGGCACCATACCTCCGCCGACCTCGCCGCCGACACGAGGCACCTCGCAGACCTTGGCGCACCCGGGCTGGGGCGTTCGCTATGACTTCAAGCTAGGAGTGTTTGCAGAGTTCCGCCAGGAGATGGACGCCGCTCAACGGCATTACAACTTTGCGCTCGATGCGCTTTTTGGTCCCGAGGGCCTTTTCGAGACTACTGCAAGCTGGTCGCCTAGGTGGGATGAGATACGTCTGTTAGCTGACGTGGTCGCTCTTCGACACATTCGGTGTCAGCTGTGGAACAGCTACCCTACGTCCGCAGCACAAACATGGCTGAGATATAAGACAAGGCTCAGAGACGTTCTGGACAGACGAGGCAAAGGCACCTCGAACTACGGCTGGCAAGCGTGGGAGTCGCGGTGGGCTCAAGTCATGGCTCAGGTCATGCAGCGGACCGAGCTGCCAATATTCCGAATAGCACCTTCAAACGCGGATCCTCTTGGCGATGGTGTGAATGCCATATATGCGCCACCAGAGAAGCAGTTCCCTATTGGAGAAAGATTACCACCATGGGAGCTGCTGCACCATGCTGGTTACTGGCAGAAGCTCTCGGCTGACCATGCGAAGAGGCGATTTCTCCTAGCTCGAGAAATGCCCGAGGAAGACCGCACTCCGCCAGGTATGTCACCTGCTACCAGAGTGTCGAATCGGAACCAGATATACGACAGTTACTTGGTTCCACAGCCCCACGAAGAATTGCCCGTGCCTGGTGTTGCCAATGGGTTTGAGCATTGGAGCGACATATCCGCCAAATTGCGCGCAGCCATCGCCGAGTTCAAGGCAAGGGGTCAGCAACGAAAGGTGGAACAGCTACAACTTGATGTCGCCAGAACCCTACTCCATGTCAAGCGCTTCGAAGACGCTTTTAAAGTACTTGTGCCACTTTGGCAAACCATGTCCTGGAGAAGGGAAGGGTGGTGGGCACTTGCTTCTGAGGTTTTGTGGGCTCTGCATGAGTGCGCGTTGCGAGTTCAAGATCGGGAGACCTATCTGGCTACCGAGTGGGAGCTCTACAGTGAAGGTCAGTACACGTTGGAGAACGAGAAGGACCCGCGACTGATACGAACAGCGATACCTGGCAAGTCCAGATACACACATAATCTGATGGCATGCTTGGACGCATTCTCGCAGGGCGATTCGTCCCACGACAAGACTACCGTCAGGCTCGACACAAAGGACAGCTTATCATGCTGTAGGTATGTCCCCTCATCACGCGAGCTTAGTTGACCCAATGCCCCAGTAAGCGCAAGTTTTGCTTTCTCCGCAATTGAGGGCAATGTTGGTGAACCGCTGCACTCGCAAATTGTCATCCATTCGAACGCCAGGCCCGGTTCTGCTCCCATCACCTTGTCGTCATTGGCGTTCCAGTTCGAGGGAGGTTTGGGCGAGGTTTATTTGGCGCACAGCGTCGATGGTGATGAAACGAATGGCAATGCCCCAAGAATTGATGAGCTTATCCTCGAAGAACACGTGTCACAGGGGCAGAAGCCGCGTTGGTCTGGCCCAGCCGACTTAACAATCCATTCTGGCCAGTCCAAGGTCTACAACTTTCTGCTCACCTTTCGCGAAGCGGGAGACATAGATGTAGCCAACAGTACTTTCGAAGTCAGTACAGGGCGCTTCAATCTCATCTGCACCAATGTATACCTCGTCAACGAGCAGCAGTCTCCTGCTTGGTGGACCAAGTCTGATGCTGGCGTGAAGCCGCGGAAAGTCAGAGGGGGCTCCACCACAACGGTCAAGATCTTACCCAAACCACCGAAGATGGAGATCAGACTACCGGATGTGCACAGCCAGTACTTTACGGATGAGCCCGTTACTGTAGCGATCGAGATACTTAATCTTGAAGAGGAAGATACAGAAGCCGTTCTCGAGATTCGCCTCTTGGGTCGATCCAAGGACTCTCTTGGCTACTCATGGCTCGATCGTCCGGCATCATCGCCAATGAAAGAGGTTCCACCTGCCCTCGATGGCTCTACCGACATGGATCTTCCCGGGCATGTGGTGGGAAAGCTTGCTCAAGGTGAGAAGACAACGGAGAGGATACGCTTTACGGCACCGCCAGACCCAGCGGATTATGCGTTAGAAGTCAAAGTCCTGTACCATCTACTCAGTGACCGCGACATACCCATCTCCAAGATCATGATCGCCGATATAGTCTTCAATGCCCCTTTCGAGGCCAGCTACGATTTGAACGCTCGAGTACATCCATCGCCATGGCCGAGCTACTTCGAGCTGCAGGAAGCTGAGAGCAGTCTCAACCCGGAGTCCACCGACGCCTTTGGCATTGCACAGAAATGGGGACTAAAGGCCAAGGTGGCATCGTTCGCGGACGAACAGCTTGTCGTCAAGGACCTGTTCGTGCAGGTCCACGGCGTCCACGGTGGTGCAACGTGCGACGTGACTAAGGAGTTCGAGATTGAGGAACTACCGGTAGAGCCTCAGGTCTTGACAGAATGGTCGTTTAGCCTTGACGTCCGCAAGAACAACCTCGAAGAACGTCGCGCCACGGCGCTGGACACAACTCTCGACATCGCATGGCGGCGTACATCCATTCCTGATGCGCCGGATGTGACGTCCTCGTTACCGATACCGCGCATACAGATACCTTCCAGCGAGCCTCGTGTCCTAGCGTCAGCGCAATACTCCAGCGTTGTAGACTCGCTAGTACATCTCGACTATACGTTGGAGAATCCAACAATGCATTTCTTGACCTTTGAGCTGAACATGGAAGCCAGCGAAGAGTTTGGTTTCAGCGGCTCGAAGCTCAGGACGTTGCATCTGCTGCCCATGAGCAGGCAAACGGTTCGCTTCAACCTGTACCCGTTAGTGAGGGATGCCTGGATCACACCAACCTTGAAAGTCATGGACAGGTATTTCAACAAATCATTGAAGGTGCAGGCAACAGAAGGATTACGGATGGACAAGAAGGGTATCAGCGTCTGGATACCTGCAGAGGGCGCCGATGCATCACAGCCTGACACTGCAGCATGACAAGGGTTGCGGACTGAATCTGATAGGAACTCCTAGCGTAGAATAATATATACCGCATTGATTCAATATCTTGCTTTGACTTCCTGCTGACTACGTGTACCGATGTTGCAAAATTGCTTGATCTTGATAGGTGCGGAAGCTGGAGACGCGCAGGCGTAGCCTCGGTGGACCGAGCCGCCGAATTGTCGGGTCGTTGCGGTCTTGCACCACGTCATACATTAACTTCCGCGACACAGCAGTCAAGTGGAATTCCGCCGTGTCTGACTCTGCAAAGAGGTCCCGTATGTTTTAGACATCTTACAATATGCAGAGCATACCTCTATACCATTGTCGCTTCAATTGAACGTGTGCAAGGCGCGGAAATGTCAGATGGTGGCACTGGGAAGTCGCGCGCATCGGATTCTTGTAAGTACCTTTATACTTGGCAAGTCTATGCTCAAATGACTGCTTTGGAAGACCTAGCCATGAACCAGAGTGCTCATACCCGACACAGTTCACTTCTTCGCTGGCCTAAGCTCAGGCATTCTCTCCGCTGTCCTCCTCCAGCCAGCCGATCTCCTCAAGACGCGCGTCCAGCAGTCGCGCTCGAGTACACTGTTTGGTACCATTCGATCCATAGCGAACGGGCCGAATCCCATAAAGCAGTTCTGGCGTGGCACGCTACCCAGCACACTGCGCACAGGATGCGGGTCTGCGATATACTTTTCCAGCCTGAATGCGCTGCGACGACGAGCTAGCTTGATCGCAGCTGGACGCAGCGATGCAGTCATAAAAGGTGGGGAGCATTCGAGCTCACTGCCGAAGCTGAGCAATACGGCCAATCTGGCGACGGGAGCTTTTGCGCGGACATGGGCCGGTTTCATCATGATGCCAGTCACGGTGCTGAAAGTGCGGTATGAGAGCAGTCTGTACTCGTACAACTCGCTCTTCACGGCGTCAAGAGACATCTTCCGCACAGAGGGCATGAAAGGCTTCTTTGCCGGGTTTGGCGCGACAGCAGTACGCGACGCGCCGTACGCCGGTCTGTACGTCCTATTCTACGAACAGTCGAAGCGGAAGCTCTCCACACTCGCGACCAAGATCGAAGAGAAATCTGGCGCGAGCACAAAATTGTCGATAAGCACTTCAGCAGGCATCAACTTCCTCTCTGGTGTCGCGGCGGCAGGTCTGGGCACCACCTTCACGAACCCTTTCGATGCGATCAAGACGCGCATACAGCTGATGCCGGATCGCTACGGGAATATGGTGCATGCGGCTAAGAAGATGTTTGCAGAGGAAGGCACAAGGAGCTTCTTCGACGGGCTGGGAATACGAATTGCGAGAAAGGCCATCAGCAGTGCGCTGGCCTGGACAATGTATGAGGAGCTGATACGTAGGGCTGAGAGGGAGTGGAAGGAAGTTGTTGAAGAGAAGATTTGATGTAGGAACACCACACCGCTCACATAGATTTGAAACAGAAGTAGGGCATCGCAACTCTTGTCTTCGCACAACGCTCTCAAACAAACACAAGTCCATTTCAAACAGCCCTGCACCCTGTGTTTGCGATGCGCAAGGGCCGGTGTCGGGCATCCTCAAGGCCTATCAGGCACCACTCACCCCACCATGGTTCACCAACTGCCAGTGTCGTTTCGTCAAGCATGACAGCTGAACCAGCGTATCCTTACACGTACGATCGCGCAGGACATGTGGCTCGAGCTGCGGGCCAATGGTAGGCGCTTCACGTGCTGTCTTACCCAAGATCCCTACATGAAGTGCTTCCGGCTTCGTCATCACAGCCTGCTGCTGAGTTGGCAGCGTGCAGCGGGAGATCTTGTTTCGTTGTCTCTACAGCCAACTGAAGCAGAAGATGAGATCGAACGTGATGTATGAGAGGGGGTCCGCATCTACTTGCCCATTGCATATGTGATCACAGACCGTCGTTGCAGAGTGAGGGTGCTACCGGTCAAGGCCGCCGGCTCCCGGAAGGCTATGCTCGCGGTGGACGCTCTCTTAAGGGATGGCCCTACGGTCAGAGCCGCCGGTGAGGCGCGGACAGCAAATCAGCAGGCGTCGCTGGATCCTGGTCCGCGCTCTCAGTTCGCAGGTTGGGCGAAAGAGCCTGGTCGTAATGGTCGACCTTGGTGGTCACTCAAAAAATGACGTAACCGGTGGATGCAGTTGCTCTGCCCACCACCCAGCCTCCGTGTGAAGGTAGAGTAATATCTACGCCACCTGCCCGCCCGGTGTATCCTTGGGTCCCAAGACATTCAGAGTCAGTCCACCGTGCGCCTTCCCTGACAGTCAGAAATCGATAAATACGACACCCGCCTCACCCCGCAGCGACTTGACACACATCCCCTGCCCACCTTGTCAGTCCCTTTGCCGGCCCATCTTGTATTCTTCGTTGCGACAGCCCGCCCGCACTTGCGCTAGCAGCCAAGTCACTCCAGACTGAGTAGGACGATAACCGGTACGCCTATGATGCGCCCGTCCCTTCCCCTCTGCATCCGCTTACATCAAGCTTTGCCCAGCAGACCCGAGCCCACGTGAAGCACGACGCCCGCTGAGGACTCCGAGCACTTTCACTGCCTCCGCCCACTGAGGGTATAGAGCACCACCATGTCCGAGTACAGCTACGCCGACGTCCCACGTCGGTCGCACCGCACCCGCGAGCCCGAGTACGTCACCGAGACCACGTACATTGAGCGCGGCGGCCGCGGGGCACCAGTCCGAGATCTCGTCTACCGCCCCGCGCGCGAAGACAGCATCGAGGACATCCCGCGCGACTTCCCACCCCCCGGCGGCGAGTACAGGCAGACCAAGTACCGCGAGGAATACGCACCCCGCCGCACCCGCTCAGTGAACCGCGATGACTACTACGACCGCCACGACCGAGGCCGCCGCGCGCGCGACCGTGACTACGACGACTATTCCGAGTACTCTGACCGGCCCAAGCCCTCGCGCCGCAAGTCCATCGTCGACCAAGTCAAGGACTTTGGCGAGTCGGCCGGCCTAGGAGCAGTCATCGGCGCCGTCACCGGCCGCAACCGCTCCAAGTCCCGAGACCGTAACCGCGATCGCAACTACGACCGTGGCTATGATAGCGACAGGAACGGCTATGACGATCGCTCCCGCCGTTACGACTCGAGGTCACGCAGCCGTAGCCGCGGAGGCCGCAAGTCAGAGAAGTGGGAGCAGGCTGCCAAAGCCGCGCTCGTGGCTGGTGCTGTCGAGGCCTTCCGCAGCCGCAAGGTTGCGGGTCCATGGACGGGCGAGAAGGGCCAGCGCATTGCCACTGCTGCGCTCGGTGCCGCCGGCATCGACGGTCTGATCGACCGAGACCCTGAGAAGCACGAGAAGCGACACGTCGTCGAGTCAGCACTCGGTGGTCTTGCAGCCAGTCGTCTCGCCAACGGCTCCCGCTCACGCTCTCGAGCTCGTGGCCGTGATGATTCCAGGTCTCCGGACGGTCGGTCGCGCTCTCGGTCCAGGTCTATCTTCGGTCGCTCCCGCTCCCGTGGACGCTCTCACTCTGGCGAACGCGAAGGTGGAAGCGGCCTCGCCAAGGTCGCTGGAACCGGTGCCGTCATCGCCGCAGGAAAGGCCCTCTACGACCGCGTACGCTCCAAGTCTCGCTCCAGGAAGGAACGCTCGCGATCTCGCTCCTCGAGCCGAGACAGCTACGTGCCCTCGCGTCGTGGAAACCGCCGCTCATACAGCCGAGGCCGTGGTATGGACGACGACTACTCCCAGGCTCAGGGCAGAGCTAATACAGACCGCAGACTAGCAACCGCAGGTGGTGCGGGCGCCGGTGCTCTAGCAGCACAGAACAGAGGAGGCGAGGATCGTGATCGAAAGCGGGATTCTAGTACGGATTCCGAGTCGTCGACCGACATGGAGGAAAGGCGCAAGAAGCTTAGAGGTAAGGAACTCCTTACTGCCGGTCTTGCAACGGTGGCCACTATCCACGCAGCACACGGCGTCTACTCGTCCATGGTTGCATCCGAGAAGCGTCGCAAGCTCGTTTCCGAAGGTGAAATGTCGCCTGAAGAGGCGAGGAAGCGCAAATCAAAGAACATGCTCCAGGACGCGGCAGCCGTCGGTATTGCTGCGCTGGGTATCAAGAGCGCGTACTCGGAGTGGAAAGAAATGAACGAGCAGAGACATAGTGTCAAAGAACTCGAGGCGCGTCGCCGCAAGAGGAGGAAGGCCCGGGAACGACGGGAGAAGGAGGCCCGCTCCAACGCACTGAGTGGGATGAATCAACCGAATGGTTATGCTAACCCGTTCGCATATCCTGTAGCCGCCAACCCGTCTTACCCACCTACGTCCTATGCAGACGCGAACCCGTATGGAGCTATGCCGCCGCCGCCCATGGGGGCGCGGTACTAGTTTCCATCCTCTCCTTTTCTTTCTCGATCAAAACCTTCTGCGGAGGACGATATTGCTAGATGGCTTTCCGGCTATGGTCAGGCAGAGTGGCTGCATGTATGGTTCTATACCAGCTTTTGCTTTCAAATCATAGTTTTTCCTTTGGCAAATGTCATGTCCTGCTTGTTCATTCAATGCGCTCACGGCCTGCACGAGGGTATTTTGAGGGGGAAGAGCATATCAGGGCTTTTTGATGAGTCTTCTGGCTCAATGACTGTAACGAACTTATGACATGATATAGAAATGGTAAACGGTTCTTCTTATATTACTTTACGCCGTTTTCTTTGTTCGTTCGAAAGTGACGTGCCGAGCTGCCTTGCCCTAGTTCCATTCCGTTCCTCGCGACCGCCGTCTTGGGCCCGGTCACGTGGTGGGCAATGGGCAAAAGGAAAAGCGCATACCTGAGCAAGCCCAAGACACAAGCGTGAGAATGCGCTAGTGACGGCAAAGGTTGTGGAAATTGCTGGAGGCACGTCGCCGCTCGTGGAATTGGTCGTGTTGCGTACTGTATGCGCGAAGGGGAGTATGGTACCTAGAATCTATCCCATTCGATGCGGACTCACGCATAGTCTACCATCCAAGGTAGTCTACTGCACGCTCCGGTGTCTGCATCGACATGCATATCCCCATCCATCCCTCCATTTATCTCTCAACATACTGTAGCAAAAGCAGCCAGCGCTGAACTGACCTGAACGGCAAGCTAGTCTATCGGGCGAAAGCCATACCCTGGCGCTATTTCATTTTCTGTGGTCAAACAATGCGGATGCATGTGTTGTGCAACCTTGCACAGCACACAGTTAGCTCCTTCGATAGGGGTGCTACCGAGGAGCTTTACGACTTTTGTCGATGGAAATAGTTGAGCTAAGAGGATTTGAAATGGGTGCACATGGGGTTGGGCGCTGTGAAAAGTCACGGGGAGACTGTGTAGAAGCATCAAGTACTGCCTTCTATCAGCTCCAAGTGAACATAACAGGGCATGCAAGAATTGACGAACGAATAAGAGTACGCCGTAAAGCTACAAAATCAGACTCTGATTCGCCCCGAGCGACGACACCTCATAATTTGAGCCCCCCTTGTTCTGTT
>TARA_R110002003_G_scaffold116_24_pt1 | contig 12972 bp, 16 predicted proteins | sample TARA_R110002003 | Tara Oceans TARA_R110002003 (sample SAMEA4396441) | marine metagenome | biome: Westerlies Biome; feature: [SRF] surface water layer (ENVO:00010504); material: water (ENVO:00002006), including particulate matter (ENVO:01000060) such as... | depth 5 m | reverse complement strand
GCATCTCGATGAACCGCTGATTTTTCTTTTTGGAGAATGTCGTTTCAAAAATCTCGTCAAACTCGTCTTTGAGAGGTATTACTAGACTTCGGACGTTGACAGGCTTGTAACCGCCGAGCAGATCGCCGCTCTCACTTTGCTGAGACAAGTTAAATGCTACGAGCTTGCGACCGAGTTGTTCAGCCAGATACTGTATGCAAGTCGTCTTTCCAGTTCCGGTCTCACCCACGAGTAAAAGTGGCTCGTGTCGGTCCACTGCAACAGCAATCTTCTCTAGCAACCGGAGGGTGTAGTTGTTCGTAGAGAAAGGGCGACTCGAGCTTGTTCGCTTCGACACCTTGTGCTTCAATAGCTTTGCTCGTCCGATCTGGATACTGGTAGATGATGTGATCTTCAAGGGGACTTGCAACCTGACCACGCGATTGTGCAATAGATGGTCACGCTTTGGGGGATCGATATGCAATTCTTCAGCTACACACGCCATGACTCTGGAGCGTGCATTTTCGCTTTGTAGACTCCCAGCAAAACAGTCGAAAGCCTCCAGGAAGATGTCTTCAGCTTGCGCAGTGCTAAAGGTTCGTGTTGCGGCGAGCAACACGTCGATCCTACCGCACCACTTCAGCAGGTCTCGCGGTGTGACAGCGCGAATTGATGTACCGTTCTCGGACGAGAACCTAGGGTCAGTATACAGCTCGAGCAAACGCGAATACACTCGCATTATTCCAGACAAGTGTTTCTGCAAAGTCGGATATTTGGCGTGAAGAATCTGTTCAAATTCACCCAACTGTGGCATGAAGACTGTAATTGCGTTCCAGAAGCGATGTCCGATCATGTTTTGACGAGGAACAATTTCGTGCCCGCGTACATTATGTGTGCTTCGCATCGTAGCAATGATACGAAAGCCTCTTGCTGCTCTGACTGTCTCCCCGCGGCTCGGAATCAGAAGCTCGCCACGTTCAATGAGAGGCAGAAGCGTGCTAATGACCTCGTTCGGCGCACGGTCAAGATCTTCGATGAAAACCCACCGGCCCTCTCTCACCGCAGTAGTCAACACGCCCGGTCGCCAGCTAAAAGTTCCTGGCTTCGCTCCAGTTGCGTACATGCCAATCAGCAGCTTGGCGTCACTCTGTTCGTTGAGATGTAGCGTGACCATGGTGTCGAGTTTATTAAGCTGCCAGGCAAAATGCCGTGTGAGGAGCGTCTTGCCAGAGCCAGCAAGGCCCGTAAGCAAGATTGGGCTGGATTCGAGAAGTGCACGTGCGATTGTGCTCAGATTGGAGGCGGTTGTCGGAGTGCTGACAAGCTTGGTGGGGTCGTCTTGTGACGGTGCGCCGTCTAATCGCGGTAGCAAGACGCCGTTGATATCGACTGTGCAAGGCGAAAGATGAAGGCCTTGAGCGGGCCTGTTCGGATCCGCCTCGTCAAGGTAGCTATGCTGGAGGCTTGCATGCAAGTCTCTCCACCTCTTCTCCTCCCATAGGGACAAAAATCGATAGTCAATCTGGCGATTCTCCCAAGGGCCTTCTACATCACCTTCTCCGATGCACCTCTTCAGCAGTTCTTGTGTTGCATGGTCCGCCGCATGAACATACAAGCAGAAAGTCCGGACGGACAGATAGCGTACAACGCGACTTGAGTGCTGGAACAGGCGCTCCAGAGCTAGTGGTCGTATATATTTGGCAAAGCTCCTACAGTCGTAGCTCAGCAGCCGAAATGTTCCAAGGAGAACTTGTGATAGATCAGCCTCATTGGATGGGGCTAAAGCATTGTTGGATGAGGATGCTTGTGGTCCTAGGATTGGTGACGCCGAAACAACATGCAGAAAACGGTCCACGTGCTCGGCGAGGTGAGGCGCAAGTGGTAAGATTCGTCCAAAAGCTGCAACTTTCTCTTCTGCATGCCCATCCGACTGGATCCACCTCGCGCAGAGCTCGGTGAAGAGTCCTCGATGCTTCACGAAAAGTTGATCTGTTCGCGCAGGGTTCAAGGTTTCCGTGGCAAGCGAGTTGATGTCGACCATTTTGAGGGTGTGTCGACTCTGGCTATATGCCATTCTAGAGGCGGCGGTTTCGTGTGTTGTATATGGGGCGCCTTCCCATAATTTCGACGCTTAGAAGAGCCTGTAGATGTTGTAGTGGCACTCATACTGCGACGTCGAAGTTCTCTAACTTTTCTGCGGGCCCTCTGGATGCGCCAAGCCACCAGGCCGAATGGGGAGTCGTCCGCTCCGCAAAATCTCAGGAAAGCACGACACGACATTGAGAGCAGAGCATCGCCGTCCCATAGCCGCCACGATCCCGCACAGCACCATGTTAGCGCCAGCATCCCGCGCTCTGAGGCGCTGCATCTGCACAGCCAGGACTACGGCTTACGTACGATCGACCCTTGGGGCCACACAGCAAAGGTCACAGCGGAGATGGGCATCAGGCGAGGCGGCAGCTCCTGCGAACCCCAAGATTGCGACAATTGTGGACCAAATTAGCCAATTGACCTTGTTGGAGACGGCAGACTTGGTGTCGACACTGAAGGTAGGCATGCACGATGGAGGGGCGGCAACAGGGCTCCCCATCAGATAAGCCTTGGGCCTCGGACAGCTACCTATGGTGATGGGCATGCGCTGACACGGCTTCGTAGACGCGCTTGAACATTCCCGACATGCCAATGGGCGGCTTTGTAGGCGGCGGTCCCGCAGGCGCCGCTCCAGCCGCCGCCCCCGTCGAGGAAGAGGAAGCCGCGCCCGCCGCACAAGAGAAGACGCTATTCAACCTCAAGCTCGAGAAGTTTGACGCCGGCGCGAAACCAAAGGTCATCAAGGAGATCAAGGCGATGCTGGGGCTGAGCTTGGTGGACAGCAAGAAGTTTGTCGAGAGTGCGCCCAAGACGATGAAGGAGGGTGTGCCCAAGGAGGAGGCGGAGAAGATTGTAGAGACGTTGAAGGCGCTAGGAGCGACGGTCGTCATGGAGTAGGCGCGGTGGGGTCTGGCGAGTGTGGAGAAGAGGAGAAGAAGACACGAGGAGACGAGGAATACTGTATCATAGCATTGCACACGGCGTGTACAGATATGTTTGGCATCATCTCGGACCTATTCGGAACAATGACTGGGGCATGCAGACCCTTGGTATCTCCACCGGAACGCCTCGCTATGTAACAATGACCATCAAGGACAAAATGTCGACTCCAAGCGTCACCCAAGCCTGATGGCCTGCTCCCTCTCCTCGCGGTCCTCCCTGGCCACGACATAGTCGTCCTCGCCAATGTCGCTTGCCTCCTCCCACAGCTTGTGCATCTCCTGCTCGTCCTCACCCGGCACAGCCCAGATGCTCTCTCGCAGCCTCTTGTGGCGCTCCCTGTCCTCCTCTATGCGCTGCTCAATCTGCCTCTTGTCCATCTTGGCACTCCCATTCTTGCTGCCCGGGCTCGCTGTCATGAAGCCGTGCTCGACTTCGCGCGACTTGAGCACGGCCTCGAGCTCAGACACGGTTTCGGGCAGCAGTATTGTGCGGGCCTGCAGTGTTTGGAGCACCTTCCGCACCACTCTGACGTTGGCGCCTTCTTCCCCGACCACACATTCTACCACGCGCAGTATGTCGCGTTGCAGCATGCGCACATAGCCCATGGCGCTGCCGTCGATGCCCCGCCCGTCGCCGGCACTGTCCTTGACGGCCATCTCGCACAGACACTCGATGAAGAACATGATGTTGGCGCGCGTGTTCATGTTGGTGCGCTCGAGCTGCTCCAGAATGCACGAGTGCAGGTCTTCGTCCATCTCGCGGTTTTTGAGCGCATAGAGGGCGGCTTTTTGCAGCGACGTGTGCGAGGCCGAGAGGTGCGAGAGGAGCGTCGTGAAGCGCTGGCGGACTTCGAAGGGGTCCGCCATGGTTGTCGCGGCTATCTTCGGCGCGAATTGCTGTCGTCGCGAATGCTGTTGCGCGCACCTTGGACACGCAGCAAAGGACACGGACTGTTTACGTGATGGATTGAGGCTGAACGGTGCGAGGAAAGAGCTGCGTCGCGCTTTCCATCGGAGGGTCCGAGCGTTGTGTGGGGCTGTTGGTTCGGTATATGTCCCCGCCGACGTCGCGCAGTGTTTCTTTGGAGAGTCACTTTTGCTGTCGCGCACCTTGCAACCACCACGGCAAAGATATACGCCCCAAGACTCTCCCTGCAAACATGGCGTCCTCACAAGAATCAAAGGGCCTCACATTGACCGTGCTCGGCTCCGGTAAGTGCCCCTGACGCGGTTCGAGTCGCTTGCTAATTACCTTCATCCATACTAGGCACCATGGGGATTGCCATAATGGGCGGCGTCATGTCGTCGCTCGCACAGGCCAAAACCGCCGCCGTCCTATCGTCGGATGCTCCCCCAAAGGACACGCCCAATCTCCGCAACTTCGTCGCATGCGATACCTGGAAGCCCGCCGAAGACAATGTCAAAAAGGCACTCGGCCACTACAACTTCCCTCTGCAGACCTACACGAACGAGAATCTCAAGGGAGTACAAGCTGCCGACATCATCCTTCTCTCCTGCAAACCATATGGCTACAAGGACATTCTGGGCGAGGAGGGCATGACGGAGGCCTTGAAGGGCAAGGTCCTCGTCAGCATATTGGCTGGCGTCTCGCAACAGCAGATCGAAGAGTTCCTGTACCCCGAGGGAGTTGAGAAGGCGACAGATGCATGCAGGATTGTGCGTGTCATGCCCAACACGGCGTCGTTTGTACGCGAATCCATGTCCGTCATCCAGACGTCCAATCCACCTCTGAGCGAGAGCCAGCACGCGCTCGTGAACTTCATCTTCTCCTCGATTGGTCGCGTTGTCACACTGCCCCCGGCGCAAATGGACATCTCTACCGCCCTATGTGGATCGGGCCCTGCATTCTTTGCCCTCATACTGGAAGCTGCAGCGGATGGTGCCGTGGCCATGGGACTGCCGAGGGCGGAAGCACAACTCATGGCTGCGCAGACAATGCGCGGAACGACTGGCCTAGTGCTAAACGGCGAGCATCCGGCCGTGCTGAAGGACAAGGTCTCAACACCAGGCGGGTGCACCATTGGTGGCCTCATGTCGCTCGAGCAGGACGGTGTCAGGGGCAGCGTTGCGAAGGCGATTCGGGAAGCATGTGTGGTCGCCTCAAGACTCGGCGGCGAGCAAAGGGAGTTTGTCAACCACAGACGGTAGATGTGCATAGAATTTATCGTCATGTACAAAAAGCTAGATAGACCACAGGGATGATACCACGCAATTTCGAATTCTGCACTTTTCAAACTCAAGAAAGCATGTAGCGCCCACTGCTCAAATGATGTTTATTCGACCAAACACCAGCAAGTGATATAAAGCCCAAGAATGTATTTTTTTGAACCTAAGCCTAGGTACAGCCACCAGCGCAGTGCTTATGCTATCCTGCAGTAGGGTATGTTACAAGAAGGTGAGAGAATAGAGTCCGGACCTAAAGATGGTCGATTCCGGAAGGGGTCCCCTATGCAAATGCAAACACATGCTCGACTGCCATGCCCCATCTCCATCTCGGTTTTGGCTTTCTACCTTCTCTCCCGCTCCCGCTCCACGCGCTCCATGTCCCGCTCCGCATCTCCCTCCATTCTCACGCCCCCGCGACGCTTGGCATTCTTGCGCAAGCCAGCAGTAAAGAGATTGGCAATGTTGTCATCGCCCGTCGTACCGCTCTTCGTCCGCTTGTCACGATGACTCGACGGACCAGAGGGCGGCTTAGCATCTGCCTTGGGTCCGCGCGGTGCCTCGGGCTCGTCGTCGTGCATGTCCGAGTGCGAGCGCTTAGATGAGAGGGAAGGCCTCGACGAAGACGAGATGCGTGAGTGCAAAGACTTGGAGCCAGAGGTGGGTTGCGTCTTGTCAACACGCTCGCGACTATCTCGCTCACGAGCATTGCGCTCTCGCTCAGCGGCATAGTGATCCTGGCCCGTGATATCTTTGGAAGGCGCAGGGCCGCTGGGGATGGAGGCGGTACTGGACTTGCGACGATGATCTTTGGACTCGCTGCGCTCGCGGGTGCGGTCTGCAGCCGGTCCCTTGGGCGGCTGGAATGCTCGTGGACCCGTCGGAGGCTGGATCGGCGGCGCCATCACGTTCTTACTACGTCCCTTGATGCTGAAACCGTTTGCTGCTGGGCCAGTGGGTGCATTGAGGGGCGGGGACACGGCGCGCTTCTTCATCATTGCACCAACAATGTCATCTTCGCGATCCGTCTGCACAGGTCTCGTCTTCTCTTGCTTCTCGTTCAGGTAGTCACGCTCCTCACGATCCCGCTCCTCATATCGAGACGATCGCTCGCGGTCGCGGTCTTTCCGGCTGCGGCGTGAAGCACGATGCTTATCGTCATCGTAACCGCGCTCGTCCTCTTCAAGTTCGCGATCCCGTCGACGCTTGCGGTCCTTATCCTTATCGCGAGATCGCTCGTGGTCATAGTCGTAGTCACGATCACGTTCCCTGCGTTCTTTGCGGTCTCGATCGCGGTCCCTATCCCGAGACCGCTCGCGATACCTGTCTTTATCGCTCCTATGTTTGCGCCTTGAACTGCCATCAGATTCCTTTTCGCCGTTTGCATATGCATCCTCGTCTTCGTATTTGTCTTCAGCTGGGGACCGTGACCGATGGCGGCGGCGGTGTTCCTTGCTTCGGTCATGATGTGAGCGAGACGAACGATACTTATCCTTGTCACGTCGACCGCCGCGAACCTTTGACTCTACTGATGCGCTCCGTGTTTGATCTCCACGACTGTCTCTATCATCTCGGGGGCGCTCATCATAGTCTACATTGCGATCTTCATATCTTGATGGGTGCTGATCGCGGCGCTCTTTGCGACGCTCGTACTCAGCTTGATCATTTGGTGTGATTGATCGCCCCCGCTCTTCCCGCCGCGACACCCGGTCCACTGAGTGTGATCGCTCACGATGATCCGTCTTGTTGTCGCCCCTCTCTCTTGACCTAGATAGCGAGCGCGAAAGCGACTTGTTCTTGACCCGGAGGCTCTCATCACGCTGAGGCGATCGTCTGAAGAAGTTAGTAACTATGTCTCTGATTCTACGGTGTCAAACTTACGATCGAAGTCTTCGCTGGGGGCTATTTAGGGGAGCATCGTGTGTAGACGTCACGCTCTTCGGAGGCGGAACGAATCGAGCACTATTCACCCTGCTGGAAAATCCAGTATTGGGTCTGCCCTCACGCATCGCACGCGGACCAGTAGGCGCACCAACTACACCAACACCCACAGGCTGGGCAGGTTGATCAGTCAGTACTTTAGCAGCGCCGTAAGCTCCATTGTTGAAACCGCCACGCGGGCCATAGTTATTGTAGCCCATGTTCATGCTTGTATCGAAGGAAGGATCCATGTGAGGCTGACCAAAACCTTGAGTCATCATGCCTTGCTGGTATGGCATGCCACTAACCATCATTGATTGGTTGTACTCGTCCATCTCGGTGTCGCCCGAGTCGAAGGTCTGAATCGGTTTCAACCCGCCAGTTTGCGTGTTGTCGTCCACACCATCTCCTGCTATATTAGTACCGTCGCCTGACGCCTTGGCCGCATCACCAGACTCGGTAGCATCTTGCACTGACTTGGGCGTGCTCTCGTCGTTGACCTTACCTTCTTCAGCTTGCTCTGCGGACGCCCCCGTCTGCTCACTGCCAGGCTTGGCATCAGAGGCAGCATTAGCGTTTCCGTCAGGCGACTGGCCGTCACGCTGGGAACCACAAATGTCAGTTGTTGCTGAAATTGGAGAGTTGCCGACCGTTGGGTACGGTTTTGGCGGGAGTTGATGATGAAATCGACGTACGTTGGGGGCAGGACCACTTCGACTGCCAGGGCGAGAATTTGCGTTTGTGAAACCAGGACCAAAGCTTCCTTGGCTGCCATTTCGCATGTTTCGCTGAGGATATGCTCCTCCTTGAGTGGCAGGAAAACGATTCTGGTTCTGGTTTGGGAAATTATTCTTGGGGAACTGGTTCATCATCTCGGGATACGATCCAGATTGATTATATCCACCCATCTGGTTGAACCCGTTGTAGTTGCCATAACCACCACCCATGCCATTCCAGCCGCCATAGCCGCCACCGTAGTTCATGGCAGACATGTCGTTCATGCCCATTCCTATGTTGCCACCGTAGTTGCCGTACATGCCGTTGGACATACCGGCCATGTTGTTGAAGTCTGATAGCATATTAGCAACGGCGGAGTCGAAAGGGGGATGGATTACACGTACCCATAGAGTTCATACCATTCCAGCTGCCGTTGCCCATCATGTTGGGCATACCGTTCATACTGTAGCCCATGCCGTTGTTGAAACCGGCTTGGTTCGGAAAGCCAAAGCCCATCTGGCCAGACATGCCATTCATCATCATGGAACTGTTGTCCAGCAGGCCACCGTTGGGCCCAGTGGGAACATTCTGTTCATCCGCCTGAGCATCCGCCGCGGACGGTTCCGCGCTCTTGGTGACGTGTCGTGACGCATTGCTCCCTCGGCGCTGGGCATCGCCGTTCTGTGGTGCGGTAGACTCCTGACCAGGGTCAGCAACGGCGCAGAGAGACATTGAGAGCACCCAATCATCACTGGCACGTGCTGCAACTTTTGTGTGTAATTTTCTAGACTTTCACCGCTGGCGTCCATGTCGCGTGCAAGCGAATACAACGATGTAATAAGAAAGCAACAACCTACCTCTGTTGGTTGTATCGCAGCAGAGCCTGCACGCTCATTTGCGTCTCTAGAGGCTTCCATTGTGGTCTGATCATCGCGAACGACTTCTGCCTTCGGCGCCTCCTCTACACTCTCCACGGGCTTGTCCGCGCTATCGCCAGCGGGTTGCACCTGGGGAGCAGCCGGGGTCGTGCTCACGGGAGTCGGCGGAGCTTGCGCAGCTGCCTTGGCCTCCTCCTTCTTTTTCTGCTTCTGCAGCCAGACCCGCATCGTGTTGCGCAGCGCCTTGTTTGGCGTGCATGAGTCAGCCTCGAGTGGTGAGTGGTCGCATGACGGGCACGTCGTGGGAAACACGAGCTTTTCTTGACCTGTTCGTACGTCAGCACACGCAAGCCATTGAAGGGGCCTTGTTGGTGAGGCTCACATGACGAGCAGATGGCCTTGTTGCAGCACAGCAGCTTGTATGAGTCGATGGCGAGCTGGGAGCAGAGCGTGCAGAAGAAGTTCTTGGGAAAGGCCGTCGTGGGGAAGGTCCTGCGCATGTCATGTCAGCACCCTTGCATAGTGTGCATCGCGCGCACACGTACAGAGCATACTCCTTGAGGTCGTCGGCGAGCGGCGCCGCCTTGGGGTCTGCGGCGGGGTTGGCCATTGTAAGGCTCTACAAGCTTGCGTATGTGGTGGGTGCGACTGTGGTGTCGAGGCTACAGCGCAAGGGACCAGCCGCTGCAGCGACGCTTATTCCATCAAGCGCACGAAATAGAAATTAGAGAAGAAGGGAGAGACAGTGGGGATATGGAGCAAGACAGCCCTGCGCTCGGTTGGCGTGCTAGAAGAGCGGCGGGTTGATTGCAGCTGCGCGGGTCAGTGTTTGCGTGCAGTCTGCAGTTGCTGGCATTGGCGCTGGTGAGGTGAGAACGGCGTCGCTGCTGAAAACCTTCCGCGGCTGTGGCCCGTGCCCGTCACGTGCTTGCGCGCTCTCCTACAGTCGTGGAGCGATTGCAGGGCTGGTGGCCGCTTGTTCTCTGGGCAATGTTGGAAGGCCTTTTGAGCATACCACAGTAGAACCAGCCAACTCTTGACCTTGATGCCGTTGCATTCGGTCGCGGGCATATATCAGTCTGGCACCGCCTAGCCCGCCTTGTCATCGTCATCGCCCACTTGCACGTACCATGTCTCAACGTCTCTCCATGGCCGGACGTCAACCATACTTCGTTCCGCAGTTCCCCCCACCATGATATTGGGTCAGATCTCGTACTTGGATTGCGTCGCATTTCTTGTCTTCCTTGCGCCACAGATACTGCTTCAGATTGGCATCTTGCCTGTGCTGAAATGGCTAATACCCGCATTGCCTTCGCTGGGTATGTTCTCCATCGACACATGTCCAAGCATACTCATGCTCATAGCGCCAAAAGTGCTCGTCATCCCATTCCAATTCGTCCGAGATAGACTTATCGTCCCTCACCAACACCGCACGCCATTTGTCAAGAAAGCAACCCCGTTTCAGGACCTGGTGATTCGCTTCGTCCGCTTTGCCTTTGCCCATATGCCGGCATTCATCGGACGTACATTCTTCTCCAAAGCCGTGTCGCTGCCCTTTCTAAGATTTCGCATGTTGAGACATGGCTTCGTTACGAGCCCCATCCGCTGGACGGAGGTCAAAAGACCAAACTTTAGGGGCATCTGGATTGTGCACGACCAGCAAGAGCAGCCAGACGTCATCATCTATTACTGCCACGGAGGTGGCTTCAGCATGGGCAGCAGCTATTTCTACATGGAGTTCCTGATCGCGTGGGTCACCCTCATGAAAGCCGCAGGGTACCGCAATCCGGCCCTTTTTGCATTGGAGTACACTTTGGTTCCGGATGCGACGTACCCCACTCAGTTGCGTGAAACATTGGCCGGCTATGAGTATGTCCTGTCCCTCGCTCAATCATCCACCCGTGTCGTTGTAGGCGGCGACTCGGCTGGCGCCACGCTAATTTTGAGCTTTCTGCTGCGTTTGAACGAGCATCCAGAGCTCCGCCACCAGAAACCCGGTCTGGCGGTTATGATATCCCCATGGGTCACCATCGTCTCTCGAAACAACCGTAATACACCGTCTGACTATCTCAATTCATCTTCGCTCGACGTCTACGGGCGTCAATACATTGGGTCTAAAGCCTCTGCAACTGACCCTCTCGTCTCGCCCGGTCACTGCAAAGACATAGATAGGTGGCGGGAAGCGAGTCCTGAACAAGGATGGTACTTTCTATACGGTAGCGAGGAAGTTCTTGGACCGGAGACTAGAGACTTGGTGGCATTGCTGAAAGAGACAGGCAAAGGGGTAGACGTCTGGGAAGAGAAGGGCGGGATTCATGCGTGGCCTGTGGCGAGCCTGTATCTGGGCGAAACGAAAGAGGAGAGGCTCAGTGGGCTCAAGAGCATTGTAGAGGCTACAAAAGACAGGATATATTCATGAGGATACATGGCGAATAGGTCGGCATTGAACCTTCGATTAGACACGCAGGCTCAGTATCGACGACACCATTGCGCTGGCATCTCGAAGCCCATATCTCTCGCAGCTTGTTGAAGTCGCCGGACCCTGTCACTCTCTGCCATCGTCCATTGCTCTTGGACAGTTGTGGGATTGGCGTTTTGACGTGCCAGCAATCTTGCGGATAACGGGATCGCATGGGTGTCGTGTCTTGATGCTGTAAGCGTACTTGATGAAGAAGAAGACCGCATGGTCCTTACGAAGTGGAAGATACGCCGTGACTGCCTTGACCTGACAACAATGTGGCAGTAGTGCCTGTACTCCGACTAGACATACTTGATGGCACGATCGAGAGGCAATTGTGTGCAGAAAGAGGTATAATGGGGAACCCAGTGTGCGAGTGTAGCCACCTTCGCAAATGTAACAGCAGAAATGCTTGCGCTCGTTCTGGAGCTGTGGATGATCCTGACTGATCTCTTGCGTTGTTGGAGCTTCTTCGCCTTCTTGTATGCGCGCCCTCAGCGGCCTGACCGGTCGTCTCGCACCCTGCTTCCCCGTCAAAAGTCATACATACAAAGCTCATGCATCATGTCCCAATCAGTCTTCGAGAGCAGGCAGCCCAACATGGCTAGTGCAGCACCAAAGGAGGCTTAGTGAGATGCTCACCCATGCGCTTGCCACTCGGTCTTTACCCCTGCCGCCACAAGGCTTGCAGCGTGCAGGGTGTCCTCCCGTCCGCGCCCTGCTTTGGCTGGCACCAGCTGGTGCCGCGCCTGTTGGCTCCGCATCCAGGCCATCCGCCATCGTGCCGCAGCGACCAGGGTTGCGCAATACAGTAGGGACGGCTCACATGTCGCCCAATTGACCTATCCACATCCAACTTCAGCTTTTAGGCACCGTCACGGATGGATCACATGCTGCAAGCAAGATGGGTAAAAGAGCATATATGCAGGTGCCCGTGAAGACGCGGAACTTTGGTGCAGTGTTCTGAGATGGCGATATGCTGGTTGACCAGAAAAGTTAGCGCGCTGCCTGACGTGGCCTAGCCGATGTCATAAGGCTCGATTGAGTACCTAACGTTAAAGTACCGGTATGGGTGCGCACAAGCCGTGATGACCAGGTGCAGCATGAACCCATGTCCCAGTCTGAGCTCGACGCCACGCACTTTACAGAGTCTCGTTTGCTAACCACAAAAGTCGCCAAAGATGGAAAAGGCTTGTGTTCGCGACAAAGACGTTGATGCTACTGATATCGTGTAGATTCGAACTATTGCCGAACCTAGGTAGTGAGGCCACCGTCCCGCACCGAGCGTGATATCCGACCCGTTTCTGAGCTTGGGAATAGCAGGTAGAACAGAACACCAAGCAGCGTGCTTGTCACTGTGGGGTGATCAGGTTGTGCATGGGCGAGAACTTCCTCTGGGATGATGTTTGGGTGAAGGAATCTCGTCAAAATTTCACAAGTCCAATGCTTCAAATGCAGGTATTTCAAAAGCAACTATCTCAAATGCGGCGACTCTATGCTCTGCTGCGACCGCTCTCGCGGGCGTAGAGTATCCCATGCCATGGGAATCGTACCAGTATACTTCATACCCGGCGGTAGTGATGCCGGATATCCTTCCGTACATCGACACCTTCCCAACCATCATTTGGCCTGTCCTGAGGATTAACAGTCATCAACTCGGTTCTCGTTATCGGACCTCACTTGTAGATTGGGTCCAGCATCTCATTCTTCTCCATAGCATCCACCACTTCATCTAGCCATGCCTCCATTCGCTCTTGCCTTGTCAAGGGCTTCCCAAATCCGATTCGGTGATAATTGAAGTTAC
>TARA_R110002003_G_scaffold198_5_pt1 | contig 13014 bp, 12 predicted proteins | sample TARA_R110002003 | Tara Oceans TARA_R110002003 (sample SAMEA4396441) | marine metagenome | biome: Westerlies Biome; feature: [SRF] surface water layer (ENVO:00010504); material: water (ENVO:00002006), including particulate matter (ENVO:01000060) such as... | depth 5 m | reverse complement strand
GCATATATCCTCGCCATTGCCTAGTGAGCTAGGTAAGTGTTCATAGTTTTCGAGATGAAATCGTTCGATATTATTGCATTGAGCCTTGCTCTTTTTCCAAGTTTCACCGTATCTCAAGGATACACAAATGAGTCGGAAGTGCCACTCTACGGCTTGAGTCCTCCAGTCTATCCTAGCCGTAGGTATTCGAATATCAAAAATAAATAAATAAGATTATTGACACTTTATAGCCCGAGGCAATGGATCAACTTCCTCAGCATGGGCTGCAGCATATGCTCGCGCGAAGGATATCGTAGCTCAACTAACCTTGGAGGAGAAGTCGAATCTCACACATGGCGTAACTGGGCCTTGTGTAGGGCAGACGGGCGCTATACCTCGTCTTCACATTCCTGAAATATGCTTTGCAGACGCACCTGCAGGAGTTCGTGGCCAAGAATTTGTATCCTCGTTCCCTGCCGGTATTCATCTCGGCGCAACTTTCGATCGAGATCTGATGCTCAGATATGGGCAAGCACTTGGGAGAGAGTACAGAGGGAAAGGTATCCATGTCGCTCTTGGGCCATTCGTCGGGCCTATTGGCAGAGTTGCAAGAGGTGGGCGAAATTGGGAAGGACTTGGGGCTGATCCGTACCTCGCGGGCGTTGGCGGTGGACTTTTGACTAGAGGTACGCAAGAGGAGGGTGTAATTGCCACACCAAAACACTGGCTTCTGCAAGAACAAGAATACAGGCGGCGACCTGGCTCTGAAGGCGAAGCAGTTTCTTCTAATGTGGACGACCGTACGCTGCATGAACTTTATGCGTGGCCCTTCATGGATGCTCTCCGTGAAGGTGCAGGCTCGCTGATGTGCTCCTATCAGCGCGCAAACAACTCGTAACTGATCACAGTCTCATGCATAGCTTATTTCCATACTAACTTTCGCACAAAGTTATGGATGCCAGAATAGCAAGCTTCTCAATGGTGTCTTGAAGACTGAACTCGGATTCGAAGGCTTCGTTGTAAGTTATCTGCATGCATCTTACGCCTTCATCCCACGTACTCACCAATGCAGGTATCGGACTGGGACGCCCAACACGCTGGCGTGGCATCTGCTAATGCTGGTCTTGACGTTGTCATGCCAGTTGCGAAATTCTGGGGTGATAACCTCACAGATGCCGTGACCAACGGATCAGTGGCAACCGAACGACTCGACGATATGAATACACGACTTTTGGCAGCCTTCTACTACCTCAATCAGGACGAGGACTTCCCCAAAAATAGCGTGTACCCCTACAACGTGCAGCATCCCATTGTTGACGTACGTGAAGATCATGCTTCGTTGATCAGAGAAATTGGCGCAGCCGGAACCATCCTCGTCAAGAATGTCAACAACACGCTTCCACTGCAGCACCCGCGCTTCTTGAACATCTATGGCTACGATGCCGAAGTGAAGGCCACACCGTGGAACAACCCTTCGCGTTTCGGTGGTGGCTACGAAGAGAACTTCGGATGGAACACGCTGAACGGCACGCTGATCACAGCTGGTGGCAGTGGCTCAAGTACGCCTCCATACGTCATCAGCCCGTTCAAAGCCTTGCAAGATCGCATCATTGCTGACCGTGGCACTTTGCGCTGGGACTTCTTTGGCCTAACACCAACTGTATACGCCAACGCCGAAGCGTGCCTGGTCTTCATTAACTCATATGCTTCCGAGTCCTTCGACCGCACATCGCTCACAGACAACTTCAGCGACCAGCTAATCAACAATGTCGCCACGAACTGCAGCAACACGATCGTCGTCATTCACAACGCCGGTATCCGCATCGTCGATACATGGGTCGACCACCCGAATGTTACTGCTGTTGTATTCGCTGGTGTACCGGGTCAAGAGAGCGGCAATGCAATCGTTGATGTATTGTACGGCGACGTCAATCCTTCTGGTCGCCTACCATACACCGTCGCCCGTTCCGAGTCCGACTACGGCGCGTTGCTCAATTCGACAGTCGATCCTTCGAACCCGCCATTCTTGCAGTCCAACTTCACTGAGGGTCTGTATATCGACTATCGTGCCTTTGATGCGCAAAACATCACACCGCGATATGAGTTCGGATTTGGGCTGTCATACACAACCTTCGGCTACGCCAACTTGACCATCGCGCCATTGGCAGACGCTGATATCTCGCCGTTTCCGTCACCCTCCGTACCGATCGTACAAGGTGGCCACCCTCAGCTCTGGCAGGTCTTGTACCGTGCCACCGTCAGCATCACGAACACGGGCAAGGTCGCAGGTCACGAAGTCGCACAACTCTACTTAGGCGTGCCGAACGCGCCAGCTCAGCAGTTGAGAGGCTTCGAGCGAGTGGGCAGCTTGCAACCTGGTGAGACTCGCGAGGTGGAGTTTGCATTGGACAGACGGGATCTGAGTATATGGAATGTGACGGCTCAAGCGTGGGAACTTCAGCGAGGTTCGTATAAGGTTTGGATTGGGGCGAGTAGTAGGGATAAGAGGCAGGAGGGCGAGATCGTTGTGCGATGAGGACAAGTGGTATGCGTCGACTGATGCGCAAGTTGGCCAGATGACTAGAGCTCAAATCTCCCAATGAAAGTAAGGATCGCGCATTCGACTGGGCTTCCCCTTCGAGCACATTCCCAATCAGGAAGGTTGCTGGGAGAGCTGTTGATTCCTGTCAGGCCGGTCAGTACCCGGTCAGCTTCATGAACTTTCCCTTTTGGGAATCTTTCAGCTGCTGTTGATTCCAGTCAGGCCGGTCAATACCGATCAGCTTCATGAACTTTCCCCATTAGGAATCTTTCAGCTGCCGTTGATTCCGGTCAGGCCGGTCAGCGCCCGGTCAGGTGCACGAGCTCTTAAGAAATTCCCCCATTAGGAATCTTTCTCATTCACCTATCGATTACTGCTCGCCGGTCAGCGCCCGGTCAGGTGCACGAGAGTCTAAGATCTCCCATTGGGATCTTTCACTTTCACATGTCGATCACTGCTCATTGACCGCATTTGTGGGCCACATGCCCGTTTCTGTCGAGGATCTAGGGACACTTGAAATGACTGCTGGGAACACGTTACGCAGCTCTTCGTAGATTTCAGTTCCTCCGTTTTAGGAATACCGCCCATCATCAGTCGCATAGGATTGCTTGAGAACCTGGGTCTTTTGTTCAAATCCTAGTCTCATCGTCCCAAAGCCACAGTCCATGCCACTGCGCTTGAACAATTGCAACGATTGGATATGCCCAGTGCTAGACTAACTTCACGTTCGTCTTGGATTTGGCTCCAATCAAAAATGCCGAATATACTTCTCGTGCTCCAGGTCGTCTCACCTTGGAAAACACCACTTGAGCCGTTGTGTCGCATGTTGGAGCGCTGCGGGGGTAGCCTGGCGACCTGCAGCTGTCTGCTCTGGAAAGGATTTACTATGACGCTGCTTTTAAGTATAGACCACAGCTGAAGCATCTGGAGCTGTGGCAACAGATGGTTCGTGTAGACGAACTTATACGTGCAATGCCCACCTCAGCGACGGTTTTGTGGCTACCGAGGCGAGCGGGAAATCACTCACAACTGGTGCGTCTTGACAAGTCACGGAAAAGCCGTTCGATAACCGCCAAGTCCGATTTCGTTGCAAGCAGTTCGAATGATAGGATAGAAAAGGCACTTCGACTGCAGCCCTCTAATGTAAGCAGACGAACTGACGGGTCATACATTGGTGTACCGATCACGGCTTAGTCCTCTGGCACGACAACTCAAGGAGCTCAGAATCGTTCTCCAGATGATGAGGACGTATTGCTCACGGAGTACCACTTCAGCACAATTGAAGCGGGATTGATGGACCATGACGCTGAATGCAATTCGTAATACATGTAGCTGTGCTTAGTTGAATGCACGCAGGCTATGCTGTTCTATGAACGTTGCTCGGTGAGAATTCGGAAAGAATGAAGTATGAATGACCGATGCTAGAAGAACACCACTGGATCTGCCTGCAGCTCACTGAGGCCGGGCAATGAATCGTGTATGACTGTAAAGAAGCGATCATGGTTAGATGGTGGGTCATCTTGCTGATCTGTCAATGGCGTGAGCCGAACTTTGCGCACCAGATTCTTCGCCTCGGGGCTCAAATGCCGTATGAAATCCAGCACAGGCAGATAATTGAAAGCGTAAAAATGAAACTGGTTTTCCGAGTACATAACTGAGAGACACTCGTGGTAGATGAGTCGGTTGGTTCGGAGTATGTCGAGCGTGAGGTCCTTGTCAGGATGTGGCCGACATTTACGATTCCATTTCTTGGTAATAACTGTTGAGTCACAGTCGGTGTAGAGTAAAAATCTCTTGTCGGACGATGGCAGAACATATCTGAAGATCTCGCGTCGTATCTCGGATGGGATTCGGAGTAATGGTGGATAACTGTCCAATGCAGTCAAAGTTTCCGGTATTGATATTTGTTTCTCAACAGACTCCCTGGAGTGTCGGTCTCTTCGATGCAGACATATGTCATCGGTGTACCCTTTTGGTGTAGGTGTCATCTAACTCGACATTAGATGAAATGCTTAGAGCGGGGGGATATGCTTCCGGAGACTGACCATCTTGGCAAATGTCTTGGCCGGCATAATCTTATGCGACTGGGACAGTGAACGCGCCAACTCAGCAAACGGAAAATTCGCGGAGTATTATAGAGCGCTATGTAAGCTACTGGCGCAGCTGGAGCGGGTATATGATTGCGCCAATAGGTCACGAGGGCGGTAATTTGGCTGCGATGAGATTGAGAGAACAACACGACTAACAGCAAGGCGTCTCCAACTCCAAAAAGTGAATCAACGGCGATAGTAATGCTTCGAAGTGATGTTGAAAGCGCAGCGGGTGTCACAATGCATGGAAGCAGAATGGAAGGTTGAGAGAAGGTCGCGAGGTCGGGGCGCGGCTTGCTAGCGTCGGAGAAACGTGTCGCCGGCGCGTGCCCTGGCGTGAGGACTGCCTAGTAATTTTTTGGACCGCGTCTGCGGGGGACAACATACAGCTGCGGATAGCTTCACGACACCCGCCGCACCCCTTCTCAACGACCTTTCTAGCTTTTACGAGCTCGGTGTATTCTCTCATCGGTTATAGAGCGCTGCAACTTTTGTCATCATGTCTTTCGGCGGCCAAACTCCCACGATTGTGGTGTTGCGCGAGGGTACGTGCCTCGAAGCTTTCAAGCAAACATAGAAGCTAATCTGCGCAGGTACCGATCAGTCACAGGGTCGAGGGCAGGTAGTATCAAACATAAATGCCTGTCTCGCAGTACAACAGACCATCAAGGGCACGTTAGGCCCCTACGGTGGTGACCTGCTCATGGTGGATGAGAACGGCAAACAAACTATCACGAACGATGGAGCCACAGTCATGAAGGTAGCTTTGGTGACTTTATACAGACGCGTAGGTTGGTCGCTAATGTTGCGCAGCTCCTTGATATTGTACACCCCGCCGCCCGCATTCTGACCGATATCGCCCGCTCGCAAGACGCCGAAGTTGGTGACGGCACAACGTCCGTCGTTGTGTTCGCTGGAGAAATATTGAAGGAGATCAAAGACTTCGTCGAGCAGGGTGTCAGCAGCCAGACCATCATCAAGGGTCTGCGGAGAGCCTCGAACCTCGCCGTCAACAAGATCATGGACATCGCAGTGGACACAGCGGAGGGCAACCAGCGGGACACGCTCCAGAAACTTGCAGCGACAGCCATGAACAGCAAGCTGATTCACCGGAACTCCAAGTTTTTCACCAAGATGGTCGTGGACGCTGTTCTCTCGCTAGATCAGGATGAGCTGAACGAGAAGCTCATTGGTGTGAAGAAGATCACCGGTGGCGCCCTCCAGGACTCCCTCTTCGTGAACGGAGTCGCATTTAAGAAGACGTTCTCGTACGCCGGTTTTGAGCAGCAGCCGAAATCCTTCAAGAACCCGAAGATCGTATGCCTGAACGTCGAACTCGAGCTGAAGAGCGAAAAGGACAATGCAGAAGTACGGGTCGAGCAGGTCTCGGAATACCAAGCCATTGTGGATGCTGAGTGGCAGATCATCTACAACAAGATGGAGGCATTATACAAGACAGGCGCGAAGATTGTTCTTAGCAAGCTCCCGATTGGTGATTTGGCAACACAGTTCTTCGCAGATCGCGATGTCTTCTGTGCGGGACGTGTAGCATCAGACGACCTCGACCGCGTGTGCAGAGCGACTGGCGCCAGCGTTCAATCGACCTGCACGGACATCCAACCCAAGCATCTCGGCACATGCGAGTCGTTCGACGAGAGGCAAATTGGTGGCGAGCGCTTCAACTTCTTCGAGGGGTGCCCCGAGGCGAAGACATGCACACTTGTACTCCGCGGTGGTGCTGAGCAGTTTATTGCAGAGGTGGAGCGAAGCTTACACGATGCTATCATGATCGTCAAGCGTGCGATCAAGAACAGGAACATTGTAGCCGGAGGTGGAGCAGTGGAGATGGAGATTTCGTCATACTTACACAACTATGCGGATAAGAACATTCCGCACAAGCAACAGCCAATTATCAAGGCCTTTGCAAAGGCATTGGAGGTCATCCCTAGGCAACTATGCGACAACGCTGGTGTCGACGCGACAGACATCCTCAATCGATTGAGGGTGGAACACAAAAAGGGCAACGTCTGGGCTGGCGTCGACTTCACCACCGAGAGCATAGCAAACAACATGGAGAAGTTTGTGTGGGAGCCGAGTCTGGTCAAGGTCAACGCTCTACAAGCAGCGACGGAGGCAGCCTGCTTGATCTTGAGCGTTGACGAGACGATTAGTAAGTGTGCCCGTCTGAGATATCGAGGTGGCTCGCTAACACACTTCAGAGAACCAAGAGTCACAGCAGCCGCAAGCACCGAACAGGCCGCTGCCGCAAGGCGCAGCACAACGCGCTCTAGGAATGAGGGGCCGCGGAAGAGGTATGCCCAGGAGGTAGAAAGGCGTTGCCTATGTGGGATGATGAGCGCCACGACAGAAACGCGGACGCATATGGGCCGTCCACACGTCTACGATAATGCAAGAATAACCAACAAAGAGCATCACAGGATCATTTCCACTGCGACCGTGACTTCTACCCAATCATGCCACCTTCCTTCCCCGCTCCTCCCAACTCATTCCATAACTCTTCACCCTGCTCCAATAAAAGGCGCGATCATTCTTCAACCCAAACTCGCCCCAATCATCCGTCAACCGATTATAACTCCAATACCCCTGCCAACTCAACTTGTTATTCTTCGCGCCCCGTCCCGCCGAGCCTAAACTCAGCACCATCTTGTACATGTACTTTGGCGTCGCGCCCGCCGTTTCCACAATCAGCGTGCCCTCCTTCTCCGCCTCGTCTTCGCCGCGGATCTCCGGACCGGTCAAGCGCCACCGGCCTAGCAGTGCGTCTTTCATGGGCGCCGAGGGCAGCGCGCCGTGGTGCTTGTGCATGTGTTCGGTGTACAGGTAGGGCACGACGTCGGAGGGTTCCGAGGTCGTCAGAAGGGAGATGCATGTTCCGTCGCGCAGGAGGCGGAGGTAGCGGTAGTATGTTACGATGTGGATGGGTGAGTTCCAGGTTATACTGGTGGGCGAGGCTTGGCCAGCACGTGTGTAGTTTACAGTGCTGATGTAACATCCATTGAACCTGACGCGTGGGCGGCGTTGGAATAGGGCGCGATAGGTGGGGTATGTGTGGGGGACGAGGAGTTGTGTCAGGGCGAGGGGTGAGAGGATTGGTGTTTGGGGTTGGGAGTCTTCCACGTCTGAATCAGTGCCCAGCAAGATGCCCCCTTCGTCGTCGTCGCCGAGGGGTTTGCCGTCGACTTGACATGTGAAGGTATAGTGCATGGCTGCAAAACCGTATTCGTAGCCGAGGGCGATGCGTTTCCATACGCGATCTTCGGTGGCAACGAGGTAGGCGAGGCGTTTGCAGACTTGAGCAAGGTGGGCGAAGGATGCGACGTCTCGGATAGCCACTTGTTCTAGGATTTCCACCAGAATTTCTTCAGGCATGGTGGCGATGGGACATGGCGGTGCGGGTGATAGGTCGGTTGGCGGTGGCTCACCTTGGATAGAAAGGGTTGCGAATTCACTAATGAGGTTCTGCAGAGAAGGAGAGAGACCATGTAGGGAGTGGTGGGCGGTGTTGGGTACCGTGACCGAGGCATTGGAAGGGTTAGGATCCTGCGGTTTTGGTAATGATGGTGCTGTTGGCGCTGAAGGACCTTGTGTAGTCGAAGGCGTCTTGAGGTGTTGCTTGTTCTTGAAGTACGATGGTGGGAAGTGCTTCGCCTTGTAGGTTTTGTCCACATTGTCGTCAAGCTGCAGACATCAGTTAGGCTTTTGTTCAGCATACCGTCGTTTTCCGTACCTTGAAGGCTTTTCTATAGAGAGCCAGACTATCTCCCAACCGTCCTTCAGACTCTTTTTCCACAGCTTTTTCATAATGTTCTAGTGCAGAGCTGGGTTCCTGACTGGCAGCAAGGGCAGCAGCGGTCTCCGCACTGGTTTCATCCAGCCGGCGACCGTGCTTCTTCTCCCCCAAATCGTGGTACACATGAGGAGTCACTTCATCGTGCTCCTCTACACTACGCTGTCGCAGATGACTTGGAGCTGCTGCGCCCGGCACATTGCTCTTAGATACATGCGCCTTGTTCGAGGAAGAACCGGTCTTGGCAGGCACTGCAGATGGTCCGGAGGCCTGGACCCTGCTTCTGGCGGTCACTTCTTCTCTCCATTTCTGACGGAAAGACTCAAGCTCGGCTTCGGTGTTGGTTGTTACGTCTTTGGGGTCCATGGTTGGGTGTGCCAAACGTGCGGATATACGCGGTCCAGCGTTTAGTGGTAGATCCGACTTCGCAGGCTGCCAGAAGAGTGGCGGATTATATCAGGGTTCGCCGTCAAGTGTCTAATAAGGATACATGTCTAGGTGCGTGTGACTCTTAATGCAGACCGGTGATCGCAATTGCATTTCCGTGATGAATCGTGCATAAAGAAAAGAGTCACAACTTTCGATGACGCACGCCACAGACGGTTTGGCTGCAGTTGCATATGATAAGCCGCCCTTATGTCGCAGCCAATCGGGACGCCACTGCGCGCCGATGCCCGCCAAAAGTTTGTAGGCGGACCTACTGTGATAGCTTCTACGCGCATCTAGAGCTAGGGCCTTTCCTCTTTGGCCCTGACCTCATTGCAGTTCGCCTTCGTCACCATTCGCAACACTCACCAAGACGATGCGCACGCCGCTCTCTTCGCGCCCACGGCATTCACACATCACACCTCGCACCGAACCGAGGTGATACGCCCATATTTGTGAAGAAAGGCGGACATGGCAACCGCCACGCAGAGAGCCGAGGATGCGGATGCCGCCGCGGGAATGGGCGAGGTGTCGCTCGCACAGAAGATGCTATCGGCAGTATCAGGGAGCGTCCTGACCTCATTGTTAGGTGAGTATATACTTGCAGTCTCTTCTGCCGCGTATACAGTCCATCACATATGCATTTGTCGTCTCCTCTTGCACTGGCTTCACCGCTACTGTTGAATTCGCCGAGTAATGGACGCATGTACTGACTTTCGCAGTAACGCCACTTGACGTCGTCCGCGTTCGATTACAATCACAAGAAATCGTCCCGACCGCCTCATCATCACAACCGCGCGTCTTCAATGGCGCATCACTCGGACAATTTCGCGATCTGCCGCCGAACATGGGCATATCGGCATGCTGTAGAGAAGTCTTCTGGATGAACAACAAAGCTCCGTTTTGCGTGGCAGGACCGACCATGGCGCCTTTGAACCCTGCGGATATTGGGTGCGCTGTAGCAGAGGTGGAGCGCAGAACGATCAACAGCACTTGGGACGGTCTACGGAAAATTGCACAGAATGAGGGACCAAGAACATTGTGGAGAGGACTGTCACCTACCTTGGTCATGGCAGTCCCAGCTAACGTCATCTACTTTGCCGGTTACGACTGGTTACGGACAGCGCGAGCATCGCCTTTCCGCAAGACTGTGCCCGACGCATATATCCCTCTGGTAGCAGGTGCCACCGCGCGGGTCCTAGCAGCCGTCGTCGTCAGTCCAATTGAGATGTTCCGAACACGAATGCAGGCAGCGAACCACACCGCCACTGCCGCTGGCCATTTTCGCGAGACGATGGACGGGCTGCGGGAAATGGTTGCTAGCCAGGGCGTGTTCAGTCTTTGGCGGGGACTTACACTAACTCTATGGCGAGATGTGCCATTCTCGGCTATCTACTGGTGGGGCTACGAAGCCACGCGGAATCAACTGGTCGACATTCGAGGCAGAGCAGAAGCTAGAAACGACGGCTTTGAGTTCCGTGTGGGCCGTGGTGAAGAAAGGATACAACGGCGGAGCCGATCGAGAAGTCGAGAGAACCGGAAGGACACGATTGTCGATAGCTTTATCGCCGGAGCAGCGTCGGGGGCAGTCGCTGCTTTCGTGACCACGCCGTTCGATGTCGGCAAAACGAGACAACAAGTGTACCGACATGCTGGAGAGACCGCCAAAGATGCGGCAAAGGCGATCCGACCTGAAGACCAAACAATGCCCCGGTTCCTCGCCCACATCTACCGCGAGCAAGGAGCATCTGGTCTTTTCAAGGGCTGGGCTGCAAGATGTCTCAAGATCGCGCCCGCGTGTGCGATCATGATCAGCTGTTACGAACTCGGCAAAAAGATGGCGAGCGACATAAATGAGCGAAGAGAGCGAGAACGAGCTTGAAGCCCGAATCTCACCAGAACCCCAAGACGTCCCAGCGGCGCACCGTAAATACTTGTACTACTTGCATAGACTCCATTCGAAGCATAGGCAGCGATCTCTCAATTCAAAAGGCATGGCTTGGCGTCGGGCGAGATTAAGGAGCGATTTTGGTTAATCATTAGAAAAGCCCTGTAACGATATCATAGTGTGCTTCACGGCCTACGCATGTACGATATTGTCAGTATAATGAAAACTCATCAGAAATGGTCAAAAATTGCACGCATGTTCATAGTGCTTTACGAAATCTTAGCACTTCTTGAAATGATCTTGGTTTGTCGATAAAGTTGGTTCTCCTCGACTTCCAAACTCTGAGATGCCAAGCCTCTAAGTTACTAGTGAGATATTCACATGACACCGTGCGCTGACCACAACACGTCAACCCTAGCTTCACGCGACTTGCTCCCCACATCGATTAGGCCGTAGACATCACCCTCACAGTCGCAATGCTCGATATAGAAGACTTCGAGGCCGTGTTTGCTCATGGCGTAACATATTCTACCGGCATTGTCCAACAGATCCAAGAGTACCAGCATGCGCTCGGCGGGAAGACTTTCTTTGAACGTCTTCTCGAACTGCTCAAAATCAAGGGTGCGGCAATACATCCTCTCATAGCGACCTACACTGACATCAAGTAGGCGGCAGGAGGATCTACCCACCAAAGAACCACCAGCAATTGCATGATCTGCACGAGCGCATCATTTCCGCGGAGACGTCGTTACACAACAAGCACTGCTTGATCTTCTATCTGCTCAAAGACCTGTCGCCGCAGATTCACGAAGCTACCGAGCTTGCTACGGGCTTTGCGCGCGATGTACATCTCGAGAAACGATTCTGGACCTTCATTGAGGGACTTTGGGCGCTGGACCACTTCCAATTCCGCACCGCCGTTGAAAACCTTACACATCCCAGCATAATACCAACATTTCCGGACGAGATTATGTATACGCTGCTGAAGGGTATGGACAGGTCTGGTAGCGTGGGCCTGCAGAAGGCCGCGGAAGACGACATTCTACCGCTCGCGTACTACAACTGTGTGAAGCCGCCGCTCGAGGAACAAAAAGTGAGGGACGAGTTCGCGAAGTATCTGGCAGGCCGCAACGTTACAGAGACATTCTACTGGATTCGCACTCGACCCGAGTACGAACATCGACCGCTCATGGAGATCTTGATGGAGGAAACGTTGGAGAGAAGTGCGTGGTCGACGAGAGCCGTAGACGAGGTGTATACTCGGGAAGAGAAGGCTATGGAGTTTGTCAGTTTGCCATTCAGCGACGAAGAAGAGGAGTTTGTGGAGAAGTTCTTGACCGAGGGCAAGGGTCGGACGTACCTGGGTGCACAGGACACTGTGTTGATGCGACGGATCGCTGTGGGTAGACTGACGGACGTCGCGAGCGAAGCGGCAACGCGCGGTCGAAAGCTCGATGGTGTCAACTGGGAGATGCTGAAGGATGGGGTCAAGAAAGGCTTGGGGCCGAGGAAGGATGAGGCAGGTTTCACTGTCTAGGATGGCTGCAATTCATTGCAGGCCATGAAATGCATAGCGAACGGCGTTCTGGCAATTTCGATGGCATTTCACCTCGATTCACTTCAGAACCAGGATGGGTTGGTTCCACAATGAAAGCCTCTCTCATCTATGGACCCGTGGCCTATTTTACATCCTAGGAACCACGGCTTCATCTCGTTAGACCGCTTTTCCCTCACCTCGCCTTCACCAAGCCTGTCAGCCTCGTAACACACAGTGTGTTTGCACGTCGACCTTCAAACCTAAAGTCTTATACTTTCTTCTTTCGTCCCAAGCCGCCACTTGGTCTCTCACACCGCGCTTCCGGCGACCTCGTTGGCAAGCTGTCCGTCACATTTGACTAACTCATTTCGAACATAGCATCAGCCAGCACTCGACAAGGTTAAGACACTAGTCTGACTACACTCAAGTCAAGATGCCACCCAAGCCCAATCAGTCAACGCCCATATCCATTATCGACTTCCCCTACAATTGGGAAGACATCTCCTCCAAATTGCGTCTCGCCTCCCCCAAAGAGCTCCCCAACTTCATCCTCGCGCCCTCATTCCTCACGCCATGGACTGACTACCGCGACCTCCTCCCACTCAAGCCTAATGTCGTTGTCCCAATCATCGTCTCCACCAACAAAGACGCAATGACTGACCTCGTCACCTCTATCTACAACGCAATGGACAGCATGAGTACCTCGAAATACGACAGACCCACACAATCCGGCCGCGCCACCTG
>TARA_R110002003_G_scaffold45_8_pt1 | contig 13035 bp, 13 predicted proteins | sample TARA_R110002003 | Tara Oceans TARA_R110002003 (sample SAMEA4396441) | marine metagenome | biome: Westerlies Biome; feature: [SRF] surface water layer (ENVO:00010504); material: water (ENVO:00002006), including particulate matter (ENVO:01000060) such as... | depth 5 m | reverse complement strand
ATCCAACGAGACTCTTTGAGCTGGTTTCCTCTTGACCTGCAGGTCTTGGAAGTCTTGGCTTGCGATGGGTGTCGCATAGTGTGGGGTGAGGCGTATACGCTCCTTTAGAGTGCACGTTTGAAACTTTCAAAAGAGTCAATGTCGAGATCCTACATCCAGCATCTCAACGGTCGCTCTCTGTTGTGAAATTTCAGTCTTCTTCAATCCATTTCAACGACCAATAATCATCTTCAATAACTGGGAGCCAACTTGAAACCCTGATCAGCCATTATGACCATCGCATCCGGAAAGCGAGAGCAATATGACGAGATGGCAACCGAATACAACGCATACGAAGACCTCCCCGTTGCTCGTTTGGAAGCAGAACTCATCAAGATCGCACTGGGCAATTGCACTGGTCTGACGGTTCTAGATCTCGGCGGTGGTTCGGGTGTGTATGCTCGTGAAGCGGTCAAGGCTGGTGCTAAGCAGGTGGACGTTGTCGACATCTCGGACTCCATGATGCAGATAGGGAGAGACATTGAGGCGCACACTTCGGAAGAAAGCCGCATCCGTTGGCTTCTCGGTGATGGGACCAAGCCGTTGATAGAAGAAGGCGTTGGTGTTCTTCCGTACGGTCATTACGACATCACCATGGCCAATTGGATTTTCGACCACGCTTACACGGTGGAAGACTTAAGAGGCATGTGGGAGAACATTGCTGCAAGCCTGAAACCTGGAGGCAAATTCATCGGTGTTCGTGCTATTGCTCCCGGATGCTTTGCCGATTACAACATGAAGACTGGAAAGTACGGCTGTTTGCGATCCGATGTTCAACCCATCCCTGGCGGATTCCAATGCAAGGCCACCCTCCTTACTAAGCCACCATTCTCGGTTGGTTGCACTCTTATGGATGACAGCTACAAGATGATTGACAAGCTGCCGCGGTATCTTGGGATGACGAATATCGCGAAGGTTCCGGATGAGGACTCAGAGACGGTGAAGCGCGACCTGGACTTCTGGCAGGAGCATTTGGACCAGCCGGGTGTTGCTGTTGTGACAGCGATAAAAAACTATGGAGATGTGGTGAGCGGTCCGGCGTGAAAAGATAATTGCTGAGAAGGGTGCAATTCGTGGGAACCTAATTCAGTGCACAATGACAGTTGTGCTCAGTTCGTGCGACCTGCTATTAGCAGGTCAGTGACAAAACAAGGTCGTGAGAACAACTCGGATTGGTTGGATGCGTGAAGTTGGCTCGCTGTACAAGCACGAAATAATCGATTGTAAATAGTGAGAAACAAGGAAACTGTCTGCAGTCACAGTGTACTTACAGCACGACGGCTCTAATATTCAATTGCTCCTAGTGCGACAGGGCCATTACTAACACCAGACTCATAGGTGCGTTTGATTTCTACTCACGTCTGATGTCGCAAGAAAACGAATGAGTTCTATTGCTCTCGATCCGCCATAAGACTTATAAATTGTTGGGCTACTATGTCAACCGCTAGGCTCTGCGAAGGCACACCTCGCAACCAGTGATTGAGCTATGATCGAATGCTCTTAGTGAACGGCTGTCACATTCGTACCCGCAAGCTTCCTCCTTGCATCTTCGATCCTTTCCATCTCAATCTGCTTTTCCGCATCGCCCAAATTATCCGGCAGCATACCCAGGGCACGGTCCCCGAATAGCAAATCGATCTCCTCAAGGGTGAGTTGTTTTGTCTCCTTTGAAATGTTAGATTTTAATACCCTGACTAAGTTTCAGCGTGTGCTTACCTTGAAGACGAAGAAGATTGTTGGCAAAGTGACCAGGAGATTGAAAGCCACAAAGACAAAGTAGAACTTGTACTTGATCTTCCCAAGGGCAATTGGAGAGACCTGAGACCAAACCGTACCAACGAGCCAATTGCCGATGCCTGTTGCGAATGCAGATCCTCGTCCACGGATACTGAGAGGCATGATCTCTGACGCATACACCCAAGAAATCGGACCGAATGAGACGCTGAAGATGCAGGAGACGGCGAACAAGAAGAAGACGCCTGCACCAGAGATGCCGTCCCTTCGCGATCCAGTGGAGCCGGGAATTTGAGACCCAAGCGCAGCTTCGCAAATAAGTGCGATGCTGATGGCGATCGTGCCGAAGATCAACGGCTTTCGGCGACCGACTTTGTCGAGGAAGAAGACAATGAAGAAGAAGTTGAAAATCGGTCCAACGACGTTGTAGATACTGGTTACGAGTAGGTTTCGATCGCCTGTGATTCCGAGGTTGTTGTACAAGATCGTTGAGTAGTAACCAATCACATTAATACTGGGTCTTGTCAGAAAGGGCTATACCATCATGAATAGTTACACTCACCCAGTCATCTGACCGAACATTTGGATCAGGGTGGCGTGCATGAGGCGTGTTCTCCAGGTAGGAACAGTGAACATGACGCGCCATCCCGGAGCTGTGATCGCTCTCTCAGCATCGATGGTAAGTTTGATCTCGTTGAACTCGGTCTGGATCCATTCGTCGTTGCTACCATCGTAGTGCAGCTTTTTGAGCACCTTGAGTGCATCATCGGCACGATCAGTCTCGCACAGATAACGTGGAGACTCTGGAAAGAACATCATGCCGCAAAGGAGCATCATGCACGGCACACACTGGAAGGCCAGCGGGAATCGCCACGAGAAGGAGCTCGATGCTGGGACTTTGGACGAACCATAGCCGACCCAAGTTGACACAATGAAGCCGACACCAATCATTTGCTGAGCGATACCGACGATCATACCTGCAGGGAATCAGTACGGACTACACAGCCCGTTTGTTAGGTATGCATACCTCTCGTTTTAGGATGAGCGCACTCAGTTTGGTAGACTGGGACGGACATAGAGAGAACACCAACGGCCCAGCCGGCGAGGATGCGACCAACGAGGACCATTGCAAGATGCTGTGCCGAACATTGCAGAATCGCACCAATAAGATTGATGAACGCGCCAATCATGATGGTCTTCCGACGACCGAGACTATCCATTGTGAACCCTCCCCTTCAATCGCGTCAGTAACATTTGCAGGCATTCTCACAGCATTGAACTCACATCAGCGAGCCAAACACGGCCCCTCCCGAGAAAGTCGCATTGATTGCACCGATAGTCGCCGACTCCGGCGTCGTATTAAACTTCTTGAGAAAGTTGGGCGACTGAATGACCAGTGTCATCACACCGCTGTCGTACCCGAACAGGAAGCTACCTGTGGCAGCAAAGACCGCAAGGACGACATTGAAGATGAGCCCCATCTTCGTGACTGTGATTCGAAGAACCCAAAACTAGAGCAGCAGGGACAAAGACAACCGAAGCTTGCCAAAGCTTGCGACCCTTATATGGCGATCCTTATGGTGATATATAACCCGAGGTACCGTCAGGGCACGCCGTTGAGCTATGCAGGTCACATCGCGCCAGACCACCAAACAAGCATTCGGCCGGAACGGCGCCCCTAGCTTCCATGAGCGGCCTGCAACCGAGGACAAAGAGTCTGTTCAGCGTTCAAGGGCAGCAAGTTTGTTGATCCTGACTGCAAATAATCCGGGGACAGAAGGTTGTGGTTGGGGTGCAGATTCGGGAGCGGGGCTGATGCTTGTCGGGTCAAGGTTCAATTTCCGCCAATGAGCACCACGAAGCGTTAATTCTGGACGACTCGCGTCGTGCACTGTGTCAAATCGTGATTACGACGCGGCTCTGCAGGACAGCTGCATGATTTTGTTTGGTATGTGTACCGCGAGTTGATGGTAGAAAAGCTACTTGTGGAATCCGGCCCGTGGTCCTATCCCAACTTCGACACCTGCCAATCGCCGCTCAAGGCGTCGAGTCCTGTGAGTTCACCACTGGTATCGACTTCCAGCACGCCTTTCTCGTCGCCGTTAGTATCCACCAGGACAGCCTTGTTTCCTTCTTTGACACCATACAGTCTGACTTCTCCGCCGGAGCTCAGCCAATCATAGCCGAACCCACCTTCTCCTTCATCCTGCCCAAGCACCAGTATTGTGCCTTCACGGACGAACAATGGCAGCTGAAGAAAATTGTACTTCTCTCGAACCCAGCGACCACCTTGCGCTGCTTTGCCGTCCCAGAAACTGAACCATCGACCAGGTGGCAGATAGTATTCAGCACTACCATCTTCATCGAAGACAGGCGCCGCTAGGATTTGACTTCCAACCATGAACTCGCGATCAACGTACCAAGCTGTTGGATCATCTGGGAATTCCAAAGCAACTGCACGTACGCTTGTCGGCCAACCATTTGCGACGCTCTCAATAGATTGAGCGTACAAGTACGGCATCAATTGTCTCTTGAGCTGCACCCAGTGTCTCAACACTTCAGTGCAGTTCTCCGGCTCCGTCGAAGAATCATCAACGAGCCAAGGCACACGGTAAGAATTCGATCCGTGAAGTCGGCTGTGCGAGTTGAGGAGCCCAAAGGCCACCCACCGCTTGTAAATCCACGGTGGCGGGCTTCCCTCGAAGCCTCCGATGTCGCTTGTCCAGAAAGCAAATGATGCTAATCCCATGCCCAATCCGCCGCGGACAGACTCTGCAAGCGCCGCAGGTGTTGACTCGCAATCGCCGCCCCAGTGGAGTGGAAATCGCTGACTACCGGCACATGCCGTGCGTGCGAAGAGAATCGCTTCGTTCTTGCCGTGGTACTTCTGTACTACCTCATAGACCAGCTTGTTGTATATGAATGCATAGTAATTGTGCATCCGGTTGGGATCTACGCTCTTGTCGTGCCACTGCACATTCTTGGTCGGTATGCGCTCGCCGAAATCCGTCTTGATCGAATCAATGCCCATCTCGAACAGCTGTGTCATGCAGCCCTTGAACCACTCGCACGCCTCCGGGTTCGTAAAGTCCACAACGCCCATGCCGGTTTGCCATAAGTCCCACTGCCAGACATCGCCGTTGGTCTTCTTCAACAAATACCCCTTCTCTGCGGCGTACTTGAACACTGGGCTGGCTTGCCCAACGTATGGGTTTGTCCAGACGCTCACTTTGTTGATGAGCTTCGCGTCTTTGAGGCGCTTGATCTGGCCAGCGGGATCAGGGAAATGTTCAGGATCCCAGATAAAGTCGCACCAATGAAACGCGCGGAGCCAGAAACAATCGAAATGGAAGACTTCCACCGGAATACGGCTCTCTGCCATCTGCGAGCAAAAGGACTGCACGGTGTCTTCAGAGTAAGAAGTCGTGAACGATGTGCTGAGCCATAGACCGTACGACCACGCAGGTACGCGATTGGACTTTCCTGTAAGTACCGAGTACTTTGTCAGGACTTCTTTGGGCGTTGGACCGTAAATTATGTACCACTTCAACCGCTGGCCTTCCACGGTAGTCTGCAGTCTGCAGCATCGCTCACTCCCAATCTCCAAATCGATCTTGTCCGGTGTATCGATGAAGACACCATATCCTCTCGAACTCATCCAGAAAGAGATGTTTTTGTAGGCTTGATCGCTGGAGGTGCCACCGTCTTCATTCCAGACTTCAATATTTTGACCTATCTTGTTCCAAGCGCCAAATCGCTCACCTAAGCCATGGATGGACTCGCCTACCCCGAGCTCAGTTTGCGTGAAAATGTAGTGTTTATGCGCGCTCAGCTCCTCAACCTGCTTGGGGGTGCTGAGAGCCGGTGAGTAAGCGAGGCCGATGCTGCGGTTGAGTAAAGATGTCAAGGTCTTCGAGCCTTCGGTGGAGTGGAATTTGATATCAAAGGTATGCTCGTCGCCACTGATGATTGCGCTCAACGCCCCGGATGTGATAGTTGTTCCTTTACCATCTTTGCTCTCGATGACCTTGCCCTCTACTTCGGGCTTGCCATCGGGAAAAAGCTCGAAGTCTGGTCCTTGACGCCTGGCCCCGGCGTGATGGGTGACTTCCACAGAGATGACACCATCAAATTGTGCTTCCAGCTCGACCGAGAGTGTTGCGAGGTTAAGTGTGTCCCCACGCGAGAAGATCTTTCTGGTAGGACATAGAAGGGTGACGGCTTTGTTGTCCTCGCGGGGTTTCACGGTATAGACTTCCTCTGCGTACTGAACTGTGTGCTCTGGGCTCACCAGCCACATGCCTGTACCTAATTAGAGTCGTTGTTCTTCATCACCATTGCTATGCTCACCATCGCGGAATTTCATCTTTGTAATCTATTGTTGTTGCTTGCTGGCAGGCAAAGGTGACAGGTGACGTCTGTGTTAGTTGTAAAGCGGCGTATCTGGAGACCCTTGCATACCCTGCGCAGAGCTAAGCATCCGCCGCTGATGCCACTAGGAGTTGCGGTCCGGTCCATGGTGCTGGCGTTGATGTGTGGACGGAAATTTCGGTATAAGTGTGTCCGCTCCCCTCATTGCTGCGGGGCATGATCTTCCATGCGCATCTTCGCCATGGTGCCGTGAGCAGATGTTGAAGAGAGATTCAATTGCATCCGGCGGCTATATACGATGCGACGTCGGTCGTTTTAGATGATGTTGTGTGAGCCTCGCGACGGTGCCTGTTGCAATTGTGTTAAGGTTTTGATAGTGGTGGCCTACGGAGGCCTGTGCAAAGTTGGGCCGCGGTAAACCTTTCCCCTTGCGTTGACGCACTCCAACACAATTAACACCCAATGATAGCCCTAGACTGTCCTTACGACCTCCACTTTTTCGTAGCTTGAAATCGAATATCGCGCACACACGAACTACTGTGGTATTCCTCTGAAGTCGAAGCCATTGCTACGATTAGGTTATCTCTTTCTAATCTGAACTTAACTCTAGCTCCATTCCATTCCTTCTTCGGTGTCAAGTTCTCTTGTATCATGCTCGACTTCTACGGATTGCGTAGGGATGTCCTTTCTGTGATCCACATCCTCAGCATCAGAACTTGTACTAATCTTGGAGCCCAATGAGCGCCCGATATTGTCTCTCTGCAATGCTGCGTACGCATTGGTGCCTCGTGCCCAGAGCTCAGCTTCAGTTGTAGAGTTGTTTTGGAAAACCGTTGCTCTTTCGTCCAACACAGCGCTGCTAGCGTTGCTAGAGGACGATCCAACTCTCTGTGAGTCTCTGATACGGCTCGTCGGCATTGAATCGGGTGACCTTCGGTTTGCGAGAAACTTAGCATTTGAGACTGGCTTCGTATATCTTTCCCACATTGCATGAAAATCTACAGCTTCCCGCCAATCATTGGGCACTGTAGTGGGCTTTCCGGTGAACGTATCAACCCAGTCCGGTACGCCAGGATCGTCTTGCGCGAGTTTTGGCTGTGATGCCACTTCCTTACCAAGTAAGTCCCACAGTGTATTCTGTTCGTGTAGACTCGCCTCCCGATCGAAGTCTTCGACGGCGTACATCTGATGAGCATGTTCGTCGCCCAGCGTTGTCGGTGGTACACTTGTATATTTGCCGGCAACGTCTCGAGGCCGGTGTTTGCTTATATGTGGTTGTTGCTCGTCTTTGGGAGGATCATCAAGAATTGCATTCGAGCCATCAATGCTGCCAGGAGCTGTTCCGTCATCTGAATCAGAAATAGCGAGATCCTTCAGTGGTAGCGGCGTCCCGCTCCGCGCAGCTCTCGAGTCGAAATATTCTGGTTCAGTGGAAGATTCTGCTCCGGAAGGGGATTGCTCGCCCGGCGATGCGACTAGAGTCAAAAGGCGTTCCACTTCATCCCAAGGCACGACCTTCTCGCGTCTTCCTTTCGAAGTCTTCTCTTTGACGACTACCCTCAAGCCACATCGTCTAGGAACACCTCTCCACCTATCACTTGCATTCCGCTTCATGCCAAGCACATCGATAGCGGCAAGAACGTCTCTCTCCTTCACGAAGGGCAAATGTCCTTTGTTTTTATTTACACCACCACCGCTGCGCAGACGCTGCGCTCTCAGCCGTGAGGCTGCCTGCACGATTGCTGTTTGCACTAAGCGTTGTGTGATAGAAATGGCGAGTCTGTGGAAGTCACGCAAGGCCGTGCGGTACATGGAAGGCTCTGTAGCAATACCGGATATGTAGGATGACCAATGTGGCCAAGATGAGGGAAACTCGGAAGAACGATTCATGAAGAGTTCCCTGGAGAGCGTGAGCATTGCCTCAGGCCGAAGGAGATGTCCTTCTGGTACTGCCTCCAGAATCTGGACCTTGTGTGGCTCGTGTAGAGGCGTATTGGCACCCTCGAGGACGTCTGACATGCTTGTATGTACAGGATTCAGCGCGGCAACACCCGGTGGATTCTTGGTATAATAGCAATCGGCCCCGTAACGCGAACAATTTGTGCAGGGTACTCGGCGGTCACACTTCAACTTTCGCTTCTTACACGAGGCGCATGCGCTGGCAAGTCAGCTTGACGATGAAAGACTCGAATGCGGCATATGCGTACCCAGCCACCCCTGGACCGAATCTCTTCGGCCCACTGTCACGCTGGTTGGACGAGGACCGCAGTCTGTCGGTGTCATTGAGTACGTCTTTGCCGTCTGAATACACGCAGTCTGCGTTGCGCCACTTGCACTTGTCGCAAGGGTGGCCTCGGTCACACTTGGACCTGCGTTTCTTACATGGAATGCAGGCACTACTTGGTCAGCTCAAGCCGCGCTCCGGTAAGGCGAAGAAGCTTACCCAACAGTGCCCCTGCCAGGGTGCTCGGAAATGCTGGCTGGCGGGGTGGAGGCAGTCCGTGGTCGATCGGGCCCTGCGACGGCATGCTCGATTTCCTCAGCAATCTGAGGCGTGATGAGCCAATATTTGCCGTAGCGCTCCTCCTCTTGGGCGGCGTCAAGCTTCTCCTGGTACCAGGCCAGCGCGTCGCCCGCTTCTTCCAGCCGCTGACAGCACTCGCGGTCAAGCTCGATGGCAGCAGGGATGTCTCGCAGCGTCACCTGCGCGGTGCCCTGCTTCGCGGCCGCATCTTGCAGCAGCAGTATGAAGTCGCGTGCTTCCGCCACGGTCTTGGTGGTGATTGCCGCTGCTATGCCCGGAAGGTCGTCCTTGCCTAGCCGCTCGAGGGCGGCGAAGAAGGTGGCCTGCTCCTTGGACGACCACACCGATGCGCCGACCTGCTTGCTGTAGTGCAGCGATGCGTCCACCTCGAAGCGCGAGGCGGCAGAGGCCACGTGCTCATTGTACAGGAGACGGTAATTGTCGTTGTACGTCTCCTCCAGGGAAGGTCTGCGCTGCGTATCGTGCTTGCGCGAGTGCGACGTAGTTCGGTAGCGGAGACGGCGTCGCTTTCGGGGTGTGTCGGGCCTGCTGGACTCTTCGCCAGACTCGGAGCTCATTGTGGAAGCATCCGTGGTGTGCGCAGATGGAAGCTGGACCTGGAGCTCTAGAAAATCATACGGCGGCGTTAAGGCCTGTCGCGCGGCGATAAGGCAATGTCGCGTTAAGCGACGGTGCGTCACACATGGTGACTTCGCGACACGTTCGCTCCTTCCCACCGCGCCCTGCTCTCATGTTGCGCCTTCCCCGCCATGCGCTGACACTTTCACCGCGAGCAGGCCTCTGGCACGGCCGCACAACCATAGCCATTCGACGCGTGTCGCTCATCTCCGAGGCCAAACTCGTTGGAGCACAACCAGCGGCGGCGCCGCGGCCACAGATTAAGCTGCGCGAGTACCAGGAAGAATGCATTCAGGCCGTGCTCTCATACCTCGACGCTGGCCATAAGCGCCTCGGCATATCGCTGGCAACTGGCTCTGGCAAGACGGTCATCTTCACCCACCTCATCGACCGCATACCCGCCGTGGGCGCTGCCTCGCAGACGCTGATCCTCGCCCATCGTCGCGAGCTCGTGGAGCAGGCTGCACGCCACTGCTCCCTCACTTACCCAAACAAGCACGTGGAAATTGAAATGGGCGCCAACCAGGCTTCAGGTGCGGCCGACATCACCGTCGCCTCTATACAGAGCATCACGTCTGGCCATCGCTTGCACAAGTTCGATCCCTCTCGATACAAGCTCGTGCTCGTGGACGAAGCCCACCACATCGTCAGCCAAACCTATCTTAGTGTACTTGAGCACTTTGGGCTGCGGCATCCGGTCGACTGGAGAGCGAATACCGCTCCTGCCTTGGTGGGTGTCTCCGCCACATTCTCGCGCTTCGATGGTCGAGCACTTGGCGCAGTCATTGACCACATCGTATATCATCGGTACGTGACAACCCGGTAATGAAGGCTCGTACTGACTCGCCAGTGACTACGTCGATATGATCGAGGAGAATTGGTTGTCTGATGTCGTCTTCACCACTGTGGAGCTGAAGGCAGACCTAACAAAAGTGGGCTCCGCAGCGAACGGAGATTTCCAGACTGCAGCTCTTTCCAAAGCCATAAACACGGACGAGACCAATGAGCTTGTTGTGAAAACTTGGCTCACCAAGGCACAGGACCGCGAGTCTACTCTTATCTTCTGTGTAGACGTTAGCCATGTCACCAACTTGACTGCCAGATTTCGGGCTTCCGGCATCGATGCACAATTTGTGACCGGCAACACTCCAGCCAGGATTCGCAGTGCCCGAATAGATGCTTTCCGTAATGGTGCGTTTCCGGTGCTCCTGAATTGCGGGGTCTTTACCGAGGGCACCGATATTCCGAACATTGACTGTGTTCTCCTTGCAAGGCCTACAAAATCACGCAACCTACTTTTGCAGATGATTGGGAGGGGCATGCGTCTGCACAAAGGCAAAGCGAATTGTCACATCGTGGACATGGTTGCAGCTTTGAGCAGTGGAGTTGTTTCCACGCCGACACTTTTTGGTTTAGACCCTGCAGAAATCATCGAGCAGGCGGACACGAAGAGCCTGAACGCACTTCAGGAAAGGAAAGCAACAGAAAGACGACATGAAGAAGCCGCCGCAGATATCCGCGCAAGAACAGTGTCGAAGACGATGCCTGGAAGCGTCACATTCACCGACTATGACTCTATCCATGATTTAATAGCCGACACCTCCAGTGACCAATTCATCCGAAACCTAAGTCCATATGCTTGGGTCGGCGTGGGAGAGGGCAAGTACGTCTTGACAACGAATAGTGGCAACTACCTCATCATCGAGCCGTCTGAGAAGAAAGAGGGCTCATTTAGAGCCAAGTATTACTGGAAACTTCCAGCCGAGAAAAAGGTGAAAAGTCCGTACGGCATTCCTCGCGTCATTGCCGAGGCTGAGACATTTGAGCACGTTGTACACGCTGCTGATACATTCGCATCGGAGGCCTTCGAGTACATGTGGATCGCAAAGAATCAGCCGTGGCGTAGAAGTTGCGCTTCGCAAGCGCAAGTCGACTTGCTCAATAAATTCAGGCCGCCTAAAGATCGTCTGAAGCCCGAAGACATCACCAAGGGCAAAGCAGGAGACATGATCACCCGTCTGAAGCACGGCGTCAAAGGTCGCTACGAGAAAGCGACAGTGAAGCAGAAGGGAGAGTTACGCGTGAAGCAGCGCGCAGAGACTGTTCGCCAAAAGCTGCAAAGTCAGGTAAAAGTGGGGCCAATTGAGCAAACAATAACGGAAAAGATGCTTGGTTGACACGTCCGGGAGATAAGCGCTCCTGCCCTGGTGCCACAAAGGTGTGATGTTGCTGGTACTCCAGGGCTGTTGATCATCAACCGACACGCCTCTGTCGTTGGTGTTTGACGCTGCCGATATCTTGAGTGCCAGGTCGGCAAGCGTGGTTTCGCCCCGCGGAGAAACAGCTCGCCGGTCCATCTGAACGACAAAGATTCTGGCCACCCTCCCTTATCTCTCTCTTTGATCGCAAGCTGTCAATACTTCTGCCAACCAGTCACGATTTGCATGCGATGCCATGGCCGTCCGACAATGTGAATCGTGCGAAGCCAGCAGCTCAGCGTAGCACCAATTCAGGGACACGGTAGCACGCGCACTTCGCCCTATAAGCACTAAATAATTTGCGCAACGGAGCATGCAATGAGCCTGACAGCGACCAATTCTCAACCGCGAAACGAGAATCCAACAAGCGCGACGAGCTGCGCAAGTATCTCCGCCGAACAATTTCAGACATGACCAAGAAGCCAACCCCCACACGCCATGCACTTAGAACCAGTCCGGCCAGGAACATTGCGTTAGTGCCATACGGACCACATTTTGCACTTTCGCCACAATTACCTGCACGCTATGCCTGAATCGTCACTAAAGATAAGGTCGCATACCAGCTTCAGATCTGCAAATGAAGTTTTGATCTCCTCAAGTCCGGCTTCGATGACTACTGGGATGATGACGACATGCCGCACTGCGCGCATCTCCACAGATCATATTGGGTTTCCGCGGGTTGTTTCTGCTGATGTTGGCTACGCTTCTCCGCCATCTGGTATTATCGTAGTAAGCAAGATGACGGAGGCCGCCATGGCTCCACGCTACTACGCACAGAAACAATGTGGCTAGGCCTTGGTCACGAAGACATGCGCCTGAGACCACCGGCATTACTTTTGACACTTTCTGTCTGTCTCAGCATCTGTACCTATCTCGGCTCACTCCCCAATTTCATGTCCTTCACAATACCTTGAAAATTCGCTTGGCATTCCAATCCCAAGCCATTGATATCTGCTACACACTGTGACATACCATCCAGGCACGCTATTCTATTTTCACTTCCGTTTCGTGTCGCTTCCGGCCTCGAAATCCGTCATGACCGTGGCCACGCAACACAATGCTGGTGTGCCCCTGCCGTCACCTTCGGAGCATCAACCACAAACACATGCCGCGTCAACATCAATACAACTACCACCGACACCGCCAGAGACTGTGGTTGGTGACGATAACAAGTCGACTACCTCATCATCAGATCCAGATTTCACATTCCCACCACCGACCTCGATTCCTTCACAGGTCTTAGATGTCGACAAGGTCACGCCGGATGCGCATGTAGCTCGGGATCCTCGGCTCATCCGACTTACTGGTGTCCATCCATTTAACGTAGAGGCGCCTTTGACCGACCTGTATAAAGAGGGTTTCTTAACAAGCCCAGAGCTTTTCTATGTTCGGAACCATGGCGCTGTCCCCGAAGTTCAAGATGCAGAATGCTTGGACTGGGAGTTCTCGGTGGAAGGGTAGGACTCATAA
>TARA_R110002003_G_scaffold351_3_pt1 | contig 13089 bp, 11 predicted proteins | sample TARA_R110002003 | Tara Oceans TARA_R110002003 (sample SAMEA4396441) | marine metagenome | biome: Westerlies Biome; feature: [SRF] surface water layer (ENVO:00010504); material: water (ENVO:00002006), including particulate matter (ENVO:01000060) such as... | depth 5 m | reverse complement strand
TTTTGACTAAGGATGCGAGTATGCACGACTTCCTGCGTTTATCAACCGGAACGTACTTCAACATCTCAACACACTAAGACCGCAAATTTGGATATGGCACCGCGTTGATCACGTAATTGGTCATGATATAGGCACGATAGAGGCCAGCTAGAGAGAAACCCGAACGCCTCGCTATGCTGAGTGGGTATCAAAAAAGTCCGAAAGAGAAGAAACACAGACCAAACGCCATGTTCGATTCCGAAAACACTTCGCTCGGTCCTAGAACCAAGCCAGACTCCACAAGGCAGGCATGTTAGGCCAACGCTCCTGCCATGCAGCAAGTATCTCAGGCACGCGTTCGTCGAAGCCTGTACGTGCAGCACCGCCACCTTGATTCCAGCCACTTTCACCGTGGGCTTCTCGCTCTTTGCCCGCAGCCTCGTTCAGACTAAGAGCAAGATCAAGGATCGCTTTGCCGCCGACAAGAGCCTCTTCGTGGTTGTCCCTGATGTCCACATTAAAGACGTGAACAGGTCGATTCAGTTTTCCGCCCTTATTGTGCAGGTCTTCGAGCACGGCATCAAAGCAGCGTTCCTCGCAGGTAATGACAACGTCGACGATACCAGATTCTGTGCCCTGGAAGCCCTTGTCCTCTGCATGTTCCAGGCGAGGTTTGCCAGGGACCCAGTCTTGGAAGCGTTCTGGAAAGCCCTTGATGTTGAGATTGCGCCCAAGCATGTTCAGCAAGCCATTGTGAGTATACAGGGCAGTGTTCTGCTGGGCAAGCTCGTCATGGATGGCGCGGTAGGTAGTGCTGTTGAAGTGATAGACATTGGGCTGAGTGACCGATGGACCGGGAAGGCGCACGAGCGAGCCTGTTCCGAAAGAGATTGTGGGAAGGTGTGCGGAGGCTAGCTGGAGATGTGCTTCCATCGAGCTAGAAGAGTTAGCAAGCACTAACAGGCCAAGGACATGTTGAGCTCACCGATTCTGGTTGCTGGCACACACGGTACAGAACTTGAGCTTGAACTTGTCATCGGCGACCATGTTGCTCTCAGCGTGCACGTCAGTGGCGCCGTCCATGCCCATTGGACTGGGCTCTGCTGGCGGCGGAGGTGGCGGGGGAGGAGCAGGCGCCGGCTGCTGTTGCCGCGCCCTTAATCGTGGATCGGTGGACATATTGAAGATGCTGAACGAGGAGGCTTCGCAAATTGACACGCTTCCATACAGCCCTGCAAATTCTTCACACTAGTTAGTCGAGGTTCGCAGGAGTCTACGATTACGACAGAGTTGGACGCGAGAGATCAGAATTTTCAGTGTATATTATGAAGTCCTCAAAGGCTGTAGCCTAGGACAGCTCCAATAAAGGTGTTCATCATCTCGCGGGAGGGCGATGCTGCAGTTGGACTTACAAGGCGAAGGTAATATGACAGCACAGCACAAGCTCTGAAGCTGCAACAGTCGTCTGATGAAGAACATGTGAGGTCGTTGGGAGTGGTTTGAATGTTGTGGGCTGCGGCACCAGGTGCCTGTGGTGAGTGTTGAAAGCTTTGTTCCAAGCTCAAAGTGTTAGCAAAGAGTGCTGCTGACTAATCACGGCAGTTGCCGACCGACAGCGAAGGCGGGGCAGTCGACTTCATCTTGGTCGTGACGAGATGAGGCCTGTTCCTGAAGCACAGTGGGCAATAGCATTGCGTTGTATAGCGAATCTGTGGAATGAGATGGGAATGCGTTGCGCGATCTGCCGTTCCAGAACAGGGCAAGCCGGCTCGACATGCTCGACAGCGAGTCCTGCGCTGCACGACGCAATCGAATCCCTGTCAAGACGTTTTAATAGCATGGCACAAACGCTCTCGTTGACAGGTGCCAGAGCTGTCCCCATTCTCGCGCGCTTCGCTCACATCGATCTCCTGCTGAGCATTTCGGGTGGCTTTCTCCTGGGAGGCCTCGACGACATTACGCCAACCGCGACGACTCTAGAGACGGTACGCCAGCCGTCTGTACGGCGTTAGCCATGCTGATTCTGAAACGTGCACGTGAGAGGCTAGGGTGAAAGCAGTCAGGCCGACAACGACCATCCAAAGCAGAAGAGCCGCCAGTTCACAGCCCCTCTAGCCTGCCAGCCAGGCGTGAGCTTCTTTTGCGAGGCGCCTTGCTATCAAATTCGACATCTCTCCCTTTTCCAGCGCTCTTGTGTTTCCTCGCGGTTGCGCTCGCTGACGCGCCCTCGATACTCTGAAACATTCAATCGGCGTCTAGCAGTCCCCCGCCGTCTTTCTAATAATAGCCTGCATTCAGTCGACCGTCCAGTCCACCACCACACGCTCCACACAAACCACGACGTCCATAACCACCCTTCACTTGACCGCGATTGTGCACGCCCGTCCCAGCACGACACCCCGTCGTCTCCTTGGCGCCGCCCATTCACGTCTCGAGGCGGTCCCGCACTCGCGCAGTGCTTTGGCCTTCACTGGGTAAGTCTTAGCGCCAGGCCCGACCCCCACAACCCCCGGCGAGCGCTTCTCCAGCCGCTGCCCACTGCAAATATCTTCATTCCCGCCCGCCGCTGTCCCAATCGCCGGGCGCATCGTCGCAGTCGGCTGCCTTTCCAGAAGGCCTCAAGGCGCCGCCCGCCGACCCATTGGCCGTCAGCATCCTCGAAACATTCTGACAAACATCGACTCACTGCGCCCGCCGCCATATCCGGACCCAGCAGCCGCCTCCCAGGTACCGGCCCCGTGTGATTCGAGAGCACCGTGTGCGCCTTGTGCGCTGGCTACGGGAGGCTTTCATCTGCTTGCCCGTACGTGCTCCCGCGCTGGCCTGGCCCTCCGGTTCACCTGCATCGCGCGCGGCCCACGACTCCAGCGCTGCCACCATACTGCACTCGCACCCCGCCGCGTTTCATGCCACCACGAGCCCACTGCTGACGACCCAGGCACTCTCATATAAGCGATCATCTGCGCATGACCGCCAGCCCTTCGCCTCCAAACCCCTCCGCCGAGTCCCAACGGCTGCATCACATAACCGAGGGTGTCGACGCTCGAGGGCGAGAGCGAGAGCGACACTCCACCATGGCCGCCGACGTCTTGTCTCCACGCAGCGAGCCTGCCTCCGCTACTTCAGCCGGTGCGACTCGCACCACACTGCCACCCCTGGTCACCTCGCCGCCGTCGCGAGCAAAACTGGAGCGAGCTAGCTCGTACCTAAACAAGCGACTGTCGACCTTTTCGAACACGTCCAATACACAGCAGTCGATGCGCTCGCGGCCTCAGTCGACTGCCTTCCCTGTTTTCCACTCGAGCCTGCCGTACTCGCTAGTGCGGGACTTCGCCTACGACCCACTGCATCCACTCTTCTACGGGCCCCTCCCAGATCAGCCCTCCAACATATCCACTCCGGCGAGCGAAGTTAGCCGACGGCTGTCAGACCCACCGCCGGTGGCTTGGCGCAGTGACCGTGGTGGTTGGTCAGCAGGCAGCTGGGATGCGACAGGCGAGCAACTTCCGCAGACATCATACGCAGATGGTCCACCCTACAGCGAGGACGAAGACATCTCGAGTCCGGTCGTCACGAGCCACGCACGCCACAAGAAGCAGAAGTCCAACACAGTCAACTTTGACCATACTCGTGGGAGAAGAGGCTTTCCGGAGGAACAACGACGGGCTCCACTTGTCGGCGTCAATGGAGAGAGCAGCCAGGCTCGTGCAGTCACCGACAACAGCGAAGGCAATGCCACCCCAAACGAATATATCACATACCCGCCGGGTTCTTCCAACCTTGGCGTGCCCGAGGGCGCATCACGGCGAGACTCACACTTTGCGACTCTGCTTCCTCGGCGCACCTATGCGGAAGGCGACGCGCCCGCTTACGATTCGGACGAGGAGATGTCAGAGCCGGAAGACTATATCCAGGATGACAACCGATTCTCACGAGATTACCAATTCACCATAGCTTCCCCAGACGAGGAGATGCACGGCAAAGCAGTTGCACTCTTCGACTTCGCTCGCGAGAACGACAACGAGCTGCCTCTTGTCGAAGGACAGGTCATCTTAGTATCGTACCGCCACGGCCAAGGTTGGCTGGTCGCACAGGACCCCAAGACCGGCGAGAGTGGGTTGGTGCCCGAGGAATATGTTCGACTACTTCGCGACATCGAAGGTGGCTGGAACGGGCTCATGAACGGGACACTACACTCCACCGAACCCAATGCTGGTCCCGAAAGCCTGCTAAGCCCTGTGTCAGCAGGACCAGAGGCGAAAACTCCAACACAGGCCGACCATGCTTCCTCGTACACACCAGTGATCTCAACCTTCTCGACCACCCACAAGGATCTCGAGCCGTACCCGAAAGAGAAGCTAAGCACACCAACAAACACCGAAGGAAAGTCTCTAGGCAAGGGCCGAGACGGCGGCCCGATGGAGGGCGTGGAGACCACCCCCGAGCCCTCTTCACAACCGCAAAAGTCATGACACCTGCTCTAGGCTCTGGCTTACCCAAACACTGACACTCTGTCACACCGAGTCGAACATGCCGAAGCACGACTCGCGCCGACCCGAATAGCGGTCACGGACGATTAGCATCGCATCACGATACTTCGACGTCCAGCACAGAGAAAAACCTTCTCCTTTGATCCAGCAAGGTCTGGATCGCGCGCTCGCCCTTCACCACATTCGCTTCACCACCATGTCTTACTGGTCAAACTTTTATCTTTGCATTACTTGGCGTCGCGGCGCGATTGTCGGAGCACAGAGCCTACGACGTACGAAACAACAGCCAGCGTGTTCGAAACACGAAACATTCGCGGGGGTGGGGGATTTTGCGTCGCTGCATGGCGTGGGCGGGAAGATTGTAGTTGTACCCTGTTTTGACGATGACATAGGGGTCTGGATACGTACGCGCCGGTCTGCATGATGGCACTGGCAGCACGAGTGGGCCACGAGATTACGTGAAGTGAAGTGAAGTGTCGTACGCACTGCGCTTATGCAACGTAATACATGATGTTCAAACATGCACTGCCTTGACGCTGTTCTTCTTGCTGGATTGTGACGCCGCGAACGAGAGGAGGCACTGACTCGCGCTGGAGCGAGACGTCAAGGCTGATGTGATAGTTAGGCATGACATTTGAGAAGTCGCAAGCTAGGTGACGACGTTCACGCAAATGCATTGTTAAAGTCAGGAGTATTATCGAATGAATACTCGCGACCGGCAGGGCAGACAGTATTGCATATTTCCCTTTTTTTCACAAAGGTAGGCAGTCACGTGATGCGCTCAGCGCCACACGTACGAAACACTCGCATCTGCAAATGCTCATGCCACTTCATTTCTCCTCTCAGAAATTCCAAGACAATCTGCACACGATGTATGCCCACGTTGGTAGAAAATGCCCGTAGACTTCAGTGGGCGCGTCACCATTCAACCCAACACAGATACAATCTCACCATAGAGCAAATATCTCCCCTACAATCTGCACACGCATTCTTGAGCACGTTACTTCCTAGAGAACATGCGTGCACATGGGATGAGGAACAGTGTACTCTATCCCGCAAAGAATACCGAGCACGAGAAAGAAGGAATAGGCCGTGACATTTCCTCGTCAAAAACAACCCTGTTACTCCCGGATACCTGCAATGAAGCAATCCCAGACCTGCAATCTATGTCCAATACACGGCCGGGAGGGTGCTGGCCAGGAAGATAAGACGCCAGACGCGTGCGCTCGCCCATGAGCAATAAACTAGGTGAAGAAAGTGAAATAATAAATATACAAGAAGAACCGCCCGTGCTCGTAAAAAGGCGCGTTGGTAGCGAAGCTTGCGCTGGCGGATTACAGTGTCGGTGCCTTTCTCAGACCCCGGCAATACCGCACATGCAGTGCATCGATGAAGTGCGAGTGGCGTATGCCCGGCGGCCGCGCCTGTTGGAAATGATCGATAGCGTCCTCGACGCGATATCCAAGCCGTTCAATGAGGTACGAGACAAGGAAGAAGCCCGTGCGGTTGAAGCCGTAATGACAATGTACGCCGATCAGACCAGGCCTGTTCTCGCTTCTGATCTTGTCGACGAGATCGATGAACATCTTGACCTCGTCAGCCTGCGGCGGCTGCTTTGACACAGTCGGGAACTTGTGATACGGTATGCCCCCATCCTCAAGCCCTTTGGGGTCGTAGACGGGGTTGTCGTGCGAGATGTCGATGACGGCGCACATCTTGCCGGCCCATTCTTTGGCAACGACCTTGGGTGTGTGATGCGCGTCGACCTCACGTAGAGTCTTCATGGCGCGAAAGACACCTCCGATAGGGTCCGATACAGGCTTGACGGCAGTCCATTTCTCAAGGTTTTTGACATCCCATTTTCCTTCTGTGGAAAGATATTGCAGTTGCCAAGCGAGGGATAGGCGAGGGTCGATATGATCGGCAAAGAAATTGCCTATAAGACCCGAGATGATGCGTGAAGTTGAAGGCGCGAAAAGTAACGCGTGAGTTGCTGGCTTTGGCATAATCGATGTCTTGACTACTAGGCGCCGCGGATGAGGTGTAGGGCTGTTGCTTGATGGGACTGTCGAGTCCGAGATGAGCCGCGCATCAGCAGCTGCGACGTTTCCGTCCGACGCTTTTCCTTCTGCGATTGTGGAGCTTTCAGTCGCCGATACAGCTGTGTCGGTATCGTCCACGAGTTTTGGCAAGTCACTTGCGTCAATGCCAGAGTCCTGGTGCTTCCGTTGCAGCAGATTGGTGTCTACAATAGCAGGGTCAAATGGTGCAGCAGCTATTGGCAGACTTGCCTGTTCGCTTGGTGGTTCTAACGTCGACACATCTCTTCCAAGGAACTCGAGGATTCGTTCGAGATTAGAAACAGGTGTAACGTGATCTGCTTCTCCACCGATAAGAAATATGGGTATCTTGAGTCCAGACCAAGTCTCCTTTCCTGGAAGACCTCCTGTTGGCACAGTGCCAACATAAGTCGGACACATGCCACATGCGACGCGTTGCCAAACGGCCGTTCGACTTTGTTTGTTGAAGCGCAACTGAAGCCTCTTGGTCTCTTCCTCTGCATCTGTTCCAGTCATGCGTAGCACGCTTGCGCTCTCAATCCCGCCTCGTCGGTCCCATTTCCTGAAGAGATCGAACAAGAACGGTGGCACTGACCCAACTTGGCGAAGTTTTCTTGCTTGTTCGGGACTAGGGGGTTCAGCCTTGGGACATATAGCGATGAGTCCAGCAACGTTGTCTGCGAGTAGGTGGGCGTGTGGAGATGTGGGCGAGGCAAGTAAAGCCGCCAGAGAACATCCCATGCTATGGCCGACGAGAATGATTTGCTGACCTTCATCGATGGCACGGTGAGCTTCAATGGCAACGGCAAGAAGCTGCGCTAGCGCATCCGATGTGTACGCCACCCAATCTTTGGGATCGAAGGAAGAAAGGCCGCACCCCGGTAGGTCAATGGCTAGACAGGAGGCGAGATTCGAGAGACTCAGTAGGATTGGGTTGAATTGGGCGACAGAGCCACCCAGCCCATGAATAAAGACTAGCAGCGGAATTGGACGAGGCTCTCTCGGTAGCTTACCGTCCTGCGGATGGGGTCGGTAGAAAGTCCTGATGCCGGAATATGTGATGTTGGTTGAGGGGACGGTGTAAGACCGCATCGTAGAATGCTTCCTCAAAAGTCCAGGATCGGTATTGGCAGCATCATCTATCAACGGTTAGTAACATGTTCGATGCATTGCCGATCTGATTCAGGGGGTCCGCATGATCTAAGCCATGTTGCAGATCTTGGGACTTTCTTACCGACAGCCTCTGCATGTTTTTGGGGGGGCTCGGGTGAGGAAGCAACCTTTGCCTTTCGCTTTTGTTTGCTCCATAGCCAGAAAACAGATCCAATGCCACAGAGAGCTGCCAACTTGACCATGCCCACAAATGTCGAGGAATGCAAGTTGTCACTAACTACGAACGGGTTGAACAAGGAGACCAGACGGTAAGCCGAATTCTTTATATTTTGGCGTAGTGCAGGGTCGGCGGTCTGTGTCACGGGATCGCTGGTTGGTCCGGCGAGAGTGGTTCTTAGCAGCAAGACGAGGGCCTGTGGAAGGCGCAACGTGCCATTGTGAGACGAGCCAGGACGCGAATGAGGCTCCATCATCTTTGGCGTGCCTCGGTGCTGAATGTATATTCAACGGCGCGTGGTGGTGCTGGCGGCCAGGCTGGCGACAGACGCAACCCTTGATTCAGAAGCGACCAATCGAAGTGAGAAACGCAGATCGTGCTCTGGTCTTTGGCGCTCGAGAGCCGGGACCCAAGGACGTCTGTTACAGTGCGCTGCACGCACGTTGGAGCACAGAAAGATTTGCTGCTACGATGGAATATAACCAAGCAATCGAAAGATGTGAACGGGATCTGCTAGTCGCATGGTGTGAAAGTATTGGCGTTTGGTGAAAGGCCAGCAACGAGGGACGACAGACCACCGTGCGATAGGCTGCAGGGCGAATACAATATTCTGGAAGCAAGGATTGGCGCGCAAGAAGGTTGTAACGCAGTGCAGAAAACATGCAGAAAGCTTGCAACGGGAGTCGCGGATGATGTCAGGTTGGGCATCTGCGCGGGTAGGCGGGAGCGGCGTTGGCCCATTGTGCCTTTCAACATTCAAATCTTGGCAGGGCTGTGCTTAAGCTTTCAGTCAGTTCGAACACCTCTGACTAGAGCCATCTCTTCTGCAGTTCTTAGATTACTACCACTAAACCAATTCGCTATATGATTATAGTTTGGATATTCTGAATACTTCATCTAGGTAGTCGCAATTCGGAAGACACAGAAACATTATTCGGCCCCCACGGGGCGGTGTGGCGTTTCGGCTCCGGAGTAACAAGTCTCCGATCAGGAACACCAGCTGCCAGGAACACTGAAGTTGAGGTACATATTTGACATAACTCGATGCAAGCTCAAGAGGATTCTCTTGCTCTGGCGCCTACTTTTTGAACTTCCCCTCCCCTGTGTATATGTATCTGCAGACCTGTGTCTCCCTAGCGTCGGCACAGTCCTTTTTCTTGGTCTCTCGTTAATTCGTTGCATAGCATCCAGAGCTGTCGCGGCTCACAGGGATGGGATTTGTCGTTCTACCACAAGGGAATCGCTGGTCACACGTTTGATCTCCTCTTGGTCTCGTGTAAGGCCATCGAGGGATGTCAAAAGTGGAAGGAAACAGTCGGTGTGGTTCTTGCCAATGCTCCCACAGCGGCTCCCGCAGTACCTGGGAGAAGGTCAGGCAGTGCTGGACCTATTATTCCCACGCGCCGGGTAGTTATTGAGTCTACTGTGGCACTCCCTGCAGTGACGAGATCGCGCAAGGAGTGACCAAACAGCAAGACAGATATCCCGTGTTTGTTGCAAGCTTTCGTGGCTCGATATGGTCTTCGGAAGATTTGGTAGTGGTTTCAGTTTCAGATCGGTGGTCATGGGTTAGATGTGATATTTTGGTGGTCTTAAAACAAGTGAGAGCTGCAGGCCTGGCTTGAATGTTGGAGCACTCTGGCAACATTTGGGCATCACAACCGTCGAAGGGCTGCTATCTGTAAATTGATACCACGGGAGTCTGGGAGCTGGTCTTCAGTTCGACATGAGTTCCGGACCGAACCGTGGGCTGTGAAGCTCGGGACCGAGATAAAAGGGGCAATATGCTTCGCATCGTCTCTTATGAACACGGAATTAATCTGTTACGAGTGGTTGCGCACCGAGTTCGAGATGAAGAACTTCGTTCTTGCTCGTTTTTATCAGAGCGCACGTATGCTCTTCCATAGGGAACCTTACGGGGATCCGAAGGCTGCGACGCAATGTGCTCGTCATTTTGAGCTATGATGCACTCGCTCAGTAATCGTCTTCTAGAGTTATACTCGTCCTACCTAAATCAACAGTTGATAGAGCCTCCTCTGCAAATGCCTATTAAGTTCTTATCTAACGCTGGGCAGCACTTCTGTGAAGAAGGAGTGACCGGCGAATCGCCGCCGGTCTCGCTTGCGGAAGCTGCAGCCCAACGCCATTGCCTCCATGACTCAGCATCTTGGAGTCTGACTTCGCACTTCGCCTCCGCTGTGCAACCAGTGTAAACGCTCCACCGTTCTGCAAATTCTGCGTTGACGCTGGCGCATGCACCTCAATCCAGCAGGCCTACCCTGTGCGATCATTATGCAGCATCCCGCTCACCTGCAGCGCCTCCAATTTGGCATTCCAGAAGCCAGGACAACCTTCGCCATTAACTTAAATAGGCTGCATCTGGACAAGCTCCGGTTTTCTTGCCGAAGCCCACTATCTCGGAATTTTGACCGCTGGCTACGCAGCCGGAAACATTTGGCAGCACGAACACGCAACTCTGCGCTAGCCCATGCGACCTCCAATGACCGTGGACAGGCTCGCATATTCACGCTCCCGTATTGGCCGCCTTTCGCTCGTTGATATCGGGCTAAGATGCTGTAGCGCATCGGCACATGTCATGTTTACTTGTACCCCTCCATCCTTTGACCGTCGAGTCGAGGTCATTGAGGACCGAAAGCTGGGCCGCCCCACCAAACAGCTCGTCGTCTTGCGCTCTGCTTGGGCTCAGCTGGGGTGCGATCTGCTTCCGTCCAGAAGGCGGACCCTTCCGTGACAGTAGTGGCTAGCTAGGTACTCGGTATCGGCTGAGCTATCGAACATATCTCACCCGTCTGTCCACGGCCTCATCTCTTTCCTCTTTCTCAATCTCTTGATCTCTCTACCTGATTTCACTTACTGCACCTCTTTCTAGCTTTTGATTCGACAAAGTAACTGATACACGTATCTTCGCTTCACACACTTGCGCCCACATCTGATAGCTGCCCACAATGGATCCGCGAAATCTCGAAAAACAGCGTGAGCCAGAGGAGCCACGCTTTCTCAGCTTTCCTCATCTCCCAGATGACGCCATGCGAGACGGCAAGCCTGCCCTGAACAAATTCTCATCGATTCTCACCGCTGGTCACAACTTCCCAGGTGCACAGGTTGGCTATTCCCGGAAACTTAGCCGTTGAGCTACGCCGGCAGCTAACGTTCTTCCCCAGGCAATGCTGTATGCTGCCGGCGTGCCCTCGAAAGAGGCCATGAAAACGCAACCTCATGTTGGAATTGCGAGTGTTTGGTGGGAGGGCAACCCATGCAAGTAAGAAGATCGGATCTCCACGCAATTTTCGTCAGAATACTGACGATGGTGCAGCATGCACTGTAAGTTACCACATCTGGACGTTGGCGCTGTGCTATTGGTTCGCCAACGACATGCATTTCCAACGCTGCAACACCACGTGGGGGCTTTACATTGACTGAACCACAGTGCTGGATCTCGGAAAGGAGATTAAGAAGCATGTCCAAAATGACAATATGCTTGCATGGCAATACAATACTGTCGGAGTGTCAGATGGCATCACCATGGGTGGCGAAGGTTTGTCACGACTGTCTTTGGAGCTTGAGGATATTTCTGACCTCGAAAGGCATGCGCTTCTCTCTCCAGACTCGCGAGATAATAGCAGACAGCATTGAGACTGTCACGTGCGCACAACATCATGATGCATGTATCGCCATACCAGGATGCGACAAGAATATGCCTGGTGTCATTATGGCTTTCGCGAGGCACAATCGCCCATCGTTGATGGTGTATGGCGGTTCGATAATGCCGGGCTATTCGGAGACATTGAAGAGACCTATCAACATCTCGACATGCTATGAGAAACATGGCGCATACATTTACAAGAACCTCGAAAGTGCAGAAGCGGGCAAGTTCTCGCCTGAAGAGATCATGGACGACATTGAGAAGAATGCTTGCCCTGGGGCTGGAGCTTGCGGTGGCATGTACACTGCCAATACCATGTCAACATCCATCGAAGGTTCGCTACCTCAGACAAATATGCATAACTTGCATGCTAACCATCTACAGCGATGGGCCTCACTCTTCCTAACTCCTCCACCACACCTGCAACATCTCCCGCTAAGATGCGCGAATGCGCCAAAGCTGCCGCTGCTATCCGTGTGTGCATGGAAAAGAACATTACGCCCCGCAAACTCCTCACCAAGGCATCCTTCGAAAATGCCCTGGTCATGATGATGGTCCTCGGCGGCTCCACCAACGCCGTTCTTCATCTCCTCGCTATGGCAGGCACAGCCGGCGTGCCCCTGACCCTCGACGACTTCCAACGCGTCTCCAACAAGATCCCATTCTTGGCCGACCTCGCGCCCTCAGGACGCTACATGGCTGCCGACCTCTTCGACATCGGCGGCATGCCCTCCGTCATGAAGCTCCTCGTCGCCGCTGGCTTGCTAGACGGCAGCATCCCTACCGTAACAGGCAAGACGCTGGCCGAAAACATCGAACCCTTCCCCTCCCTCCCACAAGACCAAGTCCTAATCCGCCCTCTCAACAACCCGATCAAGCCCACCGGCCACATTGAGATTCTGCGCGGCAATCTGGCGCCGGCGGGCGCGGTGGCGAAGATCACGGGTAAAGAAGGCCTGGTGTTCAAAGGCAAGGCTATGGTCTTCAACAAAGAGCACGAACTCGATACTGCACTTAACCAGGGCCGTATTCCGCATGGCGAAAACATCGTCGTCGTTGTGCGATACGAGGGTCCAAAGGGTGGTCCGGGTATGCCCGAGCAACTCAAAGCCAGCGCGGCGATCATGGGCGCGAAACTGACGAATGTCGCGCTCATCACTGATGGACGGTACTCAGGCGCTAGTCATGGGTTCATCGTGGGGCATATATGTCCTGAGGCTGCGGTGGGTGGGCCGATTGCAGTGGTCAAAGATGGCGATGTGATTACGATTGATGCCGAGAAGAATCGGATTGATATGGATGTTAGTATCGAGGAGATTGATGCGCGACTTAAGGAATGGAAGGCACCGACTATGCCGGTTACGAGGGGCGTGTTGGCCAAGTATGCGCGACTGGTTGGCGATGCGTCGCACGGTGCGATGACGGACTTGTTCTAAGCGGAAGGACGATGCGTTCAGGGAGTGATTGAGTTCTAGATAAGTGGCGTATGTGATTGGGTTGGAAAAGTGCTTGGGCTCGTGGGGTTTGAATAGACGCATCATGTACGGACAGTTCAGAAGAACCAAA
>TARA_R110002003_G_scaffold37_6_pt1 | contig 13091 bp, 11 predicted proteins | sample TARA_R110002003 | Tara Oceans TARA_R110002003 (sample SAMEA4396441) | marine metagenome | biome: Westerlies Biome; feature: [SRF] surface water layer (ENVO:00010504); material: water (ENVO:00002006), including particulate matter (ENVO:01000060) such as... | depth 5 m | reverse complement strand
CGCTCACCCTGGGGACGCTCGCCATGTGGTCGCGAGGCAGAGCGAGATGCGCGCTCCTTATTGGCGGCGTGGGAGGCGAAGAGGACGGGATCGGCGTTGGGGCGGTAGTCGGAATAGTATGAAGACTCGATATCGTTGGACACGGCGACGGACGGGGCGGTCCGTGCGTCATGGTTGTCGGTGTAGGCGCCAGAGTAAACAGTGTTGGTGTCGTCGCCGGTTGTGAAGGAGTATGCAGCAGAGGGAGGGCCGCGGTGAGCTTGTTGCTTCTGTTTGGGCTTCTCTGGGGTGCCGGCTTCAGATGGTGCGGTGTATTCGGTGTATGCGCCAGTGTACTCGGTGAGGGGACGGGTGACTTCTGCCATTTCAGGTGCTTCGGAGGGTGCGGCTTCAGACTTTGTCTTCTTTGCCTTCTTGTAGGCGTCCTTTTCACGCTTGATGGCAGCCTTTTGTTCTTCCTTGCGTTGCTTGGCCTCTGCGGCAGCGACACGGGCGGCTTCCTTCTCAGCAGCTTTGGCCTTCCTCATGCGTTCCTTGGCACGGCGTTCCTTCTCTTTGGCCTCCTTCTTAGGGTCCTTCTTTTCTGCCTTCTTGACGAGCGGTGCGCTGGAAACATTGGAGCCAAGCTCAGAGGGTTGCGAGCCAGAGTAGTCGGTGTACAAGCCATCAGCCTGGCGGTTGAGACCACCGACACGTGCAGCTTTCTCGTGGCGGTAGTTGCGGAGCTCGGGGTCGTTGTAGTCATTGGTGTTCTCACGTCGGCCCTTCTTCTCTTTGGGGGTGCGTCCGTCACCACCACGCAGGCCACCCTTGCCCTCTTCGGCGTCACGGTATTCGTTGACGTCTGCGCTTGTGCCGGTTTCATCTGTGTAGCCGACGCTGGTGGGAGCACCATAGCTGCCTCCGTGTACGACGCTGCCTCCACCAAGCCTTGTGCTCTTTGTAGCGTTCGACAGTGTCTTGCCGTCAGGTCCCTTCCGCCGCAGGACGGTCGATTTGTAGTCCTCCCAGTCCTCCTTGCCGCGCCATTTGAAGCCGCCGTTCTTTGCCCAGAAGAAGAACCAGAGAGCCATCAGCGTCATGCCGACAGCGATCAGGGCGAACAGGACCTGGAACCCGGGGCCCTTGAGGTCGGTCGGGTCTCGCGCGCCGGCTGCAGCGAGCTGCATATAGGCATCGTCGGCGCGCTTGACGATGGTCTTCGCTATGGACAGGTCGCGGACAGCCATGGGCGAGAGAGCTGCCTCCTCGGCGGTGAGCTCGGGATGGGGCGCCATTGCGGGCGGAATGCGTGTGTGACCTTCAGCAGCGGTGGTCTCGTCTCGGTATACAGCGAATGCAACTAGCGAGATAGTCAGGTTGTGCTCGTAGTAATGGTAGTTGGGAGTTGCTTGTATGGGGAGAGGGAGAGTGTGGCTCCCGATACTCTTGTCTGCTGTTCGTGTTCGTGGGCTGGTGGCTGGTGAGAAGGCTAGCAGGAGGTTGGGGAAGCGACGTCACCCAAACAAACCGCTGCCACGGGCAACCCGCATCCCTGCCCATCGCCATGACACCCAACAGTCGCGACCACAGAATCTGGAATCATGAACTTACCTCAGCCATGACCGCACACCAGTGCAAGGCTTGAAATGTCGTCTACACTATTCTCGATCCAGGACCGCCTCAGGACAAGTCTTGTCGTCCATGCTGCATGAATGGGTTCAGACGCGGCAACCCTCCAATTTGGACACCACATCCGCACAACTTCGCACATGGCTGCTGCAACATGCACAATATTGTTGCGATACTCGAAGGACCTCTGCACAGATGAGCAATTGCAGAGAGCAGCAGCGGTTGCATCTCACGTGGAAAGGGCAGCATTTCTTACATTCTTGCAACGGGTGATCTTGCATACAGCCTGTCTTTTCATGCTCTCCACGAGCCAATGGAGTCATTGCTACACTGTTCATTCATCGGATTCTTCGAGCGTGCGAATCATCCAGCGAAGGCGCGTTTGTAAGATCTCGACGTTGGATGCTTTGGAACTAGCCAATTGCAAAGGACGCTAGTCATTGACACAAATCCCACAGGGCGTGAACCTAGACATGGCATTTTCTTTTAGAGAGCCTTTGCGAGACTTCTCGAACATGCTAGAGCACCTCACTCTACCGCTGGGTTTGAAGAGATAACCAGGAGCATATAGCACGGCTTGCAAGTCCTTTACCTGGCAACTCTCAATACGACCATTTTCTGGTTGATGTCACGTGACTCCGAGGCCGAAGCATTACTTGGGCCACGATACGTCTCGAGATCTGATTTTCGGGTGTCCTCGCATGTTAAGCTGGTTTCATTTGTGCCATTCTCTGCAACAAAGTCTTTTCAAGTTTGCGGCATCAAGGGCTCGGCCACGACAATGGCAGCGGCCGTTGGATCTGAGCTCGTGGAGCTTCAATCTCCAATCCAGGCTACCCTTCGCACTTCAAGCCTTCCAGAAATCAGAAGCTCTCTCGAATCACCCGGCAACAGCTATGAAGAACCAGACGCCGAGGTCTCAGTGCACCACCAGCCAACTAAGACCTCCAGACTCCAAACCTTCCTTACCATCTTTACACCATCCTTTGTAGGCTTCATTGCATCCTATACCAATGGCGTCATTACCGTTGGTCTTCCTGTAATTGCGCGTTCAATCTCACTCGAGCGCTCCCTCTACCTCTGGCCTTCTTCCGTCTATGGTTTGACATCCGGCGCTGCTCTCTTGATCGCCGGGTCGATTGCAGACATCGTAGGCGCCAGGCCTGTCGAACTAGTTGGCATCATTCTGCTGGGGTTCTTCTCACTAGCATGTGGTTTAGCGCAAACCGGGGCTCAACTTGTCGCCTTCCGTGCGCTCCAAGGTATTGCTCTTGCCATGCACCTTCCTGCTTCTGTGGCTATTATTACTGGAGCCGTGCCATCCGGAAGGGCGAGGAACTTGGGATTTGCATGTCTAGGCTTCAGTCAACCTCTAGGTTTCGCCATGGGTCTGGTACTGAGTGGCGTTATGATTGAAAGAGCGGGATGGCGCTCGGGATTCTATCTGAGCGGAGCGCTCACTCTGGCGGTTGCTGTTGCGGCTGTTTGGACACTTCCAAGGCTAAAGAGGGAGAAGCCGGATGGTGCAACCTCGATGCTGAAAAGGCTCGGCAATGAGATTGACTGGATCGGTGGCATCATTTCCAGCGGCGGGCTGGCGATCCTAGCATACGTCCTCGCGTGAGTATCATCCCACGTCATCGGACAACCACCAACTGACAGCTTCTAGTGTACTTAGCGCCAATCTCTCCAGCATTCGCTCCGCAGAGACCGCAACTCTCCTCACCATCAGCATCATCCTCCTACTCGCCTTCCCAGGATGGATGCGCTACCGCGAGCACACCAACAGACCCGCTCTCGTCCCCAACAAGATCTGGAGAAACGTGCCATTCGCAAGCACGTGTATCATGGTCGCCTTATCCTATGGAGTCAACAACTCCATAGAGCTATTTTCGTCCCTCTACTTCCAAGAAGTGCAGCATGCATCAACGCTGACAACGTCGCTGTACTTACTACCCAACCTCAGTGCTGGCGTGGTCATCAACATCGTGGTGGGCTTCTTCGTGCATCGTGTGCCAGCGCGATGGCTTGTCGCAGGCAGCGCCATGATCTGCGCCTTGAGTCCAATGATGATGGCTCTTATGAACCCTGATTGGAGCTATTGGTATCTCGCGTTCTGGGCACAGATCTTTGCCCCGTTCTCAGCGGATGTGCTGTTCACAGTCGGCCTCATCATCGTGAGCGACAATTTCCCAGAGGAGACCCAGGCACTGGCGGGCGCAGTGTTCAACACTGTAGCACAGTTTGGCATGTCGATCGGTATGGGCTCGTGTCAGGTCGTTGCGTTGGGTATACAAGACAAGGAGAGTGGAAGTGCGACGGGCGGTGGACATGGTGGAGACGATGATGGAGCTTCTCAAAATACAGATACAATGGCGCTGCTGCAGGGTTTTAGAGCGAGCTACTGGCTCATGTTTGCGTACATGGTCGTTTGCGGCGTCATTGCCATTGTCGGGCTGAGGAAAGCTGGGAAAGTCGGCTTGAAGAGGGAATAGCAGCATTGTGCAGTGCTGAAGAGCTCCATGGATTTATTTCGAGCATTAGCAATCGACGAATGGAGTAGTCGAAAACACGTGGGGCATTTGAAGCTACCGTGTCTAAAATTGTCCATGTAAACACTTTGCGCCTCTTAGATACGCATTCTGTCCCTCCAGATCGAAATTCCCTAACTAAAATACCCTGTGACATGCAAGCATGAACAAACCACGCCCTGCCTCCAGGTCCGCTCAACAATACTCATGGTCCACAATACGCCCATTCTGAGCAGAATTGGAACCAGCCAATGCTTAAATCCCCAACAACATGCTCCATACGGCGTCCCACTTGGCCTGTTCTTGTGGGAACGAACGGTGGGCAAGGCAGTAGCTTCGTGCACGAGCCGTGCTCGTAACATGCCGGCCTGGACGACCTCGTCCCAACAATCTTCTCGGTATATAGCCTGCTCTCCTCACTATTTCCATCAAGCACAGGCCAAGGTTCTGGGTCGATGGCCTGGAGCCATTGTCTTCCTTTCTGCTAATGCATAATTGTAGTAACGACTGGTCACTTGCCATATAGTCTCGGCAACGTCTCGTTTGCACAAGAATATCTCCAGCTCGCTAAGGGTGGAGATTGCTCTGGCTGTGCATTTTTCGCCAGCTGGAGTGAGTGTCGTTGAGACGTCGTCCGAGGATTGTTCACGCCGTGACCGAGGTCGTTGGCGAGACATAGCAAGTAGCTTAGGGAAATGAGCATGCGCAACTCTTTGCGTCCTTGGCAGCTTAAGTCACAAGTACTTCTTCGCCGCTGTAGCCACCCTTTGCCTGAACACCGGGCTTTTGACCACATCTCCATTGCCAACATGGAAGAACGGGTTCATGATTGTCTTCAGCCAAGCCTCGTATACGTCGACGAAGAAGTTCTTGACTGCCTCTTCCGTGGCCGGAGCACTTGGATTGTATAGGCCACTCGTCCCTCCCATGGCCGCTCGCCCACCAGCCAATGATCCTCGCGCGCCTCCGCTGCCTGCCGATGCGAGACCCAGTGATTCGTCCCGTGGCCGTGTCAAGAGCAAAAAGCGCGTGTTGCCGCCGGTGATCCAGCACGACACGAAGCAGTTCTGGTACTTGTCGATATGCTTCAGGTACATGGGCGCCGAGCCAGACGATGTGGACGGTCCCCATTGCACTTCTTCGACGATGTCGAGCGAAGAGTGTAGGATGAAGGGTACCATAGCGCGCTCGGCGGGAGTATAGCGGGCAACGCCATCTCCGCCAGAACGTGAAGTGCCGAAATCGTGGGTGAAGAGTGGGACGTCGAGCGGTGACAGGATCGAGAAGGTGTAAGACATGGCTGCCGGCGCCTGGTGTGGGTATCCCTTGGCTTGTGTACTTCCTTCGGTGGTTCCGGTACAGCAAGACGAATCGAGTGTCGATCTGAAGCTTGGTGGTGTTGCGACGGGATGGAGGTGAGCTTCCCCACGCGTCCCACGCTAGCAAGGATGCGTGCCAAGTCTGCCGCGGGAGTCTGAAGAACATGGCGTCGTGAACTGAACGTCGTCCAGCATCGCAACCACACCACACTGCCATGTTCGGTCCATTTCGTCTCACAAATCCGCTATCAGGTGGTCTGCTATGGTAAGCTCCCCGTGTACGCCGAAGGAGGCCCAATTGCCGCCAGCGACCCTTTGACGCCTGCATTACCCCAGAGGATCTTATCGAATGAGCCGTAACTGACCGGCCGCAGGAAAATCCCATGGCGCCTCTCACGGCATCAGAAGTACCGCCAGCGCGAGCGACTCCGACACGTTGACTCGATAGTCGCAACCCTCGATAACGCGCTCGCGAGAAGGGGAGAAAGCATGAAGAAAGTGGAGCGATGGAAGATGGAGATGCTCACGGAGCAGGAGATGCTGCCCAAGGACAAATACACAGTGTTCGATCGTAAGGTGAAGAGGTACAGGAAGGGCATACACAGTACGTACGATGTGGTCGAAGAAGAGGTCGGAGGGCTGACGAAGCGCAGAAGTACCCAAGTGGACGAGAGTCAGTCAGAGGCTCAACCCGCCGGGTTTTTAGACGGATTGTTCGCAAGGTTCGTGGAGACGATAGAGTGTACACTATGTGCTTCTAAAAGATATGCATCAAACACGGCGCTTCGGAGGGATACTCAAGACGCATACTTCGATTTTATATTCAGTTGTGATGCAACGGTTGTCAAGAGGGCACCCTCACCCTCCACGGAGCGTCATAGTCTTGACTTTCATTTTAGCGTCTTATGGCTGCTTTCGATTTACGACTCTCCTCACCTCCAGCACGTAGTCCCATCTTGTTTCCACTACTATCCTCGTAATCCGTGCGACCGCTCCTTGGATTCTCATCCATATCCAAGAGGCTCGACTGGATCATCCCACATCAAGTTTTACTTGCATTTCGCGGGTGCCTCGTTTGCTGGTGGGGTCTGTCAGCTATTCCATGTGTCGCATCTGGTCCCAACGGCAGATGCGGTCACCTGCACATGGCCAAATCTACAGTCACCCACAAATCTGCCTTTACTTGCTACCCCGCAGTTTCTAAACCCACCTTCACCTTTTCTTGCGTCTGACATCTCGATATATATTCCATCGCCTCACCGCTTCTCTTACCTTACCGTCCTCACGACACTTTAACAACATGGCTCACCACCGAACAAATGTACCTCCTGAGGTCGGCGCGCTACGGGCTGCGCTTCACAAAAAACATGAGCAGCACATTCAAACATTCCAGCAAAAGGTCGTGGCAGAAAGGGCCATTTTTGAGGGGCGCGTCGATGCTGCAAGGAGGCTCCTGCTAGCTAAGCATATGAGAGACGAGATTGAGTTCTGGAACAAGCATGAACAAGGCCCGAAGCCCATCAAAGGCGCTACGCCGACGTCTACTCGAGCGCAGGCTGCAAGTCATGCGACAGCGACTCCGAGAAGAACGACGCCAGCATCACACGTCCCGCTTTCGTCAGTTCCGCCATCAAAGGCCCTTCCATCGTCCAGGATTCCCCAAGTACAACCGACACAGTCAGGCCTGCGTCCGCCACCCAAGTCTGCCACGGAGGTCATCGATCTGTGTGACTCGGATGACGATGCTCCTCAAGAGAGAACAGTCCCAGCTCGTAAGCCTGTTGTTCAGAGCTCCGCGGCTCAGCAACCTCCTGCCAGGCCGACGGTTGCTCAGCAACCAACAGCTCGACATGCAGTTCCCGCAGAGACCGTCGAAGAAATGTGCATCGACGAGACATCTGTGCCAGCTGAGCAAATGGGCCCATGCTCCATCCCTTCGGCTTCTCTAAAGTTGTTCGGCAATACATCGAGGAACTTCGTGGTAGAACAACCCTACTCCGCTCAACGTAGCAGTGTGCTGATATTCTTGTAGTCTACTTCAGAGCGCATGCGGATCAAGTACGAGGAGCGTCAAGACGGCCATCCAGCGCTATCCAGCCCGTTCGTCTCCCCATCCTCGCCGTCAGTCAGTGAATTCCATGGCTTGGCCAATTCTAGTCCCGAACAACCATTGTTCCATCCCGGTGAGAGGAGGAGTAGCATTGCACTTCAGGCTCAACGCGCCGCAAGTGCTATACCTCCGCCATCGAGTTTGAACTGCCCACCTTCCCAGCGATTCTCCACCCCGACAGCGCAGCCCTTACCACGGGACAGATGGCCTGAGATTCCGTTCAGTAGCCTTCGTCAGCAACAGCACGACCGAAGTGCTATTCTGAAGCAGCATACACCGCTGCCCCGCAACCACACTATCTTGGCTTTGGAGCAACAGAGAAAGAACGGTGGATTCGTTAATCAGGTTCTGCGGAATGAGCGGAGTCACAGCCTAGCACCGGAGCTACAAAATGTGCTAAACGCCAGAGGTGGAGCTATCGATATGGAGATGAGGGAAGAGTCAAGGCCTGCTGGTATGTGAACAATTCACTCTTTCTATATCGATTTGATGGCTCAATTCTCTACAGGCTTTGCTAGTCATGTCATGGCGCCGACGAGTTCGACCCTAAATACTGACAAGGCTGCTGACTGTGAAGCCATGGAGGATATGGCTGCCTCTAAGATCATCCAAGAGCGTTCCCTCGAGGGCACAACGCCTGCACGATCTCATCCTTCCCTTCAATTGGAACCTTCACCTAGGCCAGCAGATGGCGAGTCACCGCTCGCGTTCAAGAAGCCGTCTGTTCCAGCAAGTGCAGTCCATCCCGCCCGTCAGTCTGCAGCCCCAGAAGCACTTACTAGCCGAGCTGGTACAGTTGACTCGTGGGCGTCTAGCTTCACGATCCCAGCTACGTCGCGCAGCCAGCGAGGTGCGTCTGTCGCATCACGATTCTCCGATGCCTCCAGTCGTACGATGCGAAGTGGGAAGCGCACGCGGGAGATCAACCTCAGCAGTGACGAGGATGAGGTGTCAGACTACGCTCCTTCAGAGCCAGATTCACCCTTGGCCAACAAGCCCACCAGACAGGCCAAGGATACTAAGGTTTTCAAGAAGGCGAAGGTGGATGAACGTCAACGTGTTGAGAAGGTACGAGGCAAGAACGGGTTTGGCTTTAATGTAGCAACCAAGACGAAGCCCAAGGTACCAATTGCGCAAGCTACGCCGCCAATGACTCCAGGCAAGAAGTCAACGTCTTCGACTCCTTCAGCGCCTAGCAACCCCGTAGCACCACGCTTCACGACACCCAAGTCACCTTTCAGTCGTGCGTCCTCCGTTCGTGCCCAATCCGTCAGCAAGTCCAAGTCAACCGCAGCTCCAGCTTCGCGCAATTCCACAGCCAATCCACTCCCACAACCCAAGAAGCGCCGCGCCGCTCTTGCGTCTGAAAACGCCATCCATAGGTTCTACGAGGAGGCCGAAGAATTCGCGACTGAATGCGCAATCGAAGACGCCGACCAGGTGGAAGAAGCGCGCCTCCCATCGGACATGCGACACATGAGCATCACACCGTCGGCTTCGAACACTCGCACGCAGCACGTCGGTTCTCCCGAGCGCGGCCTCGACGCTGAAGAGAGTGTCGAGATGCTCGTCGATACCGAGCCTCGCAACGTCGAAAGCACCGCTGCGTGTACCCCCAGACCCGTGGCTGCGAATCTGCACGACAGCCAGTACGGTCGGGATGCATGCAGCCGAGGCGGTGAGAGCCATCAGAGCAAATACCAGGCCTCGGTTGCTGACGCCGACGACGAGTCTGAGCCGGATGTTAGTGGGTACTACGTCAGGAATGGGGTCATTGAGGAGGTGGAAGAGCTGGATCTGACGGGTGAAGTGTAGGGTACGACATCGAGTGTGGTTGGAGTTGGATGGCGAGGAAGTAGGCTTGCGATGAAGAGTTGGACGAGTGGCGCTGGAGTTGAGCAGAGATGTGAATTTGGAGTTGGACGGGGTTGAGAGTGAAGGAGTGAAGCATACATTGACGCAGTGGATCTGAGGTCGAGCAGTGAGATCGTATTGAGTCGCAGTATGCGATTCTAGCCTGGAGTCTGCGCGTGTGAAATGCGAAGAGTGAAGAGCGATCATGCGCTGAGGACACGGCACTGTGCAAGGACGGACGGAGCGGAAAAGGCTTCGTCGGTATCTTCACGTTTCAGCATCGTGGTGTGCAAGATATGCATTCTTCTTAGCATAGCTGCACCTCACACTATCTATTCGAATACGAGCGTGGTAGATCTAAATCATTGGCGGAAAACTTCACGAGTGCGATCATTTGTAACTGCTTAACCTGTGCGAAAGGTAAGAGAAAGGCATCACTAGAGCCTCGCACTCTAGACCAACGTCTTGAGGAAGTTACCACGCTTCCTAGGCGTATGTAAGTGTGTACCTACCGTCACCGCGCCACCATCGACACAACTTGCCAGAATCGAGCTCTACCTCGCCGTCTAGCTCGTATGAATCCGACTCGCTCTAGCCCACCACGATATCAACCTGCTATGGCTCAGACGGTACAGCGAAGTGTGCGCGCACTACACGCCTGCCGTCTACGATAGTCATGTATCCGGAGTACACACACCCAATGCACGTTCGCCGCTGCCTGCGAATCACACAGCCTCTGAGGTAAAACGGAGAGCAACGCTGAACAAGCCCATACAGCCAGCGTCGCCATGCTCTGCCCCAACAGTCCACCACGAAGACCTAGCAGTCTGTTCTATGGCACCGGTGCACCATGGAATCACTGTTGCCGGAATCATTCGCTTTGGCGACGAAGGGCTAGAGAACAGGGTGTCGTGATGCGTGTTCGCGACGCGGTGACTTGATGTCGCGGACGACGAATAAAGGGGGTTCTGTTTCTGGACGCACACGATCGACCCGACGTCCGTTACGAAAGGGGTCGCTTTGGAGGAGTCTTGCAAACTCTCTTGCTATCGGGAGAAAGTGCAAGATCGGGTCCACATCCCCTGCCTTCGAAGAGCGTATGCCTTTTCGCAATGACGCTTCGCCGGATAACACTTGTGTGAGGGTCGAAGATGGGGGACTTCTGGGTATCTCGGATGGGAAAGCGACGTCGAAGTTCACGGCATCATGCTCGGTGTAAAAGGGTAGGGGGTAAACAGACAGTGCGTGCACTGCTGATGCTGTCTCGAAACGATTTCGCGTCAACACCGCGGTGGCTCCTTGGGTAGGGTTTAACCCACTGCAGTCAACATGATATATCTGACCGAGTGAGCTGGAAGGACTCAGAGGACTCCGTTTCGTATTGGGTATGACTAATATGTTGTACTGGACGACTGAGACCCACCTGGATACTCAAGGAGACAACTTAGACAATGACGCTCGACCAGTGGGCATAGACTTAAAGCTTCCCGCCGCGCTTTACGTACGAAGAATGCAGCAATGACAGCGGCTGCTGCGCATATTAGAAGAGAGTGAACTGTACAGTTATGTGAAGAACATTGGTGACAGTGTCTGATCGGACTGGTTCTTTAGACGAGCTTCCGTTCACTTCGCTGGCTGCTGTACCCGAGCACGCATCAATCATCGCCAGAAGCGGCCACGATTACCAAGTGGCTCCAGGATGCCAATTCGAGGTCGCAGGCAACAACGTTCCTATGCTGAGAACCCGCGTGACAGGACTTCTCTCCTCAGGCTCGTTGTGACGTCGGACCGAATCGCCGATGTTTGAACCGGGCATACTCATGAGAAGTCAGATGATTAGCCATATTTTGTCTGCTCTACTGTCCAGACTGTGAAGCTGCTGGGCGATCAAGTGCTGGCCAGTGGTGAGATCTGAAACAAGGATCCTTCCTCCGTCAACGCCGCTGCCGCAGCTGCCTGATGCATCTCCCGCACTCGCGAATCAAGTTCTGCAATCGAGCATTCAAGCAAGAAGTCGAAACCGAATATGTGGTCAAGTGAACGACGTCTGCAAGAATGGGCCGATGTCCTCGTTTCTAGCGTCTCCATCCCGTACCTTTGCCATGCGTGATAAGCCGAGTCCAATCCACCATACAAACCTCCTCCACGGCCTGCGTTCGAATGTCTCTGTGACTGCAGTGCAGTAGCTCACCGTGCTCGTCGCAGATAGAGTGACCCTGGTCGGAAAGTCGACTCGTTCTGCTTTGCAGTAAGAAGCTGCGTAATCCTCGAGTCAAAAGCAAGTTAGTCGACTGAAGAACCCCTGTAAACGTTTCTCCGCGACCGGGAAGATCCCGTCGTTGAATGGACAACTCATCTAAATTCTCCACACTCTGCCGTCGTCGCTTCACTCTTTGAAGTCTAGAATTGATCGATGAGTGATTGCGCCCAGTTGGCCTAGGCGGGTGTCGATCTTGGGTAGCATCGTGTAATCAACAAGATGTTGAGGTAGGGACAAGTGGAGATGGCCTGATATGAAAGGTATGTATCGCAGACAGGCGGCAACGAGGTCTAACCTTCGCGAAGTGACGAAGAAAGTATATCGAAAGTTTGTTCCCGGTCCGTGGTGACCAAAATGCGGTAGTGTTCCGGACAATTGCTACATGATGCGGCCGCTAGCTGGTCAGTTGGGCCATTGAGCCGACTCGTACTCTCAGCAGCGGATGATGTTGTGGTCACAGCAAGCACCTGTTGCGCGTGCAAGTTGTTCGTCTGCAGATCAAGGATAAAGGAACGGAAAGCTTCACGTTCGGCTACTGCTCCAGGATTCGATCGCAAGCATGCATGTCAAAAGTGAGGAATAGCCAGAACAGCACAGTGCTGAATTGCGAGCTGCCCAGGGATTGTCTCATGGAGAAGACTGCAGTGCGTTGCCCAACAAGGCTTCCCCAGCACAAGGAAGAGCACTGGACTCGTAGTCGGCGCGTCGCATGATGGATTCCAACGACACCAGGGCAGCCAGTCGGGAATTAAACGTGTACTGAAGGATTGGGGATGGCTTGTCCGAGCTTGTGCTGTGGGGTCAGACCAAAGCTGTCATCAATGCGTTGTCCACTTCCTCGTCTGAAACGCGAGTTTGAAGTGAAGATCTTCTCGAACAGATGTCAACGTTTCGTGTAACTCCCGGTACGGGTCATTCCCGGCATCGGCAGTCGATGTTGTTGTGTCGCGTGTTTCTGCAGCATTATCGTGCACAGCCTCCTCGTCGTTACAGTAGGCGCTGTATATTAGGGTTTTTTAGAAGAGGAGTTACCTGGGTGTAAGAGCGCTTGTTTATCGTGCCCAAGACCGCTACATGGTACAATGTGTGACGGTAGTTCTCGAGGCCACCCGTCCAAAAATTGTTACACGAGGCGCATGGCACTTGGGTATTGTGTCCTTCGGGAAAGCATAATGAAGGCTGCGTTGCCGCGCAGCAAGGGAGGAGCCATGTACCACGACCTCGAAGTGGGCCCAAACTTGACGACAATCGTTTTCGCTAGAACAAACGGTTTGGATCGTTTCGTCTAGTCTAGTCATAAACGCCCGCAAGAGAAAGCCATTGCAATTACACGTTTTCTCGGCGTCACCGAGATGATAAGAGTCGGTGGTTACATTGCGTATGTGTATGATGTAATCTCTCCTAGA
>TARA_R110002003_G_scaffold28_18_pt1 | contig 13141 bp, 13 predicted proteins | sample TARA_R110002003 | Tara Oceans TARA_R110002003 (sample SAMEA4396441) | marine metagenome | biome: Westerlies Biome; feature: [SRF] surface water layer (ENVO:00010504); material: water (ENVO:00002006), including particulate matter (ENVO:01000060) such as... | depth 5 m | reverse complement strand
CATGCAGCATGCGGCCACGCAGTGATATGGCACAGATGTCAAATCCTTGTCTTTGCACCTTCGCTTCCATCGACGAAGAATATGATACAACTCATATCGACACATGCCGGCACAGACGACTACCTAGGCCTGCGCTTGCCTTGGTTGCGCGGTCGGTCCTGGACCAGGAAGGTATGCTTGTTCCTCTTGTATCTGGTCTTGTATCCTCCTTTGGCCTGTGAAGCAACTTAGCGATGACTCCCGCGACCAGGTGGTCTGCGTTGGACTTACCGGTGTACCCCACGGGCTGACAGGGTGCACATTACCCTTGGATTTACCTCGACCACCACCGTGAGGATGATCAGCTTCGTGTAGTTAGCATAGTGATGTTACTGAGCGCAAGGGCAGAGACTGACCAGCATTCATCGCAAGACCACGGACTTCGGGCCGTCGCCCTAACCATCGAGAGCGACCAGCCTTGCCGAGTTGGCCAAAGTGGGATTGAGGATTGCTGGCAACGCCAATTGTGCAGCAGGCGTCTGGGCTGACTTTGCGGATCTCTCCACTTTGCAGTCGGATGATGACGCTCTTGATCTCACTGCCCTTGGACTTCTCGACCTCCTCCTTGTTCACCACGAGCGCGTATGTGCCTGCACTCCTGCAGAAGACGCCTCCGCCCTGTGTCTTTGACCCCACGTTGAAGATCTGCGAGCCTAGCGGGACCATGTGGATGGGAAGGCAGTTGCCTCGAGCGGCTGTCTTGGCGGCCAGCATACCGGGATCGATGGCACCACCCATGCTCACCATCAGGTCTTGCGGGATGCCACTCCTGTAGCTCTCGACCTCGTCGCCTGCCCTCATGCCGTCGGCGGCGACAATGTATGACTTTTCGCCAGTGGCCACGCGGGTGATGAGCGCCAGATGCGCGCTGCGGTTGGGGTCGTACTCTATCCGCTCCACGACATGCTTGCCCGGCAGATAGCGCTTGTAGTCGACGATGCGTATCCGCCTCTTGTGCCCACCGCCTCTGTGCCGCACGGTGACCCTGCCTGTGTTGTTCCTTCCGCCGAGATGCTGCCCCTTCCGCGCGATGGTGAGCTTCAGGTACGGCCGCCCTTTCCACAGATGGTCGTTCACGGGCCGCTTGAGATGCCGCAGACCAGGCGTGCGCGGCTTGTAGGTCCGCAGCGGGATGAATTTGTCCTTCCGCGAGCTGTCGCCCTGCAGCACACCTCCGTCAACCGCTGCCGTGGGCTGCATCGACGGCGGGGGAACATGGGCGACCGCCTGGGCATAGGTGCGGGCACACAGCAGCGCTCTCCCGAGGCGCGAGGGCTGGAATCGACATATCCGGGGCTGCAGCATGGTGTGTGGGTGTGCCCAGAAGCGCATCAGAGCTCGCGGCGGCTCAATGGGTCCCTTCGCGATGGCGTGCAGTCGGCAGCGATGTCACGAACATTTTCAGGCTCGGCCGCAAATGGCTAGCACGCGGGCGGATCCTTGCGTCGCAGTGCTTCTGGCAGGGCAACGTGTGCCTGCCAGTTTCCCTCGCGCACAAAACAGCACCGCGCCTCGCTCGCTGCTTCTCTGCATCCTCCACCGAGCTGTGCACTGCGCTCCGCGTCTCGCAGTCTACTTATCCACCAGCATCGACATCTACCGCGCGTCGGGTGCAGCATCTCGCAGGTACGTTTTCCTACGCGCTCGGAGTGGGTCGTGCACCCGCCAGCCTCAGCACGAGTCTCGCGCGGGCGTGTTTTGGCCTGCCAAGCTCCGCCCGGGCTCCATCAAAACAGATGCACACACAACATCGACCTTCCCTCCCATACTCACCTTGGTGCAGCTCGCCCTCTCGCCCACGCTCCTGTGCACTTTGAAGCCGGACTTCCTCCCCGTCCCTTCACCTACCACAGCCGCCGCTCTCCAAGGGTTCGTCTCGCTCTCCGCACGTCATAACACCGTCGCTGCCGCACCGCACACGGCGTGTCTGGTCTGCCAATACTCGCGAGCATCGAGGAGCACTGCCCATAGCGCCCGCCCTCACGTTTCCAGACGTGTTTGGTGCCCGTGTATTGTCAGCAGCCATTGCCTACCGCCGCCGCTACACGCTCAATTGGACTGTGCTAACGCACGCAAGCAGTGCTTCAAAACACGACCGTCACACGCCATTCCACCATACACAGTCCTCGAACATACGCGAATAGACTCTAGTCTTGATCAGCATACCTACTATTGTTCGCCATGGCTCCTCCCGTACGTTCATGCTACCTGCTGTCCCGCCGTCCGGAGCTGTATTGCTTGGGCGGGGATCCGCGTCTCATCTATCACAGTCTCTAACACGTCCTTTTAGGTGCGATCTCTCCGCCAACGTGCAGTCACCAACGAGAATGACGAGAACGCCGGCACGACGCGCATGACACGCGCAAAGGCCGCGGGCCTGGGCTCCCACGAGTCCGCTGCCGACGTGCCAAAGAAGGGCCTCCAAGTGAAGAAGTCTACCGCGACTTTGGGCGCGAACGGTGCTGCGGCGACACGGAAGCGTGCTGCTCTGGGTGATGTCAGCAACGTGACAAAGTCCGATGCTCTCGGTGCTGGCGCGAGAGATGGCAAGAAGCCATTGGTTACCAAGGTTGGCGCAGTCGCGAAAGCCTCTCAGCCAACCAAGGTTCAAAAGCCCTCGCGAACTACATCAACACACTCGATTCTCGGCTCGAAAGACAAGAAGACGACGGCGTCGTCAGAATTGAAGCGCCCACTCAGTGGATCTGGTATCGCAGGGCAACCGGCAAAGAAGCGTAACACGACCAGCGCCGGCTCAAAGAAGGAGGAGGACCTCGAGGAGACGGAGAATGTCATGCCGCCGCAAAACATGGTCCTTGAGAAGGAAGTCACCCAGATCAAGACAACCAAGACAAAGGTTGCTGTGACCGACGATCTCCTCGAAGAGCCCATTGATGTTATTGATGACGAGGCCAAGGTGCCCAACCTGGACATCGAGGACGTCGATGATCCATTAATGGTCTCTGAATATGTCGTCGAGATCTTTGAATACCTGAAGGAGCTCGAGATTGCAACCATGGCCAACCCAGACTACATGGACAGCCAAAACGAGCTCGAGTGGAAGATGCGCGGCATCCTTGTCGACTGGTTACTCGAGGTCCATACCCGCTTCCGTCTCCTCCCTGAAACCCTCTTCCTCGCCGTCAACATCATCGACCGCTTCCTCTCCGCCAAGATCGTCCAGCTGGATCGTCTCCAATTGGTTGGCGTCACTGCTATGTTCATCGCATCTAAGTACGAGGAGGTCCTTTCACCTCATGTGCAAAACTTCCGCCACGTCGCGGATGACGGCTTTACCGAGGACGAGATCTTGAGCGCTGAGCGCTTCGTCCTCGCTGCTCTCAACTACGACCTGAGCTACCCCAACCCCATGAACTTCCTCCGTCGCATATCAAAGGCCGACAACTACGACATCCAGACGCGTACACTGGGCAAGTACTTGTTGGAGATTGGCTGCTTAGATCACCGTTTCCTCGCGCACCCTCCAAGCCAGGTCGCTGCCGCTGCCATGTACCTTGCTCGCCTTGTCCTGGAGCGTGGCCCGTGGGACGCCACCCTGTCACATTATGCTGGCTACACCGAGGAGGAGATTCAACCCGTCCTGCAGCTGATGATCGACTACCTCTCGGCCCCTGTTGTCCACGAGGCCTTTTTCAAGAAGTACGCTAGCAAGAAGTTCTTGAAAGGTAAGTTGTGTTTCTACTCCCTACAACTCCCATCACTAATGCGATCTAGCATCCATTGTCCTCCGCAAGTGGGCCAAGGAATACGTGGCTGAGTTTGGCAACATCCTTCAGGAAGAGACTAGCAAGCCTCAGTCCTTGCCTCGAAGCAAACAGCTTGCATAGTGGATGTCGGACAGAGCGCGTATTCATTGCATCTAGCCAGCCCATCCATGTTTGCATCTTGGCTATACCATCTTCCTGTCGGCGTTAATACACGGATGCAGTTGACTCTTTGAGGTCTCATTGTGTGTCCTGTCTCAGTTTCTTGTTACATTTTGGAAAGGCGTCGGTGGCGTCGTCTCATCACGGTGGCGCATAAGGTGCTTGCTTTTCATCACTCCTAACTTCATTTCTCTGATAGCGGCTCTGGATACTCGCTCATAGCGCTAGCGATCGATATACCATGATGGTTTGATATGAGAGGCTATTGCTTGGTGGACGTGTGGGATGGACTGTGGTCGGGGAGATGTGAGACCGTCCTCAGTCTGTACGAGTAGTGGTAACGCGATACATCGTGTCGTTACAAGCAGAGCCAATTCAAAAAGTTGAAAATGCACATCAAGTATATGAGAATGTCAGTCAGGCAAATCTGCCAGCAGGCATTATGGAAGTATGCACAACAACACCACGGCTCAAGGCGTCAAAGCTCCCAAACGCGTCCCAAATCTCCTCCTGTACGTCATGCCAACACATCGCGTCATGGGCCTTGGTCGCGGATCCGGAACGTAAACAAGCCACGCCCGCGTTCGCGATTTGTAGCCCAGCCCAGCCATGTCGCGTCCCCGTTTCGATCTGCTGGACCTCGGCCCAAAATCGTCGCGATCTACGCTAGCCGCAATTAATCATTCACACCTCGATGCTCAACCTCAGATCGCCAAACCACGACGCATCCCATCATGACCCCATAACAAGCTCTTCCGCTTCCCACCAAATGAAGTCACTACCATGAACGAAACCGATCTGCATTACCCGCCCGACACGTGTCCGTTTTGCAACATTGCAGCTGCGTATCCGTTCCCGGCGTCACCGCTATGGGAAGGCGAAAAGGAGGCGTTGGGGCGGTGTGTACCGATGGATGAGGAGGCTGTGGTGGAGAGGACGGACCCGAGTAGTTTTGTGGTGCTGAGGACAAGGGATGTTGTTGCCTTTTTGGATATTTTGCCGATGACGGGAGGTATGTTTACCTTCCGAGCAGAGGGATGGAGATGAGGTGTTTGATGAGGGATGTTTGGCAACCTTTGCAGCAAAGAAGGATTGCACGCAGAGAGATGCTGAGCTTGAGAAATATGGGCTGATTGTTGGTGACAGGGCATTTATTGGTCACGACAAGGCAGCATAAAGTCAAGGTGGCAGATATGGAAGCAACTGAGAGTCGAGAAATCGGTATGTTTACAAACACCTCCTTTCCCTTTCCAGAGCTTTGCTGATATCCTAGGCTTTTGGCTTCCCCTGCTAGCCCGCACAGTCGCCAAAGTGACTGGAGTAACCGACTACAACATCGTCCAAAACAACGGTAAGCCTGCTCTCCAAGCACCATGACCTGCGTTCTGACTGCTCTAGGTGCGCGGGCTGCACAAGTAGTTCCACATGTGCACTTTCACATTATCCCGAGACCGGCGACCATGCCGGAGATCAAGAACAAGAGCTGGACTATGTTTGGGCGCGGGCAGAGGGATGATTTGGATGATGAGGAAGGGATGAAGATTGCGGGGGAGATGAGGAGGGTGTTGAGGGAGGAGGTGGGGAAGATAGTGAGCGTGGCAGTGAGAGAGGCGAAGTTATAACGGACTTGTGGGGGTAATGTGGATCATGCATATATTTATGCGCCTACTCACGTAGGTATATAGTGCCTTTGACTTGCAGTGGGAGCACATTCCCGTGCGTGGATTACTTACAGAGTCCCAAGTTCAATTGTGCAAGGCCCATTGTAGCTTATTTGGTTTCAACATACCTATCTAAAGGAAGTGAAGTGACGTAGTGGTCGCGTAAGGATGCATAACCTTGTGTCTACAAAGACAATCTTGATATCATGCAGAGGGTGCGCGCAACATGGGTTCCTTTGTTACCAACTGTCAAGAATACTGTTCTAGCTCAAGCAAGCCCTCTCGTCCCATGCAGGTACGCTAGTGCATGCATGGGTCAATCGTGCGCTATGGAAGGCGCTGTGCATTCGCACGACTTCTGCGCCGAGAAGCTCTTGCCAATATCAACGCAGCCATCGTCAGCTTCAAGAGTTTACTGATTGCACTGGAACCGTTATTCATGATTTTTAACTATTGCTACGTCAATGTGCATGGTGAGGCGGAAGTCCGGGGTTAAGCAGGGATGCCACGTCCAGACCGCCCTCCGCTGTCACCTATGGCAACCACCCAATAGCAACGCGATACGTTCAAGCCCTCACCGGCACGACACCGCCAGTCTGCAGGAGAAGTCGTACAGTTCTCCATCACTCGCTCGATCAATATTCTTCCTGATTGTAGGCTTTGCCAAACTCAATTCTTACATCCTGTGGTGGTGCCCTTGCAGGACAAACAGGCAGTAAACATACACATTCAAGATGCATAGGCCGATAGGAAGGGAAGGTGCTTCATCGCCAGGCCCTACACATTTCTCGCCACAGCAAATGAGTATGAGGGATTCGTTGATGCATTCTAGCTGTGGTACTAACAACTGGCAGAAAGCTACCTCGAAGACCTTCGCACCAACCGCCCAGCTCGTCCCACTGGAGCCCGTCCTGCACCTGCACATTTCAACACCTGGTCGAGTCGCTCAGGACCTCGGCAGACCGAACCTTCGGCCATATCCTCACTACAGCGTACATTTACGGACCCAGTCGCCGATGTCGATGCCCGCCCATCCACTTCACACGGACCCAAGACACATACCCGAAGAACGTCCAACATGAGCATCGATGAGATGATCAAGGGGCCTGGACGCGCTTTGGTGCAGCCTCCTCGTGGTCGAGACATGTCTACTTCTTCAACGTCACGCTCGCGGACACCGAGCGTGCAATACCGGGAAAGCGAGCGGCGGCAGTTAGAGCAGGACGAGGCGCGTGCAGTGCGGATAGCAATGGAAGAGCTAGAGCTAGCGCAAGAGGAGAAGCTATTCGAGGCTGCTCGCGATGAAGCCGCGGAACTGGTATACAAGCATCGGAACCCAGATGCACCCGGAAGTGGTCCAGGCGCGCCATATGCTTACCCCGGGTTGGCGAGGAAGGGCAGCACCCAGAGAAGTCGGAGCGTGGAGCCAAAGGAACAGGATCTACAGACCACCAATTCGAAGTTGAGGAAGAGGCATTCTATGACCAGTGCAAACTCGGGCAGCAGAAGTAGCAGTTTGCAGAGCAATGGTGGCGGCAGCGGCTCGGAATCTTCCACCAAGGGTAACGCTGGCTTCAACGAGCCCCCTACCAAGGAGACCTTCGAACCCAACGCGAGGACGGACGAGGTATCGGGGCTCAAAAAAGCCATCTCGGATCTTCCAGACTTCAGAGGCAGAAGAAAGAGCAGTGGGTCACGACGAAAAGCCAGTGGCAGCCTTTTCAACAATCCTAATGATCAGATCTATGAGGAACCGGAGGAGGAGGCCCCTGTAGCACCCGCCCCGACACCTGCTGCAGCCGAGCCTCCTAAACCTGAGAAGCTCCCACTGGGCATGCGGCGCAACCCCTTCATGCGGTTCCAATCGATCAAAGGCAATCCCATGACGAGGTCGAACACTGATCCTGTACTCGCAACGAAGAGATTCGATCGCTACGAGATCCAGAAGAACCCTCCGACGCAGTCACGCAACGCTGCATACACCCTCAATCCCACGTTACCAAAGCCTGCAGAGGATGTTAAGTCAGACGCCGAAAACAACCCTGAAGTCAAGTTGAAGGATGGAAAGGAGGTACGCAGTGACGATCTTCGCGCTGCAACAGGTTTTCGCTTGAGAGACCGTAGTCCCAAGCTCCCAACGCCCACTATGGTCTCTGACAGCCCCGGCCGGCCTATTGTCTCCTTCAAAAAGGGTTTCAACGAAATTGAGCTCAAGGAGGACGTCTACGGCTCCACAGAGGCAGCTCCGCGCCCTTTGAATCAAGTCAACCCTGGTCGGCCACTGTCTCATGCTGTTACAGCGCCTCAGGTCCCAACAATGAACACTATGGAGGAGCGACCTAAGGAATCTGTCGCTGCACCTCCTGTGCCGCACATCAGTGTCTCTCCAAGCCCCACAGCGCCATCGTCTCGATTCAATCGAGGTGAGAAGCCTACCATAAACATCTATGAAGACCCCGACGCTGCCTCTCGAAAGAGCAACACTCAGCTCAACAAGGTCCCGCAACCCCTCCCAACAATCAACGTCTACCAGGCTCCTTCTACACACACTCAGCCAGCTTCAGTACCTACAATCCCCACAATATCTGTCTCTGAGACACCTTCGATATCGATCAGTAGTCCAGGTAACGGCCGAGGTGCGAAAGTGCCATCGATCGGTGTGACGCCGCCCATACCAAGTATATCCGTTAGCGATTCTTCAGCTCCGAGTAGAGGACGCGGAACCAAGATGCCATCAATCTCTGTCACTCCGGACATCCCAAGCATCTCAGTCAATAACGCGCCTTCCCCGGCTAGAGGCCAAAAGGTCAACGCACCTTCGATCTCAGTTACGCCGTCTGTACCATCCATTAATGTGAATGCGTCAGGGAGCTCGACACGTCCACTACCCGACCCAAGGAATCATACGTCGAAGCCATTTGGCCGTCCCGGTCCTACCAACCGCACGCATTGGACCCCGACGAATGTGCGCTCCGGAGCTCTTTGTACGCAATGTGCCTTGCCTATTGCCGGTCGTATTGTTTCTGCCGCCGGCTCGCGATTCCATCCCGAATGCTTCGTGTGCTACCAGTGTGGTGAGCATCTCGAGTGCGTAGCCTTCTATCCTGAGCCAGACAACAAGCATGCAGACCGCAAGGAACGCATTCGAGCACGCCAGCGTGGTGAAGACATCGGTTTCCTACCAACGCATCCTACGCCCCAGGATATGGCACGCCTAGAGCATGAAGATGGGACGGACGAGGCTCAACGCTTCTTCTGCCATCTCGACTTCCACGAGATGTTTTCGCCTCGCTGCAAGTCGTGCAAGACACCTATTGAGGGTGAAGTCATTGTTGCATGTGGTGCTGAGTGGCATGCTGGACATTTTTTCTGTGCTCAGTGTGGTGATCCATTTGATTCGAGCACGCCGTTTGTGGAGAAGGATGGGTATGCTTGGTGTGTCAATTGTCACACTCATCGTTATAGCACCAAGTGCAAAAAGTGCCGTAAGCCGGTTACCGATACAGTTGTCAAGGCGTTGGGAGCAGAGTGGCATATGGGGTGCTTCTGCTGCGTGGTAAGTCTTCCCTGCAACACGAGTACTTGTACACCACCATGCTAACGATACCTTAGGAGTGCTCTGGCCCGTTTCAAGACGGTCGATACTTCCTTCGTGGAGAGTCTCAAGACCCAGTGTGTGTGAAGTGTGAAGAGAGAAGACTCAAAGCCTGAACCCGCCCCTCTTGTGTGCTGTCGCAACAAGGCTGGCCTTGGTCGACTGGTAATACATGATGTAGGAAGAGAGGAGTGTAGGAGGAGTCATGTAGCGTGTTCACTTCTTCGTCGTCCGGCATGCATTATATACGGAAAGCATACTTTGGTCGTTGGGAGTTGGTGTAATTTCAATCAGTTTTTGGCATGGGGTTGGGACTGGGCAGGTTGGGCGTTCCGGTAGCATATGTCGTAGTCTGATGAATTGTAGTACGTCCAATAACTCCGAGTGTGATTAGATAACCAGGTACAAACATGAGATTGGGTGTAAATGCATGGTATCCTCCCAAAACGAGCATGAACCCCAGAACTTGGATATCTTGGAGAGCATCGACCAATGGGGTTCCGCCCGACGACCGCCGTTGCCCATGCCAACGCACCACGACGGCTGGGCGCAGAAGCCAGCTCCCACATCAGCCCAGTGGGTCTAGCAATTGATTGACGTATTCCATACATTCGCAAACCATACAGCTATTTGCGTACCTTTCGAAATCCTCTGTCACCTTTAAACGTCAGGAACCAATGCAGCCGTCCTTATCTTCGTACTGACGTTTTGTTTACTACCCACTTCAGACCTCACCGCAAGCGATATCCATACCAGTCACTCGGCTCAGTACCACACCGCAACATTCCTCACCCAGCGCACGGCGCATACATTCCTCTACCTACCAATTGATCCACCTCCACACTCTCAAATATGCGACCCTACCTCGCGCCCCTCCTGCTCGCGCCTCTGGCAGCCCTCGCGGCGCCCGACGTCTTCGCGCCCTTCGAGCCCGCCGTCGCCCAGCTCGAACAACTCTCCACCACAGACAACACCACCGTCCTCGAAGATGGCGGCAGCAACCTCGAGCTCCTCCGACGTCAGAACAGCAACGCGTGCGCAACAAACTACTACGCCTGCGCGGCCCTCAACGCCCCCGGCCTCTGCTGCCCACGCACCGCCGTGTGCACCGCCGACCAGAGCCGCGCCGTAGCATGCTGTCCCCAAGGCGCCGTGTGCACCGGCGCACTCGGCCTCCCAGCCGCAACAGCAACAGGCTCACCGACCTTCGTCCTCGCCACCACCACCACCACAGCCACCACGAACAACCCCTTTGTGCAGCAAACCACCGTCCCCAACGCAGGCGCCCGCTCAACGGTACAAAACGCCTTCTACCCCTTCCCCTACATTCCGACAACTTACATCAACGCAGCGTCCTGCAGCGCCGCTTACACGTCTTGCCAGGCTGATGCGGCGAGTTGTACGACTGCGCTAGCCAATGGCGCCCAGGGCGTCACCATCAGTGCGCCGAATGGTGGCGCGACCATTACCGCCGTGCCCAGTGTGGGGCTGCAGTCTGCGCAGAGTATATGTGCGAGTTTGAGCCAGCAGGCGTGTTCGGGGCTGCAGGTCGAGGCGTGCAGGAGCTTCGATGGCGTCGGGAACGCGGCGCCGACAGGGGCGTGTAGGGGGTGGGTTGTGGGAGCGGGTGTGGCGGTGGGATTAGCGGGGCAGATGTTACGATGATGGTGTCTGCTGGGGATGGGGTGAATTTGCTTCTTTGTGGATAATATGGGAGGTTGGGTTTGGATGCTTGGATGAAGGGTGGACATGAGCTTCGGCTCAGGATACTTTTGAGGTTACCTTTTTGCATATACTGGAGTCTTTGGGGTTTTGAACATCGAATGCTGCGAGCGATGAGCATGATATCAATGCAATGCATGTTCATATTTTGACAACTTTGGCAAAAACTATGAGGGGAGCTTTCGGTAGCGAAGACAACAGCGTCGACAAGAGTAACGAGAGACAACATCTAATAACATCTAACATGCATGACGGATACAGTATTGTGGCAGGACGAATGGCATGCTTTCGAACACCCCGAAGGGCGAACACCCCGATACTATGTTGCAGTACATGGGTGGCACTTGTGAGTGTCCATTCATTCATTGCAAAGGGAAGCCAGTCAATAAACCAAAGCTCATGTATATCGTGAATACTTTTTTGCCATATGTGGCGACTTCCTCGAGCTCCATTCCCACGAACTAGATGCAGTCCCAAGAATATGTGTGATGTCGAGATGAAAGATAGCCAAGTATGAAAGCTCCGTAAAACACGATGAGCATATGGGCATGTGGAATCCTGAACTCCAAAACATGCTGGGGTGTAGATGATATGTCGAAGTTCTCGCACGGTTCGAGGCTCAAAGTCGCCAATGTCGAAAGCACATGTGCGCCGACCGCGGAGCAATATGGGGTAAGATGTGGTGCAAGATGTGCTCAACCGGGCGCCGAATAGCGTTCTTAGCACCCGCCGTTGCTCTCGTCCTCGTCCTCGAGATCAGGCTCATCGACTGCCCAGAGAATGAAGGGTCCGTTGTAATCGTCCTGATATGTGTCAGTATACAAATGACCAGCGGTGCAGAATACATGTCCTTACATTGAAATTAACATTCTCGGACGCATACCACCATCGACCCAAGATGATGCGACCTCCAGGCAGTACGACACCTTCATACGCCCATAGGTTGTCTTGCTCGACCTGGTCGAAATCATCCATGAAGTGCTTCATGAAGGTGATGCGCTGCCATCCCGGGATGCCGCACTGCTCGGGGAGAGGATTGAGCCAGCCAATGGCGTTGAAGTCATCGTCCAGATCTATTCCCGTGCCGGTGAACTGCACGTTCTTCTGGGCTGCGTCTTGTTTTGGCTTGTTCCGACCCTGAGTCGTCGGTTGTGTCGCGACCGTGTTCCGCAGCGAATGCAAGCGTTTCTCGAATATGTCTGGCCATCGAAGCTGTGCGCCCTCTACAAAATCAAGCTCGAGCGACTTCATTGGGGTCAGTTTGTGGCAGGAGAAAGCTCTGGAAATTGCTCACCTGAATCTTGCCTTCGTCGACGTTCTTGTCGCTCAGGAATGCGTCACCAACTTGATCTGCTGAAAGCTTTCGGAGCTTCTGAACCTCATGTACATCGAGGAAGGCATAAGTGCCCTTCCAGTGGCTGCCCAGGGCATATGCCCCTTTGCGCAGAGGCTCCTGCCACGCCGAAGGTTTCTGTTTGGGAGTAAGTTCTCCCATGGCATCGGACAATGTTGCGACGTCTTCGTTCATCATGTGGTGTCGGAAGAAGTGCATGCAGTGCAGAACCCATTCCATGTTCACCTGGGTGAGGTTATCGCCTCCATAGAGGGGAGCGCTGTTGGTAGCCATGTAGACGACACGCTGTGACTCCTCAACGGCAAAAACATTGTGCTTTGCGCCATCAAGCTGAAACAGGAAGTGTGAGCACATCAGCTTCACTGCTGCAAGGAGCGAGTCGACGTGGCTAGGCTCGCCTCGAGCAGGCGGTGGTGCGCGCCGGTTGTTGAGAAGGATCTTGGAGTCGAGAACGAACTTCAATAGCAGCGCTTGATTCTTGCACCACGGGCGACCGTGTGCATCGACTTCGATCGGGCCTCGGAAGGACTCTGCGTGTGGTCAGCACGTGTTTCGATCGTACGAAAGAAGTATCCCATCTCGTGGATGGTATCCTGGTTGAGTATGCACAAGAGGAAAACGAGTACACACCAACAATGAGCTCCTGCAACACCTGCAGCACATCCTTCTCGCGCTTCTTGTGCCCACGGAAGAAATCGTAGCCGGTGCCACGGCGAAGTTGTTTTGAACGTCGCTGATACGCTCTCTTCAGCTCCTTGTTTGTCAAACCCTCTTGAAAGGCGAACTTCGCCCGGAATCTTGCGCGCCAGAAAGAGAACCGGTCTGCATCGATGGCATCATTGGTGCCACGACAGATCAATCGAAAGTTAGCGATGTCCTTGTC
>TARA_R110002003_G_scaffold152_2_pt1 | contig 13141 bp, 10 predicted proteins | sample TARA_R110002003 | Tara Oceans TARA_R110002003 (sample SAMEA4396441) | marine metagenome | biome: Westerlies Biome; feature: [SRF] surface water layer (ENVO:00010504); material: water (ENVO:00002006), including particulate matter (ENVO:01000060) such as... | depth 5 m | reverse complement strand
GATATCTCATTTCCCGGTGCTAACAGCCTGACAGGGACCGCGACGCTCAAGGTGGCATGCTCTGGCACGGTCCTGCAGGCCCGCGAAACGAGGGTGTCGCTGGTGCGGAGAGCTTCATTTGCTTCAAGAGCCAGAAGTCTGGTGAAGAGTTTCTCCAGATCGAGCCTTCCCAGACCATTCAGCCCCGCGAGGACAAAGTAGACGTCGCTACTTCTAGTGAAGTCTCGACGCCCGCCGGCACCCCTGCCGATCAGCAACCTCGCTGTGGAGACTACTACCTACTTGAGGAAGAGGCTGTCATACCGCTGTATGCTAGCGGTCACTATGAGAACGTTGAGCAGGCAGTCCACATGGCTGGCCTTGTCAATCTCAGCTGTGGCTTCTGCATTGTCTTCAGGTAAGTCCTCACTCACCAGGCTTTCAGTAGTCCTCTCTCAGAACTTTAGCTAATATATTCATACAGGGGTCGCGACGCTACGCGTGATGTCCTCTGGTCGGGCGGACCAGATCCCAAAGGCACGAAGCAGGTTCGTGGTGGGCAGTCGTATTACTGCTACTAAGCAGTCATACACATGATAGAATGGTGGGGTATACAACTAGATGGGGCAGAATCAATAGACATGGAAGATTAGAAGACATGAGAACGGACTAGAGACGGTCTAGGCATGGAATCTCTCACCTTGATGACACGGGCAATATGTGGTCTGGCACAATATGTATATTGATCAACAGAACTCCAGTACCATAGCCACACCTTCATAGAGCAAGCACATCTTTTTACGAGCAGAATTAAATCACCATATGTCGATTCCGGGTGCATAGTCGTTTCTAGACCACGTCACAAGAAGATTTTGACGAGAAAACTGACAGTCACCTTCACCTTGACTAGAACGTTCTCGCCGCAAGGTCCATCGCGTCATACAACAGGTGATATGACGCGTTTTGGCGAATTTGTTTTGTCTTCAACACGCTCACTGTCTCGTTTTTATAGCAGTCAAACCCAGCCGATCACGTACAACACGGCATTACCCGTCGCGCAAACATGGCCCAACCTCATCGTGCGGCTAAGCACCAAGTGAAATATGAAGAGATCTCTGACGATGACAATAACTTCAACGTCGGCATGGACTGGTCCAAACTCACTGCAAAACCGCCGCCAAGGACCTACACGTTGGACGATCTCAACAGCTTGATCAAGGAAGACTGTCCCGAGGAGTTTGCTCTCATCCCCAACATCAACACGCTCACCTTCAAAGTTAGCGGCGATGTTACAGAGAATCTCCCGACGAAGCTGACTTGTGACGCGCGCCTCCGTTTTGGCGACATCGACTCTTCTATACCGGCTAACAGGGCCCGTGTCTACATGTACATCGGCGGCGAGGGCAATAACAGGATCAGTCTTGTGGCCGACGTGGGCACAGAAGTCATTCATCACACCAATGTGGCTCTAACGCAACCAATAAAGCCTTTCTGGTATCTATGCTCTCACGGCAGAATATTGGATGAGGCGGAGATGAGGCGGGTCAAGACTCTCACCTGCTATTTGCTCCTTGCAGCTGGACATATCCAGACTGTGCAGTACTACCGAGACTTCGAAGAGCACTTGAAAGACGCCATGGTGTGGTATGGTCGAGGTGTCGAAGCTTATACGAAGGACAAACAAGATGGTCAGATGCATGAGCACGATGGTGTCCATCGATCCGTGTCGGCTCGACGCAGCTATCATGATCAGGGAACTGCCTCGCCGGTCCGGCGCGGAGTTTCAGTTGTACCAATCCAGGAACGCGAAGAGGCCGATGGAGAGCTGCAACGTGAGTACTAGATACAGTCACGGCAAGCTTTGACTAACGAAGTTACAGCTCCGAAGAAGAGGACCAAGTATGGTGACATAGTGAGCAACATCAGCGGCCACGGGATCGTGCAAGACGGATGCTGACATAACCAGGCGTCTCGAATGCGTCGGCAGTACAAGAAACTCGGTCACGACATCGCTTGTTATGAGAAAGAGATCTCAACCATAAGGGCCAATGCAAAGTCCGTAGCTGAGCTCACGCACAAGGTCTCCGCACAGCGCGACGAAATCATCAAGCTGAGCGAGGAGGTCAACAACGCTAGGGCGAGCAACCAGACAATGGAAGTGACTGTGAAGAAGCAAGCCGATGAGTTGAAGAGACTCATCACCGATATGAACTGCCAGAGGCAAGAGTTGGTAACGAAGGATCAACAGATCGTACAAGCCGAAAAGATGCGGAAGGCGGAAGAGGAAAAGAGGCTTGTTGCAGAGAAAGAGTTGGATGAGAGGCGCGATGCACAAAAGCGCATGGCAGCCATGTTCTCTGAGCTTGCAAAGTGATGGCGAATGTTAGAGAAGGTGCAAAGCGAAGGACTGATAAACCCCATGGATACAAAAGCGCGTTTTGGTGAGAGTCTATGGCTGTCTTGACTTACTTCATACCCGAACCTGAAGCAAGGCGACGCTTGCTCCTATCGTGTGAGCACCCGTTTGTCGGGGCACGCCCAAGTTGGGAAGCAAACCTGGTAGTATAGTAGATGGTGAGGACTGGGTCTCACCGTGACGCTTCACTTCACTTGTCACGAGTTGTCTTATAAGTTCTTGGCAACTGCAAGTTTTACTCCACGGATCCTGTCTATGACCATCGACAACGCTACCTGAAGACTTACAGCCTAAGCTCAATGATGGATGTTTCTGACATAGAAGCCGCGCTTCGTGAGCTGAGTGTTCCTCATCACGATCCCATCAAAACCAGTGATCAGAGTGAGCACGCGGAGGACACCAACGAAAGCGGCGGTAGTGACAAAGCAATCGAGGCTCTGTCTGGTGGCATCAAACTCCTTGCGAAAGCCGAAAACCGCGAAGATGTCAAGCGGGCTGCGACCTATCCGAAAGTCATGACGCTCGACGTGGGCGGCCGCATCTTCAAGGTCTCGCGCGACACCCTCAAAGAGTTCGGTCTCTTCCGCTACCAGCTATCAGATCGCTTCAAATGGGAGCCTCAGTCTGACGGCACCTACTTCCTCGATGCCGACCCCGACTTGTTCGAGCACCTGCTTTCCTTCATGCGTCGACCCGAGGTCTTTCCGCTGTTCTACACCACAGCCGCCGGCTTCAACTACAACCTCTACAACCGGCTTGAAGCTGAAGCCAATTACTTCCAGATGGATGCTTTGCGTGACTGGATCAAGGCAAAGAAGTACCTGAAAGCGATCGTCACACAAACGTACAGCGCGGAGGTCCGCAAAGTGGATATGGTCCCACCTCAACGACGTTCGGTCAACATCTCGGAAGATTGGCATGTCATTCCACGCACACGAAAGGTCTACATCTGCCCGCGCGGCATTTGGGCACACCGAGACGACCCAAATAGTTGTGGTCACGCGTGTCGCAAGGCTCGTGGTGACGATGAAATCGAGTACGAGGATGAGACATACGAAGAGGCAGTCATCCTGAAAAAGGAAGTCGAATTCGTGGCTGAAATCTGCAAGCTGGAATGATGCGTCGGTTGCGGCACGCACTGGCCGAGTTTGCGCATGGGAATTTGCAATCTGGAAGTCTTGGACGAAAGTGAAACAAGCGCAGGGATGTAGATAATCTTGGTGCAGCATGGACAATGAGACGAGCAGGCCTGGGTGATAGCTCAGGGGAGATACTCTTCTCTGGGCAACGGAACAGCATGCATGGCACACGTAGAGAGCTACAAATAAATGCAAGTATCTCGTCGAGTTCTTTGCCATCTAAATCAGCCTGGCGAGCTAGGCATATCCTGGAGTTGCGACGTGACAAAAGCTATAGCTTGCTCCAAGGCCGTTGGCTGCAATGCTTGAGCTCGATGTGGACGCGCACCGCCCTCGTTGTTTCCAAATTTCCGATCAACTTCAAGAAAGACATCCTACCACCGGCGCGGGCGGGAGACCTCAGAGCGATCAAGACCAGCGGCAATTTCATCACCAGCGCAGCGCTCTCCCCTATCATCGCGACCGTCCTCAGCCTCGTCTCCACCCCAATCCTCTTTTTGTAAATCATCGTCTTCGACCTCCACATTTCTCGACATCTTTAAGGTGTTCATGCGTCTCCTTTCGCTTCCAAAAGGTAATGCGCAGAAGGTTGGGAAGCTCTGGCTGCCCGTCGAAGACCGCTCATACCCAAAGATGCAGCGCAAATGTGGGGTCGAAGATGCCAATTTCCTCGATAGAAGCGGCAAATTGCTCATGTCAATAGTTTCGTCTACGAAGAGAGAGGAACTCGACTGCTAACAATCTTCCGGAGGTGCGCTCGATGCGCGATGGAGCGGGGCTTCATAAGCAGTGTGTCTTCGGTCTTAAGAAACCTGCGTATCGAGTTACTGCCAACGTCTAGAATCATGCGTACACGACAGAACGACGCGCAGCACCGCCAACTGAGATCCCGCACGGATGTAGGTCATCCATCGTAAACTGTAAAGTTCCAATCTGCTCCAGGCAGTTAAGAGGACGTTCCCGCAGAGTTCCGAGATGTCCAATTAACACCTGCAGCAGTCTCCGCCCCAGTCTCCGTAGATCCAGCAGCGACCAAGGTGCTCAATCGTCCCTGGTAATGGCCATATCTAGTTGGCTGACGGTTGCAATGAGATCTAATCGGCGCATATATGTTCGAACCAAGGAACCGAGGGGACTGCATCCTCTACCACTATCCTCCACATCGTCAGAGAAAGGGCCGTACTCGGAGGTGATTGAGGATACTGGTGTGAAGCACCTCCTGCGTCGCCACTCACAGCTGCTGACAACTCAGGGCCATCCGTCCAAGGAAACGATACGTCGCAGTTGTGTTCGCAGCAGTGCATGCTTGGCCTGCAACTATGCCAAGAAGTTCCAGAGACAATTCGTTTAGCCGAAGCATAATGGCCAAGATAGCGTGCTGAGTAGCTGAGATCAGGCTTCGGCTGAAGCTGAATCCTTCGTTTAGTGCTGGTGCGGAACGAGCAGTATTGTTTGCACACATGGGACCTGATGATCTCCAGCAACCTTTCACGGCACGCCCGTAACATACCTGGGTCGAGCGACGTGTGGTCATGTAACAGGTATAGTCAAGTGAGAGGGCATGTGCTTCGTCAATCCTGACGACGAAATATCAATCAATAGTGTCCGTCCATACTCATACTTGTGGGATAAGCCGGTGACTGTGGCGGAACATCGTTATATGACGAGTAGCTCGACGGCGCCGACATCGATCTGTCGTGCCAATCTTCCCGCTCTTCCTCTGGCGACGACAACTCTAGCAGCCTCTGTGGTGATCCCACAGCCAAACCTAGGGTCGATAGCTTTTCTTGTAGGATGCTGAGAACCGCAGGATTGCCGCCGCGAAATCCCGAAAGAACCTGAGACAGATTGTGGATGAGATCTCGCGGTCCAATACCAAAGTGTGATTCGTGATTCATGGACGGCATGATGATCATAACATCGGCGAGCGAGTTAGCGACATCGAAGATTTTCGACTCCTGCATTACGGTCAGCCATGTCAAGGCTGCGTGTAAGTATATGTGCGTACCATGCCAGGCCCATGCGCTTCAATGCTCTGCTGTGAGAGACTGCTAAGATTGGCCAGTACATTCTGAGCAACCTTCGCTGGGAACGAGAAAGAGAACTCATCATCCGCTTGGCCGCTGCTCAGATTCGTGACGTTCAGGGCATGCTGCCAAAGAAAGATGCGCATCCATTGTTGAGTCATCGATATGTCGGCACGCTGAAGCTCATTCTCCAGGCTGAGTGGCGCTTCATCGATACCCAGTTCTAGCTGAGCCCTAGCCAGAGCACCCCGAGCCGTCGTTGGATCTGCGGTGATTGTGACATCCAAGATGTTGAAAAGCTTACAAAGCTGTATGAAGGCCGGTGTGACCGAGCCATCATTGAGGTTCTCCATCCGTGGGAGATCTGGCGCGCGCTTCAGAGTGGTCGGTACGTCGTGCTGAATGGAGTGGGCTCGTTCCGTGATGAAGAGAAGCCAGTATATGCGTAAAGTATGTTGCAATTGCTCGGGCCCCATAAGCATATAATGTGACGGTTTGTGAAGACCAAGGATATGTGCCTTGATGATGGCCTCTCCGAGTAGCACAGTTGATGCGTTCATGCGACCGACATTAGCCGAGTACACATGGAGGAAAAAGCTGCTCAAGATCGAAAAGATGGTCACATTCTCCATATGATCTCCATCAGACCGCGCTCTTTTCGACTCGCCTTCAAACGCTCCACTGGAAACGCGATAGTGACCTTCGACAGGACTACCGGGTTCCGCATTTATCGAGAACTGGCTGACCACAGCCGCGCATATCGCTGTTGCTAGAGCATACGCTTCCAAATCATCCGGGTGTGTGAGGAGGCGAGCAGTCAGTGCCTCTACGTCGGCTACAGGCCAGATCCCATACCCACGGGTCTGGTAAATCTCCAGATACTGCGAGATGCAAGATACCGAGATCCGTTGCGGTTCCTTGTACGCCGGCGGCAGGGCTGGACTGATGATATCGTGCCACCCCGTTCCATCGATATCGGCGTCGCGAATAGGTGGTAAGGGGTCGGTATAAGGATATTCGGTGGGACTTGGACTGGTGGCTTCGTAGCTTGCTTCGCTGTTGCTCCGTGACTCGTCTTGGTTGCTCTTACTGCGTTCCTGAAGTCTTCGTATAGCGGCTTCCGTCGTCCGCCGTGGGCCCTTGGGACCACTCTTCCCATGCAATTTGAGATATGTGCACTCCCAACTCGCGGCCTCGCATCGAGAGCAAGGCTGGTTCCCGTCACATCGAACCTTCCTTACGGAACAGGGATCACATGCTCTCCGAGTGCCCTTCCGCGGGGCCATACTCATCGTTGCGGCCAAGAGACTAGCAGCCTGATGACATAAATGGGAGTGCTCGCGAGGCACCGGATCTGTTGCTTAATCGGTCATAGCACGGCTGGATTGGGTCGTTCCGGCAGTAAAAGGTGGAATTCTCGGCCAAAGATAGCAGCCCGGGTGCAATGCTCGGGGGATGTATGAGCCGAGTCAATCGCAATGAAGTATTGGTCTTTGCAAATTGGTGTCGTACTGTAGGCAAAAGACTTGCAGCTGACGTCGCAAGAAAAGGTGGAGGTGCGGCTGGTTTCGGTCGATCTTTTCCCTTTTGGACACATCTAAGCTGGCCAATCAACAGCTTAGCGTATCCATTTCTCCTGTCCGTGCTGCTGTTGGGCCTGCTACGAACGACGATTTTCCATGGACGCTGCGCGAGCCTCCGAAAATCCTCCCTGTGTGTCTGTGCAGAAGCTGTTGCAAAGAAAAACAGACATTGCCGCACGGTGATGCGCCGGAACGCGGTGGGTTGAAAATTATTTACCGGGATCAAAGCGTCTGGGCCCCACGCCTCAGTTCAATTTTTATAAGCGCAACGAGTACACACCGGCATCGAAGTTCCAGCTCGTTTGTATCGAAGATCTGGTGGGAACAAACCGGCGTTCATGATATGTTCTGACGTGCCGCTGCCCAACACGCAAGGTAATTGTCGGGTGTTACGTACTGCACATGCAGAGGTTGGAACGACATGCGTATTTCAGGAGTGAAGCGAAATATCTGACAATCGCGAATGTGCAGAAGTGGTGTCGAGGCTACTCGACGTGTGTGAAAAGAACGGATCGTGGCTGCAGCGGCCCAAGCTTAGACTAGTCCGACGCCGAATAACGGGCCAATCACGTGGTGCGTGCGACCACAGCTTTGCTTCGTCATCACCGTTGATCCATGACCTATATCCTGCATTGTGTAAGGTTCTAAAGCGTACGTCATGCGGCTAAGATCTTCTAGCTTAGATCTCGAAGCGTCCTACAGCTAGAATGCACGTCTCATCAGGGTTACCCTTACCTGTTCACACTCCTTTACGCAGATCCGGCGGGTAAGATAGAACCACAGCCCCGTGTCTCTCATCAACACCAGCAGTACATGCTCTATTGTGTTCATCTCCTTTCGGAGCTGCTGCGGACATCGGGTTCCCTTGGTCGAGTAGCAACGATACAGTTACCACCGACTTCATCGCTGGCACCAGCGGTGTATTAGCGTCATCCAGCGCCTACATGTATTACGCGGGGTCGAAGATATTTCAACGAGGCTACCCAGAAATCTTCATTTTAACAACAACACGCATGGGTCTCGAACTGGAGACCAGCATGGGAGTAAGCACGCATCGTTGAAGCAGGCCCCGTAATCATGGGTTATGCTGGAAGCAGCAAGCGAGTCAATCAGAGTTCGCCTGGATATATGCATGGGTCAAGCGATGCCGCTAGCACTAGGTCGGAAAGGACTTGTTGCTGACGTAAGTTGTCGAACTCGAAACTAGTGACCTTCGTGGTCATTGCACGTTGCAACATCTCACGAGGAGCCTCAAACTTCAGCTCGATTGAAACAATTGCGACGAGCATGTTCATGGCACTATTGAAGTCTTATACAGGCACAAACTCACTCCATTGGTCTCCATCGCGAACACGGACGAATGTGCCACGGTGATCCGTGCGGTCACTTTTCGGCCACGCAGCTCCCTGAACTGGATATACGTAATGTGCACATAGGAGAATTATACCACTCGATAGCTATAGGCATGGTTGCGTGAATGAAGAGCTCGATTAACTAGACGTTGCACCAGATGCTCGAGTTTAGCTGCTCGAGCATTGCACCACAGCTGTGGAACGGTACACGGAGTCACATTATGATACTGCACATGACCCGACGTACCATGGCAGACGATAACCACTTTTGTTATATCTCAAGGACCAACATTCAGCTGTCCATAATATGTCCCAGCAGAAGAGCAACTTCGAGAGCATCTTTAATGAAGGCAGGAAACAGTACGAGAAGCAAACGAAGCAACGACTCGATCCCACGTTCTGCTCGACGCTAAACACGGTATCGGATCTGCGCAAACACATCGAACGAGAAAATGACAAGTTTGCGACGTTCAGAGATCGTAACAACAATATCTATGATCGACTTAACACCGCCTTCGCTCCTGTGGAGAGGTTCGGCCACATTCTTGGTGCTGGAAGCTCCGCAGGCTTTCCCCCTGCTGGTGCGTGTCTCGGTGCCGTAGCGATATTAATCAAATCAGCGCACGACGTCTCGGCACACTATGATCGCATTGTGGAGCTGCTCGATATGCTTGCTGTAAGAGTCTACTCTGTGTATGCGGATCGTTCTTACCGAGCAGGGAATCATGGATCGTCTTGAGCTTCACGATCTCGATCATACAAGTCCGCAACTAGAAAACAACTTCGCCAACGTTCTCGCGACTATCCTCGAACTGCTCGGCTACTCCACCAAAGCAATCACACGCAAGCGATGGAAAGAATACATGGCACGATTGCTACAAGGCGAAGACCAAAAGCTGGCACAACTCCACAAGAGGCTCGAGAGACTGGTGCAAGATGGAACTTCTCTGGTCATTGAGCAGGTCAACACAAGAGTGACTGAGATCGCGGGCCACACCACTCGGACGGTTGCTAAAGTAGAAGACATCAAGGTCGACACCGAGAGGATCGGCGCTGACATAGGTAACATGAAGGACACCAGCCACGCAATCATGGACCTACTCCAGAAACAGCATCATACGAAGTGCGACAATGATATATACAACCTACTACGACCTGCGCAGCCTAACACAGACAAAATGGAAGGTATCATGAGGGACCGCGTGGCTGGTACCGGTGGTTGGCTATGGTCCGAACCCGCGTTTCAGTCGTGGCTTAGACGAGACCATTCACTCCTTTGGATCTGCGGCAGTCCCGGATGCGGGAAGACGTATTTGGCGAGCGCCATCGTCTCGCTGATCCAATCAAACATTGCTAGAAGCTTGAACGGCTGGCGCTCCAGTGCTGTCGGTTTCTTCTTTCTCAGCAAGAATGATACCCATACCCGAATCGGGGGCTTCCATCAAGCGTTTCGAGACATGGCCTGGCAAATCACCCGCTCCCACGGTAGCTATGCTGATCATGTAGCTTCGCAATGTCGCACCGGTACAGACATAGAAACCTTGCCAAGCGCATGGAGAAAGCTGTTCGTGACCTATTTCGGGCCCGCGTCCACCAACTCGCTCTATCTGATCATTGATGGCTTTGACGAGGCAGAAGATGAGGGCGAGTACGGGCGAGGCGAGTTCTTGAAGTTGTTGTCCGATTTGCAAGGTGCGTACATTGATTGCCGCTTTCAATCTTTCGCTACCCGCTGTCATCGCACTTTTGCAGCCTGCAAGTCATTGGTGAGTTGATAAGCACGACATGTGTGGATGTCGAAACATTTCTGGCATTGTCATCAACGTGCAATCGACCAATGCAGGGCTGCATACGGAGGTTACACAAATGACTAACGCATTGACTCAGGAAGCTCAAAGCTCAACATCAGCCTTCTGCTCCTCGGTCGTCCCCACCTCACACATTGCATCAAAGTGGCAACGTACAACCTAGCCTCTGGTATGGCAACGATACACATCGAAGCGCACAAAACCAAAGATGATCTCTCCGAGTTTGTGAGTCACGGTATCGCCCGATGGCTGCAACTCCAAGGTGCGTCCGACGATCTGAAGCGATACATTCAGAGCGAGATAGAAACTCGTGCGAAGGGAATGTTCCTCTGGGCAAAGCTCATGTTGGGTATTCTCCAGTGGCAAACAACGGAAGACGACATACGTGATAGTCTTCGTAACGCACCCGAAGCCATTGATGACATGATCACGGAAATGATGAAGGTATACAGTTCTTTGCTGAAAGGGAGGGAGGCCGATGAGTTTAACACAATTTTAGCGTGGGTATCCTGTGCCATCCGGCCTTTGACACTCGCGGAGGTCGACGCAGCCCTAAGACGGCTATCGCCATCAGCGAGTCGGGTCCTAGCCCTAGAACAAAAGTGTCGTGAGAAATACGCCTCGCTCATTGACCTAGTCCGCGACGATGGCTTGTCAACAGCCTCCTTGCAGTCGAATTATAAACCAATTTCTATCAATTCCATACCGGAAACAACACGCGTCGTGTTCGCCCACGCTTCTATCGCTGAATACTTCAAGAACGATCCGGGTAAATTCGCAAAATGGAAGACAGCTACTCCGGTAGGCATACGCCGAGCCGAGGCACAATACAACATATTCAAGACGTGCTTGGAGATATTCGTGTCTCCGGGTGAAGGTGCCTGGCGCGAAGCTTCCCGGGCATTGCAAACATACGCGAAAGCTACATGGATGAAGCACATCCAAATCCTATGTTCGGAAACGGATTATGCTCGGAGTGAATCACCCAGTGCATACGGAGGCTTGCTGCACCTAGTCTACGCCTTTTTAAAGAAAGAAAGCGCAGTTCGGCTTTGGTGTCGCGACCTGCCGTGGCAATCTTACACCGAGGTCAGCGCTGTAATGATTGCGAAGTGCATCGAGATTTGGGCTCAATATATACCTCACGAATCTTCATCTCTCCTTCAGCAATGGGTCACGGATACGAAGGAGAATCCATCAATCGTGTTTGTCCAGATCGCCAGGGTCAATCTTCATGAAAGTTTACATGGCGACTGGTACCCCTTTCAGTCACTTGCTGTCGTCGCACAAATAAAGGCACTAGTGGAAGGTGATGACACTCTTGACTGTGCTCCGAACCAAGGCAAGCTGTCTATGAACGTTATAGCAAGTGCCTTAGCATGGATCACCATAGAGCCAAACGCATCGTGGCATCGAAATGTTGCTATATGTTACCGAAGATCAGGCCACATTTCCAAAGCTATCGAACATTTTCAGCGGGCGTTAGACCTTGACCCAGAGCTTGTGGAAGCTCGCGGGGGTTTGGCAATCGCATATCAAGAGCAAGGTTACCACACGAAAGCCATCGATCTCGAGCTGATCAACGCAAAGATCCTACATAAGCGCATCGCTACTGCCGAGCTTAGGGATCAGGACGATACAAGGTCGCGACAAGAGTTGTCGACTAGTTATGAGACCATCGCTCACGACTATTGGATGCTACAGGACAAGATGCAAGCTCTGAAGTACTGGCGGAGAGCTGTCGCAACAGGACACATACGTGACAAAACACTCCGGGATTATTTCACAGTGCTGGCGGGCGTTCAGGATGAATCGCGATGGCAAGAAGTCTTGCATGTGCTCCGCACCCTACATGAAAGCCAGGATGCTACAGGTCAAAATCGTTTGACGAAGTACATACACCGAGAGAGCTGGCCATATGAAGAACCGCCAGAGTTTTTCTACATGGCTGCTACTGCTGCACGGGAAACGTCTTGTTTGTCTTTTCTGATCGAGGCATATAGGGCTGCCATCGTCTCAGCCGCCTCGACGAGCCACCTCTCCGTCTTAATCTTGCAGCTCGCCCTTGTCAAACTGTACAAAAATTACCAGTACAACTTCGTTGAAATAGAACCACTCATGGATGAGATCATTCAAGTAGTCAGTATAGAGCACGATCCGAAGATCCGAGAACTGGAGGATTGCAAAGAGAACCTGGCTCGCGACTACTGCCAGATGTGTATACGGAAAGCGATCGCTGCCTGCAACGCTGGCCGTGACAACAGCCAATACACACACAAAGTCGAAGCCTTATTCAAATCGGGCGTCTTCCCGTATGATATAACTGCCAAAGTTATCTTTCGAGAGAAGACCCATCTCTACCTTGCTCTCTTAGAGCGTGTCACCGGCTCTCTAGAAGACGCTGCACATATTCTCCGACCATACATGCAACAATGCTGCTCGATGAGAGCAGAGAGTCAAACCCGCAATATCGCGGGATTGCGATATCTAGCGGTCAGTCTTTTGGCGCTGGGCCAAATAGACGACTTCCTCCCCTTAGCCAGCTTTGTCTTTGTCACTTTTGGTTGGCGGTGCGATATCTGTGGAAAGCGCACATCGCCACCCAATAAGGCTGTCATCTGTCAACATTGTCTCGACTTCATTTGTCAACGGTGTTTGGCAGAACGAGAAACCGGCAGAGTCATTCGATTCTGTTCTCCTGGGCACCATGTATTGGCTATCGAGCCAAGTTTGTTTCTTGACGAAGGCAGGATGGTACTGTTTCGAGGGTCTCGTAAGTGTGTTGAGGACTGCGTAGCACTGGTGAAGCAAAAATGGGGGCTCTACGAGGAGACATC
>TARA_R110002003_G_scaffold3_16_pt1 | contig 13146 bp, 15 predicted proteins | sample TARA_R110002003 | Tara Oceans TARA_R110002003 (sample SAMEA4396441) | marine metagenome | biome: Westerlies Biome; feature: [SRF] surface water layer (ENVO:00010504); material: water (ENVO:00002006), including particulate matter (ENVO:01000060) such as... | depth 5 m | reverse complement strand
CAACATATCGCTGGGGAAGAAGTATGGTTTACGTTCTCGGACAGCGGCCGCGACTGCTCGATGATACGGAGCCGAACGACTACTTTCTGTGCTCCATGAAGGCTGGCGTGACGAAAGAGTGCAGCACCCGCTTCAACGCATCCTCAAGCGGGCAGAGTCTCGAAGCCGTTTGTGGCCCCGAACACCGCTATGACATGGCTCCCACGATCGAAGATGTCACAATCATAACCAATTGGCGCGACATTTTCGTCGACTTCCTCTATGCCATGGCCCTCGACACTGGAGTCTTAGATGCGAACAGCTCGTACCCACGAACCTTGACACAATTCCAGCTACGGGAACCAAAACTGAATCCATTGTTGCCATCGCCTGCCGAAGCCCTGCTATCCATGGCAGCTTGTACGGCGCTAGATCTTGTCAAAGACTTTCCCTTTGTCCCATTTTGGGTATGGTCCATGTATGCGATCACTTCGACTTAGTAACGAGGAACAGAACTATACACAGCCTTGGTTGGAACAACCACAAGTTCAGTACTTCAACGCTACCGTGCGAGTGATGCAGTACATGTCCGGCAGCAATGTACCGTACCAACAGGCTAGTATTCCACATTTTCACCCCGTGGCGACCTAGCCTCACTGACAGATTCAGGCGTTTGTGATTATACTCGCATTGACATTTGCAATCAATGTCTTCATCCTCATCTACTACGGAGTCATGCTTCGTGTGCGACTCATCGCTGATCTTTGCGAGCCTCTCCTACTTTTCATTCTGGGTCTGAATTCGCCACCCGACCACCTGTTCCAGGGTTCGCCGCCGACCGGCCTGCACGGCCAGGACTACGCACGACTGTTCGTAGTGGAACAACGACATGATCAGGCGGTTGTCGTTGGGAAGGAAGAGGCGGGCGCGGTGGAGCTTGATGAGAGGAATGGCTTGCACGTACGATTGCGCTCATGGAGAGGCAGGCGGGGCACGTAGGTGGAATCCAAGGATGGATCATCTGTGATGTTGTGAAAGAATATTATGAATTCGCCAAATCCTCTCGAAGTGATTTTCTGGCTGATGGACGAGGTGCTGAAAGGGATTACACTCAGGCCCTTGACACCATATGTTTGGTATCCTACACGAATAAAAGTAACCGAGTCAAACACACCGTCGTGCAATTCTTTCACAGACATCAACGATGACCTCGACATTTAACATCCAGTGGACCATGCCCAAGGTCGCAGAAGGAGTACCTGACCGAAGGATCTTGCTTTTACAACCCATTAGCGAGAAGCGAAGTGTGTCGATTTTGATTCAAAGAAGGCAATCATGTCGAGCAAAGTATTGATACAATGATCCTTCCTGGCTGGCCTAATACGAAGTACTTGCTACCTATTTACACCACTAGACCAAGCTCACTCAGCGTCGCGTTCATCACAACATGAGGGCTTGAGTAGTTGGCCAAGTGCCGGTTACTGTTGTCAATGCCGAGGACACAGCAATGCTTTACCACCGCCACAGCGTTACTCAAAAATGGTATTCTTTCCAAGCCTACATCCTGTAAGCTCTCCAGTAGATTACCACCCTCAATTCCTACGCCATACGCTAGTCTACAGCTCATTCATCTGCTGCATCTCCAAGAGGCTCTGCTCGTAAGACAATTCTAGACCCATGCCCTTGGCGACGTTATGCTGCCTGCCGCTTGCGCTTGGCTGCGGACATCCTCCGCATCTCTCTGGCCATGGCCATACCGCCCCGCGTGTTTTACTGTCATATCTCTTTCATACCACGGAGCCTCTCTACCTGTTACATACGACTCGTGCACCTACAAGAGGTCGACCTCGCTGGAGCTACACCGTTCTCAGGTCGACGAATTTGTAGCTCGGTGAACTGAGTCGACGAGTCGACAAGCAGGCGAGCGGCAGAAGCAGAGAAAGTTGTGGCCGAGGATACGAGATCATAGTGATTCTACCAATACTCTCTAGTGCCAGCTCGTGAGTACGTGTGAAAGTATTGCCTGCACAAAGTAACTTGCTCCATACCGAACAAGCCTCGCATTGCGTCTTCTCAGGTAGTGCCGTGTCTTACGAAAAGAACCAAAAGGGGCGAAGTGGCATACCTGAAAGTCTTGTTGGCCTCAAGATTTCTGTGCTCACGACTGGCCTTTTGCACCGTGGGTGGCGATCCCATGCGCGGCCAGAACCAACTTGAATGCACAGCACCGGGCGAGATTGTACTGGCTGCCGCAAGTATAACAGAGGACTTTAGTTCGTCGCGGACAGTCGGCGTTTGGCCAGAGAGCATCATACGGAAGCCTCTCTTCGCAGATAGGAAATTTTGGCGCGTCAACTTCAGCCACGGGCAATGGACGGCTAGCAAGAAGTCGCAGGAAAGCTGTGTAGTTTATTCGAAGAACCGCATCGCTCCTCTTCCAATATAATAGCCGTGCAGACTGACAATGCCGTGGGCCGTATGAGGGGAAGCTGGAAGCAGCGTGTTTAATTCGATAGTGGTGCCACGGCTGCCAATTCTTGTTGCCCACTTCTTCAGAATAGCCCTTGATATTTTGAACTCTGACGCTCCTGGCCCAACACAAGCGACAGTCACTAGTGGCGGAATGTACCGTAATAGGTCGAAGGCGGGACTCTGGGCATTGTCCACGCTTGCGATGGTGCGCAAGATCTTTTGCGCGCATTGGGCGGCAGTATCGTAGTGGTGAGAAGTGGCGCAAGCTTGTGGTACATTCCCTTCTGCCTCCATCTTGTGCATCAATGTATTGAGTATCAGCTTCGTTGCTACGTATACCGAGGCCATGCGTGCAATGCAGGTGTCCATGAGAATCAAGCCATCCTCACCGTCCGTTCTGGTATGCTGCATGAACCGGGCCTGGCTGGCACTTCTAACAACCAAGTCGTGATGATCTTGAGCCATCCCTAGTAATGTGGCGTATCTCAATGCCCAATCTTCTAGATCTTGCAATAACCGTTGTGTGAGCTCGCGGCATGGCTCGAGGTCAACGTGATGAGGAATGCTGGTCTCGAAGACATCTCGAAGATCGCCATCGATTTGCAGCATTTGCATGCAGACTGGGATCATAAGCTCAATATCAGCCAGACATTGCCGCGCATCGCGAGGTTTCTCCCGAAATGGTATCGTCATCCAATCTAGCGATGAATACGGTGAAATTTGTCCCATACAGATCGCTTGATGAGCCTGCAAAAATCAGCCTTTATGATACCGACCGCTAGAAGCCATGGACTTACAGCACCGGGACGCATAGCTTGGAAAATTGTCCACGCCGGACCTTTTGTGCACTTGGCCGGCCCTGCTAAGTACAGAAGCTTTGCAACCGCAGTGAGGTGCTCAACTGCGTGTGAAGATGTCGTGCCCACATATATCCCATAAAATGCCAGCAGGAGAGGAATGTATAGATCGTCGTCCGCGGGCTTCTGGTCGTCCTTCAGCTTGGCGTATGAAGTGTGGTGAGCATTCAGACTTGATGTATACCAGCGCCACGAGTCAACCAAGATGCTGGGATCACGATGCAGTTTCCCGAAGAATGCCATGGAGACTGCACGAAGACAGCATTTGACGGCAAATTTAGTAGTGCCAGCGTGAAGGTGGGGTAGGTAGTTGAGCCATAGAACGTCAGGCGAATGGGATTCGGTATTGACCTGGACATAGTGAGAAATGAATGCTGTGTCCAGTGCCTCTGGAATAATCTGGGACGGCTGGATGAGTGCAGGAGGTCGGTACTGGTAGCGAATGGCGGTAACAGCAAGTTCCATGGATGTGGGATATCTTCTATCCGCTGACAACAAAGGGTTGAGAAGAGGTATATCGAGGACTGTCTTTTGAGTTTCCGGGACTGCCGCATCTTCATGGCGACCGACTTTCTTGATTTCTGGTGATTTCGCTCGGACTGGGATAGAGGACTGGTTAATTTCCCTCTTCCGCCGAGCTCGTGGCTTCGTGATCCTTTCAGTCATGTCAATGACTATTGAGCCTGTCACGGGTCCCGAACATGGGAGGTCTAGGCGGCGGCATTGGTTACAGATGTGCGTTGTCTCATCGCACTGCCATGGGTCCAATTAGCCTTGTCAGTCGGGAGGAATCCGTTTGGGCGAACCTTGACCCGACGATGTCTACATTGAGCGCACGCTCTGCTGCGTTGAGTCCGTGGCGGCATTTGCAGTGAATGTTGAAGGTGGCGGTGCCAAATGAGGAGTTGTGAGCGGCGTGCAAGAGAGGATAATTGTTCGAATTTCAGTGATCAACCATGCGCGCGTGCTAGCACATACAATGACGCCGCTGAGATTTGGGAGACATAGATTCGCGGTCGTGACTTCTCTTGCTGAAGGTTCCGGCAACCGGAAGCCATGTGGGGTGCATGGCCCTATGCCGATGCCGCTGGACGACGGTGAGGCAGAGACGATTGCATTGTTTGATGTCGTGGTTTCAGATCCAATGCGATTGGCAAATAAGGAAAGGCGCGAAGCTTCAGACGAGAGGTAGGCTTAGAAGATGCAGATCAGCCTTGGCGATCTAGGCTTCACGGGCTACGACAAACCCCAAACATAACGTCAGCTGCCACCACCACAGGTTATTGCGCATTTGTGCACCAACAACCCAGCGATGGTTTGCAGGCGACACCGTACAACGAGGTGCGAGTGGACGATATGAGCAGGTGCCGAATATCTCCGGTTGACGGCCGATCAACGAGGTTGTTCCACATTCCACAGTCCACGTGTGCACATACATGTACAGGCATCAGCTCGGCAAACATAATATTTCCCCGCCATCATGTCTGAACATTGGTGTGCAACAGATAATGGACGCAGTTCCCGGGGAAAGTCCCACGAGGTGCTACGGAAAGGACCGACTATCGCGGCTCACTTTGCGAAAACACGCCCGACAGCATCCGTCTGCCTCCTAGTGCGTGAGCGGGGCCCATTTACAAGTCACCCTTCTCGCCCTTCTTAGCTCCCTCCTTCTGCAGCTCCTCCATGTGCGCATCATGATCGTCGACCTTGTCCTTGTCGGCCGCAATGTTGCTCTCGCCGTGTGACGCCAGGTCCTCGCGCCACCGACCCTTGCCTTGTTGTTGTTCCTTCAGTTGCTCCTGCTTCGCCTGCTCGAGTTGCTCGGGTGTGCGGTCGGCATCTTCCTTGATGCACATGCGTGGTGTTGTGGCGAATGTGCGTCGGCTCAGGGATGCGGATAGTGGCCGAAAGGAGCTGAGGAAGGCGCGGGGAGGCATTGTTGCAGCAGAGATGGAGTGTGAAAGTCAATTCTTTTAAAGGTTTGATTACTCGTCAGACGTCGCACAGGATGAGCGATTGAGGGGTGAGCGATGGGTTGGGTGTTTGGGAGCTTGGACATGATCAATTCCAGATGACATCATAGGGTGATAGCAGTGGCACGAGTGGCTTCACTGCCCAGCCTCGCAGCCGAAACCCCACTCAAGTCGGGTCAGGCCAGAGCTCCATCGCTCTACATCTACAAATCCAACACAATCTTCCCAATACCTCGACTCACACAACTCAGCATTGCCTCACTCTTCTCACTCTCCAGCAGGCCCGTCCCCTTATGCTCGACTCTTCCATGGCATACATCGACCTTGCACGTGCCACAATTACCAACCTCACACGAACTGTCAACGTCCATACCAACAGCCTTCAGCGCATCCAGCAACGTCTGTGTCGCCCCGACCTCGATTGTCTTCTTGCTCTCCCTGAGCTCGACAGTAAAAGGATCGCCGGACGTCGTAACGGTAAACTGCTCGAGATGAACTGATGAGTCGGGAAGTCCGTATTTCTTTGCAGTGTCCACGACGTCGTCCATAAGGCGTTGGGGCCCACATGTGTAGATGTTTGAACCAGCTTTTGTACCGGAAATGATCTTGTCCGTGTCTAAACGCTGCCCGATAGACTTGTTGTAAATCGTTGCGTGCGCACCAAGAGCGCCGATGCGTGACGCGAAGGGCATCTCACCTGCATGTGCGTAGTGCAGATGAAACTTCAGCTCACCGTTGTGTAGAAATTCCAGTGCTGTGGTGAACGCCGTCAGTCCAATACCTGCCGCAATGATAACGTGCTCTTCCGCTTCTTTGGCCAGGGGAAAGCTCGTGGTAATGTGGCTAACAGTGAGCACGTCGCCGACCTTCGCCTCCTCGTGCAGATATTTCGAGCCGCGGCGACTTTTCGGATCGAGCGAGATGCCCAATTCGAAGCGGTTCGAAGTGCCGCCAACCACCGAATATGCTCGAACGAGCTTCCCTCCCAGCTTCAGTCGCACATGGCTTCCCGGCTCAACTGGAGCTGGATCTTCGATCTCATCTACAGCTTCCAGTACAAAAGCTGTGACCCTACTCGTTTCCTTCCTCTTCTCAACCACCTTGTACTCACTCCAAAGATCCATCTTGTGTTCCTTGCCACCATACAGCCGCATGTTCTGATCTTCAGGTGATCCTGTCGCGAGGCGTTTCTGAAATCGGCCCTTGATGTCGAAGCCGAGTGGTGCGAGGTCTACAATCTCCTTCATTTTCTCCTCATCCTTTGTGTCGATGAAGAGATAGTACATGACTCGCGCAACTGTCCACTCCGGATATGGTCGTTCCAGAAGTCTGATCATATCACCAGCTTGTATGACGCCAGGCTTGATGATGCGATATAGCCATCCAGTGCGGAATAGTGTCTGAGTCCGCTTGGCCATATCTTTGACTTCAAAGCGGTGGTTCAGCTTGGCACATGGCGCTCGCGGTTCGCTGATTTCCACAATCACCTCACCAATCGCGAGGCGGTCTCCAATACAAAGCATCTTCTCGTTGACTTCAGTATTGAAGAGATTCTCCCCAAATCCACCAGGCTTGAAAAGAGGGTCCGATGCAGGTATCTCTTTCTTCCATTCTTCGTAGTGCGTGGTGCAATAATGAAGGAGTGCTTTGTCGGGACTTCTGTGGGGCTCATAAGCATGCTCATCACTCTTGATGCCATCCTTGGTGATTTCGACTGGTCCTGAGAGCGGTATCTTCGCAATGGCAGATTCAAAGGGTCCGAATTTCTTGATCCTACCAGCCCGAAGTTGGACCAATGGGAAGGGTGCGAAGAGTGGGGGATTCCTGAGGGTATCTGGGTCTGGAGGCGGAGGAGCAATCCATTTTGATCGTGCCATGGCTGAAATGTACACGATCAGGCTGCTTGTGAGACAATCAAGCTTTTGACTTTGTGAATTGGAGAATCGTCGAAGACGGTGTTCGGCGAGACCCGAGTCTTGGAGGGGTGGTTCGAGGAGACTGTCAAAGGGGAACGGCGTGAGCACATGCGCAACACAAGTCTATGTATCCAGCGAGGCTGCTTACCATGAATCAGCTGTGTGTTGATTTTCTCAACGAGGCGCTGAGTACGCTAGATGAGAGGTGAGTGTGTCGGATCCGAAGATAGAGATAAGACCCAGGATCGCGCCCTTTTGTAATAAAGGTCATATCGGCCACCCTCAGGTTAGTGATTTGAGTACCACCAACAGGACCTTCTCTACTTAGTTAAGATGTAAGCACTGCAAATCTCGAAAGACGTGTTCCAGGCTGCATGCTTGTGGTTTTTGTAGCTCAAGTCGCCCAATGAGAGACTGCGTAGAGGTCAACCTGTGGCGTCTGATTCGTAGCGCACTCGTGACTTTGCTGCCTGCTTGTGCCGCCAGAAACTGCCCAATCTGTTGATTGAGCATGCTTCGGAGCCGGAGTGGACGTCGGAGAAGCGCCATTGTTCCCCGAAAACCACTCCACCAATACCATCATCGTCATCCAACATGTCAAGTCGCCGGCAACTGATGGCCGTAACAACGCAATTGGTACGATGGCCGCGAGACACAGATTCTCATTCCGCAGCTTCAGCATAGATTGCAGCCTCACTGGTCGCACCGTACCTGCCTCGGCTAAAGTGTGACGTCAACCTGTCGTGCACATGGCGAGCCATGACAGCTTAAAGCATTGACAACTCGGCCGCTTCCTCACAGAGGCACCTCTGACATTCCTCAAGCATAAGACCGCGTCCCTCACCTGAATCGCGAAACACGGTCCAACCTATAACAGCACTGCAATACGCCCGTTAGACCTCCATCGCCGAAACACGACAACATGTTCCGCTACCAACCCACACGCACCCTCCAGCGTCTCCAACGCTTCGCGCGCCCCTCACCCCTCGCGCCTCGCTTGTTCAGCACCACCACACCCTCCCGCTTCCCGGCAAAGAACACCCAAGACAAAGACTCGCTGAACCCTCAATCGACCGAGTACGCAAAGTCTGGAAGCGACGACGCAGCCGCAAGCTCGGACGCCGCCTTCAACCCCAACAAGACGAGCCCGGAGGAGGCAGAGCGGACGGCCGAGAATGAGGAGGGAGGCAACTCGCTCAAGGTGAGCCCCGGCAACGAGAAGGTCAGCAGGCCGAACAGCCCCGGCGTGGGAGGCAATGGAGGCGCGCCCGATAAGAAGGAGAGCGGGGGAGGAGGTGCGCCCAAGGCGGGAGGCAGCTCAAGTGGTTGAGCAGTCTGAGATGTTCAGAAGACCACAGTTGTACAGGGCCGCAGGTGACGAGGGCAGGAGTAATGACGTATCAGGGACGCCTCTAGCATGAATGCATCAAGCGCGTCGAAACAAGAGGCCATCCTGTGACAAACTGAACGTGGCCTGGCAAGTCACAGCAAGGAGTACCAAATCATGAACCGAAGAAAATGAATTGCCTGGTACTGGTATCCTACAAGCCCTCAGGCACCCGAAAATGCTCACAAACCCACCCAGAACGCCGTTTCATGCTTCCACGCGGAGACGATTCTAATCATCCCACCGCATATCCAATATCAACTCCGCAACCTCGTCCCCATCCAATTCCTCCCCCTTCGTCCTATGCTTGATTTGCTTGTTCCTCTCCTGCTCCGCAAGATATAGTCACATGCGGCCGTTGTAGAAAGCAGCGGCGCCTAATGGCCAGCCGAGAACGATGGCATAGAAGGGCACGAAGCTGTAGTATTGGTGTTAGTATCTTGTTTGGAGTTGATAGGGGCATGAAGTAGAAAAGCTTACACTGTGCTCGTCCTGATAAATCTCTTGCCCAAGTCACCAGCTCGCCATGAGTGGGGCGTCATGGTCACGGGGTTCCGTGCGAATGGATGCGGTTCCACCATGGAGCGGGCGGCGGTGCGGATCATAGTGCGGATCGGTGTTGCTGATGGCATATTGAATGTGATTTATAGATGCGATCGATAGAAGTGGCGATGTTCTTTTATTTATGGTACAGTCGTTGATTCGTAGCTGTAGTTCGGAGATTCGACCTTTTGTCTATCCTCTAGATGTATTGTTGTACTGAAGTGATGGTTGAGTGGAGTGATACGGTCAAAGCAGCCAACCTACCATATCATATATATGATTGACTGTCGGATACATCACGATTGTTTCCGCATACTGATCAAGAATCGCACCACCAGCGCATCACCTGAGATACCAGCGCTCCCGACTCATTGCCGCATGAGTGTTCAGCCTTGTAAGATCAAGTACACAGTGTGGGCTGACATGGAGGTCAGGAGCAGAAAGCCAAAATTGCATCAGAAAGACATTGCCGCGTTAGGGAGAGCTAACAACATTTTTAGACGATAAGGAAAGTCTGGCCAGTCGTGTTGCGCGGATTCTGGAGGCTCAGCGTTGTGTCGCAAGACAGTGGTGTGATGTTCTGCGAATCCTTCGGCAGCCGCCGATCGGCATTGACCAAGCGAGGCGCGTTGATGACAGTGATGCGAGTGTGGTGTGAGATGTATGCAAACGGTCGGGAAGATGGGAAACAATCTTTACGACGTCAGCAACGTCAGTAAATTCTGGGGTGGAGGTGATGGGCGGCGACTTCTGCACAGTGGGAGTTTCGAGGGCGCGATGTCATTCGTCAATCTTCAACATCGCAGAGGATCTCGAGATCGTGATAGGATGACATTCATGAAACTGCTTGTGTGCTGCGCGACATCCATTTTCATGTAGACTTGACTGCACAAGCGTTGCAACACCCTGCAGGTGTTCAGCGTCTTGTCGGGTCACATTCGTATTAGCAAATGTAAGAAGTTCGTCTGAGATCAGAATGGATGGGCGTGGTATGGCAGCTATGATCAATAGGAAACTATGGGTATCATTCTCTTACGCTACGGTACAACCATCTCCAGCCGAAATCCACAGTTGCGGGCATGTGCTCTACTCCCTCCCCAACTTGACGATATCACCCTGCCCAACCTCCCAAACTCCCTCTTCCCTGCCCTCCAAGCACTTCACGCCCGCGGCCACCGCAGCCTTTGCAATCAACTCCCCATCTTGTGCCCACGGATCCTTCAGCGCATTGCTCACGCCTCCCAGACCCTTGGCCACCCATCTCATCGCGACCTCCGCAAACCCCGCTTCGCGGCTTGTCCTCTCTCCAGCGATGAAGCCCGGCCGCAGAAACACGGTGTGCTTAAAGTTCAGCGCACGCACAGCATCCTCAAGCTCGCCCTTCATCTTCGGATAGGCAAACATGCTCTTTGAACTCACGCCGGCTGCGCTGATCAAGACGTACGTATCTACGCCTGCTTCTTTGGCTGCTTTGGCGAGCTCGAGATTCAGATCGTAATCGATTTTACGTTGGTTCTCGAGGCCTCCAGCGCCAGCCTTAGTAGTGCCCAGTCCTGAGAACATGATCTTAGGGCTCGTTTCGCGCGGGAACAGTGAAGCCCATTGTGCGGTGTCGGTTGAGACGATGGCGTTGAGCTTTGTGGAGGCGGCGGGGTTGGGAAGTTCGCGCCGTGTGTAGGCGTAAACGGCGGAGAAGGAGGGGTTGCCGAGGAGGTGTGTCAGGATGAAGGCTCCCTGTCATTGTTAGGAGAGTTGAGCGTGCGGTGGATTCGTAGCCGACCTACGACCTGCCCGGTGCTGCCGGCGAGTACTGCAGTAGCCATCTCTATTTCGTCGTCGTTGTCAAAGTGAAGGTAGGATTGGTGTTTCCTGAGTCGCTTCACGTAAGTACTGCAAGGTGAGTTTTAGCTGCTTGAGTGTTGGGTGTCAGTCGCTGGCCACGGCGTTATATGGTAGAGCGTGCTGGTCGCAAGGTTCGTCCACGGACGAAGGTCTTGGCCGTTGCCATCGCGGATGTTTCAGCAGCCCGCACGCTTACAGATAGTCACGTACTTCTGGAACTTATTTTGTAACGTCGGCCTACAGTATGCCAGTCTATGTGTATGCCGGCTCACAGTGGGACTGTAATGTAGGACGAATTGCTGGATGCTTGTCCTGTTGCGCTAAAGCTAATCTAGCCATTGAGAAGACACAGCCGCAACGCGCTCCTGTTTAGCAGCATTTCCGACTCGTGAGCATCCTGCTACACATCTGTCCGACATCGCTCGATATCGTTGAGTATCGAACTCATCCCAGTGCGTCAAGCTCTCTGATTTGGACTTAGAAATTCACCACACTGGCTTCCAGGACACCCTCAGGTCCGATCAATGCTTTTTGCACATCCTCGCTCACTGGCTTGTCCACACCCAAAATCATGAGGGCCTCGTTGCTCGCCTTGCCTTCGCCATTCTGCCTCTCCTCGATTTCTTCGTCTAGCGGCGCGACGATCATGTAGTTGATATTGACATCCGCCTTGCCCAATAGATTTCCGACAAATCCAATCTTGCCGCACGAATCGAAATTCCTGCAAATAAGCAGCGTGCCACGCGGTACAAATTCTCCCTTGAACTTGTCCAGCCGGCTGATGAAGGGCTTGTTACCAGAAACGAATCCCTGAATGATCTGATCTTCGTCGTCTTGAGGTTTGAGACTCCGTGCTGCAGAAGGCGAGTTCGCACGTGAATTCGAGGATCGAGCGTGAGACACTGAGCGGGTGGCGCGGGCGCGTAGCGTGATGAACGACGAGTAAGGCTTGTCGTCGACGTTTTCTCGAGAGCGTTGCTCGTTGATGAGAATTCCGCGCTCTTTCGCCAGAAGCTCGGCGTTGACGATGTTGATATTGAGACCGTCGCTTGAAGTGATGGGTGTCAGGAGGCCTTTGACAAGTGCAGCGAAGAGCGGTTTTGTGGTATTGATGCTGGCCAGCTTGCCCTCATAAATTATGTCAAACGTTGTTCGGAAAGAGCCGAGTTTGACGGACGAATAATGTTGTGTATAGAGGGAGCCCATTTTTTCGACCAGGCTGACGAACGGCTGTAGTGTTCGGTACTCTTCGGGAAGGATAATGGGTGCGTTAACCGCAGAGCGAGGCAGTTCGCCAGAGAGAATGGACACAACTTGCTCGCAGACATCAATGGAGACATTCTCTTGCGCCTCGCGAGTCGATGCACCTAGATGAGGAGTCGCGACGACCTTGGGATGGGCAACCAGCCGGCTTGCTGAAGAATCTGGCTGTGGCGGCTCAGACGAAAAGACATCGATGCCGGCTCCAGATATCACCCCAGCGTCCAGCGCCTCCACAAGGGCGTCTTCGTCGATCATTCCGCCTCTTGCTACGTTCAATATTCTTGCGGTGGGCTTCATGGTCGCTAGCTCCGCCTTTCCGATCATACCTTTGGTCGATGCGATCAGAGGGGTATGCAGTGTCAAGAAGTCTGCTTCTTTGAGTAATTCCGCCAGGCTCGGTCGGAGTGTGACTGATGCAGCTGCAGCGAGGTTGGGATTGGCATATGGGTCATAGGCTACGAGGCGCATTCCTAGACCGTTCGCGATGCGAGCAACCGTAAGGCCGACTACAGTACTATCAGTCCCGAAATAGAGCATCGATGCTTTAGTACTCACCTTTACCCAAGCCAACAATGGCGAGCGTCTTTCCCTTGGCCTCCACACCCACGAGTCGACTTCGTTCCCATTTCCCAGCCTTGATGCTCTGTGCTGCATCGCCGATGTTACGAGCCACGGCCATCAGCACTGCATGCTGTCAGTAACCTCAGAAATTTGCTTAATATGAATACCCACAAGCAATTGTGTGCTCAGCAGCCGCGTTGATGTTCCCCGACGGAGAATTTACGACGATGATGCCATGAGTAGTCGCACTCTGTACATCAACATTGTCAACGCCAACACCAGCGCGCGCGACCACCTTCAATTTCTTCGCTGCATCCAGCAGGTCTGCCGTCACCTTGGTTTCTGATCGCACG
>TARA_R110002003_G_scaffold1113_2_pt1 | contig 13159 bp, 11 predicted proteins | sample TARA_R110002003 | Tara Oceans TARA_R110002003 (sample SAMEA4396441) | marine metagenome | biome: Westerlies Biome; feature: [SRF] surface water layer (ENVO:00010504); material: water (ENVO:00002006), including particulate matter (ENVO:01000060) such as... | depth 5 m | reverse complement strand
GTAGAACAGAATCACCCAATAACCTCTACAGGAGTTCGTAGTGCAAAGAATGGTGGTGATTATGCTAGTTCGATCACGCTCCTTCATCTTGGCCGCCAACTCCTGGAAGATGCCTCCTACTCCGGTCCCAATTTTCTTGATTTCCGTGGCTAGCTCTTTCTCAACGGCGCGCACTGCGCAAATGCGGCCTCTGTACATTACGGTTCCGCGCGTGCATCGGCCGTTGGTCAGCATATCATCATTGCTAAAGAGTAGATGTGGGTTGTCGTGAGGGTGCATCGCGGCGAGGTCAAGTTGGTTTCGCTTAGGTCACATGTCAGTAGCCAATGATATCCACATGTTTCGGACATCCTATGAAGTGGCACTAGGTCGACATCACAGATGGCGAAAGTAGCAAATTGGAAATTTAAGATGCATTTTGGTGACAGAAAAAATGCCGTGGTCCATCAGCCAATCTCTACCTGCACAAAGACCTCGCCGCCGACCATTTCGCAGCGAGTCAACGCGTCGCCATGCATGGCAACGTCCAAAGGAAAACCCAAAGCATAGCAAGCCCATTATCAATACAGCGAGACCTCGGCTGGGCCAGACGCAACTTATTTTGCAAGATGAGGAATGAGCCCAAACGCCAGTTGATGCAGTACCCAGTCCATACGAGCCAGGAAGACAGTAATATCGCCTTACTCGATGTAAGAGTTCAAAGAAGGATTTGAAGAACAGGATGAAGCCATCTGCTCGTGATGCTACGTGCAGAGGACATCCTATTGACCCCAAACACTGCCAGCGCTCGGTGTATGTTGATGACCTCCGTTTGGATTGCTGTACTTCTCCTGGATGCTCGCCAACTGTTGCGCGGTGGTGGGGGTCGTACCCCATCTCTGTGGTGCTGGAGGCTGTGCCCCTACAGGCAACGGGGGCAGCGGAACCTGTGTTAGGCGACGCAGCATTTCGACCATGGCTTCAGGCTTGAAGCGTGTCTCTCTGTACGTATGCGCTGCTGGGATGATACTGAGGAGGAAGTTGATCTCGCGCGCCAATGGTGTCGGACCTTGAGCAACAGGAGTGCCGCCAGCAGCGTTGGTCAGGTTGCGACGTGCGGCGTCAAGTCGGCGGCCCGCAGCGCCCTTCAGAGCAGGAGACTCGCCTCGAGCAAGCTTGCGCGGCTGACCACCGTCATCGGCGTCTTCCAGAGGCCGCTTGGGCGAGTTGATGTTAGCCACAGGCAGAAGGCTTCCGAGGTGCGGCGAGTTGACCGGCGGCGGGGACGCAAGACGATGCTCAATCTGAGGCGGTGCAGCCTGTTGGGGCTCTTCGACCGAAGTCATGATCGAAGGCATCACAGGCTTCATCTGCGTCCGTGGCGAGATAATGGGGCGCGCGGTGGTTGGGTCAAAAGTCGGCCCAGCGAAACGTTGCGCGAAGCGTTGTAATTGCGGATCCTCGGGGTAGAGCGTGAGCATGCGCTGCTCAAGCTTAGTGATTTGTGCCAGCTCGCCGAATTGAGCTTCGTAGTCATGGAAGAACAGGAATAGTGTCTTCGCCCTGTGAATATTCTCTGGTTTTGAGGTGATCTTCCCAACAACAGTCTCAAAGACAGCACGTGCATCTGCGATGATTAGTATACCCCGGTTGGCCTAAGGAAGACATGTACTCACTTGTTGAATCATTCAGCTTAATCAGGTGCTTGATATATTCCAGTGCAAAGTGCTCATCTTCAGGGAAGAGCTTCATGCCACGCTCGAAGATCTTGTTGGCGGCAGGGTCTTGATAACAATGATGCTCAATCAGCGCACTCGCGACATAGGCTTCGCTGAGCAGCTTGCCCTTCTTGCGAGCTTCAGCGAAAACGCTGCGGAAACCGCCAACATCCGCACCAGGCGAGCCTTTGCCCTGTACGCGCCGCATAGCCCGCATCAAAGCAATCCATGCGTATGTCAGAGTTTTTTTAAGAATGTGTGTTTGTGCATTGTAGCCTGCAGAGATGGCCTGCAACTGGCCACTGAAGGCCATTTCCTTCTCTTGCAGACGTTTGCCAACTCATCCTCGTCTTCATCATCACCGTCACCTCCATTACTCTGTGCAATCGCACGAGCAGCTTCGTCGGCCTTCTTTTGAGCTTCAAAAGCTTCCTTCGCCCGAGCAATCGAGTGCTCTTCTCGTTTCTTGGTTTGTGCGGTCAGGTCGTAGATGGTGTCCAGAAGTTTGATGTACGGCTCGCGCACCGCCTTGCCTTTAGCAATGAGGCCGGGCTGGCCATCCTCGAAGTCGGTTCGCAGCTCAACCTGGTTGGCCTTTCGGAAGGCCAGCAAGCAGCTCTCTGGATTTGCATCAATGCCGTCGCTCAGGAATTTATCTCCCTCCTGTTGCATTCCACTCTCGAAGCACCACTCTGCTGCTTCGTACCAGAGTTCGGGCCAGAAGCGGAGAGCCATCAGAGCATTCTTGTAAAGGTGGAGCACGCGCTTGTTGTACAGTGATCGGTCGTCGGCCGCAACTTCGATAGGATCGCTCTTCTCCCACTGTATCCAATTTTTCCAGAGCTTGACTTGATTCATATAGTCTTCGTGGCCATCGAAGCCAGGCGCCGGGGGCAGGCGCGGAAGTGTTGTTCGATTGATGCCTCGCATAATGTTGTTATCGAGGACGTTGATGGCGCTTCGAGCCGTCATGTAGGAAGGTGACTTGTCCTGGAGATGCTTGCGACCCTGGTGCATTGTTAGATGTGCGCGACTACAGTCGAATCGTGCCACGTACCGAAACCTTGTTCAGGCCCAGCTCGAACTTGTCGTATTCGCGCCAGATCTCTAGGGTCGCGCCATGGGGTATGGATATAGCGCGCTGATAGACCTTGCGCAAGGTGTCCATCTTCTGCATGTCTTGCCAATTAGTGCCGCCAAGGACACCGGGACCGGTCTTCAGCATCTCGATGTAGTCGAGCCACAGTCGACCGGCATTCACATCAATGCCAACTTGGTCTAAGACAAACTCGTAAGCTTGCGTGATGATCTGTCGGTTTTGACCAGATTGATCAGTGGTCAAGTTGTAGCGACGTCGAATGAAGTCGATGTATGATGAATAGAGAGGAACATATGGAGCGAGCGGGACAGATTTGCCGAACAAAACCTCGACCCTCTGCAGCTCATCGAGCTCGGTCTCGAAAGCTATGAAGTCGACCCATTGTTCGCCTAGACATATTAGCGAAGTCATGCGAAGGACAGCCAGTGCTGCTTACTGATGTGGGGAAGATCTTGAGGAAGCGCTCGAAGACAGCCCGTGCGTCGTCGTTCTTGTGTCGCCTGCGGTGCTCCTCGATTAGACTCAGCCATGCTTCGATGTCACCACGTGGATCTTCAGCAATACGATCTTCAAGGATACCGATGCGGTCCTGCGGAAGACGAGCCTTTGGAAGCGCTGTAGAAGTTGGCACGGGAGTGACTGCTGCAGACTGTCGGCCAGAAGCAATGTTCAAGAGATCGGGAGCACCTGGCTTAGTAGCGTCAGGCACAGGCGTACTGCCGTTGGGAACAGAAGAAGCAAGAGAAGGAGCAGACTCATTGACAGCGACAGAAGCAGAGAGAAGGGACGAGGGACCCTGATCTTGTGCACTATGTAACTGTACATCTGGAGTGGGAACTGTATTGTTTGGTGTGTTTGTAAATGAACGCTGTGGTGATTCTGCAGACCCAGAGGCATTCAGCAGCGCCGAAGCGGCCGTCTTGGGCTGCGCGACAGGCTCCTCTTCCTCGTCCTCGCTCTCGTCGACGAAACCACCCCTAGTGCGCGGCTGCTTGGACGGCGTCGGCGTCGGCGCAGCAGAGACCTCGGCAGAAACGGGGGCAGCTTGGGGCTGCAGGCCATTCGCACCCTCGCCGGCGGCGGCCGGAAGAGGGGTGTTGCCGGCCGACTCAGGCATCGAGGCTGACCGGTCGGAGGCGGCGTAGGCGTGTGGGGAGTAGTTGTTGGCGGGGTCGTACTCTTCTTCTCCCGCGGCTTCGTATGTGGTTGAAGGGTCGTACTCCTTCTGCGCATTGAGGAACGCGAGCTCGGCGTCGTCGGCCATGCCGGTGGTGGTCAGTGGGACTGCGAAGGGAGTCAGATGTGGTCGCGCGACAGCTCGCGATGTGTTTGTTACGAACTGCACAAGGGTGGGCGTGCGGCAGACAATGGGGGCCTTTGTCGCGTGGTCAGGTGGACAGAGCGAGCGCAAAGGCGCGTGCGGGCGGATGGCGCTCCGGGGGGCCAGCACAGCGTCGGCAGGCGGCGTATTGTGCGGCGAAAGCGAACGTGGAGATGTGCGGATGTCGCGGGCAATGCGCAGGCTGCTGGGGTTGACGGGCGAGCTCTGCGGGCGTTTGTCGACGAGGGAGAGATTGACGAGCGTTGGGGCTGCGCCAAGACTTGCCTCTTGGCACCGCGCCGCCGTGGCTGGGGCGCGCCGATGTCAGTGCTCAGGTACCGACCCGTTCGCCGACGCCATTCACTTGTGACCAACACACTGCGTGGCGCCGACGCCTTGATGATGCATGCTTCGCATGGCCGCTGAGTCGAGAATACCATCAGGACATACCACGACGTTCGACCCGCACTGCCTCGGCACACGGGCTGCACTGCGCAACAGCTGCCTCGCGCCTGCCTGCTAGGCGCATGCTCAATGAACCCGCACATTTCCCTGCCACGGCCGACTGGCGGGCCCTCGAACTTTGGCTCCACAACACCCTCCTCGCGGCGCAATGAGGTCCGCATGCCGCGCTTCTTCAAGCGGCTGTTCAAGTTTCCGCAAATGGACTTCGAGATGGCCATCTGGGAGATCATGAGCTTGATCATAGCGCCGAAGAAGGTCTTCCGGCAGATATACTACCATGCACGACTATCCTTGATGTATCGGGCACCATGACGGTCTGGCTGACTTGACCCGCAGAAACAAACAACCAAAACATACCACCGCCCCGACCCCTCCTTCACATACCTCCTCTGCTTCTTTCTCACCCTTACATCCCTCGCCTGGGGCTTCGCATACGCCGACGGCTTCACGCAAACACTTCATATAACGCTTGTCTTCATTTTCGGACACTTCCTGCTGCTGTCTCTCCTCACAGCAACGCTATTCTTCTTCCTTGTCGGGCGACTGCTTGGACCAGGTAACTCTTTGCTGCCAGGGCGAAGAAGAGGACTGTACAACCTCAACGAGGCGGATGGCGGGAAAGAGGAGCTGGAATTTGGATACTGCTGGGACGTTGCTATCCGAGCATTCGTGCCAGTGTGGGTGTTCCTGTACGTGGTGCAGTTTTTGTGCATGCCACTAGTTGGAACGAACCATTGGTATGACAAACACGTTCGGTGGGAAGTCACCACGTTAACATTTCCAGGGTCTCTCAACTCCTCTCCAACTCACTGTACCTCATCGCATTCAACTACTACTTCATCATCACCTTCCTCGGATACAACGCGCTGCCCTTCCTCCACCACACTGAGCTCCTACTCGCCCCCATCGCAGTTACGACGATACTCTGGTTCGCGTCGCTGTTCGGATTCAACATGTCAAAACACTTTGCGCCGGTGCTGTGGGCTGGGGCGCGGTTGCGGAAGCACGTATGAGGTCAAAGCGAGCGGAGAATCCATGTACAACATACAACACATGATGAGGAAAGAGCTTGTATAAAATTTTCGGCGCATAGTTGGTTCTCTGGCGTACTAGGCGTCTATCGAAGCCATATCCACTTCTGAGCCTGGATCCGTATGTAGCATTTTAGCGTGCATAGAGCGTGGCATACGCATCCTCAAATAGCGGGGGCCTATAACTCGAAAAATACGACGCGAATGCAAAAACAGATAGGGAAAAGACCAATGGCGTTGATAGGCTCTTATTGTCCCCTTGGGACAACGGTCGATATTCATATTTACACATCTTACATGCACAATAGATCTATACACAAGCCCATCGTCTACTAGCATCTCGCCATACCGCGCCATCTGCCCTCTATCTGTCCCCCAGATGCTCAAGTATAATACACTATCTTACAAGCTCCTCTTCTCGAGCTTCTCTTCATAGCACTGAATGCGATCGCCGACGTTGAAATCCTCCCAGTCGTCGAAACTGATACCGCATTCAGTATCCTTGCGCATTTGCTCGACGTCCTTCTTCTGGGACTTGAGGGAGGTGATCGTGCCTGTATCGATGATTAGCAATTGTGCTCGCAACACATGGAAACGTTGAGATGGATGTTGCATACCATCATGAACAACCCGGTCCTTGCGCAGCACGCGCGCTTTAGTTCCTCGATCCACAACACCGTTGCGAACCTTCGAGCCAGCAACCTTCATCTTCTTCTTGCCACCGAGACTGATCTCGAAGATAGCAGCTACCTCAGCTTCGCCCATGACTTTCTGGATGACCTTGGGTTTCAGCTTCTCACTCAAGAGCTCCTTCACACTTTCGACAACGCGGTAGATGATGTTGCTGTCCAGGATCTTGACGCCCTTCTCTTCTGCCTGTCTTGCTACATGTGGTGGAATTGCAGTGTTGAAGTTGACAACGTGGCCTTGAGCGTCGGCTGCGTGTTGGATGTCGAACTCAGAAGGAGGTCCGACCCCATGGCGCAAGATACGTGCTGACACTTCCGCATTGCCCAGTGCAGAGACCGAGTCAATGACTGCTTCTACCGAGCCGGATACATCGCCCTTGATGATGAAGCTTACGACTTCTGGTCCCTTCGTTTTGGCTTCGACGGCAACTTCCTCCTCACCATTGGCAGCTGCCTTTTCGGCAGCTTCTTCAGCCTGACGACGCTCGGCTTCCTGACGTCGAGATTCGTTGATTGCGTCCATGTCGCGTGCCATTTGCTCTCTTTCCACCTTGTCGACGCGTAGTTCAGACACGGATGTAGCATGTTGCTCATCCTCTGCTTGCAGGACTTCGTCGCCGGCAATAGGCTGATCGCGCCAGCCATCGACTTCCACTGCGATACCGGGTCCGGCTTCCTCAACAACGACACCGGCTTCGTTGCGCAGACTGCGGACGCGCGTCCATGTCGTGCCTGCGACAAGAGCAGTACCTTGGCGGAGCGTACCACTACGAACAAGGACAGTGGCTACACGGCCGGATTTCTTTGTCGTCCCTTCAAGCACCCATCCTTCTACGGAGGCATTGGGATCGGCGCGGTGATCAAGCAGCTCGGACAGTGTTGAGATGGCCTCCTCAAGCTCAGGAATGCCTTGGCCAGTCTTGCCACTCACGCAAACTGCCTGGACGTCACCGCCAAAGTCTTCAATTTCAATGCCATGGCGACCAAGATCAAGCTTGACGGCGTCTGGGTTTGCCTGCTGCTTATCAATCTTGTTGATGGCCACAATCATTGGCACCTTGGCTGCCTGCGCGTGCTTGATCGCTTCGACGGTTTGTGGCATGACCGAGTCATCTGCCGCAACAACGAGAACGACAATATCGGTGACATTGGCTCCACGAGCGCGCATTGTCTCGAATGCAGAGTGACCAGGAGTGTCGAGGAAAGTGATCTTCTTGCCATTCGCCAATGGCACACTGAACGCACCAATGTGCTGGGTAATGCCACCAAACTCGGTAGCGGCCACACTCGTTGATCGCATGTAGTCTAATATGGTAGTCTTGCCGTGATCGACATGACCCATGATGGTGACGACAGGTGGCCTCGCGGGAAGCTCAGCGTACTCTTCGGGACTACTCGCAGGCGCGGGGTACAAATCGCCGTCTTCCTCCTCGGCCTGGAATATAGGCTCAAAGTTGTACTCTTGAGCAATAAGACCAGCATGCTCTGAGTTTAAGATGTGATCGTTCTGCACCTCTTCAAACCCTAGCTCTACCAGCTTGGTCACAAAGTCTTCCGTCCGAATCTTCAGCATGGAAGCAAGATTGGCCACACTGATGTACTCGGGAAGGCGAATGGGCGTCGGTTCAGCTTTTGCAAGTTGTGCGGCCTTCTTCGCCTCTGCGCGCAGGCGTTTACGCTCTGCTTTGCTAACGAACCGGTCGACATCTTCTTCGTCCTCCTCTTCTCGCATGACGCGTCGTCCTTTGCCATAGCCACCCCGACGCTTTTCCGGCTGTTCGTATCGATTCTTTACTTCCTGAACATCGTCTAGTTCGAACCTACTGCGACGCCGATCCTGTCCCGTATTGCGAGCCTTGTTGTCTGCTTCCTCCTGGACTGTCGGCGGGCGTTCAGAGTCCAGGTCGGCGGCCGTCTTTTGTCTCCATTGGCGTGCCGCGTCTGCTATTGACTCTGGTTGTTGTGACTGTTGGCGCCGTGGCGGGGGCCGCTCCCGCAGGGTAGGCTTCGACGGGCAATCAACGGACTGATGTTGAGACGAGCCGCAATGCCAGCACTTCCGTTGCGCATTGGCCTCTTTGTTGAGTGGCTGGTATGGCTTTGACGGACGGTCAGCAACCGTGTTGCCCAACAGCTTGGATATCTCATCCTGATCCAAGCGAGTGCGCCGTGGGAAAGTTGGCGAGGTCTGCAGTGGTCGCGATCCCTCTGCTCGGTGCTGTTCGCGGTCTGGCTGTGGCTCGTTCCGCCGCCTTAGCCGTCCTGGGTCGAACGCTGGCATGTCCACTTCTGGCCTTGGGTCCATATTGACCCGGTACCTGCTTTGGGGCATCGAAGGCGCAGGAGGTCTATATGTCGTGAAGCCATCGCTGCTTGCCACCCTTCGAGCTTGAGGCGCGTATCTATCTCTGCTCTGGTTGCGCCCCGGCCCGTCAAGGACACTGCTTCTGTTTGGTGTTCGTCGGTCGGGCGGCGGCTGCCGATGCGCCTGCGACTGAGGCTGCTGTGGTGCCTGGGAGCCCAAAGACGATCGCATCCTCTGTGCGGGGGACATGTAGCCCCCTTGGGCCTGCACTGGCGGTGCAAAGGCGGCGCTGGCGGCCAAGACCTGTCGCATCCGCTCCGCCTGAGACATTGGTCGGGCGGGCTCGTTGGCATCTTTATAGATGATGCCCTCGGCAGACTGCGGAGCTCTGCTTGACGAGTTCAGGTGCCTGCGTTGGCTTGAGGTCGGACGACCATAGGGCCCGTCTGATACTGCGAGTCGACGAGTGGCGCAAAAGATGCACACCTCGCGGGTTGACGATACCTAGTGCGCTGTTAGCGTTCCAATGATAGTAGCAGTGGCATTCTCCCGCATGTACGCACCCGAAGACCGCGTGCTCTCCGCATCGTTGGCGTGGGGATGCGTGATGGTCGCTCTGAAGCGCATCCAAAAGTTTTGGCGGTCCAAGGTCCCCTCGGCCTTATCCCGCCTTCTCCCGCCTCATCCCTGCTCCGGCCATTAGCGCACCGCCACTCACATGCGCTGCACTCAAACATACCAAGGCACTCAGCACGGTGGTAACTGCGTCAGGATTTCATCATGGAGATGGCATTTTCTCGGGTATCCAAAGCGCCAGTGAGCCAAAGGCACGAGGAGCAGCGTTTCACGCCCAAGTATGTACAAGAACAATATACACAATCATCAACAGGCGTAATCCATTACATTTTGTGCACTGAGCCCGTTCCAACAATGCCCTGGTATCATTCCCAATAATCCAAAAAATGCGATCATCGCCTCAAAAGCTTCAGACGGAGTATTCGTGCGATTACATGACGTACAAGAGGTCAACGTCTGTTCCTTTTGTTAGCGTGCTGTTTGTGGCTCGGAAAAAACCCGTGGTGGTCTTACTCAGAGGATGACTGCAGCTCAGTTGCGGCTTTTGCTGGTACTTGCCCTCGAGCTCGTCGCGAATGCTGTTCAGCAGTTGGACGTAGCTCTGGTTGGGGTTCTTGCGTAGGGATGTGATGAAGGCCCAGGACATGGCTCCTGTAGCTTCGCCGCCAATCGACGCGTCGGCTCTGCTTGTTGTCAGCAACGGGTTTTCTTCGTCTGCGCCGCTAATGACTTACGAAGTCTGCTGGTCCTTCGAGCCACTCCACATGATGACGTCCGCCGGGCTGGTCTTTGTCCTCAAGTTCTTCTTCCTCACATCGTCACCGTTGATGGCCTTTTTGAACAGACTTGTCGCGCCGCCAATCATGCTACCGATGTCGCCACGCGCATAGCTTGATACGATACCGAGTAAACCCTGGCCAGCTTCCTTGGCCAGATTTGGCTCCTTGAGTACACCCTGGGTGGAGTAGATGTATGGAAGATCGAGCGCAGAGCCGGAGTGGCAAGAGTCGAAAATGGCAGTGAGTCGGACGCCTGGTTGCAATGACCCGACCATGATGCGGTGCATTTCATCGTCCACGATGTGGCCGGCCGTGCGGAAGTCGACGGGGTAAATCACCTCATCGTAGCCATCGTCTTCGTCGCCATCGAGATCCTTGGTCTGGCCGCCGTGCCCCGAGTAGTGGAAGAAGAGCGAGTCGTTCGGCCGTGCGTCCTTGACTAGCCAGTGCATCGCCCGCAGGATGTTCGCTTTCGTAGGCTGGCTCATAGGGTTTTGCTGGTCGTCCGTCAGGGTCACCATGTCCTCCCGCTTGTAGCCGAAGAACTCGTTGAGGTATGTGCTCATGTTTTTTACGTCATTGATGCAGCCGCGTAGCTGTCCACGCTGGCCGAAGTAGTTGATGCCGATGAGCAGCGCTTTCCGGCGGCCATTGCAAGCGGAGTACTGAAACGAGTAGCCATTGGGCGCGCCATGGCCAAATTGCTGTGCGCCCGCGGGTGGTGGTGGAGGTGCGTTGTGGTTTCCGTGAGTCCATTGGTTGCTACTAACAGAGGGCATACCTAGTCTAGCTGTCAGTTCCCGTGTCTCTGTAGTCAAGTCGAGGAGCTTACCGGGTCGCGGAGGTTGCTGCTGAGGAGGCGCTTGTGGCGGGGGCGCGCCATAGTTGCCGTACTGCTGCTGAGGCGGGCCCTGTGCATGTCAGCTCCGCTCAGCTCGAGTTTTCCACACCGCTGCCGGCGATGGCACTCACCTGATTGTATCCATACTGCTGCGGCGGAGGAGTCGGCTGCCCGTAGGTGTTGAATTGTGGTTGCGGGCTCGTGGAAGGAGCATAGCCGTAGCCTTGCTGTGGAGGTCTGCGCCTGTCAGCACCATCTTGCGAGCCTCCTCGGTCGTCCACACTCACGGTGCACCATAGTTCTGCGGTGGCGGGTAGCCTTGCGGGGGCGGCCCGCCGTACTGCTGCTGTGGCGGGGGGCCGCCATAGGAGTTGTGGTACTGCTGTCCTGGGTAGCCGTACGACATTGTGGTGGCAGCTCGTTTGATCCGACGCTAGGTGATGGAGAGGGCGGCGTGCGCAGCAGAGAAGCCGAGGTGGAGCTGCCGGCGCGGGAACAAGTGTATGCGCGACGAAGCTCGATTTTCGCGGCCTGGGCAAGGTGCAGAGGGTGCGAAGTGAGAATTTTGCAGAGCGCGGGCGGAGAGACGTGCTTGTATCGTGTTGGTGTGCGGCTGACAGTCTGGTACGTCGAAGATTCGGGCAGCTAGGCGGGGTTGCGTGGTTGGTAAGACGTGCCTTTGGCTGAGAGGTGACAACAACCGAGCGCAAGCGATGCAAAGCTCCCAGGATCTAGATCCGTCCTTGCCGTGCTGGAGTCGATCGTTTCCGGACGTGCAGGCTCAAGATGGGAAAGACGAGGGATGATCTCCCGCGCGGTGCCTCTGAGAAATAGGGAATCTGGGAATCAGGGGGCATGCACACCGACGGATATAAAAAGGAAGAAAGTCGTCGGCACGGAACGTACGCGTGGTGAAGGATTAGGAGTGGGTCTTGGGCGTCGCATCCATGAGGTGCATTTGGCGATGCATTCACCAAGCCATGGCCCCATTCTGTTAGACTACCAAACACCTCGGCGTCGCGTTCGAGTTGAGCCACGACGCCCGACTGCTCAGAACACCCACCCACCGTCCCCGACTGCTTTCCGGGCATCATGTCGGCCAGCTGTCCAACAGACGCTTCACAGTTTCATCGTCAATCATCAACCGAACACATCACATCCACGTCCACATCCCTACGTGTCCCCTCCCACGACCCTTTCTTTCCACATCTGCACCTCACCATCCCAGTGCAACATCCCACCACCCTTCCGCCTTCCCATTCGCCGGCCAAGAGCCCAAACCAGATTGCACTTCCCAAATTGGACTGTAAAGCCACACGCTGTGGCAGTGTCCCGCGTGGTTTTGCGTGGGGGAACACGCGAGAACGGGGATGCCGAACCGCGTGTGCAAGGGTCACCGACCGACACTTTTGTGACCAAGACACGACTTGATCTCGTTCCCGTCCAAACAGGGGGCCCGAAAGCAGAAAGAAAGCGGTCATGGGAAGTCGAAGATGCGGTAAGCTCACTGCACTTCTCATGCACAGCAAGCAAGCTGCATTCAACCCCGAGCTACCTGATCCAATTTGTGCAAGTCAGGCTGCGTTGCATTCCCTGACCCATGCGCCTCCCAATCGTACACCCCTCCGCCGGCCCTTTTGCATCTCAGCTTTCCAAATCGGTAGCACGTGCGTTTACGCGAGACCACCTACTCAGAACGCCGGCCCGAGCTTCACGATGCGGGAGTGATGTTTGGGTTTGGTGCTACCCGCCGAACGCACGCTAAGGAGGTCCAGCCCACAACATTGGGACCCAGTGGCTTGCGCCGGTGACGGCGAAGACCGAGTCTTGGGCTTCTGATTGGGATGGAGCCTTCGACGATGCCATGCCAGGCGCCATGGACATTGCGAAGTGCATGTCGAGGCAGTGGTCTATGAGGCGTGTGGAAGTTCTGCACGCTACCGTGTGGTAGAGCTGATGGTACTATACCATTACGAGTGGGGAAATTAAGGTTGCAGGTAAGAGGTGAAGCTTGGCCAACTTTGGTTCACGCCTTTGACGCGCACTTGGAAGGTTGACTGCGCCTCACCCTGAAGAAAACTTTATGACCGCAAGCTGAACAGAGCTTGTGGCGGTGATCAAAATAGATCAAACGTCGGCGTCGACTATCATTATAGTCGCGAGTGGCGCATGCTGTATCGTTCATCATAGAAGGGACGATAGGTGCTGATGACCCTCGCGGACAAGTACGAGCTTGATACATAAATTAGAAAGTATTGAAACCCTCTTGGCAACTGCGTACCGTGGACAGTAGTGCCTCTGAATACATACTGTGGTATGTATCCCGCCGCCGCCGGGCAGCACTCAAGTGACTTAG
>TARA_R110002003_G_scaffold64_6_pt1 | contig 13169 bp, 15 predicted proteins | sample TARA_R110002003 | Tara Oceans TARA_R110002003 (sample SAMEA4396441) | marine metagenome | biome: Westerlies Biome; feature: [SRF] surface water layer (ENVO:00010504); material: water (ENVO:00002006), including particulate matter (ENVO:01000060) such as... | depth 5 m | reverse complement strand
GCCTGCACATAGTATTACTAGATGGGTTCTGTGCTTGGCAAATCTTTCATGGCTGGTTGCCGCAGTTGCCCCAGCTCGTCCACCGGCGATCTCGAACCCTTTCTGCCCAGCGTATCCGCCTCCACGCCCGGGCACCTGCGGTCCGTTCACGTACAATCGCTGCGATAGCAATACAGCAGGCTGCCCCTTCCAGGCAACATCGTGTCCCTCTGCATCATCAACATCTTTCCGGTTTACGGAACCGTTGATGCCGAAAGATGTTTATGTTTCTCCTGAAGCGTACTCATACTTCAAGATGCTGGAAGTTGAATACATGGTTGAGTTCGCCAAACGTCCAATGCCTTTCGAGAAAGCTATTCCCCTCCCATTCTGTGGGAGACCGAAAGCGTCCATCACACGTCGAGACGAGGAAGACGCGGATGATCCCTTACCCACATCGAACGGGAAAGACCTGCAGAAGCGATTTGGGTTCAAGAATGTTTTCGGAGGCAAACCACCAGGCGGCGTGCTCGGCGAAGTGGTCAAAGTTTTTGACAAATCGAAGCCGATAGTCGTTCCGATACTTGACAAGATCAAGCAGGATTTCAAGACCGCTGAACAATTGCTAAAGGAGGTCAGAAATGGCATAGCTCACATCGGTATGCGACAAGCTGCGAGCCAACCCGACGGATTGACCGACTGCACGCTAACAACTTCCTGGTAATAGACATTCCTTTCCTCGATAAAGCACCCAAATACCACCCTCGACCCGTTTGTGTGCCCCGCAACCTCACAGTACCGATACATTTCACCATATTTGCCACAAACTACACAACCAGCAGCCAAGTCACCGTTGATGTTTTACTTGCGCAGGTCAAGGTGCTGAACACTGCCTATCTAGATCTAGGCATCCAGTTTTATATTTCAAGCTTCAATTACCACGTTGGAGAAGAATTTAGACCATTTGCTCAACACAAATCTAAACTTCTAGACGAGCCGGACAAGAACAAAGCGTATTACTCATATGTGGAACGCGTCAAGCAAGAAAATCGGTACGGCGGTTTCGATGAGATCAACGTATGGATCGTTGAATCGCTGACTACGCCTACCTGCGATGGTGGTGTGTACGAGGAAGGATACTGCACACTTGCTCGTTATCTGACATACTCTGATCGATCTGTTGATGGCTGCGTTATCAACATGGCCACACTTCCGAACGTTACCTTTTCAGATCTTGGGACACCGAATGGATCTACTTTAGTGCACGAAATCGGTCATTGTGGGTAGCCGTCTGTTTCGCCTTCCGCCAAGTGCTAACAAGCAACCACTAGGGTTTGATCTCGAACATGTCTTTCCAGAAGAGGATGGCGTTGGCTGTAACGGAGAGAGCGACGGTATTGCTGATTCTTTCCAGTTTCCCAACGATCCCAATACAATATTCGATACACATCAGCCGCAGTGCTGCCATTCTGGCTTTGGGAAGAGTCTCCGATTCTTTCCTTGCCCGGGCAAGAACCTGACACATGTGGCAAATTATATGAGCTACAGCCGCGATCTGGGCGTATTCGACATAAAGGATCCGGAAGGAACGCAGCCCTGGACCATGGGCCAGCGCGCTCACATGTTCGCTTCCTTCTTCACAATGAGACGCAAGCCTCCGCTCGGCGGACTCGATGGAGACTGTCTATACTACCCTGTCTTCAAAGACTCTGGTTCTGCATCGTCACGACGCTGGAACACCGGCGAGTTCCTGCATACTCGCGCCGAGAATGAGAAGCGGAGTCTACTCGGCGGCGGCGGTAACGTTCTGCGACAAGCGCCAAAAATACTGGAAACGCTCCGAAAAGTGTGCGCAACGGATCCCAAAGATCCCTCTTCGTCGGCTATCGACCTCGTCACCGGCGAAGAGGTCCAGTGTGATGGCAAAACGTGCCAGCCTCCATCTGGCGGAGCGTTCTGCCCCGACGGTTCCAATCCACCCTGTGAACTGCTCCCAGATCCTGAACCAAAACAGAAGCAATGCCTCAACGGCTCTGCGCTGCCTTGTGGCGACGATACATGTCCCATTGGTACATCGCTGTCCTGCCAGCCAGACGAAGGCTTCCTGTGCCCCGACGGCCTCAAACCTCCCTGCAACGGCACTCTAACCAAGCCAGATGAAAAAGCAGTCGAGAACGGTTCATGCCCGAAAGCATGCGATGTGCACTTCAACAAATGCGATGCGACGACTGCGCCCAGCTGCATTTTTCCCGATCCTCGCGTTGCTAAGCCTCGTGGAGCGTGTGCCTGCCGTCCTGGCTTCAAGGCGACGGGCGCATCGGATAGCGATAAGACGAAGCATTGGAGACTGCCGGTTCTGGGGCAAGAACATCGTGTTTGGGTCGCGGAGGGCGTGCCGTGCAATGCGCCGTGTCAAGGCTTTGGGTTTGAGTCGTGTAGAGAAGTCGTGATGCTTGGCAAGGAGTGTATATAGTGTTTTTACCTGATAATTATTATCTGATACCAATTAAATTGAGTCCAAGTTGTAAAAGGAGGGTTTTGCGCCGGTGGCAATTAGAACCTCCATGACCATACGAAGGCCACCACTCAACATCCTGCCAATGTAGAGATCTGGACGTGTGCTGTAGATGGTACTCCTCAAGTCGACCAAATCTTTGATCAGCGTGTCTTTCGATAGACTAATCATTGTCTTGGTGCCCAGCATGAGAGCACATGAGACCATTATTCACGGGCCCGATTCTCAAACTGAAGATGTGGATTTATCATGGCCGCAGCCATTTATGAAAATCAACTCATATACGAGCCCGATGCCATATCCGTACCTGGTGCAGGTTGCCCAAGATTGGTAGTGTTGGCGGTCCTGGGGGGAAGCCAAGAGGTCGTCTACCGACCCATAGGAGTCTGAAGAGAAAGAGCAAAACGAACGCAATCAGGCGAAAGATGTCACTACTAGCGATTGGTCGACTACCGGTACGGAAGACAAGACAAGGGTAAGGTGTTCGATGCAGGTGTTCGTGTACTCGAATGTACTCCAAGTATGTTGCCCCGCAATAGCGGCTAAGCGAGCACCTTCGGCTGCCTGATGTGCATAACCCTCGCCGTCGCCTTTGGTGTCCAGTCATTCGAGAGCCTCCGTGGGGTTGGTACTTAACTGTACTGTACGTAATGTCAAGCGCTCTCGGTGGTGTACCAATCTCCGACTTGAGCAAGCCATCTGCAGCCTTGTCTCATCCCTCGTGGTTGTGAAGACATGGGAATTGGGAGAGCGTCACATAAGCAATACTGGCCGGCCAAACAATGAACACCGCAATCCTGGAGTTGTCCAGAACGAGCAGAAAGGCCGTCTCGACGACACAGAGAAGTCCTCAGATAGAGCGTATGCTAGGGCTCGCGAACGCGTCCACACAACAAGATCGTGCGGCAGACCCGTCGACTAGCAGACAATGCCAATTCAGAGTCGATCGAATCATGTGTTTGGATGTCGTCGGCGGCTCGCGCACTGCGGAGCAAGTGGTGTAGCCCAAACCACGATGTGTGGTGTCGCTCACACGGTCGCCTAGACGACCAGCCAAAAGCTTGGCGTCCGTTATTTTGCGCTTGCCCACACCGCCTGGCCTGGTCCACGTTCAACGTACATCAAACAGCCCCTTCCACTACTCAATTCACACCTCGCGATACTCATACTGCGATTTTCTGGCCGTCCAAACATCTCGTTATCCTCGCCGTTCACACAAACAAAGACACAATGGTACGTAGACCCTCCTTTTGCGCCGTCACATGGCCCCGCTCTCCGATGCGGTTGGTTGGTCGGGTCGTCCCTGCCCTCAACGGAAGTGAGCAGCGACGACCACGGCAACAAGGACGCCAAACAAGTGCCCTTGCTTTCACGACTTGTGCTACACACGACACTACACAAGACTCGCGACCTCCACGACTGCTTCGACATCACCTCCGCATCACACGCTCGATACCACGGACAACGAAATAGGAAAGAACAGCAATGGATAACAACAACCAGGCCTCGACAAACTACCGCGAAGCATTCCAGCTCTTCGACAAGCGCGGAAACGGCCGCGTTGACCGCGGCGCACTCGGCGATCTGCTGCGCGCATGCGGACAGAACCCAACGCTCGCTGAGATTGCGGATCTCGAGCGCGGCGTAAGCGCAGACTGTACGTTCTCCGAGCCCCTACATGCATATCCAGCTTCCCCACCTTTTCGATGATACAACAATAAAATGTGCAACGCAAACACTGACACAGGCGGACAGTCGATTTCGAAACCTTCTCCAAGATCCTCAACCGGCCCGGCGGCTTCCGCGAACCCTTTGACATTGAGGAATACATCCGCGGCTTCCAAGTGTTTGACAAGGACCGGTCGGGCTTCGTCGGCAAGGGCCAGATCAAGTACATCCTGACGAATCTGGGCGAGAAGATGAGCGAAGAGGAGGTGGACGAGCTGTTCAAGAGCACGATTGACGCGAGCAATAATGAGGTTGACTACAGGGGTACGTTCTATCCGCCGTGTTTACCTAAGAGGTTCTGCAGAGCGAGGACGAGACTAACCGTGCGACAGAATTCGTGAAGACGATTGCAGAGAACTAGATTTTTCGTAGGCGGGTTCTTTGACTTTCTTCCCATCACTTTCTTCACAATACACAACACATGACGACTTGAAGACGGACAGACGGCGGCATGTACGAAATGGGTCACGGTTTAGGGGTAGCATGCACAATTGGCGTTGGAATTGGTCCTTTGGTTTTCGTGAACCACAGCAGGCTTGGTAGAGCGTCACTAAGCACAACAATATCGCAAATGCAAACTTTGTGAAACAGACAAACAAACTGTTTTTAATCCAAATGGGACGCTGTCTATGATGCAGGCTTTCTAGTAAGCATGAAAAGCCTCGCGCGTTCGCCAGTAGGGGTATCGTGATGGTAAAGTCAAGGAAAATGCCGTGACACATCTCGCCGATCCGCGTCTTCCCCTTCTCCCTCGCGCCAAGTTTCAACGCCATGCAACGCCAACGCCAATACTCGTATGTACAACGGGAAAGAAATGAAATCGTAACAACGTCGTCGAGCAGCGCAGATCCCAAAAACCTACGCCTTGAGCTCCGTAACACTAACACTCGAGAGGCCTCCTCCAGCGGCAGCAGCATTCGCAGCAGCGGCAGCGGCCTGTTTCCCCAGAATCATCTCGCTCGTAGTCATGAACCCGCCGGGAAGTAGGAAGACGTAATCCTCTCTCCGGCCTGTCCGATCCACGGCGAATTGCTGCCAATCGAGCTGGTATCCGACGACCAAGCTACACCGCCCACAGCGCTGCAGATAGCGCTTCTCAAAGCCGTCGTCGCTGGTGATGATCTCGGCTGTCTTCTCGATGCGCGTGCTGAGGAGGAGCCCGTAGTGGTCTGACGGAGTGGACTGTGCGCCGCGCGGGTTGGGGCGGTTGCTGGGCGCGGGTGGTGGTGGGAGCGGCATGATGTGTGCTTTGTCGAGGGAGTGGTGGCGCTGGGGAAGCGCGGGGAGTGGTGTCGTGGTTGCGAGGAGGAGGTGCGAGCAGAGGCAGTGGTAGGTGTAGACTGTGTTGCTTGCTTGGAGGGAGATTTTCTCTTCCGGGGTGGGAGAGGGCATGGCGAAGTAGGGGCGGGAGGATGTTGCGATGTCCATGTCGACTGTTGGTGTGTTGTGTCGAGAAGTTTGCTATTGGCGAGGAATGTGTGGTGCTGGTTGTCGGGTTGTGGAGTTTATGTATGCTCCGAGCGGCGCTGTGCCTAGGCGGGCAAATTACACCAAAGTAGTCCAAAGTACCGATCTACGGTCCTGTGGCTGTGGCTTTATAAGAGTTCGGCGTGCGTTCGGCTTGCAGTGCTGTGTAATAGTCGAAAGCTGTGGAATGGCAAGTCTCGGGAACGATGAGTCGGACTTCTTATACACCTCCGAGCGACTCTAGGGTCCGACCACCGCTGGAGCAAGCGGATCAGCTTCGACGCTGAGGCAGTTCTAGAGCAGTGGAGCAGATCTCTCTTGGTGTTTGAGATCGGCGGGCCAAGACAATCAGTGTGGTCGCAGCGTGTGGTCGATGTGAGGCGGAGATGGAGCGCGGAGGGTAATTTGTTTGACGAGGCGTCGGTGCACGAAACCAATACTCCAGCCAAGCCTTCTGCAGCGACTACTTTCAGGGACTCGGAGGGCGGATCTTGGACGGGGGAAGCAAACGAAGCTAAGCAAACCCTAATTCGGCGTTGTGAAAAGTGGTGAATAGAGGTCCACAAAGCGGTCCACAAAAGCAACCAATCTTCGATAAGGGTGGGCTGTTGAAGACGGCCAACGCTCCTGGACGGAGGAGTCGGATTTATAATGCAAGGCGAGATTGCCCTGAGGTAAGGGCGAGGGGCGTAGGCACGCAGCCATACTTGGCTGTTTGCACCCCACGATGCGTTCCCACGGTGTCGCAGTGGACAAGGCATATGCGAATGAACTGACACAGAAACACCACGCGGTGCGGCGGGACCCTGGTAGCGGCATGTGACACTGGCAACAAGGGCCGAGACCGCCGTCGCCCAAAAGTGCCCAGCGCGATGCATGGAAGGCGCGAGGAATCTTCCGTTTCGGCCAGTCCGGGCACGCTTCCGCGCCAGATCCGACACCAACGACGTCAAGTGGGTGGGATTGCCGCACTTGGCGACACTTTGCGACTGCACTGCATTCGAGCTGTCTTGTTGCAGCAAAGACACGAGAGACAGGAGCATGCCGCTGACAAAGGATGTCATCAAGTTTGGCACCTTTGCGGTTACCTCGCAGGTGCGTCTAGTTGCAGCGCTGGCAGATATCAACAAAAGGACCCTGCCTATGACACGAGGTCCATCTGCAACACCGTCTAACACCACTGCAGGTGTTCCACCTAACGCGCCTCTCCTTTGCAATCGTCAACCTCAAGCCCCTCCTGCCAGGCCATGTCCTCGTATCGCCGCGCCGGGTGGTGCCGCGCTTCAACGACCTGTCCGTCGCTGAGGTGCAGGACCTGTTCGTCACTGTGCAGCGGGTGTCGCGCATGGTGGAGCGTGTCTTTGGCGCCTCGTCGCTCAACATTGCGATACAGGATGGCGTAGATGCGGGGCAGAGCGTGCCACATGTTCATGCTCACATCATACCGCGGAAGCGGGACGATCTCGAGGAGAAGGGTGGCACAGATGCGATATACGGCATGATGGAGAGCGATGACGCGGATCTGAATAAGCTGTTGAAGGCAAAGGAGAATGCTGCGAAGGCGGCGTTGGCCGAAGAAGAGCGGAGAACTCGGTTTCCTGCCGTCGATAATGATTCTCGACAGCCTAGGAGCGACACCGAGATGCAAGAGGAGGCCACCTGGCTTGCGGAAGAGATTCTCAAGGACGATCAGGCAGATACAGCTCAAAGCGACGACCGCTGAACATCGGCATCGTGATGAGCGACAGTCAATTTATGTTAGACTTAGGCCCTGCCTTGGCCGTGGCGTCTCTTGGTATCTCAAAGCCGTCTACATCGTGCTACATTGTAGAGTAGCAGCCTGCCGATGAATCTTTCAAGACGTGTCCCAGTTATATTGCACCTGCAAAGTGACATCAGGGCATCTAAGCACCCGCACATGTGATGTGGGGTGCATACGTCGTCTCAAATGCAGACGCACTTGCGCTGCAAGATATACAAGCAATACATCTCCATGCACCTCTCCACAGTTTCATGAAACACGTCGCTACCTGAGACACTTGGCCCGTCTTGGGTCTGCTTATGTTGCTGGGCGCGCCTTCTCCGAGTAGACGACCCTGCCTGCGGTCCTTCCCTTTTAGCCAGATTGGTCCGAAGATTTGAGATGGATCCCCAACCTCGATACGTCCCTGCACCTAATCCCTTTCCAAAATCGCTTTGTTCGTGGCCATGTCATCTTTGACTACAGAGCTCATCCTGAAAATGCAACCTAGAAAGAGTGTTCTGGTGGCCGAGTTCTAGAGGAAGAACTTGTTCTTTCTGAATGTTGCCACAATTACACTGTCACTGCCAATCGCCAATGAAGCTTGCTGGCTAAGGGTGAAGCTCGTGACGTTGTGATAAACCCTACCGCTTGTCACATGACACGATGCGAAGTGCGAGGGTGCTCAAAACTCGACAAGTTGTGCGAAAAAATGGGTAACGAGCCAGTCAAGACTCTGTATTCACGTCGAAGGAGACCGCTGGATTGTTTGCCACTTGAGAGCCCTGTGACTTTCCATTCTGTCTTGCGACAGGCCTGATATTACTGTGCCTGAGATCAAAGCTGCTCGCCTCGTACGACAAGCTCGCGGTACCGCCTCTTGTCAGCAAGCAACGGAATACGACAGGGATTGAAAGTCGGCGAACGAATGAGAGCACGCTGATAGCCTTGAAATCAGGTTCTCTCGGCCCTGAACGACTGATTTCTCATATTTTGAGCACCCTTGTCCTGCTCCCATGTAGCTGGCGTGGCTGGCAAGCCTCCACTAGCGCAAGGCTGTACCCGCACATTCACGCTTGGCGTCGTAGCCTAAACCAACGCATTTCGTCTCAAGCTTCGGCCCTCAATGGTCTTCTATCACAGCCTTTCGCAAAAGATACATCTAATGCGTGATAGGATGAGCGAGGCGGGCGCAGCAACGAGGCTGCTTTCACCACACGCTCAGGCGGCGAGGCTCGCTGTTGCCTACCATTGGGACGTGCGCTTGGCGCTCCCCGCAGCACCTTGACCTCACGGCTGGTTGCATAAAGCTCTAGACTAGCGCCCACCTGACCGCCGCCCAAACATCTCACATCGATCGCTCACTTCCACTTCCCCCAAACTCACCAGCAAGATGCCAGTCGAGCGCGAAGGCACGCCTTATTCCAATGCCTTGCCATCGGGCTCGTGTCACGATGTTGAGATCTTGGGCGAGACGTACAAGGGCAAACCGCTAATTAACCTGGACGACTATAATCCCTTCAATGTTCAGGTCAAGAAGCCAAGGTTTGTGCGCCGTGGCCATTTCCGACTAATGGATCTGGCGCCAGAATTGCGCATCTACATCTACCAGTTCCTGTTGCCGTACAACCTCGTCATATCTCACGTGCGGAGCGGTGATGCATCGCACAAGGGACTCCAAGACGCACCGCGGTGGAGGATCACGCCTAGGACCAAGAATGGCGAGGCTGTGCTTATGATGATTGGACACCAGAACTGGAGTGGTCCGCGCATCCCGAGCTCCCACAAACATTGGTCGCGGGTCGAGACGCAGCTGTTCTTGGTCAACAAGGAAATATCGAATGAAGCACGAGGTAAATTACCCTTCCTAGCATTTTCAGTATGGCTATGACTAACGCTACTAGCGGTTCTATATGGCTCCAATACCTACATCTTCATAGTCAATGGGGCCGCACATTACCCCCAGTCTATGAGCTCACCACTCATTTTCGGCCCTTTTGGCAATGGTGCCGGTATTCGTCTACCCTTGCTCCGCAATCTGCGCAGCATCCATATTGAGGTCCTGCTCGATGGGAACTCCCACTGGACAGTCAAGCGCCAGCGTGCCCGGCTAGACTACTTCGTCGAGGTCCTAAAAGCACACTCCGACGACGAAAACCGCAAGTCACTCCTTCGAGAACTGAAAATCGACGTTCGCATCCCGACAATGTCGGGCTTGTCCCACCGACCACCAGGCTACCGTATCAATCTTCAAGATCTCGTCCAGGCACCCAAGACGCCTGACAAGTTCATGTTTGGACTTGAGAGCCTGGCGGCATTGCGAGGTATCAAGGACGTGAGCATCACCGGCGTGGCGGACTGGTATTCCCAATGCCTGCAGCTGTGCATTCAGGGCAAGGGCGGTGAGGTCCTAGAGACGGATTGGCCGCTCGTGCAGGTTAAGCGGAGCAAGATACGCTGGACAAAGAAGACCAAGAGGACTTGGGCCACGACGCGCAAGTGGTACCAGCCGACACTCAACTGGAAGGAGTTTGCCGAGCGCAACGGCATCGCGATTCCGGACGACATTGACAGGTTCTGGATGGCGGAGAAGTAAGTTGCTTTGGTACGCCCGTCGACTTGCAGATCCGAGCAGCCCTGGGTTCGTTTTTGGATAATCTTAATCAGCAAGTTGGAACTCGGGTCGGGTTGATCGTGACGCCTAGAGTTGGTTCTTCTCTTTGAGCCATGGAATTGCACTTGAGATAACGGTCAGGACATTGCTACACGTAAAGACGACATGGTTGGAAACGGCAGATAACAGCGCATTGGTATAACGTCTCAACCAAGCTCATACAATCAACCGTACTATTACAAACACACATACCGCAATTCCCATCTGCTGATCTCAACGTACTCTGCTCCTTCTCCCACTCTCTTCTCTGTATAAAATCGCTCAACTCCATCCAGCATATGTGATCCCGCAGATCGTCAAACACCGACTGATTCGTCGTTCTTGCTTGTCTATTCCATCTATCTCTGCTCCGCCCCCCTTCTTCTTCTGGCAGCTTTCAGATAGCTTCAATCCATCGCCCTGCACCAAGATTCAAGCTACGCCGAAGATTGGCATAAAGCTATAGGCATCACCGTGTATGCTGGCCGATTAGTGACGGCGAACAGAACGTGGTCGCGAGTCCGTGCCAGACCATCATGAAGGGACAAAACTCGTCATGAAGAATCACAAAGGCGGTAGGTACTGAAGTGGTTATTTGATAAATTTATGGCGATGTTTAAGGATGAGACGTTTTCCACGCACGGGAGGTCTGCAGCAGCAAGTTGACGTCCATCATACCTCGTATTATGTGCTATCCATGAATGTTGCGCTATTTCTAGAAAACGTGTCGTGGCTATGGGAGTGTCAGAAGAGCAGTGAGAAAAGTAAATGCTCATGAGATCGAACTACACGACGAGGCCGGCGCGAATGTCGGATTACTAGGGGATGGCAATATATAACAGCGAGATGAAATCGACCAGCAACACCCCAGGAGCAGGAATATCAAACAGGAACTGGCGCATGTCGTAGATAGACGGCCTTGTCTCAAGTACAGCCCTCATTCAGTGGGTCCATTCTTGCTCTGTGGCTGGTTCCATATGGGCACCTTCCCCATAATACGTAATCTGGGGGACGTGTGACCACGTCTCGTCGGTGAGCATACCAGGCAGCGACGAGCCATCTTCCGATTCGCTGTCGTATTGCTTCGCAGTCAGAAAGTACACCTCCAAGTCGTACGAGAGGGCGATTTCGTTTCTGGCGCGGTCGAACGAGTCCCGGAACGTTCGTCCATGGCCCAAGGCTTTGTAGAACGCTCGTGAGAATTCTATCGCTTTGTGATCATGCAGCTCTTCGTTGACGGCGATGGCGTAGCCAACTGCATCGGCTATGCATTGTGCTTGCGCGTACGTGTAGCAGGCGTTCAAGAAGACCAGCTTCAGATTCTCCTGCCCGCGGAGCAGGTTGGCGAGGTAGGTTTGTTCCACAAGCACGGCCTTTCCTTGGTCGTCTTCGAACAACAGCCCGTGTGCATTTGCGTGGCCGCTGAAGTGCAGGATGTTGGGGTGGTGCTGGTCGAGTGCATCGGGGATGTCTTGCACCCGGCAACTGGTTGTGTCGCGCAGCTGGAGCGAGTCGCGGAATCGGGAGGCGCGGATGGCCTTTTCTAACTCGCGGCGCTCCTCGCCATGGCGGAGGGCCCGTTGGTCCCAGGGACTAGAGGAAATGACCAACACTGTGAGCGGCAAAGAAAGTTCTACGAGAAGTCTGCTCAGCTGGATTGGAGCCATGGTATTCCTTTTCGGCAAGTCATGGAGGATTTGTCCGAAGACCTTTGACTCTAGGCCTAAACTTCTAGCTTGATAGGTGATGTTGGCCATTTGATGCTCCACGGTCGCATGCACGCGCGAGTCATCGTAATGCTGAAACGCGTAACTGCATTGACCGATGCATACAAGGGCGAAGGCAGTTGCACCTTTATGCCGAACTTCGTCCTGGATCTTCTTGATGGCGGTGTCGACGTCGAGAGAGGTCTTCAGAGCGACATCTACGGTAAGGTAGATGCTGTTGGTAGCAAGGATGCGGTTGATTGCAGCTTTCAACCTGGAGACCTCACTGCTGCCATGTTTGGAGCGAGCATAGAGCGGCTGTTCGTGTCTGAAGCGCTCCAACTGCTCACCTAGTGAGAGTGCCCACAGGTGCTCGCTCTCATTGTACTTTAGGTCTCCCAACAGACCTGCACCAATAATGTCGACCGGTTCCATCGTATCTCGAGTAGATCGTCAACCGCAAGGCGAGTGAGGGACGGTGCAAGCTCTCGAGGCCGGACCGCACGCAGAGAGAAAGTTCTAGTGCGAAGAGGTCAGTATATGCCGAGACATGGCCACCAAACATGGGTTCAGAGGGATGCGCATGAGCGGCCCGAAAGCATATTGACTGACCTGGTTCTCAATAACCTTTGGACTTTGGTGTAGGTCCTAGTCCTCAAGGCTGAAGCCTGGTCGGGACCCAATATGACTGAAGGTCAAAACTGGGATATCGTCAGCTAGAGAAAGTTCAGCTGTGCGATGGGACCGTAGAGAAAGTCGCTTAACGAGACGAACGTATTGTATCCAGACAGCACAAGCTTGGGATGAGAGATATTCAGGTGGGGTCAGGCTTATATGATCGGAAGCGAGGCTGAAGTCCCTCATGCAAGCTGACAATCTCGGCATACTTTTCAGCCTGGCGGCGAGAATCCCACCACCAAGACACATGTACCAGAACATATTTGGACATTGTAGTCTTTAGGCAGGTGCGTGGTAGCTTGTTCCAGGTAATATATACAAGTTTCTTGGTAGGCGGTAATTGGTCATACGCTCATCTTCATCGGAATAGCGCCGTGCGGTTTGTAACCCAAAATCTCGAACTCTTCTGCTTTCCATCCGTCTATACTGCCTCCAATATCTCGATTGATCTTCAGCGTCGGGAAGTCTCGCGGCTCCCTCTCTAATTGTATCTTGAGCGCATCCACGTGGTCGAGGTAGACATGTGCATCGCCCATTGTATGTGTGAACGTCCCCGGCGTAAGATCGCACACATGAGCCAGCATATGTGTGAGAAGTGCATAGCTTGCGATGTTGAAAGGCACACCCAGACCCATATCGCAACTCCGTTGGTACAGCAATGAGTGCAGCACGCCTCGCGGCTTCTCTGTCGAACCCTCCTTC
>TARA_R110002003_G_scaffold44_4_pt1 | contig 13170 bp, 10 predicted proteins | sample TARA_R110002003 | Tara Oceans TARA_R110002003 (sample SAMEA4396441) | marine metagenome | biome: Westerlies Biome; feature: [SRF] surface water layer (ENVO:00010504); material: water (ENVO:00002006), including particulate matter (ENVO:01000060) such as... | depth 5 m | reverse complement strand
TTTTTGTTTGCTCGCTTCCGGAGTTCCAGTTACACAGTCTCGTCACCTTAGTTCGGAGATAAATCGATCACATGCCATAAGTGATTCAAAAATCATGTAACAGCGGCGCTTCTTCTAACTACCAGCGCCTCATGGGCACTATCCATGCGCTCATTCCCCCACCGCATATGTTATTCCTCCACTTACTACCTTCAATATATACAAGTTATCTTGGCTCCTTGTGCGCTAATGTTGCTCCGCAGAGCATACTATCGTTCCAACAAACGAAGACGGTAAACAAGAAACGAAACCTATAATGGCATGCAGCAACCAAGGAGATTGCAAGAGAAATGCTGCTAATTCAAAAGCTCGTGTCGAGACAAAGGGAAACGCCAAGAGCGCCGAAGAGGTATATGCCAGATTCCTGTGTTGAGCAAAGAAAAAAGAATAGGAGAACATATCTTCCAAGTCGTAACCGTGATACAATGCGCGCTGAACAACAAACCTATAATTTACTTGAACATCCACTGGCAGTGGCATGCATCGCTGGGATCACTTCTTTGCAGCAGTCCGACCCCACGCTTTGCGTTGCCAGTCGGCGTCGCTTGCGCCTGGAAATACTCTTCGTATGTGGGATCGATTTCTTGCAAAAGTATCTTTTTCGGGCCGTCATTTCCGTTCAGTGCGGGCGCAATCCGGCCATTGTCGAGCAAAACCATTTGTTGGCAATATGGCTGCGGCGAGTTGGGCAAGCGGCGCTCTTCGATTTTGACAATACGAGGGTACGGGGGTATCCGCGGAGGTAGTGAGGCATCAGATTGCGCGTCTCTGCGCACGGCTGGGGCTGGTGTCGGAGTAGCACCGGGGGGACTGTTGGACCCAGTCAGACTGGCTGGTGCGGCTGTTGAAGCTGTGGCCAAGAACCCTGCCAAGTCGTACGATGCAGAGGGCGAGCCACTTGGTGCGTTGGTTGGGAATGCTGTAAATGAGGCAGCCGTCGAGTTGTCATCGACGTAGATGTAACCCTCAATGTATGTATTGTTCCAGAAGCAATACCATGGATAATCGCCAGGTCTGACTTGAAACTTTTGGCGGAAGTCCTGACGCTTCATCTTGCTAGTGAATAAGTTCAGCTCCTCAGGCCTTAGGATGACGAGTTTGTCGTAGCGATCTGCAAAGTGATAGGCTGGTCCATAGGCCTTGTAGTCCAAGTCAGAAACAAGCTGCATTGCCTGCGGATCAAGAGCCGGTGGCTGGAGGCCATAGAGGATGGCCCCGTCAGGCACTGACCCGCCTGTCGTCAGGGACGCAAGTTGGCGAGGACCATCGTTGGTGGAAGTATTGTTTATGGTGATAAGGAGGGGCGCAAACGTTAGCTTGCATGACCATGCCGAGTACTGGCTCGCTTGCGTGAGGCAGCCGGGATTGCTTTCTTGAGGTATTCCCAAGGGCAGGGAAAATGCTCCGGTGGGTAGCGGTCCGACGCCTGCTGGCGTTGAGATGGGTATGGCGTCGAATAGTGAGCCGTGTGAGCCTGTCACTTGTGGCAATCTGGCAATGGTCAGTTCCGGTCAGTCATGCACACAGAAAGCACCTACGGTTCGTCTTGGGGTCTACCATGGTTGTTGCCCTTGCTCTGGTCCTTTTGGTGCTTCTTGGCAACGACGGTGCCAATGGCTGCTCCCAGAGCGATGGCAAAGACAATTACGAGAACAAGAACTACGACAACGACGCCCATGGGGATCTTGCCCCACAACTTCCTTTCACGCCACCGCTTCTTGCGCTCAACCTGCTCCGTCTTCTCGGAGAAGCTTTGTTCTGTAGTCAGCAACGACGCCGAGGACGAATCTGTCGGCTCCGCAGGTACTTGGGGCGCATTGTACGCAGAGGTCACAGGCGCGGCGTTTCCGGTTTGCGTCTCTGGTCGCTGTGGGGGAAGACGAGCGGGTGTGACAGATTCCAGCAGAGGTGCGGAAGGCAGGGCCGGAGCCGAGAAGGATGTTGCGCTCAAAGACGACACAGGCGAGACTGGGGTATTGAAGGGATCGTCGGCGTCCATGATTGTGTTGGGCGCCGGGAGCACACGCGACGCGCTTGCCTCTGCGGCGAGCGAGGCCTTGGTTGGCCCTTCCTCAGGGAATCGCGTGTATGGCGGAAGCTGCTCGGTGTGTCCATCTGGCCCAATGATGTCTTGCTCTTCGCCGTCGGGGCCCAGCACTCGGTGGTAGCCCGCAGAGAGGCCTGGAAATCCGAGGGGGATGGCCGTCTGGATTGGGGGAACCGGCGGGTGAGCGGGCTCTACTGCGGGCTCCTCATGCAGCCCCTCATCGAGGCCGCTCTGCGAGTACATGGCGTAGGGGTGTGTCGGCCGCTGGAGTGACATGGGACGGTGTGGCGGGCGGTCTGTAGAGGTAGTCGCCACGCTCGGCGGGCGCGCCATTGTGTTCTGCGGATACATGCCATATGGGTGGCTGGGGCCCGTCTCGAAGGGGCTGTCGCCATTCGACGTCGTGGCGAAGGAGCCTGTCGAGCTCACGGATGCGCGATGAGCCAGGGGCGAGGGGGAGCTTGGCCCGCGGTTGTGCATGCCAGGCGCGCGGCCGTCGTGTGCCACGGGGTCCCGCGTCTTCGCTGTGCTGTTGCGCGTCGCCATTCGCCGCAGATTGGTGTCGGTCGCTTTTGAAGTCGACGTGTGCCGCTGCATTGCCTCGTGCCGGTCGTGATCCTGTCGGTGGCCGGTCCCGCCCTCGCCCGCGTTGGCCGGCCTGAAGCCATCTGAGACGGATGGCATGAAGTCGTCCTCGTCCGGATCGATCTCGAAATCGTCGTCAAAGACATTGGGATTGCTGGGCCGCCGCGTGGGCTCGTCGTCGTCGCTGTTGCGTCGCTCCATGACGGACGGTCCCTGAGAGCCCTCGAGGCTCGGGTGCCCCCTTCAAGCCTCCTCGGGGCGGTGCGAATGCCTCCCACAGTGAAGTCAACGATTGCGATGTGATGCGCTGCGCGGTGGCGGGCGCGGAGAGGCGTGTGTGTAACGAGCGTGCTGGGGCGGCGTGGATGTAGTGAGCGGTCGTGTTGGGCGTCTGGGGACGGCTGGGTCGCTGGGTCGCAGGTTTGACGGCGGAACGACGGCAATTCCCAGGAAGCGGCTAGCCCTGCGTGTCCTCACGTTTCATCAGTGTCGAACACCACGCAACCAGTCTCGCTCGCCTCTGCAGCGCGTGCAATACTTCGGCAGTCCAACACTCAATCGCAGCCACTCCTCTGCTCTGGTCTGCTCCTGCCCTGCGCGAGTGTGCGGCGCTGCGGCTTCGGCGATGCTGCCCTTCCAAGTTCGCGTGAGCCATTGGAGCATCAACCTTGCATGTATTCATCCGCTCCGGCAGATCGCCCCTCTCTTTAATCTCGAGCCACTCTGAGCCTGTTTGGCTTTTCCTTGTGTGCATTGCTCGCCGCTCTCTATAGACGGAACACGGCTACTGCCTGCGACAGTGTCTCTTACACATCTTCAACCTCATGACTGCAGGCTCCCTCCAGCACAGTCTTGGAGGAGGAAAGCATACATAATCCAAGAAATCCTGCTCGCATCTAATACCATTGGACCTGTCGTGACATCTGCTGGCCGTCATGGCACGACAAAAATGTATATTGGTGCCATCCCAGCTCACGGAGACGAGGTCGCCTCGAGCATTTTTACTCTACGTAGAGTGCAAGTACTTCATGCGTGATCAATCATCTATGGCGTCTCCGTGAGGCTTTGTATGCTCATGTGACAAGATGGCGGAACGTCTCCTTGCCTCAACACCCTATTTACGCAGCAAACCATGGCTTCTCTTGAGGCGTGTTCTTGTCAATGCCTGATATCAGCAAATGTCTCTGCTGTCATGACTATTGCATTGCAAATTGGCATTCTCAACGACCCGGACAGACAGGCTTAAATTCGAGTCAAGGGTCTTCCATAGTCCATTCGACTCTCATGACCTTTGACTTCCTGTCTTATGTACCCACACATGGACGATATATCCGCAATTAGATCACACTCTATGAGCAAGAGGTCCCGAGTGCACGGCACGTCCGTGATACCGCGACGGAAGGTTTCTAGCGCCCGCTGTTCGCTTTCGTTTCTGATTGTCTGGTGCTTAGAACGAGGTGTATACAGGTGGATCATGTGTAAGTAGATGAGGCGTGAACGCGCGCTAGATGTGCTGTGGCTACAATCCCTACAGCAAGGCTAGCTGGTGAGTGCATTTGACGAGACTCGTAGTCCTGAGCTATTCGTCGCTCGTTGCAAGATGACTTTCCATGCCGAATACGTGAACCAGACCTCACGTGCAATACGGTCGTTCTGCAAACTCGTGCAGTGTCGAGAGGTTTGCTTGGTCGTCTCACAGCCCTCAAATGGGTTTTGAAGATGCCAAAGACGACCATGTTGAGCCTGTGTGAGTAGTCCTTGTTCGTGCGGCTAGTCTAACGGTTCTGAAAATCGTACGATTGCAGCTGCGGTACGAGTCTTGCGTGTCGTCGCCGCGCACGCTCGAAGGCTGTGTCCTGGTTGCGTGGGTTGCGAACTGACGTCCCAGCACGGAAAGGTGAGAACGGGCTGATCCATTCCATTCACTCGCGTCCCTGACGCTAGGCCGCGGTCGGCATGGCGATGTGGTGACCCTGCAGACCTGCAGGCCAAGCCCAGCGGCGATTGGATTGAGCTGCCGAAATTTTTGGTCGCGAAGCACGGCGCTGCGCTGCCCCGACTGCGGTGGCCACAAAGAAGACACTGCTCGTTGTGTTGTAGGTGTATGATGGTTGTAGGGAGGGAGAAGTCGCAGGCAAATGTGCCCCGCAGATCGGCGGCATTCGCAGGACCCTGAAGCAAAAAACCAACATGAGAACATCGCCCGAGCGCGCGCGGGAAATTGGCGTTGTTGAGAACCCAAAGGCCTGCACAAAACCAGTTAAAGGCTCTTATCAAGCCAGAGACGCTCCCACTGCTAGCATTGCCACATACAGATCGCCGCAGCCCTGACCGCACTTTCCTCTTTGTCAACGCGCCCAATCCTCCACGACTAGTCTACTTAAACGAGCGGTGTGAACGCCCCCTTCTGGCCAGCACTCTTCCTCCTCGCCCTCCTCTACCATACACCCAGCTGCAATTATGGCGTCCCGTCCCACCAACATCGGTATCAAGGCCATTGAGCTTTATTTCCCCAGCCAGGCAAGTGAAAAGCGCAACAGCCGCGGCAGCACGACGACTTGCTGCTGCTCGCCAGCTTGAGGACGCCTCCTAACACGCGTGCAGTGCGTCGACCAGGCAGAGCTCGAGAAGTTCGATGGCGTCTCGCAGGGCAAATACACCATTGGCCTTGGCCAGACCAAGATGTCCTTCTGCGACGACCGCGAGGGTGAGTATCTGCATCCCGCCCTCTGTGGCATGTTTGCTGCAAAACCGGCGCCCAGTACTGACAATGGCGCTGCACAGACATTTACTCGCTCTCGCTGACGGCCCTCTCGTCGCTTTTCAAGAAGTACAACATTGAGCCGAAATCGATTGGCCGCCTTGAGGTCGGCACCGAGACGCTCCTCGACAAGTCCAAGTCGGTCAAGTCCGTCTTGATGCAATTGTTCGAGGAGTCCGGCAACTACAACGTTGAGGGTGTGGACACGGTAAACGCCTGCTACGGCGGCACAAATGCACTCTTCAACAGCGTAAACTGGATCGAGTCCTCGGCGTGGGACGGCCGGGACGCCATTGTGGTGACTGGCGACATCGCACTGTACAAGAAGGGCAATGCCCGTCCCACTGGTGGCGCTGGCTGCGTAGCCATGCTCATCGGTCCCGACGCCCCCTTGGCCATCGAAGCTGGCCAGCGGGGCTCGTACATCAGGCACGCGTACGACTTCTACAAGCCCGACCTTACCAGCGAGTACCCCATTGTAGATGGTCATTTTTCCATCCGCTGCTATACCGAGGCTGTCGATGCCTGCTACAAGGCGTACAACGCGCGTGAGCAGACCCTGAAGGCGCAGCAGAATGGGAATGGGGTCAACGGTCACGCGCAAGATCAGGAGACTCCGCTCGACCGGTTCGACTATATGGCTTTCCACGCGCCGACTTGCAAGCTCGTGTCCAAGTCATATGCACGCCTCCTGTACAACGATTACCTCGTCAATCCCTCTAACCCACTCTTCGCCGAGGTTCCAGCAGAACTCAGGGATATGGACTATGCCACATCCGTCACCGACAAAACTGTGGAGAAGACCTTCATGGCACTCGCAAAGAAGCGATTTGCTTCCCGCGTCCAACCCAGCATCAATGTGCCCACTCAGTGTGGCAATATGTACTGTGGCAGTGTCTACGGCAGCTTAGCCAGCATTCTAGCCAACGTCGACAGCCAAACTCTACAGGGCAAGCGCATCGGTCTCTTCAGCTACGGCAGTGGTCTCGCGTCCTCTATGTTTTCCTTCAAGGTCAAGGGCAGCGTCGAGAACATTGCCAAGCAGCTCGACATCCCCGCCCGCCTGGAGTCCAGGCGTGTCGTCGCTCCCGAGGTTTACGATGAGGTAAGTTCCTTTGACGCTGCATTAACATTGTTCTCGAAGCACGTGACTGACGCTCCCCGCAGATGTGCAACCTCCGTGAAAAAGCCCACCTCCAGAAGAGCTATACCCCCACCGGCAAGACCGATGGCCTCTTCCCGGGCACTTACTACCTCACCAACATTGACGAAATGTTCCGCCGCACGTACGAGATCAAGCAGTAGACACTGCTATTGCCACACAGGCCCGCACCGCAGCTTCGATTCTTCACTGAGCATACTGAGCATTTGCAGAGGTCATATATTGATTCAGCATAGACTCATACAGGTTGCATTTCTGGCTGAGGAGTTATGGACAACTTGCCCAATCGATTGGAGGTGGCCACTGAGATGAGATTTGGAGCAATGATTATCATGAGAGATGACAAGAGGACCACCGGAAGCGGCATTTATCAATGTCAGCATCTGCATGGCAGCGTGTCAAGAGCTTGCTGTCCTAATATCTGCTTCTCCTGAAGCATCACTGTAGATGGAATAATTGAATGGCCCTAGGGAGCATATTCTCACAATGCATTCATGCGTGCATAAGCCGTATGCGCCTTGTACATGCAAGCATTTGTCCATGCCATCCTGCAATTTAGACAAGCGTACCATCTGGCTCGCCTGGTAATCGCTTGACACGTCGCTGCTCCCAGTCCTCGAGGTCTTTTGCTTGCAGTCTCTGCGCGATGATCAGCAAGTTGCATCGCCACATGCCACCTAATGCTTTCGACATTACTCACATAATACTCATCTCGCATGTTCACCTTCCTCCGCTCTTGCCTCAATCCCATCGCTTCTTCTTGTGTGATTTGTTGATTCTTCCTGTCATATCGCTCGTACCGTAGTGCCGTTGCCGGAGTCAGCATGAACGACCCGGCAACGATGGTGGCCATGAAGGGAAGTCCGAAGAGTAGGAACGGGTGCTTCTGCAGCTGTTTGCGATAGCGTGCGGCGAGTGAGTTGGGGAGTGTGGCTGCGAACGATCGAGAGGTGAAGGGGCCAGGCATCGTTGCGAAGTGTCGTAGCAGGCCTGCTGCGATTACACGAAGCTCAATGGTATCTTGTGTAGCGGTCCAGGCACATCCTAGGTGAGCTGCATGAGGCGATGCTCGAGCGTCGAGATGCGGGCAAATCGGCTTTCCCGCTATTGGCGGCTTGGCAGTGTCACGGGATCGCGCGACGTGCGGTTTTGTCTGACGCGCAGAACAGCCGATGGCGCTGTAGGCAACCCGTAGCAGACTACATCCGTGCTCCACGATACGTCAGAGCGCCACGCATCGTGATAACTCAAGCAGCCACATCCAAGATTCCACAAGGCCAGCTAGTAGACTGGGCATGGGTACTTCCATCTCGCTATGACCCTACGATAGCACCAACATGGCCCGCAAAGGCGGCATTTCAACCCAGCGGATGCGCCCGCCACCCACGACCAAAGGACTTCCAACTACCAACGGAAACTCCCACGTCGACTCCTTTCCGCCCCCGTCTACAATCGCGGCTCAAATCGTCCAGAATGCTTCCAATCTACACACCCGCCAGGATGCTGCCGCCAAAGTCTCCTTCGGCGAACTGGTCAAAGAGTTTCTACAACATCCAAGTACCGACGAGCCCGACCCGCAACTCGTAGCGCTCATATGCGTTGTTGCTGAAGCAGGACTGGAGGGGCTCTTCAAGGATGATCCGTTTGCGCAGGATCAACAGAGACAGCAAGGTATAGACAGCATCTCTGCACTGGAGCTCATCATTCAGAAGAAGCCACATCTTCTCCTAAGCCCCAAGGATGCAGACGATGAAGGAAGTCCTCGGCCTCCTCTGTTCCTGTGGCTATTTCCGAAATTGTTGGGCCTATTGACTCATGCAACCCTACAACCCCTTCACCAACATGCACAGGATCTTCTCGGCCTCTGTGTTGGTGTGTTCTTGCGATCACCTGCGTCCTGGCGTAGTGCAATGAGTGTAGAAGCGTTGTACAGATCATCGATACAATGTAAGTCCACCACCAAAGTTCCCTCGACATCACCAACCAAACCTTAGGCATAATCGCAGAGCTTGACACTGTTAGCGACGCAGCTACACTACCAGCTCATTCATTCCAGGTCCAGCTGCCGTCATCCGGCACTATTGCTACATTCTGGCCGGACAGTCAACAATATGTTGCGCTGCCTCAGGAACTCCAGAGGACAATCACCCCGCAGCTCGGCGCGATTTACGTAGCTTCCAGTCTACTACTGGCACTGGCAAATACCGCTCGCATGCAACAAGGAAGTAGCACTGCTTCAGTTGCTTTCGAACATTATGAGCCATATCTCGTAGACACTTGCCGCCAGTTGTGGCAATACTTCCAGCGATGGACCACAAGTCTGGACAAACGGCCACTCTATGATAATACCGTAGCCGTATACCTGCAATTGCTAGAAGTGATGGCATTGCCAGTCAAGTCCTGCAGAAGGAGCCCATCTAACTCCGCCAAAGCTACTCGTAGTCTCACTGCTGGTATCACGAGCCTTTTGGACAAGTGCGATCTATCCCCGCTCAACCAGCTTCGACTTGCATCTCTGCTTGTTCATCTGAGGAGCGAAGTCATCGACTCATCGGGTACTATGGTCGCAGCGCGCCGACGCGTAGGCCAACCGTCAAGCATCGTCAAGGAACTAGAGTCAAACATAACACGAGTTTGTCGAAAACCGGAGAAATTCACTGCCTTCCAGAAAGACTTGCAGGTATGTATCACGAATACGTACCTACCACAAAGCTAACGTTACGTAGTCAGCACTATGTCTATGGACTTCACCCGATAATTGGCCTAATGAGGTGGCACAGACACGTAGGGAGCTTTGTACGGATGCTTCTAAGGGCTTTACAGATCCTCAGCTCTTGGACGATTCTGCCGCGCTTCTTCAGACATTTCGCTCACTCAATTCTGGTGACAATGATGATAGGCCAGCAAAGCGACGCAAGACTCTGAGCGAGTCGGCCAGCGGTAACATCAATAGGTCAATGTACGAGCAACTGATGGTTCATCTCAACGGTAGCTTTCAAGACTCCCCAGTCCTGAATCTAGCCAACTTGCATAATATTATCCAGTAAGTGTTTTTCATGCGCATTGAACGACATGCGCTCAATCATGTAGGGCCAGGTATTCTTCCATGCAGGACGATCCCCAATTGAATGAAGATCAGCAACAGGAGCTTCTTTTAGGTCTTGGAAAGATTGCATGCGCCGGATCATACTGCTTGCAAGCATCGACGACAAGCCAGAACCAATGGAGAATGTCTACTTGCACCCGCTGTGACACCTTGGATGCTACAGCCCCGCATACAGACGTTTACTGGGAAAAGAAGCATGTTGGGGATGACTGGAAACATGCCATTGCCGCCATGCTCGTCATTACCAAAGAGGCCAAATTCCAGAGCTCTCCCAAGGCGCGCGTACTCATGGCCATAGCTATCGGACGAGTCTTCAATCATATTGCGGACGTTGACTACCTCAAGCTGGAAACGTGCGAACTTGGTCAATGGTTGCTAGGCTCATTGAGTAGATCATTAAGGGAGCTTAAACTCGCTGCAGCGTACGTGTTGTCCTCTGCGTCAGCATAGAAACTAACGGAAAGATAGTCACTCTTTGATGGTGTTCTTGAGACACGACATTGCTTCGAAGCGCACTCGAGAAAAGAACCGGAGATCTGCTGTGGAATTCCTAGGTGAACTTGCCAAAAGGGATGTTATATCTGACCAAGAAACACTCATCCTAGCGTATGGTCTTGTTGCTCGGTAAGTTTGTTATGATGCGCCCGCGAAGAGCGACTAACGTAATGGTAGGGTGTGTGGCGAGATGGAACTTCCCATCATACTGCACCAGTTGATAGAGTACCTCGGACACCACAACGCCCTCATTTGCGGGCTTGCCTACACAGAGGTCAGTCAAATTAGATTCTCTAGACTATCTGATCACTGACAAGGACAGCTTGATTCAATAGCAGCAGCACTTGCCACAAACACGACACAGCTCTTGAAGCCCTATTGGAGGGTTCTCGGTTTCTCCGTGATTAGAGACATCATCAACAAGCCTCAAAAGGCCCAACTCCTAGCCGATTTGACTGAACAGAGCGTTAGACAGCTGCTGATGTTAACCGAAGCTGATACGCTGCCACATCTTGTCTTGACCAAGAGGCGAGATATCATTGAGAAGATAGCTCAAGCTCGCAAAGCTACTGTTGGCGAGGTATTGACCCAACCGAGGCGCAACCTAGCGAAAATCCTTGCCTTGCTACTTTGTCAGCCCGTCACCGACCTTGAGAGTAGTACCATGGAGACCCTCGCGTCTGTTGAGCCAGCCCTGAGAGAAGGCAGTAACAACAAACTAGATGCTCTGGTTAACGTCGACATCACTGGCGTTGCTATCGAGATTCTCATGCTTGCTGCAGATCAAGACAATTCTAAGAAGAAGCTCGTACGTCAGTTGCACCTCACCTATCATGTGCTTGCTGATCAAAATAGTATCATCGTGGGTTTACAACGCTGGCAATGCTTGCTGACACGAAAAGTGGACAACGCAAGTCCGCATCGAAAACGAAAAATCTCGATTCATTTTGTGAGACGCACATCCTGGGTATCATCGCACACTTCACAAACATCATAGAAAGCCCTCTGGCGCAAGGAAAAGCTACGATTCAGCCACTGTCTGAGCGGAAAAGGAGCATCGGCGCTATTGTCGAGCTCATTAGCCTCGCGCGTCGTAATGTGAACGGCGCATTGCCCCAGGTAAGATGGTTTTGACTACATCATTTTTGAGAGCTGACGATTCTAGCTTCGTGCTTGCCTGCAATCTGCAATGGCGGATCCAGATCTGTCCGACGACGCATTCTCCGCTTGGACAGCTTTTCTGAATGCTTTGGATGGCGAAGAAATCATGCTCGTAGTGGACCAAACGTTTGCTCTCATTGTGCAACATTGGTCACTGTTCTCGGACGAGACCCAAGTCAAAGCCAATATGACCATCATCAGCCTCACTCAAAAGTATGAAAAACAGTTAAGAGAGAGGGTAGAGTACCTGCCTTCTCTAGCAAATATACCAATGCTGTCCAAGACGGAGGCAGAACTGGTGCGATTCAAAGCGATGGTAGACACGATCAAGGTTTTCCACGCTTTCAGCAATCGTTGCAAAGACCAAAATGCTGTGGTCGTACGCCGAGCGCTCATTGAGCTAGTCCCGTTCTTGGATGCCAACCAAAAACATCTCCATCGATCAGTTGTGGGTCAAAAGCCGATCCCAGTTCTCGGGGTACTTACTCGATCACTCCTTGACGCCAGTATACGCTTCTCTGGAGATCACCAAGATATTACCACCTTGTGTGCGCAATGTCTTGGCATCATTGGCGGCCTCGACCCTTATCGGGTGGAGAGTGTACGGGAGAAAAAGCGAGTGCTGATGCTCTCGAACTTTTCACGAAGAGACGAGGATATTGACTTCGTAGCACTGCTACTAGAGCAAGTCCTTGTAAAGGTTTTCTTGACCACAACGAACGCAAAGGCGCAAGGCTGGATAGCGTATGTCATGCAGGAAATGCTCAAGCATTGCGGCTTTGCAGCCTTATCATCAGCAGCCAAGCCACGATCGTCCCAGACCAGCACCGAAGCTCAGCGCTGGAACGAGATTCCTGAACCGGTCCGTAACGTTCTGACACCCTTTCAGACCTCCAGGTACTCCGTCAACCTTAACCCAAACCTCCGCTATGAGGGCCCGAGCTATCCCATATTCAATGATAGCACGAGCCATGGTACATGGCTCCAGACATTTGTGTACGATCTACTACAAAAAGGTCAAGGCGTTAATGTAGAGATGATCTTCCCAGTCCTAGCACGCGTGATACGAGGCTACGATTTATCAATTGCGACTTTCATACTCCCCTTCGCTGCGCTAAACGTCATCGTGTCAGATGACGAGCGAAACATGGACAACGTTGGACAAGAGCTTCTCACCGTGCTTCAAACGAAAATTCTCTCACCAGAGCAGCCCAACGCAACCCTTATCAAGCAGTGCAGTGAGGTAAGTTCACAGTGCATGCAATTCTGCGATAATTGTGTTGACAACTAGCAGAACGTCTTTCAAACACTCGACTACCTCTCCATGTGGCTCCAAGAGAAGCGAAAAGCAGTGACCGAAGCACGAGCCATGGGAGGCAAGACCGGTCGAGGTGTCTCTGACGACGAAGAGATAAGTGCCATCAAGCAGATCAGCCGCGTCGAAGGCATTCTACAAATGGTTCCTGCAGAGATCATCTCTCGACGTGCTGTAGAATGTGGATCGTACGCACGCGCTCTTTTCCATTGGGAGCAGTATATCCGTCAGCAACAGCACCTCAAAGCCGAAGCCAAGCAATGGTTCTCAGAGAGAGATGACATGTTGCAGCACTTACAGATGATCTATGCGCAGGTTGATGAGCCAGATAGTATCGAAGGGATCTCAGCTCATCTCAGAGTACTGAATCCAGAGCAGCAAATAATCGAGGATCGAAAGGCTGGACGCTGGACGGCAGCTCAAAGCTGGTACGAGATTGCTTTGGCCGAGAAACCCAACGACACGGAGACGCAAATCAATCTCTTAACATGTCTCAAAG